>Ga0116164_10000043_pt1 | contig 119311 bp, 96 predicted proteins | sample AD_UKC109_MetaG_FD_89888 | JGI IMG/M metagenome (GOLD analysis project Ga0116164, IMG submission 89888) | Active sludge microbial communities of municipal wastewater-treating anaerobic digesters from Hong Kong - AD_UKC109_MetaG | ecosystem: Engineered > Bioreactor > Anaerobic > Digestate... | reverse complement strand
GGGAAGTATATAGGCTGAGATAAATCCCGCGATATTGCTGTTCTGTTCCGCGATAATACAGGTCTCGCTGAAATTCGCGCAGAGCATGAGGTAACAGTAGCTCGAGTTCAGGTCAAGGGGCGGCGAGTTTTTTATCAGTTCGTAAATTGAAGGGCCGTCGGAGATTTTCGGTTTTCTGTAAATAGTATTCATGTCGTTTTCCTTGAAACAGCCGTTACTGGCTGATGGTAAAATTATAATGGATGTGGTTACCTCTGCGCTCAAGATCTACGGTGACCTGTGAACTGTCGCTTAAAGAGCGCCACAGGGAATAGAGCTTTTCGGTCCCGCTTATAATATGGCCGTTGATTCTTTTGATGATGTCCCCGCTTCTCATTCCGAGCTTGTAAAGGATGTTGTAGGGCCTGACCTTTATTAAGCGATAGCCACTGACACGGCCGCCCTGCCTGTAGGGAGCCGCCCTCAGGCCTTTCAGGGCATTGTCAACATTGTTAAGTATTTTCTGTTTTATTTCAGCTCTGCTTATTCTTTTTGAAATATTCCTGGTTGTTCCAGTTCTTCTCGATGATCGGGATCTGCTGTTTCTTTTCCAGTCGCGGTCATCATAGATATCAATCACTTCTGTTTTATTATCACGGGCAAGATACACCGATGAATTTTTGATTTTTGCAAGCTTATAACCGTGAATAGAATCGTTGATACTGTATATTAGCGGTTCCCTTTCTCCTCTTTTAATAATTAATGCCCTTGCTATCGATTTCGGTCCTGAGACCGTCCCTACCAGTTTCAGGTCAAGAATATCAGCTGATTGTTTTTCCGGGACGTCCTGTTCTGTGTTCTCCATTTCATCGGTAATTTTGAAAAATCCCTTATCATGAATAAGTTTTTCATAGTATTCAAAAGGTTTGGTCTTTTGCCGGTTTTTATCTCCTGTTTTGCGCCGGACCGCAGGTGGATACGTGTTATCTTCAAGGGCATATTTAACAAACTGGTTTACTGTTATTGCCGAGACAAAAGAAAATATGACTGCTGAAGATGCGGTCAGCATGTGGTATTTTAATGATTCCATAATCAGTCATGCATTTTGAGTTAACAGGATAACTATTTATAGAGCAGGGGTCAATAGGACAAAAGGTGTAGTTTTTTAAGAAAATATTACTATATTTCAACAAATCCGTGCTTAATCGCGTAATGAACAAGGTCTGCGGTTTTATGAATGTCCAGTTTTTTCATGATGTTCGCCCGGTGGGTCTTGACTGTCTGGGCTGATATGCGGAGGGTCTTGCCGATTTCTGCGCTTTTGTTTCCTTCGGCGATCAGCTTGAGGATTTCCCTTTCGCGTGAGGTGAGGATTCCAAAGGGGGTTCTTTTTTCATCCGCGTCTTTTTCTTTTTTCACGCTCATGTAGTTGGTCACCAGTGAGGTGGCAATGCGCGGACTTAAAAATATGTTGCCTTTAATGACCTCCTCAATCGCGCGGATCATGTCATCCCCCGCGTCATCCTTGAGGATGTATCCCCGTATCCCGAACTTCAACAGCTGGGTCACGTATTCTTCATTGTCATGCCGTGAGAGAATGATTATGCCGGTCTCCGGTGCGTATTTTCTTAAATGCCGGGTCACCTCAATACCGGACATCGAAGGGAGAGAGATGTCGAGGATAAGGATTTCCGGTTTCAGCTTTTCAACGAGATCAATGGTCTCCCTTCCATCGCCGGATTCTCCCACTATTTCGAAATTCGGTTCAGCCGAAAGAATAAGCTTCAGGCCGTCTCTCAGAATCGAATGATCGTCCGCAATGAAGATGGTTACCGTTTTCATCCCTGTCCCTTTAATATTATTCTGATTTCAGTTCCTCTTCCCGGGTGCGAATTAATCAGAAGATCCCCATTAAGCTCGCTCGCCCTCTGGCTGATGCTGAAAAGGCCGAAACCTTTTTTTTCAATATCCAGGGTTTTCATATCGAAGCCGACACCGTTGTCTTTAATGGAGAGGACTATTTTTCCGTTTTGCTTAAGCAGCAGCAGTTCAACGGAATTGCAGTGGGAGTGGCGTATAATATTGGAAAATATTTCCTTGATGATGCGATAGAGCTGTACTTCAAGGTCTTTATCAAGCGGCTCCTGCAGTGATATGTTTAGTTCGGTTATAATGCCCTGCAGTTCAAAATAATTTTTCGCGTACCACTTAACTGCGGATTCAAGGCCGTAATCCCTGAGTATCGACGGATACAGGTCGTCACAGACTTCCCTGAGTTCCTGGCTCGCTTTGTCCAGGCATTCAATGCCCACTTTAAAGCGTTCCCTGAATCGGCCGGGTTCTTTCATGAACGCGACCAGGTTCAGCTTTGCCGCGTGAAGCGTCTGGGCTATGCCGTCATGCAGGTCCTGGGCGATCCGCTCCCGCTCAAGTTCCTGGGACTTGATCAGCTGTTTTGAGAGCACCCTGTTTTTTTCCTCGGCCATTTTTCTTTTGGTTATGTCAATGAAAGACGCCATTCTCCCGACAACGGTTCCATTTTTATCCTGTACCGTTGATGACGAGACTTCAACGATAAAGGTCGAACCGTCCCTGTGGTGCGCGGGGAATTCTTCAGTGTTTCCGATTTCACGGTCGATGATAGCTTCAACATCCGAAAGGCTTTTGACTTCAGCGGAGACAAACAGGTCCGAGGCCTTTTTGCCCAGAACATCCGAATCGTTTTCGTATTCAAACATCCTGAGGAACGACGGATTGACGTATTCTATTTTTCCCTCGAGATCGGTTATGACAACGCCATTAATTGAAGAATCAATAGCATCATAAAAAACACGGTAATCCCTGACCGGGCTGTGGTCTTCAGTGCTGTTCATTGTTCGTTCCACTGACATTATTGAATGTGATACCAATTATAGTAAACTGAAAAAAAATAAATCACACAAGCTAATTCTCTTGATTTTATTGTATTAATGTTCAGTTTTAACAGATTCACAATAGTAAGCTAATGCCGTCATGTCAATATACCAAAAGGTGTAGATTGTTCCGGTTTCCGAGGTAGAATGGGATAGTAACGGCTAACGCATATCAGCGTAGCGTTCAGTTTACTGTTTTTAAGGGCGGCTTTTTTCTGATGAATGAACACTCAGTTGAAATAATCGGTTCCGGGGAAGGAAAAGACTATGCAGCGATCCTTGCGTGGTGGTCGTATATGGAATGGTACCGGCAGAGGAATATCCCGTTTGATACGGTGCTCGCCGCTTACCGGAAAAGGGCCGCAAGCAGAGAGGGAGATTGTTTTCTGGTCGCCCGTGCCGGCTCACTGCCTGTCGGCATGGTCTCGCTAAAGATGGATGACCTGTGGTCCCGAAAGGATTTGAATCCCTGGCTTGCCTCGCTGTATGTATGCCCCGGGTTCAGGAACAGAGGTTTTGGAACAGCGCTGACGAACGCCCTGATAGAAAGGGCTCGGAGTCTCGGGTATGGCCGTTTGTATCTTTTTATCGCCAGGACGGGGCATGATCAGCTTGAAATATTTTACGCGAAAAGGAACTGGCTTTTTTATGATCACGCTTTGGATAACGACGGCTTTGACACCTCGATTTACTGTTATAATTTATGAGTTTCGTGGTTTAACCCATACTGTACCCGTCTACTTTAAAGATCTTAATGCAGGCGTCCACTGCGTCTTTATCGTAGAAGATCCCCCTGTTTTTTGATATTTCATCAATCGCGATATCGATACCGAGCGCCGCCCTGTAGGGACGGTGCGAGGCCATGGCTTCAACAACGTCGGCGACCGCGATTATTTTTGATTCGATGAGAATGTCATCACCGGTCAAACCCAGAGGGTATCCTGATCCGTCAAGGCGCTCGTGGTGCTGGTGCACGATGTCGGCAACGGGCCAGGGGAAGTCTATGGTTTTAAGGATGTCGTAGCCGGTCTGGGGGTGCCCTTTGATCAGGCTGAATTCAATTGGAGATATTCTGCCCGGTTTGCTGAGAATTTCGGCGGGGATGGATATCTTGCCGAGGTCGTGGATCGTCCCTGCCATGCGGATGCCTTCGATTTTGTTGTAGGGAAGGGTCATCTCGTCCGCTATGGAGCGGGCAAGGTCTGCGACCCTCCGCTGGTGCCCCGCGGTATAAGGGTCGCGCGTTTCAACGGTCTGCGCCATTGCCTGGATCACGCCGCCCATGGCCTTTCTGAGCTGCTGGAACGATTCCTCGAGGCGCTCTTCGGATTTGACCCGCTCGTTGATGTCCCTGAGCACCATTACCGTACCGATGAGGTTGCCCGCTTTGTCCTTCTGGGGAGAGATGCTGTAATCGACCGGAATTTTTTTTCCGCTGCTTGAGACGAGATAATTGTGGCCCTTTTCCTGTCGCAGTGAAAAAGACCTTCCCCCCTTTATGTTTTCAAGGGTCTCGTTTTCGATGTGGATAACGGCTTTCAGTTTTTTTCCGAGATTGCTTGAATAAGACGAGCCTGTCATGAACTCGGCAACGGGATTCATGTACGTGATATTGCCCGCCGAGTCGGCAACGATAACCGCGTCGCCGATACTGTTCAGTATTGTTGAAAACTTGTTTTCGTTGTCTTTAAGCGTGCGCTCCATGTCATGCCTGAGCAGGGCCATTTCAATGGTCGCTTTAAGCTCCCTCCGATCAATGGGTTTCAGGATGTACCCGAATGCGTTTGTGTCCTTGACCCGTTCAACGGTCTCAACTTCGGATGATGAGGTAATGTAGATTACCGGTATGTCATAGGTTTCGTTGATGTACTTCGCGGAATCGATACCGTCCATCTCTCCGTCAAGAGTGATATCCATAAGTATAATATCAGGGGGCGATCCGTTTATCCTGTCAATCGCGTCTTCACCTGAGCTTACTGCGGCGGTGAGCGTATATCCCATGGTATCTGCGTATTTCTAAATAATGGTTGATGTGGTATTGTCGTCTTCGACAAGCATGAGTTTTTTTGACATGTGAATCTCCTGGCACCGGGTCTGGGAAATGATGCACTATTATTATATCACATTATTTTTGATTGGAGGCAATATTTATTGCCACGGGGATGTTTTTTTTATGAATTTTACGATCAGTATGCCACCAGTGGTTCCATAGAAAAGGAGGTTTCTTCCAACGCTGCTTCCAGTGATGATTTATCAACAGAGAAGCTGTTTTTATCAATAATCCACCTGGCTTGTCAGCGCTTCACTGGGATGTTCCCGGATTTATTCCCAAAAACATCCGCCGGTAAAAAGCGCGGTTTCAGTTTCGTTAACCGGAACGCCAGGTTTTCAGGGTGTTCATGCATGATTTCCAGGGAGCGGGGAACACTTTGGGAAAGGGCCCATTTCGGGCTTTCCACAGGGTGTTCCTCATGGCAGGTTGTTGCTGTGCCGGTTTTTTTATGATCAAAGATCGGGGCCTCCTGTGAGGCTGGAAGGGCCCCTGTTGCGCGGAGAGCGGCTTATATTCAGGTGACCATGGATGAAATATTTCATCCGGGAATGGTGGAATAGTTGATACGATTGAGCAATAACAAGATTTTTTCGAACCGCCTGGCTATAAACCGGGAAACCGGTGATTGTTCAATTAAATTCTGACATATGAAGGGTATAATAGCTATATTTTTTAAAAATGACATTTTGTCAACTTTGTATATGTGTGATGAAAAAAATTATTGGACAAATTTATCGTTGCCTGTTCAATAGTCATTTCAGATTTTTTATGCCCATTGGAGGTAATTATGCACAGCCTTGGAATCAATGTGGGCTCCTCAAGTCTTAAGATCGTTCTTCTTGAAAATAACAAGCCCGTTTTTAATAAGGTCCTTGATCATGAAGGGAACTTTGTTGAGACATTAAAGAAGTTTCTGAAAAGTACCGACCTTCCGGCGGACGTTTTGGCCCTGGTAACCGGGACTGAAGGGCGGTATTTGCTCAATATAAACAATGTGATTGAGTCTCTCTGTATCGAGGAAGCTCTCAGTGCGCTTAAGTATTCTGTTGATGCCGTTGTTTCCCTTGGCGGGGAAAATTTTGTCGTATATACCATTGATAACGATGGGAAGATAATAACCAGTTTTTCCGGAAATAAATGCGCGTCCGGAACCGGTGAATTCTTTAAACAGCAGCTCGGACGAATGGACATGAACCTTTCGGATGTTCAGACCATTCCGGACGGGGCGCGAGTGTGTCACCTTTCGTCGCGCTGTTCGGTTTTCATGAAAAGCGACTGTACCCACAAGCTCAACAAGGGTGAGGCCACCAAAAATGACATAGTGCTTTCCCTGAGTGATGTTATGGCCACGAAGGTGGTCGATTTTCTCAAGCGTGCACGAATAAAAGAGGGGAAGGTCCTTCTTTCCGGGGGTGTGACGCGCAACAAATACATCATCAACTTTGTTAAAGATAAAATGCCCGGCGTTGAGTTTATTGTCCCTGAAGAAGCTCCTTATTTCGAGGCGCTGGGGGCCGCTCTCATCGCGGCTCATTCGGGCAGCAGGCTTCCCGCTGTTGACGATCTGTTCAAGCCGCACAAGGTGCAGTTCGCCCGGTTTGACAGTCTCAGGTCAGCCGAAGGGAAAGTCCATTACATCGAGCCGATCCGCGGCAAGGTGAAGGAAGGCGGTGAGTATATCCTCGGCGTTGACGGGGGATCTACCACAACCAAGGTCGCGCTGATTGATATTGAAACCGATGAGATCGTCGCCGCTCACTACGGCAGAACCCATGGCGACCCGGTGAAAGCCCTGAAGAAATGCCTGGAGAGCGTTAAAGAGCAGATCGGCGATACAAAGATATCCATAACGCTCACATCAACCACCGGGTCTTCACGGGAGATACTCGGCGTGTTTCTTGAAACTCCAGCGGTATATAATGAGATCATCGCGCACGCGACCGGCACCACCTATTTCAAGGGGGATGTTGACACGATTTTCGAGATCGGGGGCCAGGACGCCAAGTACGCTTCACTAAAAAACAAGGTCCCTATTGATTACGCCATGAATGAGGCCTGCTCAGCAGGGACCGGATCGTTTCTTGAAGAGTCCGCATCAGGAGACCTCAATATTACCGATGTTAAACAGATTGGAGAAATAGCGGTACAGGCCGACTCGCCGCTGAAATTCGGCGAGCACTGCTCCGCGTTCATCAATTCAGACATCCGGAAAGCGATACAGCAGGGAGCGACCAGGGAGGATATCACTGCCGGTATTATCACCTCAATTGTTTCGAATTACCTGAACCGGGTTGTGGGCAACAGGTCCATCGGCCACAATATCGTGCTCCAGGGCGGGGTCGCCCTGAATAAGGCAGTGCCCCTGGCATTTGCCATGCTTACCGACAAAGACATCACCGTGCCGCCGGACCCCGAGCTCCTCGGCTGTTTCGGCGTCGGCATACTGGCGAAGCAGAAATTCGAAGACGGGATCATAGAAAAAGCGTCCTATGATATTGACGCGATACTGGCAACCGAGATCATCTACGAGCGGGAGTTTGACTGTAAGGCCTGCGACAACCATTGCCCGGTGCGCGTTTTGAAAGTTAATGAAAACCGGTATATGTTCGGCGGAAGATGCAACAAGTACGCCAACACGCGAAGAAAGAAAAATTTCGATGAAAACAAAATTTTCAACTACATCGAAAAACGTGAAGAGCTTCTGTTCAGGGAATTCGCCCCGAACCAGGACAGCCTCTCAGTGAAATATGATTACACCATTGGCGTGCCCCGGGCGTTTTCCATATACACGCTGTGGCCGTTCTATTCCTGGTTTTTCCATACCCTCGGCATCCGGACCGTGCTGTCAGAGGATGTCTGCCACGAGGGCATAGCCCGTACCGAAGGTTCCTACTGCTTTCCCGCGGAGATCGCCCATGGCGCGGTACAGGACATCATAAACAGGAACATTGACTATATCTTCGTCCCACACTTCAGGGACATGGAGAGCTATGAGGACGATGTTCACGCGAATTTCTGTCCCATAACCCAGTCGCTGCCCTATTATATTAAAAAGGCTTTTCCGGAAATCAAAGACGAGCGGATACTCTCTCCGGTGGTCAGCTTTAAATACGGGAAAGCCAAGGCCCTCGAGGGATTTTTAGAGCTCGGGGAATCTCTGGGAATATCTGACAGAGAAATACGAAAGGCCTTTGACGTGGGGTTGTCCAAACAGAATGAGTTCTGGAACACCTATACCGCGATGGGCAAAGAAGCGCTTGAACTGGCACGCAAATCAGAACGGCCGGTAATCGCGATTCTCGGCCGTCCGTATAACGCTTTCACCAGGGACGCTAACATGGGCATACCCCTCAAGTTCACCAGCAGGGGATATTCGGTCGTTCCTTTTGACATGCTCCCCATTGAGGACGTATCGATTTTCAAAAACATGTACTGGTACTACGGCCAGCAGGACATGAAGGCCAGCATGATTCTGAAAGGTGAAGAAAACATATACGTCACCTATATAACGAATTTTTCCTGCGCTCCCGATTCATTCATGCTTCACTATGTGAAGTGGATAATGGGGACAAAACCTTTCCTCGTGCTCGAGCTTGACTCGCATTCCGCTGATGCGGGAATCGATACCCGCGTCGAGGCCTTTGTCGATATCATCGAAGGCTACCGCTCCAAGCTCAGCGAGCTGAAAGAAGATCGGTATGATAACGGACTGCGTTTCATAAACAACGGGAAAGACCCGCTTCATCTTTATGATGAAAAGAACAGCAAGAGAATCGATATTTTCGGCAACCCCAGGATCAAGATGCTGCTTTCCAATATGGGGCGCCTGTCCGCCGAGCTGCTCGCCGCAGGAGTGAGGGCGGCCGGAATCAAGGCCGAAGCCATGCCTCTTCCCGACCGGTTTACGCTTCAGCTCGCGCGCAGCCACATGTCGGGCAAGGAGTGCCTGCCCTCACAGCTCGTTCTGGGAAGCGCGCTGAAGTATTTCACCTCGGACAAGTACCGCAAGGATGAAATATACCTTCTCTTTGTTCCAACCACGACCGGGCCGTGCAGAACAGGCCAGTATTTTATCTTCTATGAAAACCTGTTCAAGGACATGCGCCTTGAAAATGTCGTTGTCGTTACTCTGGACGCCGATAATTCATACAATGAGCTCGGCCCTCATTTCAGCAGGAACGCGTGGTGGGCCCTTGCGGTCGCTGATTACATGAAGGACATAGAGACTTCTCTGCGTACCTGCGCGGTTGACCCCGTTACCGCGATAGCTAAATACGACGAACTCTGGCAGGAACTTATTGATATCACCGAAAAAGATATCACGAAAGTAGTCCCCGCGCTGGAAAGAATCGCGGAAGAAATATGCAAAATCCCGCTGAAGCAGAAGATGGTTGATACTCCCAAGGTCCTCGTTGTGGGGGAGATCTATGTGCGAAGGGATGACTTCGCCGTTGATGAGCTGGTGCAGATCATGAGCAGGCGCGGTATTATCGCGAAAGTTTCAGGGATCACCGAATGGATATATTACTGCGACCACACCAGGAAACATGAGATACTGAAAGAGCTCAGCGCTGTTCCCTGGTACCGGAAACCGTTTTCTTCGGCGATGAAGGATCTCATCCTGTGGAAGCTTGAAGAAAAGTGGAAGCACAGCGTTGAGCATAAAGTGAAAAACGCTCTCGGTGTCACCGGACTCATCCCGAAAACGCCTCATAACATGGAAGAGATCATGGGTAATTCGTATGAGCATTTTGTGACTGACGAGCTCCACTCTGAAATTTCCATTTCCAGCGGAGTTGCGGCAACTGCTCTCATGGATGATTATTCCGGTGTAATCAATATCTCCCCGTTCGCCTGCCTGATCGGAAGGGTCATTGAAGGGCTTATTACTCCATGGGCGAGGGAGCGGCGATTCCCGGTAATGTCTGTCGAAATAGACGGTGAGATACTGCCGCCGAATATTGTCAACAAACTCGAGATTTTTATGCTCAATGTTCTTCGTTTCAGGGGTAAATATGAAACGGTTGATCTGGTTGAACAGCAGGGTGAAGCCGATCTCTCGATGACCAGAAAAATAATCAAGGCATAAAATAGAAAGAAGAAGGGGCTGTCCTGAAAGTCGTCTCGATACTAATTTCGTAACGCTCATTGAGTGATTTTGATGATGAAAACATCAAAATCGTATCGAAATGAGCGGGAATTTTTTATTCACTTTACGAAATTCACTCGACGAACGTTTTTGGGGACAGCCCCTCTTCTTTATCCTTCAGTTTTTCGGCATATTCTTTTTCTTTGCCGGCCGGGGTTTCTTCCTGTCATCTCTGGCAATGTTTTCATTCACCTGAACCGTATCTGCTGATTCCAGGTGTGCTTCATATGCCATTTCTTCAGGCCTGAATTTCGACTCGATGAATTCCCTGAAAATATCGATGTACTCAAACACCGCGGGAACGACAACCAGCGTGATAAGCGTTGACAGGATCAGGCCCCCGATGATAACGATTCCCATCCCCTGCCGGTATTGGGCCGCCTCGCCGATTCCCAGGGCAAGGGGAAGTGTTCCCGCGAGCATGGCGAAGCTGGTCATCAGAATAGGCCTGAGCCTGGCGCGTCCCGCTTTTTTAATGGCTTCTTTTCGGTTAAGCCCCGCCCGAACTCCATCCAGGGCGAAGTCGACAAGGAGGATTGAGTTTTTGCTCACCAGGCCCAGCAGCATGACCAGCCCTATCATACAGAACATGTCCATGAGTTTTCCGGTGAAGAAGAGGGCGTACGCACCGCCGGCTATGGCAGGCGGCAGTGCAAGAAAGATCGTCACGGGAGTGAAGAACGATTCATAAAGGCTCGCCAGTACCAGATAGATGAAGATAAGGGCCAGGGTAAAAGCGGTTATCATGCTTGTCGTCATATCTCCGAAGCTGTCCGCCGCGCCTATAAAAGAATAGGATATCCCCGGAGGCATGGGTATTTCCTTTTCGAGAATGTTCCTGGTGCGGCTGAGGGCGGTGCCAACCGCCCCTCCCGGCGCGATGTTTGCCATGATCTGCACGACCCTGCCACGGCTCTGCCTGAGGATTTTTGCCGGGCTGCGTGCGTCTTTTCCTTCAGCTACGGCGCTCAAGGGTATCATTTTATACTGCATATTGGGGACCCGGGTGTTTGCGAACGCGCTTTTCAGGTCACGCTGATCCGGCTTAAGCCTCAGACGCACGTCGTATTCAAGGCCTTTGTCCCTGAATTTTCCCACAACCCCGCCTTCAACATGGTAGCGCAGCTCCATGCCCGCTGACCGGTGGTTGACTCCCAGCATTTGCATTTTGTTTTCATCAAGGTGGATTTGAAATTCAGGTTTGCCCGGCTGATAGCTCGTGGCTAGTTCGGTCAGGTCGCTTATCTCTTCGAGCTTTTTCATGACCTTTACCGAATATTCCTGGATTTCTTCAAGATTTTCACCCCTGATGTTAAGAATAAATGGCTTGTTGCTGTCCCCGCCCATGTATTCATCCACCGAAGGCTGGGCAAAGGCAAACTGTTTCATTATTTTTCTCACTTCCGCCTTTATTTCCATGGAGCTTCGGTCCCTTTCGCCGAGCGGGACCAGGAAGATGTTGATCGTTGCCTTGTAGTCCTCTGACTGGCTGTTCCCCACAGTCATGGTCATGTAGTTAAGTTCGGGAAGGGATTTCATCAGGTCTGCGATTTTTATTGCGGTTTCCTGCGTTCCGGAAAGGCTTGTTCCCACCGGGACCTGAATATTGATTGAAAACTCGCTCTGGTCAGCTTCAGGCTCAAAGGTCTTGCCGATCAGGGCGAAAGCCCCCAGGCTTCCGAAAAAGATCAGCGTGGTCGCCCCGATGATAATAAGGGGATGTGAAAGGCTGAAGTTGACGATTTTTTCATAGTAATAGTCAAGCCCGTTTTGAAATCGGTCGAAGCTTTTGACCACGGCATTGTTCGCCTTTCCCCCTTTGCCCGCGAAATACGCTGAAAGAAGGGGGGCCACGGTAAGGGCGTCGAAGAGACTGATTGACATGGCGAAGACCACGGTCAGGCCGAACTGTTTGAAAAAGCGTCCGACAATGCCTTCCATAAAGGCGATCGGGAAAAACACGGCAAGAATGGTCAGGGTGGTCGCGATGACCGCGAGCATGACTTCGGTCGTCCCCCGTTCGGCCGCTTTCAGGGGGCTCATCCCTGACTCGATCTTGCGGTAAATGTTTTCCCGAACGACGATCGCGTCGTCAACGAGCAGTCCGACGGCCAGGGACAGCGCCATGAGCGACATCAGGTTCATGGTAAAACCCATGAAGTACATGAGCACAAAGGCCCCGATGATCGAGTTGGGGATGGCAACACCGGTAATAACGGTTGAGCGGATGTTGCCCAGGAACAGGTAAACCACGAGAACAGCAAGCAGTATGCCGATGATCATGGTCTCTTCAACGTCGCGGATGTTCAGTCTAATATATTTTGCCGTGTCATAGACGAAGGTAAGCCGTGGATTGCCCGGGCTTTTTTTGACGACTGCGTTGACGCGGTCAATACGCTCCATGACCCCGTCTGCAACGGCCACCGAGTTAGCCCCGGACTGTTTGTACACGTCAAGAATTATGCACTGTTGTAATTCATACTCCTTTTTTTCTTCTTTTTTTTCCCGAAAAATCTTGTTTAAAAATCCTGCTTCCTCTTCATTAATTTTTTTCTTTTGATAATAGATATAGGCCAGATTGTCCTCTTCTTCGGCGCCGTCAATTACCCTGCCCAGTTTGTCCAGGGTGACCGCGCTTGCCACATCTCCCGAAAATGAAACAACGGTTTTTTTTATCTGGTCAACGCTTTTAAACTCGCCCACGGTTTTGAAGGTGGTTGACTTTGATCCCCGGTCGAATTTCCCCACGGGGATATTCGCTCCCGAGCTCTTCAGGCTCTCGGCAACGGTGAGGGCGGGTATCTCATAGGCGTTCAGTTTGTTTCGGTCAAGCTCTACCTGAATTTCACGCCTGGTCCCCCCGGTGAGTGTGACCTCGCCCACGCCGTCAACCTGTTCGATCAGCGGCTTGATCTTCTCTTTAACCAGATCATAGAGGTCTGCCCTGCTCAGATCTGCGGATACGGCCATGGTGATGACCGGCAGGTCGGTGAAGTCCCATTGCTTGACCAGGGGGTCGTCGGTGAGGTCATCCGGAAGATCATTGCGGGCGAGGGCCACTTTTTCTCTCATTTTTTCTTCAGCGTATTTGATCTCTGTCTCGTAGCTGAATCTCGCAATAACTACTGAATATCCTTCATAGTTCCGTGATGCGAGTTCTTCAAGCCCGGAGATGGTGCTGATCTGTTCTTCCAGGGGCTTTGAGATGAGTTTTTCGATCTCTTCAGGTGATGCTCCCGGATACGTTGTGGTGACCGTAACCAGCGGGAAGTCAATGGGAGGAAAGATGTCAACCCCGATGCGGTTCAGGCTGATGCCCCCGGTTACGAGCATCAGGATGACGACACAGGTGATGAAAATAGGCCGTTTTATTGAAAAATTCGCGATGGTCATATTATTTCTCCTTAACGCTGGCCAGGTATTTTTCGACATTCACATTGTAGCGTTCAAAGATTTCATTTTTGGAAAGATCAAATCGAAGAAGGGAAACGTTATAGCCTACCAGGGCCTCGAGTTCACCCTGCCGCGCCTTTACCATGGTGTCAAGAGCCATGCGCATGGTTGCCGAATTGATCTTTCCCTGCCGGAAGCGCACCAGCGCGCGCTGGTAATACATTTCAGATTCTTTGGTCGCGGTACGCGCTTTCATGAGTATCGTGTGCTGAAGCGAAACCCGTTCCATTGAGTTGAGCACGTCGTCCCGGACTTCGAGCCTGATCTTTTCAATGTTGATCTCCTGCTGTTTGAGCTGTAAGCGCGCGTTTCGGAGATTTGTCTCGTTTTCTGAATCGTTGAAGGCATAGCTGACTTTAGCGGAAACCTTCCAGGTCGGATATTTCCATGTTGCCATGTCTTCAATCGCGCCGCCGAATTCTTCGTTCTGTGAACCCGTGTTTGCCGTGACCCCCACAGACAGCGAGGGCAGGGACGCGTTTTCGTACAGCGCCAGTTGCATTTTAACGTTTTCAAGCGTGAGCTTCGAGTTTTTATAGTCCACGCGTTTTTCCATCCCGGCCCTGACTGCGGTGTCCCCGTCGAGGACAGGCAGCTCGTCAACGAGCTCAGTCACGCCTTCGACCTGTGTGTCGGCCGGCATGTTCATGGTCCGAACGAGCTTTCTTACCGCCTCACGGTAGTTTTGCCGGGCAGCGGCATAGCCTGATTCGGCTGACGCAACCAGCGCGTTGTACTGGTTCAGGTCATAAAGCTCGCCGAGGCCGTACTTTACGTTTCTGGCAATGATGTCCCGTACCTGGCGGTCGGATTCCAGCTCGAGACGCGCGGTTTCCACGGAGAATTTGCGCACGGTTATGGTCCAGTAATCAACCAGGGTTGAGACAACAAGTGCTGACAGCTGGTCAATTATTGCCGACCTCTGTATTTCAGCGGCGTTTTTCATGATCATATCGGACTTCCGGTCCATGACCCCGAAAGCGTTTTTCAGCAGTTCCTGCTGCACACTTACGAAAAAATACGGGGTGTGGTACGCGGGATCGCCTGCCGTTTTGCCGAACGCCGGCAGAGCAGGGTCATTGGTGTCTGAAAAAATTTCGCTCACTCCGCCTGAAAGCGTCGTCCCTGATTTGAATGTTTTTGACGCTGAAACCGTGAGGTCATACTGGTATGATTTGTCCCCGCTCAGCGCTGAAAGGCCGGTAGCCGCGATTTTCGTATTTGTGTAACTGGCGTCGACATTCATCATGGTGTCATATTTTTTCTGTGACATTCTGTATGCGCTGTCGCTCATCACCACGTCGTATTTGGCGGACTGAAGGGTGAGATTGTTTTGCAGCACCAGGTCTATGGCCTGCTCAAGCGTCAGCTTCGCGCCGCTTATGGTGATTGTGGCTCCGTCTTTGTTTTTCTCCTGGGCGGTGAGCAATGAGGGTAACGCAAATTCAATCACGAGAACCATTATAAACGTTATAACTTTATTCATGCAATCCCCCTTCCTTTCGGTATTCAATCATTTTCTGAATAAATTCATTCAATTTATTCATGGCCTCATCGGGCATGACCGGGATGGCAACGTTTTTCCCGGGGGGGCGTAACGCTTTGAACGTATAACGCATAATGAATGATAAAAATCGTTCGATATATCCTTCGCCATATATGCGGTCATACCATTGGGTGTCAAACCAGTGTTCCCTGTCGGGATAGCTAATGATAAAATTAAAAATATTTAATACCGCAAGAAGGGTATTCTCGCATTCAAATTCCCCGCAGTCGATTCCATCCTTAATTATATTTTCTATGACTTCCATTTTAGGGATGAAATAGCTGGACATGAATTCCCTGATGTTCTTGTGTCTCTGAGCCAGTTCTATTGCCATGATACGGCTGAAGTCCGGGTCAAAACCGCTGAGGTGGATATAGGTCATTGCATAAATGATCGCGTACAGTTTTTCGGAAGGTGTTTTCAGAATGTTGAAAAATTCATCGGGCTCGGGTTCCCGGTCAATGCCGAAGAGGCGATGAAGTATGCCGATGTACAGTTGTTCCTTGGTGGCAAAATAGTAATGAATGAGGGCCTGGTTTACTCCCGCTTTTTTTGCGATCGAGCTCATTCTCGCGCCTTCATAACCGCGTTCGGCGAATTCACTTTTTGCCGCGAGAATGATTTTTTTACGGGTTTCATTGTTGTCTTTTATTGGGTTCATGTATACCTTTGCTATAGAGTAAAATTATTTAATAATTTATAGATCAATTAACCATTTGGATAAATTAACTAGTTAATTAAACTTAAATTTTCAGTCAAGCGCTTAATTTATTTTTTTACATTCAGGCATTTCAATGGTTCCAAACAAAAAACTCCATTAAAGAATGGAGTTTTTTGTTTGGAATGCGATAAAGTCAAAAAAAAGGCGTGTCCCGGCATTTTTATTTTATAAACCGCAGCGGGGACACCCTGGATTATATATCAATCGGAGTCTTTACCTGAGTACATTTTTTCGATTACATCGGCATATTTCTGCATGATGACCTTCCTTTTCAGCTTCAGCGTCGGCGTCATTTCTCCGCCGTCCTGCGTGAATTCATGAGGCATCAGGATAAACCGCTTGATTTTTTCATAATTGGCAAGTTCTGCTGACTGCTTATCGATTCGGTCTTTGTAAAATGCGATAATTTCCGGCTTGTTAACCAGCTCATCCCGTGATGAAAACTGGATATTATTTTCTTTTGCGTATTTTTCCAGATTTTCAAATGAGGGGACAATTAAGGCGGAAATATAATTGCGCTTGTCGCCGATTGTTGCCACCTGCTCAATATAGTGGTCAAGTCCCACAACAGTTTCAATGTGCTGTGGCGCGATGTTTTTCCCCTGGGAGGTTATGATAAGGTCTTTAATGCGATCGGTTATTCTGATAAAACCTTCTGCATCGATAAGACCGACATCACCGGTTTTAAACCATCCGTCCTGAGTCATCACTTCGGCGGTCGCTTCCGGCTTATTATAGTAGCCTTTCATTAAATTCGGCCCTTTGATCTGAAGTTCACCTTCGTCAGAAAGCCTCATCTGGCAATCAAGAACAGCCTTGCCCACGGTGCCAAATTTAAATTCCTTTGGCCTGTTACAGGTACACATGGGGGATGTCTCGGTCAGGCCGTATCCCTGGCAAATCAGCACCCCGCACGCATAAAAGAATTCTTCGATATCCTTTGAAAGGGCGGCTCCTCCTGCTGAAAAAAACTTTTTATAGCCTCCGACAACATCTCTGAGTTTTTTAAGCACCAGTTTGTCAGCCATGGCATGTTTCAATGCGAGAAACGGCCCGACGAAAGATTTATTTTTCTTTTTGAACGCATATTTTTTACCGTTCTCCACTGCCCAGTTGAACATTTTTTTCTTCAGTCCGCCTGTCTTCTCAATCTGGTCGTAGACTGTGGCATAAATTTTTTCATACAGACGGGGAACACTTACCATGCAGGTTGGCCTGACTTCCGTCAGGAAACCGACAACATCCTTTGAATTGAGCATGTAGTTGTTGACCGCTCCCTGCCTGAACACATAGTTCGACCAGGTGCGCTCATAAGCATGGCTGAGCGGAAGAAAGCACAGGGAATAATCATCTCCGCCAACATCAAAATGTTTATCAATGGCCCTGAACTGTGAGGCAATGTTGGCATGGGTAAGCATGACTCCTTTGGGGTCACCGGTTGTTCCCGAGGTGTATATAAGCGTGGCCAGGTCTTCAGGATCTCCGGCATTGATTCTTTTTTCCAGATCGTCATCCCTTTGTGATTTTTCACCGAATTTTAGATAGTCATCATAATAAACAGACCTGTCGCCTGAGATGGTTACATTTTTTTCTAAAACGATCACTTTTTGCACCTGAGGCGTCTCATTAACGAATGACATTATTTTATCGTATTGACCCTGGTCACCGACAAAAACCATCTTTAATTGTGCGTCATTTATAATGTATTGTGCCTGTTTGGCAGTATTGGTAGCATATATGGGAACGCTCACCGCCCTTACTGAAAGAATCGCGTAATCAGTAATATGCCACTCGGGGCTGTTCTGAGAGAAAATACCGATCATATCATTTTCTTTAACGCCGTCTTCAAGGAGTGCTTTGGCCACAGATTTAATTTTATGTCCCATTTCCTTGTAACTGATGCTGTGCCACGCCCCGTCTGTTTTATACCTCATGGCAGTTTTTTCGCCGTTTCTGGCTAAACTCTCATGAATAATTGAAGCGAGATGATCTTTGCCCATAAAAACCTCCTCTGATTACATGGGTGTATTGACTATAATAGCCTTCAAGTGCTTTCGATAGAGAATTTTAAGAGAATCGATTGAAAGTTCCTTATAAAAAACACTTTACAGAATGCCATCCGGAATAATGAACTACAATCGATAGACAAACTATTATTCGTAGCATAAATATGACAAGCATATTTCTGACTTTAGATTAATTTTGTCTACATACAGAGGTTGTGAATGATGATTGAAAAAAATAATTACATTGTCAGGCGAATAAAAAATATTTATTTTAATAGTCGTATATATTTATTTTGTAATGTTTTAAGAGTTAATAATTATTCAAACAGCGATAAACATGATATAAAATTTTTGGTGCTTTCCAGGGCAATATCAGGGTTAAATAAAACATATAAATGTGAACAGAATAATAAACCCTCTCCGGGATTGACCGTTTATACAATGACTGATAATATCAGGGTATAGGGTGACTTTAACAAGATATTCAGCAAGGGAGAACGTTATATCAAAGATCATTGTCAGGTAAAGAGGTAATGATGAGTAAAAAAATGAAAACATCACAAAAAATTGAAGAAAATGAGCTTTTCTCGCAGGTATTGATCAGTAACAACCAGCGGCTCATTGTGGCAATCCTTACTATCTTTCTCCTGGCGAATCTGGCAACTGCGGTGATCAAACTGCTGGGCAGAGGCTCAGAGTATCTCAGCTTTTACAGTATTGGCATTGAATTCATTCTTATTGTGGTGATTTTATCAGTCACTTTTCTGTTCGCACGGCTGCTTCGCGGCAAGAAGATATCCAGCTATGTGACCATCACCGGTATCATGATCTGTCTGTGGGTTTTTCAGTTCATAATGCATGGAGCGAAAGAACTTTTCGCAGTCAATTACATAGCTCTTGCGCTGAGCGTTTTTTATTTTAACTGGAAAAACACCATGTATACTTTTATACTGGTCGTTGCGGCGCAGACCGCGCTGTTTATACTCAGGCCTGACCTTGTTCCGACCGGGCCCGCAAGTAATACGATTATACGATATCTCATATATGTCTGGGTCGGATTCAGTGCTGCCGCCGGCTCAGAAGCGACAAGAAAAATACTTCAGCTTGCCATAGTAAAGAATGATGAAGCGCGGCAGCATTATGACAATCTCAAGCTCGTCGCGGGGGAAGTAATTGAATCTATTGGAGTGCTGAAAGATCAAACAGAAGATCTGCAGTCCATTTCTGAAACGCTAAAGACAATATCCCAGGATGAGGCATCGTCCCTTGAACAGGTATCGGCCTCAACAGAAGAACTTTCCGCTAACTCGGACGGTTTAAGCGGGATCGCAAAATCGCTCAAAAATGAGCTTGATATCAATCTCGAGTCAGTGAGTGACCTCGAAAAAGTGAACAGCAAGATGCAGACCGACGCCAGAAAGATTAATAATACTCTCGTTGAAATAGCTGATTATTCAAAGAAGTCCGCTGAACAGATTCTTAATACCAAGGAGGAATTCATAACCCTGAAAAATAAAAGCAGCGAAATGTCGAATTTTGTCGAGATCATCAATGAAATTGCTGACAAGGTAAACCTTCTTTCGCTGAACGCCGCGATTGAGGCCGCGCGCGCAGGGGAATACGGAAAGGGCTTCGCTGTTGTGGCGGATGAAATTTCAAAGCTTGCTGACGCGACAACCCAGAATTCGAAAGAGATTGCGCGAATTATCAGTGAAAACCACCAGTTGATTGACAACAGCAACACCGTTATTGAAACATCGGTGGGGATGATCAACAATATGAATTCGTCTGTTTTAAGAATAAAGGATGAAATCGGCGGGGTGGCCACTCTCATGAGCGACATTGACAGGACAATAGTGGTAGTTAAGAAGTTAAACGAAAGAATCCACGAATCGAGCAGGGTAATTGAGAATTCAACATCAGAACAGAAACTTTCCACTGATGAGCTGAGTAAAACCGCTTATCACATATCAAGCGGGTCTCAGCAAATTGTCGAGATCTCGACAAAAATTTATGATTCAATAGGCGTTATAAACGGGACCACTAATAAACTCGGCGACCTCTCGATGTCGCTGGTGGAGTGATATTAATTTTATTTGTCAGGATCAAAGTCTAATCAGAGAATAATTTTTCAAACCAAAACCTGATATAATCTTTTCCAGGCAGCTGTTTCTTGCAGTGCAATATACCGTTCTGCCACTATGCGCTATTTTCTGAAAACATTCATAATGCCCTTTCCCCTGCAGCTCAAGCGGCCCGATCTCATCAATATAAACGGGATCGATTCCTTTTATAATGATGTCGTCGATTATCGACGCAGTGAATATGAATGATTCCCTGAAAAAGCTGAAGGAACCGCAGATGTAAAACGGGATTCTGTTTTCCGGAAATAAATTTGACTTGAGCGATTGTACTGTTGATTCTCCGGTGGAAAGCCTTGTTGCCTCATAGCCGCAGAAAACCAGGTGCTTGAATATTTTTTTTGATATGAAGCCATCGCCCCGGTTCAATTCGCGATAAAGAGACTGGATGCGGGTTGTTTTCCCCTGGTTAATTTCTCCATGAATAATATAAACCATGATACCCGTACAGTCTTCAGCAAGTTAAATCAGTTTAGCATAATAGCTTCAGCCGATTATAATGACAGCGCTCACGATCCAGCAGGCAAGAACAACCGAGATACCCGTTACGTATTGTGCAATCCTGGTTTTTCCCATAAGATGATTTTCTGAGCTTGCTATTCTTTTACTAAAATAATAGCCTGAAGCAAATCCGGCCCCTCCCAGTATTGACCATGGGATCGATTCTGAAACGAGATATGAAAGAAATCCGGCAGCGCTGTTAAATGAAAGAAGATAGGGACAGGGGGCACACCGCATACCTGTGAAATAAAAGGCGATAGAAGAAGCTAAAGCGGCCGTCGAGCCGAAAAAAGCAGCTTTCAGCCAAGTCAGGTTTTCCGGCTTTTTCCCTGCAGTATAAATAACCGTTGAAATCATTGCTGTATGCAGCATAAGGGCTATGCTGGAGTTTGCCCTGCACATGATTGAATTTCCACACACGAGCACTCCCATCTGAATTATGAGAACTGCTGGAATAACAACTGGAATAATATACTGCGCCTTTTTGATCCGGCCGGCAATGAATCCCATTATTAAAAATGCGATTCCGGTAAGGATCGCTGCCCGAAAGGGCAATTCTGTTGTTCGTATGGCGCTGTTAAGTGTCACTTCTGAAAATCCCCAGAGGGATCCTCCAAGAATGACCAGTGAAATACTATTAATAGTGCACGATTTTATGGATGTTCGCATGGCTGTTCCCTTCTGGATTTTAGCGTTATAATTAATTATGTTATTTTTAACATAATTAATTATAAGGGAGCCTTGTGTCAATAATTTTTAAGATATGAGGCGGTGCACCTTGATCATTGCCCCGGTCTGGTAGAGTTTCTGCGTGCCGCCGCCTTCCATGATGACTTCCAGCGCTTTTTCAGGATCGGTAACCTGAGAGCCGGCAAGGTGAGTCACGGGTGTTGACATAAAGGCTTTGCCGCTCATGGGAGTTGAGGGGCCCATAAGAACAACATCGCGCGAACCGGCTGCTGACTGGAGTATTGAGCCGATTGAGTTATTAATTATTGAAGTCGCGGTGATGATGATAATATCAGCCGCAGTGCAGGCCGAAGCGAGTTCATCCGGGCTGTGAACAAGCGCATTCCCGACATTCCGGTTTTCAAATACACTTATGGAACATCCCTTTTTTTTCAGCATCACCACTACCGGTTCGATAAGGCCTATCATGACCACGCGTTCGGTTCCCTTTAAGTTTATTTGTTCAAACACGTCTTCTGTACTTCCGCATCCTTCGACATTCACAATCGCGTTGACCGATGCGAGGCCCAGAGCGCGGCAAAGCAGATCCTCTTTCGCGCTCATGGCCAGTATCTCCTCGACGGTTGCCCCCCTCAGCATGCCGGCTTTCGGAAATACCGTGCACGTGGTTTTTCTCTCATGGATGATGTTCGCGGATATTCCGGTACTGCCGTTTTCAAGCTGAACAGCGATGTAACCCAGGCCTAAGACCACCCTTTGCAGTTTTAAATTTTTGTCACTGGATGAAAGTGTTTTTATCAATTGATCAAGCATTGATGCCTCCTTTGTTGCTGGGGGGATGAGGATTTACTCAGTGGACTATTTTTTTCTGATGCACATGAGAATAATATCATCCGCAGGGTTAGAATAGTTTGTGAATTCATAAATGGTTTCAGTCATTGAATGAATAATTTCAAGAGGGGGTGATTCAATATTTGATTTAAAATTTTGTATGATCCGGTCTTCCCCGTAAATCTGGGAGCCGTCTTCTGATGTCGCATTTTTAACTCCTTTTGTGTAAAAGAGCAGGGAGTCTCCCGGTTCGAGAATAAGGGAGATGTCTTTAAAAACTATTTTTTTTGCAAGGTTAAGCCCGGTCTGCGTGGTATTGACGTGGATGTACCCTTTTTTCTTTTTGCTGTAAAACACGGTGTTGATATCGCCATAGGATGAGATCACGCTTTTCCCTGATCTCTGGTTTATCTGGTACACGCTGAGAAAGAGAAGAGAGTGGATGCCTGATACTATTTTTGACATCCGGTTGTCGATCAATTCAATGAGCGCGGAAGGCATGGTTGACGCTGATGAGTACGAGCGCACCAGGGTTCTTACCGCCGCCCCTGCAAAAGAAGATGAAGGATCGTTACCAATGATATCACAGGTGACGATCTGATATGTCTCCTTGTTCAGATGAAACGCATCAATAAATGTTCCTGTCATTAAATCTGATGGAAGATAAACCGCAGAAATGTCAAGGCCGTCGATGTTTTCAAATTTAGGAAAGAGGCGGGCCTGGGCGTTTCTCATCTTCATGAGCTCTTCTTTATAGCGCGAATCCGTTTCATTCTTTTCATTGAAAAGACATTTCCCCTGTGCGGCGATGAGTTTCCCGCTGAGAGAGACAATCGCCAGGTCGGTCTCAAAAATTTCCGATGAGCTCTGTGCAACACAGTACACTGATTTTTCCTTAAGGCAGAGCGGGATAACGCAGAAGAAAATCGTTTTTCCGTTATCACTATTTTTCTGGAAGCTTATCGGATTTCCTTCTGATGCGCCTTTGGTGATGTTTTCCATTGCCGCAATGTTCTGAAAGGGCTCCGGAGTGAATCCCTCGGTGAATAGTTTTGAATAAAGCGGTGTGGCGCTGTCAGCGGTAGATTCAACGATTTCAATATATGAAATAGAGGTAATGCCGCCCAGAAGGTTCAGCGCCGTTCCCAGATTCGCTATAGTTTGTTTGTCCATGTTTCCTTCTCTGTAATAATATCGGGGAACCCTTATAAATTACATTTTTGATGTTCCCTTGTGGGCACAATCATTGGTAAAATCAGGTTTTATCAATTTGATATTAATGAAAAACCTGATTTTTAAAGGTGCCCATCAGGTAAAAAGGATTTTTTCAATTTCTTCAGATGTCCGCAGGGATAAAATTTTTTCAGCCCGTGCTTTTTCTGTTACAACATTACAGGAACGTATCGCTTTTTTTACTCTCGGAATATAAGCAGCGTCAATACTGAATGCGCGCATGCCAATTCCCAGAAGAAAGGGTATATATGTTTCACTGCTTCCCATATCGCCGCAGACGGTCACTTCTTTGCCGAATTTTATTGCGGCTTCAACAATTAATTTTAAAGACCTGAGTACCGCCGGATGGTGCGGTATGTAAAGATCAGAGACTTTTTCATTGGTCCGGTCGACCGCAAGTGAATACTGGATAAGGTCATTGGTCCCGATTGAAATAAAATCCGATTCCTTTGCGAGCAGGTCAATAATAGTCACTGCTGAAGGAATTTCAACCATAATGCCGATGCGCGGGTCAGGATTGTGAGGGATTTCCCTCTTTTTTAGTTCCTTTATGCATTCTTCGGTTATTTCACGGGCGGATGTATATTCCTCCAGCGAGGAAATCATGGGAAACATGATTTTAATCTCCATGCCGTCGCCTGCCCGGAGGATCGCGCGAATCTGCTGTTTAAAAATTTCCCTGTTTTTTAAGGAAAAGCGGATTGAACGCAGGCCGAGAAAAGGATTTTCCTCATGGAATGTTTTATAATAGGGAAGAACCTTGTCCCCTCCGATATCCAGGGTGCGGAAGGTGACCGGCTTCCCCTTCATGCTCTGAACGAGTTTTGTGTAAATCACGTACTGTTCTTCTTCAGAGGGGAAGGTATTCCTGATTATGAAGGGGAACTCGGTACGGTAAAGCCCGATGCCGTCAATAATGTCAGGAACAGCGCCTGAAACATCTGAGAGAAGATTAATATTGGCCAGGACTTTTACCGGGGAACCGTCAGCGGTTGCCGAAGGTTGTGCGAGCCCGGTGATATCGGCCTCGATTTTTTTACGTGAAAGTTTTCTTTTATTGAATGTCTCAACAATTTCTGCAGAAGGATTGATGTAAAGGTTGCCCGCATCAGCATCGAGCAGGAGAGGAGTGTTTGCCGGTACCAGGAGCAGGTCAGGCTCATCGATGAAGACCAGGGGTATGCCCAGGGAACGGGCGAGTATCGACACGTGGGATGTCACGCCGCCGCTCACCAGAATCATGCCGGCAATATCCATTGCCGAATATTTCAGCAGGTCTGAAGGAAACAGTTCCCGGGCGATTATAATGTGCCCGCTGAAGATTTCGTTTTCTTTCTGTTCGTCAGCCAGGTTGGCCAGGATCCTTCGCGTCAGGTCTTCAATGTCCTCGATTTTTTCCCTGATCAACGCGCTTTCACTTTTAGAGAAAATTTCGTAGTAGTGTCGGTATACCGACACTACGGCTTCGTGCGGAGATCCGCCCTTTAAGGTCATGTCGATCATTTTTCCGGTGAATCCCTGGTCTTTGAGCATAAGCAGATGTGAAGAGAATATCAGGGACGCAGCGTCGGAAAGTTTCTGTTCAACTTTCTCCTGGAGTTCTTCGAACTGCCTTTCAGTTTCCCTGATTGCCGCCGCAAGATCTTCTGTGGTATAGACACGATTCTGCTTGCCGCCTATAAAAAGTGGTCCGCGTTTTTCCTGCCCGGCCACATAAGCCGGCCCTGAAGCGAATTCCTTTGATGCGGATTTCCCTTTAATGAACCGGTAGGTGCTGAAATCAACCGGCTTTTTAATGTCAACCGAGGCCCACTGAGGAGCAAGGATAAGCCGGATGTTTTCAAGCATCGACGCCATCTGGGACGCCGTTGCCCTCATTGACATGATGTCCTGGTCGGAAAAACATCGGTCTTTTTCACGCTGCACCACAAGGACCCCGATGCGTATCATCCCCCTGATGATCGGCACCACGAGAAACGCCTCATAGTCGTCTTCGTTGGTTCCGGGGCAGGGTTTGAAGTTGGGATTGTTTTTTCCGATCTGTTCGCATATCGGCCTGTTTTCCCTGAGCGAGAGGCCGCACAGGCCTTCATTGATGTTCATCCTCACCGAGTTTACAGAATCGGGGTTTAATCCATGGGTTGCTTTTAAAACGAGTTCTTCAGATTTTTCGTCATAGAGGTAAATCGAGCATACCTGGGCCATCATGTGATCAGCGACCATGAGTACTGTTCGCTGCAGAAGATCTTCAAGTGATGTCTCTTCAAAAAGGGAGTTCAGCTCACCAATGCTGCAAAGCATTTTTACATGGTCAGTCTGCATATTCTCCTGCGTTATTCATTTAACGCCCAGGCCAGATGTTTGCGGTCGAGGTTGGAGCCTGTCATCACGACCACGACTTTTTTCCCGGCAAGCTGTTCTTTTATCTTGAGGGCGCAGGCTATGCCGGCTGCCCCGGCCCCTTCGGCGAGGTTATGGGTGTGCGTCAGGGAAAGCAGCACCCCCTGGATGATTTCTTTTTCAGTAACCATGACAACATCAGATATTGCGTCTTTAATAATGATATACGGAATCTGGAAGATCGACCGTGAGGCGAGCCCGTCGGCAAAGGTGTCGGAGCTGTCCGTTGTTACCGGTTCTCCTTTTTCAAGCGAAAGCTTCAGAGAGGGGGCTTTTTCCGCAATCACGCCGATTATCTGTACTTCTGGGTTAATGGCCTGGCTCACCTTAATCAGGGACGCGCAACCGCCTCCTCCTCCGACCGGTATTATTATGATGTCGACATCGGGAAGGTCTTCGAATATTTCAAGGCCCATGGTTCCGAGGCCGTTGAGGATGTCAGGTTCGTTCCCCTGCTCGATGTAATAGTATCCCAGTTCATCGGCGATTTCTTCACAGTATGCCTGGGTCTCATAGAAGTCCTTGCCGTGCTGCATGAGCTCTGCGCCGAGTCCTGTAATGGCGTTGTTTATTTCAGGATTGTTGTTCAACGGAACCGCGACATTGCAGAAGACATTTTCGTTACGCGCCGCCCACGCGGTAGCAAGGCCATGGTTCCCTCGCGTGGCGACAATTATTCCCTTGTCACGGATTTCATCCGAAACGTTAGCCATAAAGTTGACTGCCCCGCGTATTTTAAAAGATCCTGTTGGATTGTGGTTTTCGTGTTTTACATACACTTCAGCGCCGATAAGTTCCGAGAGGCTTGAATAATGGATTAAATGGGTTTTTTTCAAGCTCTGGTAAACGGTTTTCCGCGCTTTGTAAATGTTGAGAAAATTTACTTTTTTGGCCTGCTCCTGGAATTTTGACAGCATAGAGCGCTCCTGCATTGGCTTGATATTAATAGTTCTTTTCTACATTTTGCTTGTTGTGATTATTTGTAAACAGTTTTTTCCCTTATGGGCGGTTATTGCCTTGTTATGCCTGGATTTTCCGTAAGACTGAATCCTATACAGCATCCAACTCAATCTTACCGAAAAAGGAAAAATTTTCCATATAAAAAAAAGATTTTGTCTTATTGTTGCCGAGGGGATTTTGTTTTATTATAGAGTCTGAAAAGGATATTAACAGCAGCTCATGGCATAAGTGAGCTGGTTGTTTTACCCGCTCATTCTTCATATATGAAGAGCTGTCCCCTGGACGGCTCTTCACCTTCCGCCATCATTTTTAAATGGATTCCCCTTCTTCCCCTCCTTCCCCGGAGGGGTTTTTTTTGTTCTCTGGCTGGATGCTTTGAAGTACCGGCGCACATCTTTTTATACAGGCGCAACAGCGCTCATCGCTGCACATCTGGCAGGAAAAGCAGTCTTTGCAGGGATATTTTTTTTCTCCCGAGGCGTTGTCGGGGATGTAAAATTTTCCAGGTTTTCCCGGAATGGTGTAAAAAGCCATGATTAAATATCAAACCATTCAATCAGGTATTTTTTAACATCATTATCGGTAATAATGTCTTTTCCCGGTGAATAAATGCTTATGCGGAGTGAAATTGTCTCTCCGTTCCCCCAGGGCCACCATGCAGCATACAGGGCCATTTCCAGTGCATCACTTTCATCCGCATAGATGAACTGGCCCGGCTCAATCCCGTAAAGAGATTTTACCAGTTTTTTTATGGCTTTTGATGCCTTTTTTATGGATTTGGAGTCCCATCTCCAGGTAAATTCTTCATCAAGAGTATGCATGACTGGATCGGCCCATTTGTGGTCAAAAACAATAAGCAGCGAATTAAATCTGCTGTCGAAATCCCACCCTTTTTCGGAAAAAGATTTTTTTACCCCGAGGCATATGTTTTTAAATTTTTTCAGATCATCGTTTTCCATGCAATAAGTATGACATACAAGACAGATCCGGTCAAGAGGCAAAGCCGTAAATAATTCCAATTCAGCTGGCGTTCCTTTTGTTCTTTTTCCTAAAATACCATGCGTAAATTTTATTATGCTAAACAATTATCTGACAAAAACCGATAGGTAGATTAAGGGAAAATCTGGTTTTCGGGCTTAACGCAAGACTTTTCAATATTGTATACAGGCGATCCCAGGGATGGGCTCATGGTCAGACAGGGATGTTTGGAAAATTTAATATAGTTACAGGTGCCATTCTCCTGGCCTTTTTTTTCTCTATGCAAGTCCGGGGACATGCCGATGGCTTTCACCGGCAGGTTGCGGGGTACAGCTATGAGGACTACCGGGAGTTAAGACTTAAAGGGAATGATAATTCGTCCGGCAGTACTTCTAATGGGCAAATCAGCAAAAATCGGGCTTCCGCTTCATTAAAGCAGAAAAAAATTTCTGAAAAATCTGCACAGAAATCATCCCCCCGAAAAAAGAATCTTAAAAATTCGGGAGTAAAATCAAAAAATAAGCAGCACGGTACTTCTCAGAACACCGGTACAGTGAGGAAATACCGGGTCCGCAAAGGCGATACCCTTTACAGTATTGCAAAAAAGCATGGCGTTTCACTCTCTGAACTGTGCAGGAAAAATTCAATAAAAAACAAAACCAGAATAATCCCCGGTATGACGCTGGCGATTCCTGGAAAAAGCTCTGGACTGAGCAGTCCCGGGGAAAAAACCGACTTTAATAAGCAAAAGGGCGCGCCGGTTTTTGTATGGCCGGTCAAGAACGTTGCTTCATGCAAGAGAGATGGAAATAACGGAGTGCGATCCATCGGCATTTTTATTGTCGGGAAAGGAGATTCGCGGGTATATACTTCAGCTAACGGAGTTGTAAAAAAAATCGGAGAAATGAGAGGTTTTGGGAAATATGTTGTGGTTAAACATAATGAAAAATTTATAACGGTTTATTCAAATCTTGATGCAATTGCAGTAAAACAGGGGGATTTTCTGGAAAAAGGTGAATTAATAGGCAGATTAACCCAGGGTGAACGTCTGCATTTTCAGATCGATTACAGCGGGAAACCTCAGAATCCACTTATTTACCTTCCCAAACAGGGTTGATTATTTATGTAAGACAAAGTTTTAATATAAGGGAACCTCTATAAATTATTTTTTTGATGTTTCCTTGTGGGCACAATATTTGATAAAATCAGGAGTTATCATATTTGATAATAATGAAACTCCTGATTTTTAGAGGTGCCCATAATATCATTTATTAAGAAACCATTTTGAACATATATAGTTTTTTTATTGAAAATTTATTATTCATTTTTTTAATGGTAAGAGTATTCATTATTTTATTCTGGCTGGAAACACATGGACCCCAAAAAAGTTACGTTGAACAAATTACACGAAATTATTGATGCTTTACAAAATGGTTCTGAAGAGCCGATCGGCAACTATCTTTACAAAGGATTCAGGATTCAGGTAAGCAAGTACAAATCTTCTGGCACTGAGCGTTATATGAGACTTTACCGGAAACGGCGTGAAAACGGTCTCTGCGTCAGGTGCGGAGCCAAGGTTACCAAGAAAAATCCTAAAACGGGCAAATTATACCGGCTTTGCGAGTATCACCGTGATATTACGGATAGAAAAAGCTGAGTTCTAAATTTTTGTTATCCCGATAATTATTACCGGTTCATCCGGGACGTTCTGGTAATAGCCTTCATTGTGAGTCGATACCGCGCTGATGGCGTCGACTATGTCCATTCCTTTGGTCACTTTTCCGAAGACACAGTATCCGAAATCTCTTGAGCTGTGGTCAAGAAAAGTGTTGTCCTTTGTATTGATGAAAAACTGCGCTGTAGCGCTATGCGGCGCCTGTGTCCGCGCCATTGCGAGGGTGCCGCGCTGGTTTGAAATGCCATTGGTCGCTTCGTTTTTGATCGGACGGCCTGTTTTTTTCTGGATGAGTTCCCCGGTGAATCCTCCGCCCTGTATCATGAAGCCAGGGATCACCCGGTGAAAGATTGTTCCGTCATAGAAACCCTGTTCGATATAGGAAAGAAAATTTTTTACCGTCTCCGGCGCCTTGCTGTCATAAAGTTCAAGCTGTATTTCGCCCATGGTTGTTTCAATCACGATTTTCGAGTTGTTTTTCGCGCATGCGCTCATTGTCAGCGCGCAGCATATCACTGCGATATTGAATAGTTTCATCATTTCACCTTCGTGCTGTTTGGTTTTGTGGCGCGGCGCCTGTTCGCGGCCCGGATTTTCTGAAATCTACAACATTATGCGGCCGTGTCAAGAAGAATGATCGATGTATTGATGAATTATTGACATGTGTTGATTAAATTAGGGAAACCGGGGAAACACCCATGGGTTTTAAGGTTTCCCTTTTTTTTATCGTTTCAGAGCAAATAATTTGACATTACCGCAAGACCGGGAATATCATAATCGACTGTTATTCAATGTGTTATGTGAATATGAATGCTCTTAAGAAATATTCTGCATACCTGATGGTAAAAAAAGGCGGCGGCTTCAATGTTTCAGAAGCTGAAAAGCTTCAGAATCCCGGTCCGTTGAATTTTAACGACAGTTATTATTTTACCGGGCACGACTCCAGGGGAAGTGCGCTGGTCACGAGGATCGGCTTTAGGGGAAACGGCTCCACCGAACTCTGGTTTGACATGCTTCTGCCTGAAACAGGACCGATTTCGCTCCCCCGCGGCAACCATCCCCGGGGAGAAGGAATCTCATGCGGACCGGTGAAGTATTCCTGCATCGATCCCGGGGCCGTCTGGGAAATTGTTTGCACCGGGCCAATGCTGGTTTCAGGAAAGGAAAACGACATTTTTCTGACAGCCCGGTTTTTCGCGTCAACCCCGGTTATTGACTTCAAGAGGCATACCGATTCAATGAGTCTCGCGAAATATCTCGCCGGGCAGAAGTGGAGCAGGGAATGGTTTAACAAATTAAAAGATCTGAGCCAGGTTCACTATGAACAGGGAGGCTCTCTGCATGGAAGGATTGCGGTTAACGGCAAAGACCAGGTTTTTGAGCTCAGGGCGTTGAGAGACCATTCTTTCGGTATCCGCGACTGGAATGCAATGCGCCGCCATGCCTGGATCTCAGTGCTTTTTGATGACGGGCGGGTGCTGAATATCAGCATGGTCAGCTATTCCTTTTTGCCTTTCATGCACTCCGGGTATTTGGCAGGCAATAACTATATTCTTCCGGTTACTGATGCCTCTGATTTTTCAGCGATCTTCAGCCCTCCACTTCAGGGGAAATCGTCCGACCTTAACTTTACAGTTAATGGGGGACTTCACGCGAGGCTCATCATGTCAGTTGAGAATGAACTGGTTTACACTATGGGTACTTCATACATCGTCCACGAAGGGATTGCTGATTTTACCCTGGGGTGCGTTCAGGGCCGCGGGATTTATGAGTATGGATTCAACAGAGACAGCATCTGATATCATCTGGGTTGATGATCTCGAGGACCATGCCGCCGGCGGTAAAGCCCTCGGGCTGAAAAGGCTGATCAGGAGCGGGGTGAATGTTCCCCGGGCCTTTGTTATTCTCGGCACGTCTGCTCACCCGCTCAGGGATAGCCTTTCATCCTTTCTTGAGGCCGTCGGATCTGACGAGTTTGCGGTGCGGTCTTCTTCTGCTGAAGAGGACGGCACGGAATCGTCCTTCGCCGGCCAATTTGACACATATCTCCATGTTCGGGGCATTCATGATATTATTGATGCCGTGGGGAAATGCCGGGCGTCAACCGACTCGTTCAGGGTAAGGAAGTATTCGGGCAGCGACCATTCAGGGCCGCCGATGCCTGTTATAATCCAGGCCCTGGTGAATGCGGAATTTTCCGGAGTATGTTTTACCGCCGATCCCGTATCGGGAAGAAGGGACCGCGTTATTATTAACTCAGTAAGCGGCCTGGGTGAAAAACTGGTGAGCGGTTATGTTTCCGGAGAGGAGTATGTTTTCAGCAAAAAGGGACAACTTGTTTCGCGAAGGTCCGGGTCTGATGACAGAAGAATTCCTGCTGAACTGCTTGATCGGATTTTTTCTGAAGCCGTTTATATCGAGAAAAAAAATGGCTTTCCCGTTGACCTTGAATGGGCGATTAACCGTGAAGGATGCCTGTACTGGCTTCAGCTGCGCCCGATAACCACACTTGATGACGTCCATCTCAATGAGCTTGATTCCCCTCTTGATGATCGAACCCATATTTACACCAGATGCAACATCGGAGAAATGATGCCGGGACCGGTTACCCCGCTTACCTGGTCGGTTTTCGCCCGGGGCATTGATGTGGGAATGCAGGACTTCATGACCAGGATCGGCGTTCAGGATAAGATTTATGGTGACAACCGTTATATTTTTATTTTTTACAATCATCTTTTCATCAGTCTTACCAGTGTGTATGAGCTTCCCGGGAAAGTTCTTTTTACCCGAAAAGAAAACATCGACCACGGCATTTGCGGTTATGTCCTTCCTGATGACGGCAGCCACCGACCACGGGCCGGTTTTTTTACCCGTACAGTAAATATTTGCAGGTATCTTATGTACATAAAAAGCGCGGGAAGACGGCTTGAAGCGTTGCGCGGTCTTGAAAGAGATTTTCACATTGAACGCGTTCCCGGAATTGACGATTTTTACCGTTCAATCGCCGATGCGCGCGAGATGGTTTTTCAGGCCTGGGCCCACCACTATACGACTTCAAGCAGATCCGGGGCCCTGAACACGACGGTCCTTCAGATCATGGAAAGAACATCCCGCGTGGGCCAGTCAGAAAGGCTCCATGACCTTGCGGTCATGCTGAAGAACATTGAGGGTATTGACGGGGCGGATGTCATGGTGTCGCTTGAAAACATCATCCGGGAAGTTCAAGAAAACAGAACGTTCTCTGAAAGCATTATTAACCGCGGAGATGACGAGGCCCTTGGCTGGCTGACGGGACCGGATTCAGGTGAAGCAGGTGAACTGTTTCGCCATTTTTTGCGTGAGCACGGGCATCGCTGCGTCAGGGAGGCCGAGCTCCGTGAACGCGAATGGGCTGCTGATCCGTTGCCGCTCATCGCGCTCATTCGCATGAATATTGCCGCCCGCCGGAATGGTTCCGCCAAAGAAGAAAGAAATTCTGATGCCCGCAGTTCGATCAATCTTGTCAAATACGGTTTTTTCCCATCAATCATAATTAAAATACTTCTCTCATCGGTGAGGAAATCGGTAGCTGCAAGGGAAAACTCGAAATCACTCTGCATTAAAATGCAGAACACGATCAAGAAGGCCTATGAAGACCTGGGCAATATGCTGGTGAATGAGGGCCTTCTTGATGATGCGGACCAGGTTTTTTTCCTCACGCACGATGAACTGGGATTACTCCTTAATGATAAATCCCGGCGGTGGAAGATCAGGGCGGAATCAAGAAGGAAACTGTTTCCCCGTTTAAGGGAACTGGCCTTTGATGAAATATCCAGGGGTATGCCGGAACCCCTGGAAGGCCGGCCTGAATCCGAAGCCGCCGGCGGCCTTCTTTCCGGAGTTCCGGTAAGCAGCGGGCGCGCACGAGGCAGGGCCCGGGTGATCAACTCACTGGATGACGCAGCGCTGCTCGTTTCCGGTGAGGTGATGATAGCCGCTTACACTGACGTGGGCTGGACCCCGTATTTTAGCCTTGCCGCCGCGCTGGTCACTGAAATAGGCAGCACGCTTTCACACGGGGCCGTTGTGGCCAGGGAATATGGCATTCCCGCAGTGGTCGGCGTAAAGGGCGCCTGTATGGCCATTGCAACCGGGGATGTTATCGAAGTAGATGGAGAAAAAGGGATTATCTCGATTGTTGAACGTGCAGGACCTCTATCTTGATAATCCTGGTTTTTATCCTGATGACGCGGCCTGTCTGCCTGAACTTTATTATTTTTTCTCATCCCTGAATGCTTGATTTTCTGCTTCATTTGTAATTGACTTTTCACCTTTCATTTGAAAAAATACATGCACCTGTTATTTATTTTTTAAGGAGGTGCTTCCATGAACAATCCGGAATTGACCCAGCAGGCTTTGAGCATACTCAGGAATGGCGAAACATTCCAGTGGTATTTTATTCCTCTGCTGGCCTTTGTCGCGTATATCTATTTTAATGAAATTTCCAAAAAGAACTGGAACGGCATCGCGGCCGGCCTTTCCCTGTATTCGGTCCACTGGTTTTATGAAATCCTCAATGCGCTGATCCAGCATTTTTCAGGCCATGCCCTGTGGACAGTCCCGACCGGTACCTGCTATCTTCTGCTTGTCGGCGTGGGATGGGAGCTCAGCATGATGTTTTCAGTGGCGGGGCTCATCTTTTCAAAAATACTTCCTGATGATCCCAAGATGAAGATCCTTGGGATCAATAACCGGGCGTTATTCGTTGTGGGCAATGCCGCTTTCTTTTCAATATTTGAAATTTTTCTGGCAACGACCCCGGCGTTTCACTGGGTATACTCATGGTGGGGCGCGTTCCCGGTTTTCATTACCGTGTACATTCCCTTTTTCCTGGCATCAGTCTGCGCTTATGACATGAAGTCGCGCACGCGCAGGATCTTCATAGGCACATTTTTTATCATGGACGTCCTGATGCTCATCGTGTTTGCCGGCATCCTGAAATGGATATAAACACGAATACACGTTGCCATGATTCCGGGACGAAGATCCATGCGGATGATTGGGAATATGTTGCCGAATGATAAATTTTTTCCGGTAAGAAAATGCGCAACCGAAACCTGAAATGGTACCGTCTTGATAACGCGGCAAAAATTTTCCCCTCGATTATAACCGGCAGGATGACGGCCGTGTTCCGGATTTCGGTAACGCTTAAAAAAGAAGTCGATCCGCCGGTGTTGCAGCAGGCGGTCGAAAACCTCATGCCGCGTTTTCCGTATTTTCAGGTAACGCTCAAGCGGGGGATGTTCTGGCACTACCTGCAGCAGACGCCGTCAGCGCCGCTGGTGAGAGAGGAGCGCTTTGACCCCTGCCAGAAGATCAATCGCCACGCCGAAAAGGGGCTGCTGTTCAGGGTCCTGTACTTCGGGAAAAAAATATCAGTGGAGTTCTGCCATGTGCTTACGGACGGCACCGGGGGAGTGATGTATTTACAGTCCCTGGTCGCCGAATACCTCAGGCTTCGCGGTGTGGCAGTACCGCATGATGATGGTATCTTTGCGCAGGGTAAAACGCCGCACCCTGAAGAGAGCGAGGACTCATTTCTTCGCTACTATAAAGATGGCATTCCCTTTCCCCAGGTGGAGCCCGCGGCTTTTCACCTTGCCGGAAGCCTCATCCCCCAAGGATCTCTTAACGTATGCACCGGCATAGTGCCATCGCGGGATATTCTGAAAACAGCCCGCGCGCGCGGGGTCACGCTCACCGAGTACCTTGCCGCTGTTTACCTTTATTCGCTTCAGGAATATGTTTTTTCGCTTCCTCCCGGCCAGAGAAGAAAATTACTCATGCCGATACGGGTCATGGTCCCGGTCAACCTGCGAAAGCTGTACCCCTCAAAGACCATGAGAAATTTTTTTCTCGCGGTAAAACCCGGGATTGACCCCAGGCTGGGGCGCTATACCCTTGATGAGATCATCAAAAGCGTGTATCACTGCATGCGCGTCGAGGTTGATGAAAAATTCATCAACCAGCAGATCGCCCGTAATGTCAAGGGGGAGAGCCATCCCCTTCTCAGGGCGGTTCCGCTCTTTATCAAGGGGCCGGTGATGAAATTGATTTACAACCGGTGGGCGACGTCGAAACATTCGGGAGTTCTGACCAATATGGGGGTGGTCGGCATGCCCTCAAAAGCCGCGTCCCATATTGAGCGCTTTGAAGGCCTTCCCAACCCGAACCCGCTCACCAGGATTAACATCGCGGTCATAACGTACGGAAAATCAACGTACGTGAGTTTCGCCAGTTTTATTGATGATTCTGACGTACAAAAAATTTTTTTCAGGACCCTGCGCAGGCAGGGGATCGTTGCCAGGATAGAAACCAATTAGAGAGGTCATCATGCCCTACTGTTCGCAATGCGGCGTTGAAGTCGATAACAGCGTTGACCTGTGCCCCCTGTGCGGGGCCCCCATACAGAAATTCGGCGAGCCTGATGATGAAAAGAGGCGTTATCCGGAACGCTATCGATTCAGGGGAATGTCCGGCGCGCAGAAACGGCTTGTTTCCTGGCTCGTGCTGACCACTCTGTTCGTCATCTCGTTTCTCGTTGTGCTCGCCGTGAACCTCGTGTTCGAAAAGCGGATTACCTGGGGGAGCTACGCGCTTGCGGGGATCGTCGCCGGATGGATATACTCGGGGCTCCTGCTTTTGTTTATCAGGCGACCGGGCATCATTATCGCGGGCAACTTTATTGTTACCACGGGGTTTCTGGCGCTGCTTGACGTGTTTGACGGGTCACTGGACTGGTTTCTGCGCCTGGGCCTTCCCATAGCGGGCATGGTCACGGTCGCGTCACTGCTGATCGCGCTTTTCGTCTGGCTCTTAAAAAGATGGGCCGCCCTTTTATGGTCCATAATAATCCTGCTTGCGGGCGTGTTCTGTATTGGGCTTGATCTTCTCGTGTCAGGATACCGCGGGTCAGTGGGCATGTCCTGGTCGTTTATTGTGATGGTTTCACTGTATCCGGTCGCGCTTCTGCTGCTGTTCTATCATATTTTTTTACGAAAGCGACTGGACCTGAAACGTTTTTTTCACGTATAAGCCGGTCACCGCAGGGAGCTTTCAGCTCTGGCTGATATAATGTTCAATTTCGTCATTGATGGTATGTATTTTTTTGACCAGGTCTTTCGAGGCTGCCGCGATTGAGGAACTGCTGAAAATTTTATTAATGTTTCCTTGCGAGCACAATCAGATAAAATCAGTATTTATTTTTAAGAAATGTCAAATCCGGTTTTGGAAATACTCATGAGCACAACGTACAAATTGGTGTATTGTGGCAGAATTAAAGCCGCAGAAAAAATGTTTTTAACTGATTATTCCATGGATGTATTCACGCGTCCGCTGCTCCCGCGGATTTTCGAAGATCTGCGGTGAAGGGCCGTGTTCGATAACTTCGCCCAGGTAAATGAACACCACGTAGTCCGCAAGGCGGCGCGCCTGGCGAAGGATGTGGGTGACCACGACAATGGTGTAATCCTGTTTCAGCTTTTTGAATTCCTCTTCGATTTTCTGGCTTGAACGGGGGTCCAGCGCGGATGTTGGCTCGTCAGCCAGAATTATTTCGGGTTCAACGGCAAGGCCCCTGGCAAGGCACAGCCTCTGCTGCTGGCCGATCGAGAGGCGTGACGCTGGTTCGCTGAGACGGTCTTTGACTTCGTCCCACAGCCCTGCGCTGATAAGATGTTTTTCCACAATTCCATCCAGGTCGCTTTTTTTTCTCATGCCGTGGATGCGGGGCCCGAACGCGATGTTATCGTATATTGACATGGGAAGCGGGCAGGGCCGCTGGGACAGGAGCCCCATTTTTTTCCTGATCCGGGTGACCTCTCCGGTTGTTCCGTAAATGTCTTCGCCGTCGACCAGCACCTTTCCTGAAATTTTCACGCTGTCGTTTTCTTCAAGCAGCCGGTTAAAGGCCTTGAGCAGGGTCGACTTGCCGCATCCGGACGGGCCGATAATCGCGGTTATCTGCCTGTCCGGAATGGAGATGTTCACATCGGTAAGCACCTGGTTGTTGCCGTAAGAGACCGATAGGTTTTCACTCTGTAGATGGGTCTGCTGGGCCATGGACATCTCCTATTTCACAATGTGCCTGTTGAACCGCGACGCGAAGAGGCGCGCAGCGATGCTCAGGCAGAGAATAATTATAGTCAGTATAAACGCGCTCGCGTAGGCCCGTTCCTGGACTTCGGGAAAGGGCGTACCGAGCTGAAAAAATATTGCCAGGGGAAGCGTCGCCGCCGGTTCGAACAGCGAAAGAGGGACTCGGTCGGAAAAACCGGCGGTGAACAGGACCGAGGCCGCGTCCCCGATGCCGCGACCGGCCGCGATGAGTATCGCGCTGATGATGCCGGAAAGGCTCTGCCGGGTAACGATTTTGAAAGAGGTCTCGAACTTCGTGGCTCCCAGGCTGTATGATGCCTCGACCAGCTCCCGGGGGACCAGTGAAACGGCCTCGTCCATGGCGCGCGCCATAATGGGAAGCATGAGCAGCGTGACCGCTATGATGCCGCCGAGAAGCGACGCCTTGATCCCCATAAAGATCATCACCGTGAACCCGAACGCGCCGTAAACGATTGACGGGATTCCCCAGAGAAAATCCAGTGACGCCCTGATGACTTCGGTGAAGCGCGATTTCGTTCTGTAGATGTTGATGTAAAGGACCAGGGGAAGGCTCAGTACCAGGGCGATCGCGGTGGAAGCGAGAGTCAGGAAAAGCGAGCCCACGATGGCATTGAGAACGCCGCCCTCCTTGCCGAGGTAGTATCCGCCCCGCGGCGTTTTGGTGATCATGTCAAGGTTCATCGCGTTCAGCCCCTTGAACGCGATGGTGGCGATAATCAGCATGAGGCTCCCCAGGACAACCAGGAGGCAGAGCTTCATCATAATTTTAAAGATGATTTCTTCGATGTTTTTCCATTTCATCAGGATATCCTCAGGTTTATGCGGGAAAGGATGTAGCGCGACAGAAGGTTAAACGCTATGACCACGATAAAAAGCACCAGGGCCGCCAGCATCAGCGCGGAATCATACAACGGCACTGAAAGCATCTCCCCGTAGTTGTTCGCTATGAGCGCCGGCAGCGGATATCCGGCTTCAAGCGGTGATGAAGGTATGGAGACAATATTGCCCGCGACCATGAGCACCGCCATTGTTTCGCCGAAGGCGCGCGAAAATCCGAGAACATTGGCGGCCATGATCCCGGGCAGGGACCTGCGGAGCAGGACGAGCTTGATCGTCTGCCACTTGGTTGCGCCAAGCGAGAGGGCCGCGTCGCGCAGCTCCTGGGGGGTGGTCTGGAAGACTTCAACGATGATATGGATGATGATGGGAAAAACCATGATGGAAAGCACTATCCCCGCGGTGAGGATCGAATAACCCGATGAATAGGTCCCGAAAAACGGCGCTACGTGGTCCCTGACCAGGGGCACGACAACCAGGATTCCCCACACCCCGAATATGACCGAGGGGATGCCCGCGAGCAGGTCCATAAGCGGCTTTGACAGGTTTCTCAGCCAGTGCGGGGCGTATTCTGACAGGTAAATGGCGGACAGCAGGGACACCGGGACCGCTATGATCACGGAGATCCCGGTTACCCACAGCGTACCGACAATAAAAGGAAGCATGCCGAATTTCCCTTTGAGCGGACTCCATGTTGATGAGAAAAGAAGCCCTCCCAGTGAGTTGGTTTTCAGTATGGGCAGGGACTTGATGATAAGCCCCGCGGCCATCAGAACAAGAACGAGCACGCATGCAATGGTGATCGTCTTCATTGCCATGCCCGCCCGCCTGTCTTTTTGAATTCTATCCAGGATCATATACCCGTTATTTCAGTTTGTTCTTCTGCGTTTCCAGCAAGTCTTTGGATATGGGAATGTACCCGGCACTGTCAACCATGCTTTGCCCGTCCGTGAGAATCCAGTATAAAAAGTCTTTTACTTCCTTGTCTTTCGGCTGTCCCTGGGAAACCAGGTGCAGGTTCCGCGCGGGCGGTGAAGGGTATTTTCCGGACGCGATTGCGTTGACGATTTGATCCCTGGTGTCATAGAATTTTTCATTGGCGTCAATTTTCCCGTTGCCATTGATGTCAAGAGGGAGGGGTGTTATGCCGTCAACGGGTTTTTTCGTCTTGGCGTCAAAGGCATAGTTTATGTTGTTGTAGCCCAGCCCCAGAGGGTCCTTTTTTACCGCGTCCGCGATGCCGGGGTCACCGTATACGCCCACGCCTTTGAGGTCTTCCTGTTTCGCTTCCATGTATTTCGCCCATGTCTCGGCAGCGCCGCAGGCGTCAGACCTGGTGTACACGCGCAGCGGAAGGTCTTTGGCATCAGAGACAAGGGTGTTCCATTTTTTTATGGTGCCCGAGACCCATATCCGGGTGAATTCGCTGTTTTTAAGGCCGCGTTCCCTTATTTTTTCAGACAGGGGATTGTTGCTGTTAATCACGGGCACAACGGCGTCCTTTACCACCGATACCCACCAGGCGCCCTTGGCTATTTCGGCTTCGTTCACGTCGCGGGATACCATGCCAAGGTCGACGGTGTTTGAAAGCGCGTCAGCCATTCCTTTGCCCGCCCCGCCGGCTGAAATGTCGATAATGATGTTTGGATGATCGTTCTGGTATTCCTCAGCCCAGGCAACCGCCATCGGGTAGAGCGCCCATGCGCCTGAAAGGGTGATTCTTGTCTTGTTTGAATCATCACTTTTTAAGCATGAAAATATAAGAGCTGAACAGATTAAAAGTGTAATGAGAGTGAAGGGTTTTATGTGCATGTTCATGATAGCACTCCTGTACGGGTGAGTGAATTGATTAAACACGACTAAATCTATAGACAATATGCATAATTGCAAGGAAAAAATGCCCTGGTCACAAATTTTGCGTTTGCGATTCAGGGGCGCCGGATCAGGCACGCGTGATTATTTCAGGTCGTTAAGTCTGATGCCCGGTTCATGGTAGCGCCGGTACCAGTGGGTCAGGGTCGTATAGGTAAAAAGATAGTTCACCAGCGGAATCCGGAGCAGTAGAGAGAAGACAAGGGAGCCTGCCCACAGAACAGTGATGTAGTAAGCGAAAAAGAGCAGAAATTCGACCGGGGCGCTGAATCGGGTTATCCAGGGCGCCTTTTCAATAATCTGCTTCAGTATCAGCGCTGCAACCGGGATTTCACCGGTCACGAAATAGAGGATTGCCGCCCATGAATGGCCTGATTCTATTGCCTTTTCCGGGCAGTATCCCATGCAGCGCATGCAGCTCTCACAGGTCAGGGACCAGTAAGGGCGGGGATGTTTTTTCCCCCGCATCGTCAATGATCCGGTGGGGCAGTGCGCGGCGCACAGACCGCACCCGGTACACTCTGTTGTTGCGAAAAAGATTTTGGCCAGGAAAAACCTCCCGATGAAAAGATAGCCGGCCGATATCCATGAAAGGGCGATTCCCCATACAAGCTCCCAGAGAACGTTCCCGGTGAAAAAAACGGTTTCGCCCGCGAGTATTTTTCGCATGAACGCTTCGGCCCGGGGCTTCGCCTTTTCAATTATGGTCCGGACGATATCGCCGCGCAGGCCCGTGTGCAGGGACATCCAGTTCGAGGGCATGTTCACGCTCATGATGCCGCGTACGCGGTAGCCTTTGAGCGCCAGTACCAGGGCCGCGATAAATATGGATGAACCGGCTATCCCCGGAGGGTAGCCGGGAATGGGCCCGTACCTGGCCCCTGCCCTGGTCGCGAAGGCGAACGCTTTTCTGCCGTTGCCGCGGGGAAGCTTTATAAGAAATTTCAGCACCGCCCAGGGCAGGGTGAAGCCGTGGGTCGGCATGCCTATGCCGACCAGGTCAGCTGACTGGCCGGGAGCGGATACATCTGATGTCGTGTTTATCGGGCGCACTGATGCGTCCACCTGCTGCCGTGCCGCTTCTTCAGCCATCCACGCCGCGACGCGGCGGGTGTTCCCCGTTCCGCTGAAGCAGTAGATTGTCATTTTATTACTCATAAATTGTTGTCCCGGTTAATTAATCGGCATCCGGTGCCGTTATCTGAATTTCATTGACAGGTCCAGCGCCTGTACCGAATGGGTCAGCGCGCCGATTGAAACAAAGTCAACCGCAAGGCCCCTGAGCGAACCCAGGCGCGCTTCATCCATATTGCCGGATACCTCGATTCTGGCTTTGCCGCCGATCGCTCCCGCGGCTTTTTCCATGGCCGCCCGGTCCATGTTGTCGAGCATTATGATATCGGCTTCGGCCCTGACCGCTTCAGCGACCTCGTCAAGGGTCGTGGTCTCGACCTCGACCCGGTACGCGCTCCCGTGTTTCCGGCGCACGGTCTCGACCGCGGCGGTGATGCTTCCCGCGGCCTTTATATGGTTGTCCTTGATCATCACCATGTCGTACAGCCCCATGCGGTGATTGCTTCCTCCGCCGGCGCGCACCGCGTACTTGTCCAGCAGGCGGAACCCGGGCAGGGTCTTTCGCGTGTCGAGGATGCGTATTCCCGTGCCCTCGAGTAATGTTACCAGGCGCGAGGTTTTTGTCGCGATACCGCCCATGCGCTGAATGAAATTCAGCGCGGTGCGCTCGCCCGAAAGCAGGCCCGCGGTGGGGCCTTCAAGCTCAAGCACAGCCGTCCCTTTTGTCACCGCGCTTCCCTCGGGCACCAGGGCGCTGACACGGATCTTCGGATCTATGAATGAATACACGTGCTTCACCATGTCGGCGCCGCAGAAGACGCCGTCTTCCTTGGCGATCATTGAAGCTGCAGACTCGTCAGCCGGCGTGAAGATTGCCTCGGAGGTAACGTCGCCGTCCCCGATGTCCTCTTTCAACGCGAGCAGGATGAGCTCCTCAACGTCGTCAATTTCAATGTGCGCTGTCATTTTTTCACCTTCATCATAAGCTGTATTTTTTTATCGACGTCCTGCATCTGGTCGCGCAGGATCGCGGCCCGTTCGAACTCCATCTCCTCCGCGGCCTGCAGCATGTCCTCCCTGAGCCTGTCGCGCAGGGCCTTCTGCTGCTCGATGTTCGACGTCCGGTATTCCGAGGTGTAGTCCGCGACCATCCCCACGAAGCTGTTTTCGCTGACGTATTCCCGCTCGATCATGTCGAAGATTTCCTTGGTTATCGTCTCAGGGGTGATGCCGTGCTTTTGGTTGTACTCCTCCTGCATGGTGCGGCGGCGCGAGGTCTCGTCCATGGCCCGCTGCATTGAATCGGTGACCGTGTCAGCGTACATGATCACCGTGCCGTTGACATTGCGCGCCGCCCTGCCCGCGGTCTGGATGAGCGAGCGCTCCGAGCGGAGAAAGCCTTCCTTGTCCGCGTCGAGTATGGCAACGAGCGATACCTCGGGGATGTCGAGGCCTTCGCGCAGCAGGTTGATGCCGATAAGGCAGTCGAACTCCCCTTTGCGCAGGTCGCGAATTATTTCAACGCGCTCGATGGTGTCGATCTCCGAGTGGAGGTAGCGCGCCCTGATCCCCACGTCGGTGAAATACCCGGTGAGGTCTTCCGCCATTTTTTTGGTGAGGGTCGTGACCAGCACCCGCTCGTTTTTTTCGACGCGGCGGTTCACTTCGCCGATCAGGTCGTCCACCTGATTCTTCGCCGGCTTCACGATGATCAGGGGGTCCACGAGCCCGGTGGGCCTGATCACCTGCTCCACGACTGACGAGCTTTTTTTGAGCTCATACTCGGCCGGTGTCGCTGAAACGAACACGCCGTTTTTTATCATTCCTTCGAATTCCTCGAAATACAGGGGCCGGTTGTCCAGCGCCGAAGGAAGGCGGAACCCGTAGTCGACCAGGTTCTGCTTGCGGGCCATGTCCCCCCGGTACATGCCCCTGACCTGGGGTATCGTGACATGCGACTCGTCAATGAACATCATGAAATCATTTTTAAAATAGTCGAGCAGGCAGGCCGGCCTCTGCCCCGGTTTTCTTCGCGAAATGATGCGCGAATAGTTCTCGATGCCGTTGCAGTATCCCATCTCCTGGAGCATCTCCATGTCATAGCGGGTGCGGCTTTCAAGGCGCTGGGCCTCGACGAGTTTGCCGGCGGCGCGGAGCTCTTTCAGCCGCCCGTCAAGCTCCTCTTCGATAAGGAGCAGGGTCTCCTTCATCTCTTCGGGAGGGGAAACAAAGTGCTTCGCGGGATAGATGTGGATGAGGTCGGGTTTTCCCGTGACGGTCCCGGTCACGGGATGAAGCGCGGAGATCGACTCGACCTCGTCACCGAAGAATTCAATGCGGAAGGCCTCCTGCTGCAGGTATGCGGGGTACACCTCGACTATGTCGCCGCGGACCCTGAACGTCCCCCTGATGAAGGATATGTCGTTCCGTTCGTAATAGATCGACACGAGCCTGCGCAGAAACGTGTCACGGTCGATTGCGTCGCCCTTTCGCAGGCGCACGTGAAAGCGTTCGAACTCGCCGGGGGTCCCCAGGCCGTATATGCACGAGACCGACGAGACCACGACCACGTCACGCCGCTCGAGAATGGAGGAGGTCGCCTTGAGCCTGAGGCGGTCTATTTCGTCGTTGACTGACGAGTCCTTTTCGATGTAAAGGTCGGATGAGACCACGTAGGCCTCGGGCTGGTAGTAGTCATAATAGGAGACGAAGTATTCGACCGCGTTGTCCGGGAAGAACTCCCTGAACTCGCGGTAGAGCTGGGCTGCCAGGGTCTTGTTGTGCGTCAGCACCAGGGACGGCCGTTTGACCTTTTCAATGACCTTGGCCATGGTGAAGGTCTTTCCCGAGCCGGTCACGCCGAGCAGGGTCTGGAAGCGCTCGCCGGACAGTATGCCCCGCGCGAGCTTTTCGATCGCCTGGTCCTGGTCCCCTGAGGGGGCGTAGCGAGATATAACTTTGAATTCCGGCATGGGTTTTTACTCCGCAGAATATCCTGCTTCTTCATTGAGTATTTCCATATATTTCATTATTGTCCGGGCCTGTTAAAGGGCAAGAGTTTTTTGTGCCGGTTATTTTTTACTGTTTGACTCAAAATCAGCGGTCATGCAACAGTGATCTGGACCACTGTTAGAGGAATAACCATGACCCGCAAGAATATTAAAATCCTTATTATCAACTATGAATTTCCTCCCCTTGGAGGAGGGGGCGGCGTCGCCACCTATGATCTGGCCCTTGAATGGGTGAAACAGGGGCAGGTGGATGTTCTTACTTCCTCGTTTAAGGGCCTTGAGCCCTGTGAAAGGGTAGAGGGCATTAACGTTCACCGTGTAAAGATTCTTTTCAGAAAATCCAGGGACGCGGCCTCTTTTCTTTCGATGCTTTCTTTTCTGCCCGGAGCGTTTTTTAAAGGCATCGGACTGATCAGGAAAAACCGGTATGACGTGATCAATACCCATTTTGCCGTGCCGTCAGGTCCGGTAGGATATCTCCTGGGCAGGATCTTCCGCATCCCCAACGTCCTTTCCCTGCACGGAGGGGACATCTACGACCCCAGCAAAAAAATGTCACCGCACCGCAGCTTTTTTTTCAGCAGGGTCGTGCGCTTCATCCTGAACCGGGCCGACCGCATCGTTGCGCAGTCGAGCAACACCCGCAACAATGCGATTACCTATTATCATCCCGAGAAAGAGATAGACATCATCCCCCTGGCTTTTCATCCCCCCGCTGACCCGGCCGTGACCAGGAAAGACATGGGCATGGACCGGAACGAATTCGCCCTGATCACCATCGGGAGGCTTATCAAGAGAAAGGCCCTGGACGTGCTGATCAAGGGGGTCTCGCGGGTTAAGGACCCGCGGGTACGGCTCTACATTCTGGGTGACGGCCCTGAGATGGAATTTCTGCAGCAAACAGCTGCTGAAAGGGGCGTTTCGGACCGGGTTATCTTTCTGGGATATGTCAGCGATGAAGACAAATTCAGGTATATCAGCGTGTCAGACCTGTTCACGCTGACCTCCCTGCATGAGGGTTTTGGCATCGTATTCATGGAGTCCATGTATTTCGGCCTTCCTATCGTATGCACGAACAACGGGGGGCAGGTTGATTTTCTTGAGAATGAAAAGAACGCGCTGCTGATTGACGTTGGTGACGTTGACGGGTGCGCTGCGGCCATCGGGCGTTTTATGATCGATAAAAAGCTTTATAACACCTGCTCAAAAAACAACCGTGAAAAAATTAAAAAGTTTTACGCGTCAGCCGTGGCAGATAAATATATTGAAATTTTTAGGGATATCATGGTATAAGGGATTATTATGTAATACGTCATGGGCATAAGCTCGTGGTGAACTGATAAACTAAATCGTTAAGGACTCTGTCATTGAGTATTTCTGTAGGATTATTGTCAGATAACAGCGATATCCAGGATGATTTTAAAAGTAATTTTTCCGGGGGTGAAGTCGTCCTTTTCAGTTCGGTTGATGCTATAAAAAAAGAAAGCATGCAAATCCTTGCGGTTGATGGTGATTTTTTTGATTCATCGGATTCCATCCAGTTTTTTCTGTCCAAAATAAGAAAGAAGGTACATGAAATGCCGGTGCTTCTGGTTCTCAAGGTGAGCAACGTCGCAAACCTGCAGGTCGACTGGTTTTTCAATGACTTTCTGCTCTATCCATTCAGGAAAGGAGAGCTCGCGGCGCGCCTTAGCAGGCTGATGACCGAGAGCGGTCTTGTTGAGGACATTATCGTCATCGGCAATCTGAAGATCAACCTCAATGAATACACGGTCTATCTCAACAACCAGAAAATGGATCTCACGTACAAGGAGTTTGAGCTGCTCAGGCTCCTGGTGCAAAACCGGGGGGATGTTTTTTCGCGCAAGGAACTGCTGAACCGCATCTGGGGCGTGGATTACATCGGTGGTACCAGGACCGTTGATGTTCACGTCAGGAGGCTCAGGGGAAAGCTCGGGGATGATTTTAATTCGATTATTGAGACCGTGAGAAACGTGGGATACCGGTGCAAGGAATAGGCTTTAGAAAATTACTTGCTATTTTTTGGTTGTATTTTTAAATCTGTACGCTGTATCTTATCAGAGCGAGTCCATCCTTCATGATTTGTGATTCCCAAGTGAGGTCTATTGTATGAGTCAGGTGAAAAAAATTGAGAAGATACTTGAGATTGCTTCCACACAGGAGTTGAAAGAGTATCACCATCTGGTCAAGGTTTTAAAGAAAAAACTTCCGCTTTTCGGCGGTACCGGCCGCATAGCAGCGGCTGTGCTTAAAGAATATCTTGGCGACATTTCAAAGCTCGAAATATCACCGGATCTTTTGAAAAAAAGCGAAACAGGTTCGGTAGTTTTTGAGGACGTCAAAGACGGCAGGGCGCGGCTTTTCATCAATATCGGTAAAAACCACAACGTGAACACCGGCGATCTCATCCGCGAGATCGTTAAGCGTTCGGGTGTTGACGGAAAGTCCATCGGTAAAATCGACATCCACGCGACCTATTCTTTTTTTGAAATTCCGGAACAGTTCGCCGAGCTGGTTTACCTCTCTTTTGAGGACGCGAGGATCAAGGGTATCCCCGTTGTTGTTGAACCGGCAAAAAGAAGGTCAAAAGAAAAATAAGCCCCGGGGAGGAATCCCTGACAGCACTAAGATCCAACACGAGGGGGGCATGCTGCCCCCTGTGCGCTTCATTGCGGGTAAGGTCTGTTGCAGGGCCCCTGTTTTACTGCCCCGGCTGCGGTATCGCCTTTAATACCGGCCACCACGCGCTTGCCTATAATGACGCCTATTTCCTGGAAGAATACCGAAGCCAGTATGGTAAAACCTACCTGGATGATTTTCCCAACATCTATGCTGTTGCGGTAAAAAGGCTGAATATAATACTACGGCTGTTGAAAAACCGTTCCGGAACCGGCGGGATGAGCCTTCTTGACGTCGGCTCGGCAATGGGTTTTTTTCTTAAAGCAGCTTCTGACCGTGGGATAAAGGACCTTGTGGGCATAGAGATATCCTCGTATGCCGCCGGCCACTGTTCCCGCGAACTCGGCATCCCGGTTGTTAACCGCGCCTTTTCGCCTGAGAGCATTGAGCGTGATTATGACATCATCACCGCGTGGTTTTTCATAGAACACGGCAGTAATCCTGTAGACACCATCAGAGCACTCGCGGCAAGGGTGAAGGCGGGGGGTGTTCTCGCCTTTTCGGTCCCGTCTGTTTTCGGCCCGCTTTTCATGTTCAACCGGGATGCGTGGGTGCGGTCCCACCCTGAAGACCACAGCATGGATTTTTCTCCCCGTAGCCTGCGCCGGATTTTAAAAAAGGAAGGTTTTAAGAAAATTGTTATTGTCCCTGCAGGCTTTCATCCTGAACGGATCGTTTCATCAGGCTCGCTGTTTTATCCGGTGTTCAGGCCGTTTTATCGCTTCATTTCGCGAATTCTTGCCTTTTCAGACACGGTGGAAGTTTACGCGCGCAGGTAAAGTGCTTGAATTATCAGGGCCATGGTTTAGACTGCAACGCTTTCTGGTATTTTAGTACATGAAAAGATTAGATATAGCTGGTGGTGATATGAGCATAACAAGCGACATTGAAATGATGATAACCGAGTATACCAGGGAAGGACTGCGTCCGAAATACATTGTGATCGGCTATGAGCAGTTTAAACGGTGGAACGAAGAGCTCAGGGGCAGCGGTGTCCACGCGCCGCAGGTTGACAAAACCTATCTCGGATGCGATGTGGTCATCTGCAGCAGTGATATCATTGAAGTTGTCGGCGAGGCCGCTGACCAGTTCAGGTACATGTCGTCAGGGAGGTTCAGGCGGTAAGTATTTCAACGCCTTCTTCGGTGACCACTATCGTGTGTTCCCACTGCGCGGAAAGGCTGCCGTCAATCGTCACCGCTGTCCATCCGTCTTTCAAAAGCCTGCTTTCATGCCTTCCGGCGTTTATCATCGGCTCGATGGTAAAGGTCATGCCCGGAACAAGGGTGATGCCTCTTTTTCTGCTGCCGAAGTGATGGACATGGGGCTCCTCGTGGAATTTCAAGCCTATGCCGTGCCCGCCGTAATCCCGGACAACAGAGAATCCCTGCCCTGCCGCATGTTCTTCGATCGCATACCCGATTTCACCGATGTCCTCGTAGGGCCTTGCCTGTTCAATGCCGATGAGAAGACATTCATGTGCCACGTGAACAAGTTTTTTTGCTTCATCCGTTACATTTCCTATCATGAACATGCGGCTTGCGTCGCCGTAATAACCGTCAAGTATTGACGTGACATCGACATTGATGATGTCCCCTTCTTTGAGAACGGTCTCATCCGGGATCCCATGGCATATGACGTTATTCAGGGAAGTGCAGACGCTTTTGGGGTACCCGTTGTAACCCAGGGTTGCGGGGATGGCCCCGTGGGAGATGGTGTATTCATGCACCCATCGGTCTATCTCATTGGTGGTTATGCCATCTTTGATTCTTTCTTCAACATAATCGAGAATTTCCCTGGTAAGCTGAGAACTGCGGCGGATTCCTTCAATCTGTTGCTTTGTTTTAAGAATAACTCCCTTGGGAAGGCTTATTTCTTTGATGCCCATTTTATTCCTTTCAAGATCGCTTTGCATGTGGCATTTTTTGTATTTCTTTCCGCTTCCGCACCAGCAGGGGTCATTTCTAGAGAGTTTTCTCATCAGCACCTATCCCGGGAATTATATTGTTATTGAATCACTACTATTATAATGCGAATATTAGAAAAATATTAAAAAATTTCAATTTTTTTTATGTCAAGAAAATTAAAAAATAATTTTTGACCGCAATTTTGCAGGTAAAGGCAGGAAGATCAGTCTATTTAATTTTCTTCAGGCAGCAGGCACGTGATGAAACTTTCAACTATTTCCTGTTTGAAATGAGATCCGATACCTCTTTTGAGCAGGGCAACCGCTTCCTCTTCGGGCATGGGGTCACGGTAATGGCGGGTTGAGGTAATGGCGTCATAGAAGTCCGCAACGGATATGATCTGGGCGCCGAGGGGGATATCATCGCCTTTAAGCCCCAGCGGGTAGCCTGTACCGTCAATCTTTTCATGATGAGCCCCTGCTATCAGGGGAACCTGGTTGAACATGCCCTGGAAATTGATCTGCTCAAGTATCTCCCTGGTCCTGGTCGCGTGGGTTTTTACAATTTCATATTCATCAAGGGTGAGCCGGCCTTCTTTTTTCAGCAGAGCGTCCGGTACGCCGATTTTCCCATAGTCATGCAGTGCTGCCGCGACACGGATCACTTCGCAGTATTCCCTGGAGAGGTTGAGCTTCTGGCATATGGCCATGGAATACTGAGTCACTTTTTCCGAGTGGCCGGCGGTGAGCGGGTCCCTGGCGTCGATGCTGGCTGCCAGGACCTGCAGTGTTGACCTGAACTGTTTTTCGCGCGCGTAGTGAAGATCTGCGTTGCGGATACTTATGCCGATAACCGATGCAGCCCCCATGAGCAGGCTCATGTCGCTGTGTATCAGCGGCCGTTTTGATTTCAGGTTGTCTGCGGCCAGAATGCCGATTGCTTCTCCATCACAGAGTATCGGGCAGCAGATGAAAGACTGGGAATTCATTTTTTTTGCGAAGGTAAGGCTTTTTTCTGAAAGGTCATCATTGATCTCATTAATATCATTGATAATAAAGGGCTTTTTTTCCCTGAATGAGACAATAAAAATACCCTTTGAATTTGGCGAATCAAGGCGGAAAACCGTTGATTGCAGATAGCGTTTCATATCTTCAGCATACCCGAAGCCGGCCCTGAAAATCAGCTTTGAGCCGTTTTCGTTAACCAGCAGTATGATTCCTCTGTCGTAATTGAGCCTTTTTTCGAATATATGGGTAACCTGCTTGAGAATATCTTCGATATTCGTCTGCATGCTCACCACAAGGCCGATTTCATTTACCATGAGGGCATTGTTATAGTTTATTTCAATCTGTTCCAGAAGCCTGTCGTTAGAAATTTCGACATTGTTAAGCCCGGAGATCATTTCCCTTTTTTCCCTGTTTTCACTGATAAAGCTCAGTAACAAAATGGTAATTATACTGAAAGGTAAAAAAATGGCAAACGCCAGGAAGGGATTATAGAGAATAAAAGCTCCAAACATCATTAGCAGAACAAGTGTTGTATAATTACGGATTTTCTTCAACGTATCTGAAAAGGTTTTTTCCCAGGATACAATATATCTGCACACTTCACCACCGTGGAATACACACTCCGGATGTTCAATTAACGGTGTTTTATTATTAAACAATATTGAGATAGCTTCAAAAAAACCCATTCGGTTCTGGCACTGGAAAGACTTCTCTTTCATCCCTTTTTTTTGCCTTACGATTATTTCAACTTTATTCTGGCCCAGGGATCTGGATTCAAATGTGGTTGACCTGGTCAGTTTTTCCGCTGCCCTGCTGATGGTCGCGTATACCTTTGCCGGCCCCAGCATTCCGAGAATATACTGCCTCAATGCGCCAATGGATTCGGGCGAGGTGGAAAATCTGCCCGCTTCGCGTGAGATTTTTTCGTTGTCAGTGAGTTGCACCAGCTTGTCGTGAAAAAGATTGATCTGTTCCTGGGTAAACCAGTGGCCCTGGTCAGCTATTTCATAGGGGGTCATGTGCGCGGATTCTAATAATTCATTGATATCAATATATGAATATCTTTTTCTGATAAGTCTTATATAGGTATCAATTATTCTGCTGTTGTACAGTGACGCTTTATCACTATCGAATTTCTTTTCCACCTGATTACCCTGTATTAGATTTTCTCAACCACCCGGTTTTTTGTGATTATTTTTTTGTACATACGAATTATCGTACGCCGTACGCCGGTGTTTTATTTTAATTATCGATTTAAATGAATGTAATATTTATTATAAGTTTTTTTTAAATATCAGGTTATTGACATATTTTTGCCCATATTGCCTAAAAATGCCATGTATTAGAGTAGACAGGCGGTATAGATTCCCTATGTGGCGGTTCCTGCTAAATTAAAGAATTGGTAATGAACAGCAATTATTTTTGCATAAAACCGAAGAATTTATCTTTTATTCTTAAATAATGCCGTTTTATTTCAGTGATGTAGATATCATCCCTCCGCTTTTGCAGCACATCGATTGTAGTCAGGGTAATTAGTTTCCATAACAGATTTTTATCAGGGCAGTCGCTGAAATAGTTCATGTCAATCTGGAAAGCCCCCTTGTATTTTCGGGCTCCCCCTTCAGAGGTGATTTCTTTTATTATCGCATTGAGGTTGGTTGTGTCTTTTTTTGAACGCAGTGAAGCGTCAAGAACAAGCCCTTTCCCGTTTGATTTCTCTATAGCCGCGAAAACAATAATGACCGAAGCTTCCTCTCTCTTGGTGAGAAAATCGGCGATTATGGCAATGCTGTCCCGGTTCGATTCGGGGATAAAGCCAATGCCGGTCATCAGCCAGTCCTTGTACAGGTGCAGGTTTTCCATGGCTTTCCAGAGCAGGGAAACGGTTTTTTTGGAGAGGGGGATGCTGCTTATTTTCTTGATCAGTGACATGTCAGAATATGAGGAAAGGAAATCAATTGCTTCATAATCCATCGTGCCCGCATGGGAGTATCCATCGGTGTCTGTTTCAATCCCGTATAGAAGTGCGGTGCATATCCTTGTCATTGTCTGCCTGTTGATATCAATGTCCATTTCTTTAAGAAGCAGTGCGATTATTGAACTGGTTGACCCGGCGTCAGTCATTATCAGTCTAAAATCACAGCGGTTAAGATCGTTTATTTTATCATGATGGTCTATATGAACGGCACAGGGGATGTTGTTTGTTGAAGATACATTGATCTGCGCCGATTGATGGTCAAAAACCATATACGCGTTGAAGCGTGACAAATCCTGGGGAAAAGAAAACTTTACGGGGATGTCAAGTGTTTGTACCAGGGCCTTGTTCTGGGGCAGGGAAATTTTTTTTTCAGCATGTATAGTGTTTTTTATTCCCAGTGATTCACAGATTGTTTTTATGGCGAGTGACGATGCGATCGCATCAGGATCAGGTGACCCTTTAATAAATGTTATTATATTAGTATATTTTTTTAGAGTTTCAAGCAATTGTTCGGAATTTTTTTTCAAGAGCAGGCGCCGCCTTATACTTTAAAAAGAATTATGCTGATATCACTGAGCTGTTTATGTTCACCTATAAAACTGTTAAGGCTGACATAAATTTCCCTGACAAGATAAACGGGATTGTTTTCATGTTCTTTTGAAATTATTTTTTTAACATTCTCCAGTCCGTAGCTTTCGCCTGTTGAATTCATCGCCGATACCAGACCGTCGGAATATATAAAGCCGATCATGCCCGGCTGGACCGGAATTTCTTTGATTTCATAAATAAAATCCCGATCAACGCCTATGGGAATTCCTTTGCTTGTGTGTTCGATAAAGGTATTGTCCGCCGGATTGTACATAACCAGGGGATTATATGCGGCGCTTGAATATTCAATTATCCCCTTCGAATAAGTCATGCAGAATGCCGGCGCGTATTTTTTTGAAAATTTGGATGTTGAAATGACCCAGTTCATGTTGTTCAGAATTTTGTCCGGGGTATCGATGTTGCGGACCGGGGTGTGAAACGCAGTGTATATTTCAAGAGCAAGAATTCCCGAGTCGACACCCGAGTAAGAGACATCCGCCGTGATGAGGGCGATTTTTTCCTTGCCGATAACCATTGAGTCGAGATAATCACCGCCCTGGGAGGAATTGTTGATGTTGAAACTGCTTATTCTTATTCCTTTGACCTGGTGTAATTCAACCGGGGTAATCTTTTTCTTAATGGTGTCCACCACAAGGCGGTCATGGGCCATTACCTGGTTCATCTTTACTTCATCAAGAATGAGGCCGTTGGAGAGCTGGTGCTGAAACTGAATTCTGAAAAGCTCGAGGACTGATATGAAGGCTTTTGAGTACAGCCTTCTTCCCGGGAATCTTCCCAGGAAGAGGATCCCGACCAGTTTTTTTTCGATTCCGAAAAGCGGTACCGCAAGCTCCAGATGGTTTTCGTTTAATTTGCTGAGTGCTTCATCTTTGTAAGCAATGTATCTCTGGTCAGTATAGAGAATTGACGAGGTAAGAATGCCTGCCTCCATGAGCAGGCAGGTAATCAGCGGATCGTTTTCTTCAATTTTATCAATGTTTATATCTTCACCAACGATGTGGGCAGGTTTAAAGGAATTGTCCTGGTAATCCAGAATAAAAAGGTAGCCTCCCAGCATCCCGTAGGTATTGATCAGTGTTGTTATTGAATCGTGAAAGAATTTTTTCCAGAACGTTTTCTGGTCGCTTTCCATCTCGACTTTTTTCACTGATCTGAAATAGCGGTTAAAATCATTTACCATCCTGGTGTATTCACGTGAGAAAAAGTTTTCAATACCCGGTTTCAAATATTTATAGAACAGGAACATATAAAGAAATATCACTATGGTGATCATGATCAGGTTTATTTCTTCGGACGGGTATTTATGAAAGGAGAAAAATAAAATGACCGCAACGGGAGCGAAGAGAAGAAAACCGATGATGAGCCACGAAAACATGTCGAGATAGAATTTTTTCAGGTCAATCCTGCGTATATCCACGACAGTTGCATTTACGAACAGGAGGATGAACATCCCCGCGGTAAGGGTCCCGATATTTCTTGTCTCTTCTATTTTGAATAATGTCGGTATGACAATAATCAGCAGAATGCCCCATGCTACGGCAGAGCCGATTCCCATGAGATAGTAGGAAACCTCTCTTCTGAGGAACCGGTTCGCGAAAAACCGCGATTTGATAAAAACGATAATGACCGATGCCGCGAAATAGGTCGCGGCGCAGATCAGGTATCCGAGGTAGAGCGAGCCCCGGTGCCTGTTCGCGTAGCCGACAAAGGGGATGTTCTGGATGACCAGGTCGGTCCCCAGTGTTATGGCTATCATGGCATAGCCCGGGATGCCTGCGAGCAGGTATACTATGATATGGCGACGCTTGCCGATGTCGGGGTAAATCTGCATGAGGTTGAACAGCAGTATCGCGAGCAAATGCACCAGGGCCAGAAAAATTCTTGCCAGAAGAACACCGGGAAGGCCTGGAATGTTCAGGTTGAGAATGATAAAAAGAGTGTACAGACTGGCGGTGTTAAGCGCGCAGACCGCGAGCAGCCTGTTCATGGTGTACTGGTATTTGATAATGACATTGTAAAAAAAGATATACAGGCATGCTGATACGGCCAAAAACGCCAGAAGTCCTTCTACATAATAAATCAAGATATCACCTTTGCATTGTTTTTCAGGTATAGTTATCGGCTACGATACATACTCTTTATTATTATTTCAAGCCAAATAATTGCTTTGCATCCTCTTTTAAGGGTGTCAGTGTGATTAAATTAGGCTTGACGTTTTAAAAGTTTTTGTTAAAAAACTGGAATTCCGTATATTGCGGTGTTATCAATCATGCTTGCACCTGAAACAAAAAAAACCGCCAGGGAGATATATCTTATCAATCCCGCCAATCCCGATAATTTCTGGACAATGCAGAGCTCTGTTGACGCGGTTGGAGTGAAGACCCTTATGCCGAGTATTGCGCTGGCGACCCTTGTCTCTCTCACTCCCGGCGATTGCGCAATCAAGTATTCCTACGGTGATGAAAACATATCATCCGTTGATTTAAAAAAAAATTGCGATCTGGTCGCAATAACGGGCTACACGCTCCATGAAAAGCGGATTGCCGAAATAGCATCCGCGTTCAGAAAACGCGGGGTTCCGGTCGCGCTGGGCGGCTCGTTTGCCACGCTGTACCCTGACAGGGCCAGGGAGATGTGCGACTATCTGTTTATTCGTGAAGCTGAATATACCTGGCCGCTGTTTTTGCGCGAATGGATGCAGGGAAACGCGAAGCGCATTTATGAACAGAAAGAATTTATCGACTTGAATGATTCGCCCCCGCCCGACTGGTCCTTTGTCCGGGGAAAGGACTATCTGTACTTCGCCCTGCAGACGAGCAGGGGCTGCCCGAACAACTGCGATTTCTGCGACGCGATCCGCCTGGTGGGAAGGAAATACCGCCACAAGAGTATTGAACAGATCATGGCCGAGATACGCAACGCCTGTGATGCGGGAGCCGAAACCGTGTTTTTTTCTGAAGACAATTTTTTCGTAAACAGAAATTTCACCAAACAGCTCCTCACGGAAATCATTGCCTGGAACACAACCCTTCCGCGTCCTCTTTCGTTCAGCTGCCAGGCGACAGTAATGATCGGTGAGGACGATGAAATTCTCAGGCTCATGGCCGACGCGCGTTTTGCCGTTATTTTTCTGGGCGTGGAGAGCGTGCGCAAAGAATGCCTTGCGGAAGTGAACAAGGGGCACATGACCAGGTTTGACCCTGAAAGATCGGTAAAAAACATCTCGCGTTACGGCATCATCCCCTTTATCGGCTTTATCGTCGGGTTCGATCATGACGACCTGAACAGCTTCGGCGAGATCGAAGACTTCCTGGTGAGGACCGGGAGCCCGATCGCGTCGATCAGCGTGCTCAACGCGCCTGAAGGGACGCGCCTGTATGAGCGCATGGAGAGCGCGGGCAGGATACGCAAGGAGTTCGGGGGGCAGTGGCACCTGCTCACGAACATCATTCCCCGGTCAATGACGTTTGAAGAACTCACCGTGCGCCACAGGACCCTCTTTAAAAGAGTTTATGAGCCCGCGGCCTTTGAACAGCGCGTCCTGACCTGGATGACGGGGATCGAATATTTCACGACCCGGTACCGCGATTCAAGCACGAACTGGTCGAAGCTGAAAAAATTTTTTCCCATCCTGAAATTTTATTTTTTAAGGGAGCCGCGGGCCGTGCGCTCAATGTTTTTCAGGCTGCTGAAACAGTCCTGGAAGATCAATCCCAGGCTCATTAAAAAAACCATTACCCTTATGACCCAGTATTGCCACTACCATGATTTTGCCGAAAAGACCTACCGGGATTTTGTCATGAGCAGATCCGGTGATAAAAGGAATAACGACTGATGCCCCGCCGCGCGAGCAGGAAATACGGTGCCGGCCCTGATTATAAAAAGATCTGCCTCATAGCGCCCATGCAGCCTGAAAGCTTCTGGTCAATGAAGGGAACGGCAAAGGCCCTGGGCGCGAAAACCCTCCAGCCGAACGCGGCCCTGGCGACGCTCATGGCGCTTACTCCCGACGATGTAAATGTTGAGTACGTCCTGTTTGACGAAAACGTGGGCCCCATTGACCGTGCGGTCATCTGTGACCTGGTCGCGCTGACCGGGTCAAGCCTCCAGGCCGAAAAGGTCCATGATCTCTGCGCCCATTTCAGGTCACGGGGGATCCCGGTGGCCCTGGGCGGGACCTATGCCAGTATCGAGCCCGAGCGGTGCGCCGGTATCGCTGATTTCCATTTTATCGGTGAGGCCGAGTATACCTGGCCGCTTTTTCTCAGGCAGTGGACCAGGGGCCGGGCCCGTGCCGTTTATGAACAGAAGGAGCACATTTCCATGCAGGACAGCCCCGCGCCGGACTGGTCACTTATTCGTGTGGATGATTACGTTAACATCCCCATACAGACGAGCAGGGGCTGCCCGAACCGCTGTGATTTCTGCGACGTGATCCATTACGTGGGAAGAAAGTACCGGGTGAAAAGCGTTGACCAGGTCATGGCAGAGGTCCGGCGGGCGCACGAGATCGGCGCGCGCACGATATTCTTTTCTGATGACAATTTTTACGGCAACAGGGCGTACACGAATGAGTTGATGCGCCGGCTCGTGCAGTGGAACGTTTCGCAGGAGCGGCCGCTTTCCTTCTCAACGCAGATTACGGTGCAGATCGCGGATGACGACGGGCTGCTGAAGCTGTTCGCTGACGCGAAATTTTCCGTGCTGTTTATCGGCGTTGAATCAGTACGCCGGGAAAGCCTTGAGGAAATACATAAAACGCAGAACCTGGCGCGCGACATCCGTGAAAGGATAATGAACATCTCGCGTTACGGCCTGGTCCCCTTTGTCGGCCTGATCGTGGGGTTTGATCATGATGACGAGTCGGTTTTCGGCGAGCTGTTCGGTTTTCTTCATGAAACGGCGACCCCTGTTGCCGGAGTGAGCCTGCTCAACGCGCCGCGCAGGACCCCTCTGTACGCCAGGCTGAAGCAGGCAGGCAGAATAATCGAGTACGACGGGGACTGGCAGCTCGCGACAAACATCGTCCCCCTGAACATGACCAGGGAGGACCTTGAGCGGCGATACTGGGACCTGTTCCGGAAAATATATGAGCCTGCGGTTTTTGAACAGAGGCTTGAGGCCTGGCTCAGGGGCATTGACTACTTTACCGGGCTGTACACGAACAGGAAGTTCGACTGGAAGCTTGCCAGAAGCGGGTACCGCATGTTTAAATATTTTGTTCTTCAGTCTCCCTCCGAACTGCGCGCGGTTTTTTTTCATGTTCTGAAAAAGGCGTGGTCGATCAATCCCCGGCTCGTGAAACGGGTCTTCACCACCATGGCCCAGTACGCGCACTTTTATGATTTTGTAAAAAACCGGTCAGGCACGCGGGGGTGTTAGGATGAGGGTCGTGCTGGTCCATCCTGCCGGGTCGAACTGGATGCCGGGCAAAAAGGACGTCGCTGCCGTGGCGAACCGCATGGCGCCGCTGGGTCTGCTTTCAATCGCTTCATTTCTCCAGAAAGAGGGCCACGATGTTTTTGTGCATGACTGCCTGGGGCCGGGAGCGACGCCAGACCCCGCGGAGAACGCGCGGGCCGTGCTCTCGCTCAGGCCGGATCTCGTCGGCTTTTCCACCACGACGTCCGGGTTTTATGACGCCTGTGACATTTGCGCGCTTATAAAACAAGGCGACCCGGGCATACTGACCTGTTTCGGCGCGGTGCATGTGTCGGCAGTGGGCCCGCCTCTGCTGGAGAGCTTCCCGCAGATCGATTACCTGTGCATGGGTGAAGGCGAGCTCACCATGGCGGAACTCGCTTCGGGAAATGAGCCGGGAACCATAAACGGGCTTGTCTGGCGCAGGGGGGATGACGTTGTCGCCAACCCTTCCCGGGAAAATATCCCGGACCTTGATTCGCTTCCTTTCCCGGCGTATGAAAAGCTCGCCGGTTTTCCCCGCGGCTACAACCTTCCTCTTTTCAGCTATGTGAACCAGCCGGGTGCGACCATGATCACGAGCAGGGGATGCCCGTACCAGTGTTCATACTGCGATCGGTCGGTGTTCAGGCGGGGGTACCGCTTCAATTCCGCGGACTACGTGTACGAGCACATGAAATACCTGCATGACCGCTTCGGCGTGAGGCATATCAACGTGTACGATGATCTCTTTACCCTGAACAGAAAACGAATAACCGGGATATGCCGCTCACTGATTGAAAGACCGCTGAATTTAAACATCAACTGCGCGGTCAGGGTCGGCTACGCTGACGACGACCTGCTTGCCATGCTTAAACAGGCAGGCTTTCTTCAGCTTTCACTGGGAATAGAATCCGCCGACCCTGACATGCTCGCGCGCCACAAGGCCGGGGTCACGCTCGAGGAAGTCGCTGACACGGTGCGGCGGATTAAGGCCCACGGCCTCAGGGCAAAGGGCCTTTTCATGATGGGTCTTCCCGGAGAAACCGAGGAGTCCATCCAGAAAACCGGTGACTTCGTTATTTCCCTGGGCCTTGACGACATGAACATGACCAAGTTCACGCCCTTTCCCGGGGCGCCCCTGTGGAACTCCATACGTGATGAGGGGGAGTTCAACGAGGACTGGCGGTTGATGAACTGCCTGAATTTTGTCTTTCTCCCGAAAGGGATATCCTCGCGGGAGCGCCTTGATGAGCTGTATAACCGGCACGTGAAGCGTTTTTATTCTGATAAGAAATGGCGCAGAACATTTGGCCGCCGCCTGTGGCAGCACCGGAGGAGCCTGTGGTATCTCGTGAAGCATCTTCCTGCCTTTTTATCAGCCAAAAAAAGTTTCGAGCAGTAATCGTGTATCATGAGTAAACTCGGTCAGGAGGCGGTGCTGCCTGCCTGCCGGATCCAGGGGCCCCGGTCGTTTTTAACGACTTCCCTGCGGAAAGCGTCCCTGTTTTTTTTCATTCTTTTCACGTAACGGGAAAAGCCTTCCATGGTGAGCAGAAAGATAAAGAACTTGTCTGGAGCGATTTTTTTCTTCCTGAACAGCCTGAACATGTCCATGAACATTTTTCTTTTGTCAGGGTCGGGTGAAAACCGGTAACATCCGAGCACCTTCATGAAAATAGTGAACTTAAACACAAAGCCCGGGTTTTCACCGGTAAACATATGGCGGAACTTTCCGGAACTGAAAAGTCGCCGCGCTTTTTCTCCCACGGTCTTGAATGAATAGAGCTTCTCAAGCGTTTCAAGGTATTTATCGAACATCTCGACCTGCGACATGTTCATGTAGCGCATGGGGGGGAAAATGCCTATGGCGTCTTCGGTAGATTTTCCGTAGAGCCGTTTTTCGTCTTCAAGCCGTTTATAAATATCGGTCCCGGGCGCGACCCCGAGAATGTTGATCATGGTCAGGGGCAGGTTCGCCTTGATGCTGAAATTCAGGATATTGTCGAATTCCTCTATTCTGTCGTGGTCGAACCCGACGATAAAGGCGCCGATTATCTGTATGCCCGCGTTATGAATGCGCGCAATGGCCGCTTCGTATTGATCAATGCGGTTATGTTTTTTATTCGTTTCTTTCAGGCACTGCTCATTGACCGATTCAAATCCGATCAGTATGTACAGGCATCCCGCTTCGGCCATTGCCTTGAGCAGGTTTTCATCGTTGCCGATGTCAATGCTTGCCTGGCAGGTCCAGGATATATTCAGCGGTTTGATGCGTTCAATAAAAGTCCTCATGTACTGTTTGTTTACCGTAAGGTTGTCATCCACAAAGAATATATTTTTTTTGGGAAGGGACTTAATCTCTTCAACAACATCGTCAATATCGCGATAACGCATTGTATGTCCCTGGAGCTTGTTCACCAGGCAGAATTCGCATGAATAGGGACATCCGCGGGAAACCTGTACTCCCAGTGAAACGATGCTTTCAGTATCAACGAGGTCCCAGCGGGGCAGGGGGGATGTTTTATACGGGGTGAACTTTTGCGCCCTGTAGGTTTTTTTCATCCGCCCTTTTTCGAAATCGCCCAGGCAGACCTTCCAGATATCTTCAGCTTCTCCTATGACGATACAGTCAGCATGCCCAAGCCCTTCCTCTGCCATATACGAGGCGTATGACCCGCCAAGTACCACGGTAACCCCTTTCGAGCGGTACCAGTCTGCTATTTCGTATACTCTTTTTATGGTATGGGCCAGGGTGGTAATGCCCACGATATCCGGGAGTTCGTCCTCGGGAATGGATTGCAGCTCTTCGTCTATAATGCGGATGCGGTAGTTGTCCGGGGTCAGAGCAGCAAGTGTCGGCAGCGCGAGCGGTGTGAGAAGGCTCTTCTTTCCCATGAGAAGGCTGAATTCAACCTGCTGGGCAAAGTGTTTTTTTTCCTGGCGAGGATTGATAAGAAAGAGTGAATAATTTTTTTTTGTTTTCATAACCTGTTTCATGTTGTATGTTAAAATGGATTTATGTGGGTACAGCGTAAATTTTTTTCAGTATATAGAGCATCCCGGTGTTTTCTTGCATTATTTAAGCCCTTTAATGGTAATATGCTGATAAGGATTTTTCAAAAAACCGATTTATTAATAGATATTGATTGATATTTTCTATTTTACCGGAATATAATACAGGGAATCAAGAAAAAATGAATTAAAAGATAAAATAAATGAAAACTATTGAAGGTTTTTATGGTTTCTTCTTTATTAATTTTTTACTTGATATCCGGGAATTGATTTTTAGGATGATTTTTTCCAATAGAAAAATCAACAAATTGAATTAAACAGGTGATTTTTTTACAGTTAAGGGAAGTAGAATGAATATTATTATCACAAAGTTCGGGGAAGCACTGACAGGACTCGTCCAGGATGCCCTTTTCAGCGGAGAAAGGCAGGCTGCTCCTTTTATTGATGGTAACGGCACCTTCGGAGACATTCTGAACATGGCATCAGGAATGCTCAGGTACTTTACCCGGGAGAAAGCAGCGATAAACACGGTCTGTCTTTGTTCAGAAGATAAAAGGGTCATTTCAGCGGCAATTATCGCCTCTCTTTCCGGCGGACCTGACCTCGTGTTGCCTTATTCTTTTTCTGAACAGGTGCTTGAAGAGACCCGTGAATACACGGGGTTTACCCATATAATCAGTGAATATACTCCGCCCTGCAACGCCACCATGGTTCACCCTGACATGTTTTCAGGCGACCCGCTGGAGCTTTCGCTTGAGCGTGACCTGGATTCGGAGTTTCTCATGCTTTTTACCGGAGGATCAACGGGCAAGCCCAAGGTGTGGCCCAAGACCGTGCGCAATGTTTTTGCAGAGGCCATGTATCTTTCAAAGAAATATTCTTTTTCACGTGAAGATAAAATACTGGCAACAGTGCCGCCGTATCATATTTACGGCTTTCTCTTTTCGGTTCTCATCCCCCTGGTCTCCGGCGCCAGTGTGATTGAGCGGGTATGCACGTTCCCCAGGGAAATAATCAACGCCATTGAGCAGGAATCTCCCACGGTCCTTGTCGCGGTTCCGGTGCATTACCGGGTGCTCAAAGGGGCTCAGTTCAGCGGCAATGCCCTGAGAACGGCCTTTTCATCAGCCGGCCCGCTCAACCCTGAAGACGGAGAATCGTTCTCCCGCACATCCGGCGTCCCCATAGTTGAAGTGTACGGGTCCACCGAGACCGGGGGCATTGCCACGAGATGCAGGGCGAGAGGTGAAACGTCCCTCCGCATTTTTGACAATGTTGACTGGAAGATCATGAACGAGCGGCTCTGTGTGCATTCGGAATTCATTTCGCCGACGCTTACTTTCGACAGGGAAGGCTTTTTCGTGACAGGAGACCGCGCGGAAAAAGACGGAGAAGGAAGCTTCAGGCTTATGGGCAGGGCTGACGGTGTCGTTAAAGTCGCGGGAAAAAGAATAGATATCGAAGAGATGCAGGAAAAAATACGGGGCATCCCGCATATCACCGACTGCATTATCGTTCCGATAGAGTCCCGCAAAGGAAAGGAAACCGAGCTCGGCGCCCTTATCGAAGGGGATGTTGAAGAGTCAGTGCTGCGGGAAAAGATGAAGGCCATGTTTGAGCCGTATGCCCTTCCCCGGAGGGTCAGGATCGTCACGGCAATCCCCCGCCTGAAGACCGGCAAGTACGACAGAAAAAAAATTATCGAATATTTCATGTGACACCGGGGAAGACATGGCTGACAAAAAAGTTTTCATGTTCCCCGGCCAGGGTGCCCAGTATGTAGGGATGAGGTCCCGCATGGGCGTTCTTTCGGAAAGCGCGAGCGAGGCCTTCAGCAGGGCCGATGAAATAGTGGAACTTCCCCTGAGTGATATAATCGACCGCGGGCCCGAATCTGAACTGGTCAGAACATCCGTTACCCAGCCTGCTCTGCTCGCCATGGCGCGGGCCTGTTCGCTGCTTCTTGAAGAAAGAGGATACGCAGCCGATATCGTGATGGGCCATTCCCTGGGCGAATACGCCGCGCTGGTGTATGCCGGCGTGATTGACTATGAACAGGCGCTGCGGATCGTGCGCAAGCGGGGTCTGCTCATGGAGGGTGCCGCGGCCAGCGCTCCCGGCAAAATGGCCGCGGTAATTGGATCAGATCGCAGTGAACTTGAATCCCTGGTAAAGGAATGCTCCTCGCGGGGAGTTCTCGAGATAACGAATTACAATTCACCGCAGCAGGTTGTCCTCTCGGGCGAAAAGGCCGCGGTGGACCACGCTATAAATGAAATCAACACCGGCAATATCGGTAAGGCGCTTGAGCTCAATGTTTCTGCTCCATTCCATTCTTCACTCATGAAGCCGGTTGCCGAAGATTTTCGCGGGTTTCTCGCGGGTTTTTCGTTTAATGTTCCCCACGTCATGTTCATCGATAACGTTACGGGCTCGCCCGAGTCCGACCCGGAAAGGATTCGCGATAAACTCGTACAGCAGCTTTTCATGCCCGTACAATGGGAACACTCAGTGCTTGCCGCACAGCAGGCGGGAGCCGTTTCTTTTATCGAATGCGGGCCGGGCTCGGTACTGTCAGGCCTGGTCAAGCGAACCGTGCGCGGGGTTGAAATCAGGACCGGGGAGAAGATCCTGGCCGGCTGACCTCAGAAAACATTTACGAACCACCTCAAGAGAGACAACCGCAGGGCGGAAGCCGGTTATTGTTTTAAGAACCTCTATTGACAATCCCTGATACTTGAAAGATAATAGTTGATGATGTATTCACTATAAACATTTGGATATAGATACCGGGATGAATAAACGAATACTTCTTGTAGACCTTTCACCGGATAAAAAGAGTTCGCTTGAACAGCTTTTAAACAGAAATTTTTACGTGATTAAAACCGATGCCGGTAATTTTTCCGGCGCGTTTGCCGAATCAAAACCTCACCTTGTTCTGGTCCGCGCTGGAGATGACGCGGTTAAAAAAGACGCGTTCATTCAAACATTGACGGATATCGCCGCTCATTCATCCGTCCCTGTTGCCGTTTTTTCTTCTGTTGTTGACACTGATTTTTATGTAAAATGCCTGAAATCGGGCATCGTTCACCACGTAAAGAGTCCGGGAAGCAAGAACTACCTGGTCAGTAAAATTTCAGGTCTGCTCGAAAAAAAATTTTCGCTTGTGTCTCCAGACGATTTGATTGATTTTTCTTTTTTTACCATGGGCCAGGGCCATGAGCTTTCCCTGACCAAAGAGAAGCTCATAGCGTTTCTTCTTTCAACGATGGAGAACTCCCAGTACCAGACGAGGCTGGTGCAGGACATTCTGAAAAAGAAATGCTCGGTTATAAAAGCAGGCAGTGATACCGAATTTCTGGACACGTCGACCGCGCTTTCGATTGAGGAAACAGTAATGGCTGAAGAGCTTGAGCGCTCATACAAGCAGGAGGACTTTCGGCTTTTTTTTCAGCCGGTCATCAACCTCCCTGACGGGCGCGTCCGCGGCTTTGAATCACTGCTCAGGTGGGAGCATCCAGAGCGCGGCATGGTCGGCCCTGATCAGTTCATCCCCGTGCTTGAAAAGACCAACCTCATCGCTCCCCTGGGTTTCTGGATCGTCGAAGAGGCCGCGCGCCAGTCGCGCAAATGGCTGGATGAATTTTCCTTCAACCCGCCCATCCAGGTGAACGTGAACCTCTCGGCGCGCCAGTTCGTTCTCGAGGAGCTCTGCGACCGGATATTTTCCATCGTTGAGGAATACCGCCTTCCGCCCGAGGCCCTCGCGTTCGAGGTCACCGAAAGCGCATTCATGGAAGACATGGAGTCGGCCAACCTCATGCTGCTGAAGCTGCGCGCGAACAATCACCGGATATACATGGACGATTTCGGGACCGGCTATTCGTCCCTGAGCTATCTCCAGCATTTCCCCGTGGACACCCTGAAGATTGACAAGTCGTTTGTGGAGTGGATGCACATCGACGAGCAGAGCGAGCTCATTGTCCAGGCGATCGTTGACCTCGCGCACAACCTGAAAATGACCGTGGTTGCCGAAGGCGTTGAAACCGAGGAACACCGCGACAGGCTCATGCGGATGAAATGCGATTTCGGCCAGGGGTATCTGTTTGCCCGGCCGCTTGACGTCCCCGCGGCCCGCCTCTTCCTGCAGCAGATGCGCTCGTCCGGCCTGGTCTGATCCGGCCGGAAAAAAGTAATTGCATAAAAAATCATTTAAAACTGATAATCATTTTTTACGGCACTATGACGAGTAATGCGTGGGGATGGGCGTATGATTCCAATCAAAAATCTCAATGAGCTCGGAACCGGCGAGCTGGAAAAAATCTTTCAGCGTTTCGGCGCCGATTTCAGCAATGTGATGATAAACAGTGTGGTCCCGATTGTCAACGATGTCCGCAAACGCGGGGATGATGCGGTGATCGAATACACGAAAAAATTCGACCGCGTCGACTTGGATGCGGTGCTTGCAACCGAAGAGGAAATTGAATCCGGGTACCGCTCGACCCCTGATGAGGTGCTTGACGCGTTCGCCGGGGCAAAGAAAAACATTGAGGAGTTTCATTCCCGCCAGGTCAGGGACGGCATCCGCTACACCAGGGATGACGGCACGGTGCTCGGCATAACCTGCCACGCTATCCGCAGCGCGGCGATGTATGTTCCCGGCGGCAAGGCGTCGTACCCGTCCTCTGTTCTCATGGGGGTGATCCCGGCCCAGATCGCCGGGTGCGAGGAAATTTCGGTGATCACCCCTCCCGGCCATGACGGTAAAGTGCCTGACGTGATATGCGCGGTGTGCCGGCTCCTCGGCGTTGGAAGGATCATAAAGGCCGGGGGCGCGCAGGGCATCGCGGCCGCGGGTTTCGGCACCGCCACCGTCCCCAAGGCCGATATTGTCGTGGGCCCGGGCAATATTTACGTGACCGCGGCCAAGACCTATCTGTTCAGTCTGGGCGTGATCCAGATCGATTCCATGGCGGGCCCCAGCGAGGTCCTGATCATCGCGGACGCGGGCGCCGACCCCAAATGGGTCGCGTATGATCTTCTTTCACAGGCCGAGCACGAGGAAATGGCGGTGGCGATTCTCGTGACACCGTCGCGTGAGCTGGCGGTCAGGGTCCGCGATGAAATAGAAAAAGACATCGCTGCCGGCGGCGGCCGGCACGCGATCAAAAAAACATCCATATCGAGAAGCGGGCTCATCCTCGTGGCCGAATCTCTTGACCGGGCGATTGACTTCAGCAACAACTACGGCCCCGAGCACATGGAGTTCATGGTGGAGAACGCGCTGGACTATCTCGGCCGCATCCGCAATGTGGGCTCGCTTTTCATGGGCTACCACGCGCCGGTCGCGGTGGGAGACTATTATTCCGGCACCAACCACATCCTTCCGACCGGCGGTGCGGCGCGGTTTTCGTCAGGGACCTCGGTCGAGACCTTCATGCGCAGGACGACGTTTCAGTGGCTTCCGGAAAACGCCCTTGAAAAGGCCCGCGGCCCGGTCGGCATCATGTCGAAAGTAGAGGGCTTTGACGATAAGCACGGCGGATCAGTCGAGGTCAGGTTCGAAAAAAATAAACGCTAAAAGTTGGTGGTCGCGCTTAATCCCAGCGTCATGGTGGGCGGATAGTAGTACAGCGCGATATTGGTTGTCCTGAATTTCTTTTTTTCAGTGTTATAGTGGATCATGGTCCATCCTATCGCGGGCCCGTATTCGGCGAGAAACCCGTCCTTCGAATACGAGCCTTCAACCTTCGCGCCGATGAATATACCGTTCCCGGTCCGGTCGTAATTCCCCTTGTCGTAGGGCTTGAACCACAGGATGTTGCAGGCAAGGGTGAGCGCCGCGAACCCGGACACCACGCTGTCTCCGTCAACAGAAGCGATGTGTATGCCCGCATCTATAAAGAGGTCCATCGCTGCCCTGGTCCCGCCTTCCTGGCCGGGAAAGCCGGTAAACGTGTTCAGATGGCGGTAGCCGATTATTCCCGAAAAGCCGTACAGCACGGGGTCAAAACCGAACTCGAAACCGATGCCGTAATTGAAAAAGTTGATCAGTTTAATGTCAAAATAGACCTCTTCAACCGGGTACTGCTTGACGATTTCACCTTCAGGGGCCGGGGCTGCATGCTGTTGATTTCCCTTATTTTCTGGTTCGACGTTCGCAGCATCGTTTTTCTGGGTGCTGTTTTGTTCTTCAGTTTTAACTGGCTGTTTCGCGTCAGGTTTTTTTGCCGGAATGTTTTCCTGTGCGAATACCTCGCCGGTGTGCAAGGCCATAAAAAAGGTAAATAGCAGGATGATGTTTTTGCTCATGTGTGCTCCACAGTGAATCTGCCGGCATACAACCGGATGCTTTTTTTGCCGGGATGGTTGTGTTCGGATTGTACTATCGGTCCGAATTTTGCACGGTGCATTTATCGTACAGGCGGTTCATCCCCTGTCAATTAAAAAAGGGTGATGTTATAATCATGTAAAATTATGTCCGCAGGGATTTTAACTATTGACAACTTTTACCGTCTCAATTAATCACTTCCAATAATTCTACGGTCTGGTACGTTTTTTTGTTGTAACTTTTCTTTTATTCTTCTGTAAATATGGATACATACCGGCTGAAATATACTATATTAAACCTGACAACGGGTAAACATAATGAGCAAAGCCTATCTGGTACTTGAAGACGGTACGATTTTTGAAGGAAAGCCCTTCGGCCATGATGGTGAAACCATGGGAGAGGCGGTTTTCAATACTTCAATGAGCGGGTATCAGGAGATCCTGACCGATCCCTCATACGTGGGCCAGATTATCGCCATGACCTATCCCATGATCGGGAATTACGGGGTCAATGACGAGGATGTTGAATCATCCCGGGTCCAGGTCGCCGGTTTTGTCGTGAAAGAATATTCCAAGACCTATTCGAATTACAGGGCGACCCGTTCCCTTGACCGGTATCTCAAGGATGAAAAGGTCGCTGCCATTGAAGGTGTCGATACCAGGAAACTCACGCTTCATCTGCGCACCAGGGGCGCGATGCGGGCCGGCATTTTCAGGGACCCGAAAGGCTCGGTTGACAGGCTCCTCGTCCACCCGTCAATGCTGGGCCTTGACCTCGCGTCAGGTGTTTCCTGTAAAGAGCCGTACGCATTTGGAGAGGGCAGCGGCCCGAAAATCGCGGTCTATGACTACGGCGTAAAACTGAATATTCTGCGCCTTCTGGCCAGGGAAGGCTTTTCGATAACGGTATATCCGGCGACCACGCCCTTAAGCCGGGTGCTCAATGAGGGAGCAGGGGGCGTGTTTCTGTCAAACGGGCCCGGAGACCCCGATGCCGTTTTATACGCCCCGAACCTGGTGCGGGACATACTTAAAGAGGGCGTTCCCGCTTTCGGCATCTGCCTCGGGCATCAGCTCATGGGCCTCGGCCTGGGGGCAAACACGTTCAAACTGAAATTCGGGCATCGCGGCGGAAACCAGCCGGTAAAAAATCTCAGGACCGGCCGCGTTGAGATTACTTCGCAGAACCATGGCTTTGCCGTGGATTATGAATCGCTCAAGCATAAAACTGATGTTGAGATCACCCATATAAACCTTAATGACAATACTGTTGAGGGCCTGCGTCACAAGAATCTTCCGGTTTTTTCGGTTCAGTACCACCCTGAAGCGAGTCCCGGTCCGCATGATTCGTCATATCTCTTCCGTGAGTTTTTTGAGTTAGTTTCAAAAAGGGGCGCGGCCTGATTTTTCCCGGGGACCGTTATCGGTACTGTCCGGCTCCATCAGGGTCACCGCGCGTAGCGTGATTTTTCTCTTGAAAAAGTTTTATGCTTATCATATGTTTGGTATGTATTGTTACCGGTATTTTTTTGTTTGATACAAGGAGCCATTATGGACTGGAAGGACATCGCCATTAATTCATCGATAAAGCCGAATCTTGCGGACAATGCCCGGGTTGTGCTTGAAAAGAGATACCTGATCAAGGATGAAAAGGGGAACGTGATCGAAACTGCGGAAGACCTTTTTCGCAGGGTCGCCATGGTGGCCGCGTCAGCCGATTTCGCCTATGGAGCAGGCAGGGATGACGTCGGCGCTGTCGCAACAAAATTTTACGAGATGATGGCCGAACTCAAGTTCATGCCGAACAGCCCGACCCTGATGAACGCGGGCAGGCCCCTGGGGCAGCTTTCGGCCTGCTTCGTGCTGCCGGTTGAAGATTCCATGGAAAAGATCTTCGAGACCCTTAAGGACATGGCGCTGATCCATAAAAGCGGCGGCGGTACCGGCTTCTCCTTTTCACGGCTGCGGCCGAAAAATGACCTGGTCAAGTCAACGGCCGGAATATCAAGCGGCCCGGTTTCGTTCATGAATATATTCAACGCGGCAACAGAGACCGTCAAGCAGGGCGGGACCCGCAGGGGGGCCAACATGGCGATCCTGCGCGTGGACCACCCGGACATTGTGGATTTTATCAGGGCCAAGGAAAATAAAACATCCCTTACCAACTTCAACATCTCCGTTGCCCTTACGGATGAGTTCATGTCCTGCCTTGAGCAGGACGGTGAATTCAGGTTGAAAAACCCCCGTACCGGTGAACCGGCGGGCAGTGTAAACGCACGGGAGCTTTTCGATCTCATAATTGAAAAGGCCTGGCTTAACGGCGAACCCGGTATCGTGTTCATTGACGAGATCAACAGGCACAATTCCCTGAAGAAGACGGGCCTCATTGAGAGCACCAATCCCTGCGGCGAGCAGCCCCTGCTCGCGTACGAGTCATGCAACCTGGGGTCAATCAATCTCGGCAGGTTCGTTAAAGAGACTGAGGCCGGGTATGCGGTTGATTATGACCTGCTCTCGGATGCGGTTGCAACGTCGGTGCATTTTCTTGACAATATAATTGACGTGAACCGTTACCCGCTTGATGAAATCGCGAAAATAACTAGGGCGAACAGGAAGATCGGCCTTGGCGTAATGGGTTTTGCCGACCTGCTCATAAGGCTCGGGATCCCCTATAATTCAGAACAGGCCATTTCCGCGGCAGAAGAGGTGATGTCCTTTATTCAGAATGAGTCAAAAAAGGCCTCGCAGAAGCTTGCTGCCAGCCGGGGCGCTTTCCCGAATTTCGGCAGTTCTGATTTTGCCGACCGGGGGGAGCAGCCGCTGCGGAATGCCACCACGACAACAATTGCCCCGACCGGAACCATCAGTATCATAACCGGCTCGTCCAGCGGGATTGAGCCGCTGTTCGCCCTCGCTTTTGTGCGCAATGTCATGGACAACAACAGGCTCCTGGAAATTAATCCCTTTTTTGAATCACTGGCACATGAAAAGGGGTTTTACAGCGATGACGTCATGAAGCGGGTCGCTGAGAAAGGCTCTGTTTCCGGTATTGACGAGGTCCCCTCAGAGGTGAGGAATGTTTTTGTCTCTGCCCACGATATTGAACCGGAATGGCACATTAAGATCCAGGCCGCTTTCCAGAAATATGTGGACAATGCCGTATCAAAAACAGTAAATTTTCCTCACAGCGCCACTATTGAAGATATCGAGCAGTGCTATACCATGGCGCACCGGCTTGGATGCAAAGGAGTCACGGTGTACCGTGACGGCTCACGCGATGACCAGGTGCTCCAGAAAAAGGGGGATGAAAAAAAGACGCAGACTGAAATCCCCTCATCAATTTCTCCACGGCCGCGTGACGAGATCACCTGGGGAACCACGCGCAAGATGACAACCGGGTGCGGTTCCCTGTACGTAACCATAAACGAGGACAGGAACGGGCTTTTCGAAGTGTTCGCCACCATGGGCAAGGGAGGAGGCTGCGCTGCCAGCCAGACCGAGGCCGTGAGCCGCTTGATTTCGCTTTCCCTGCGGAGCGGTATAGACAGGGAACAGATCATCAAACAGCTCAAGGGCGTACGCTGCCCCAACCAGGCATGGGAGAAAGGGGGAAGGATTTATTCGTGCGCTGACGCGATTGCCAAAGCGCTCGAGAGGCACAGCAATGTTGACTCGGTGATGCATGAAGCTGATCCGGTAAACCAGGCGAAAGACCGCGCTGAGACCAACGGCAAGGGCAGCGATACGGTCATGGTGGGCGTGTGCCCTGAATGTCACGGCCCGCTTGAGTTTGAGGGCGGATGCTCCGTATGCAGGTCGTGCGGGTTTTCGCGATGCGGCTGATTTAAGGAGGTTGATTCATGAGTGATGAAGCGGTATACCTCATCAGAAAGGCCAGGAAGGATGACATCCCCCAGCTCATTCACATGAGAACAAAGCTTCAGGAACACATGATAAAAAATAACAGAAACCTATGGGGCGTGAGCAAGGATTTTATCCGCAACCTCCCTGCCTTTTATGAGCACCAGCTTGACCATCCGGAAGCGTGCCTGCTGGTTGCCTATGAAGAGGGAACGGAATCCCTGATCGGCATGGCTCTGGGGAAGATCAAGCACCACGATGAATACCGGCCGCCAAAATCGGGAAGAATCGATGATGTCTGGGTTGAGCCCATGATCCGGCGTCATGGTGTCTGTGAGATGATGTTCAGTGAGCTTATTGATTTTTTCCGCGGATTTGGAGTCACGTCACTGGTGCTGGAATACGCGCTTCATAACAAGGAAGCGGAAATAACCTGGGCCAGGCTCGGGTTCCGTCCTTCCCTTGTCATTTCCACCGCTGACATTGAAGACGTCTCTGAAACGGTCCACGAGAGAATAGACTCGCATCAGTAAAGTTTCATGATGCTTTTTTATTGATTGATAACCCGAACATCCTTTGGGAGGGCGATGTCTTTTTCAGTTTTTATCGTTACAGGTTCATTCATCGTTATTCTGCTGAAACTGATCTCAAGATCGAATTTTCTGGTTTCGGAATATACCCGCACGTTTTTATAATAGCGGCTACCTCGTTTGGTGTACCATTTATTTATGTAGAATTCGACTTTTACCTGCTGCGTTTTTTCTATGAATAAAATGCGATCAGGCCTGTTGTCTTTAAATGAAATTGTTTCATACAGCACCGGATTTTCAAGCACGAGGTATACTCTGTTCTCCTTTTCAGAAGAGAGGATTTGCTTGACCCTGTATTTGGCGATGAGAGGAATTTTCCCGACGGAAATGTCGAGCAGGTCCTTCATGTCAAGGGGTATTCCTGATAGTGATTTGAAATTTATTCTTTCTGTGGTTGAGAGGATCAGTTTTTTTTCAGCGGGATAATATAAGCTCAACGCATTTGCGTTTTTAATAAACATGGTAAGCGGGCTTTTAAAAATAAAATCAAAGAACGTGATGTTCATTTTGTCGTTTTTTACATCAATGAGGATTTTGCCGATTGATTTGTATTTTTTATCGGACCTCATCCCTTCAATATCAACCTGGGCTGAGAGTGTCTTCGGTATTTTTTCATTCTCGGCGGCTATTATTGTCAACAGGTCTTTTATTGTTTTGTTTTCAGCCGGGGTGAATGTTTTCTGTACTATCGTCCCGCTGCACGAACATATAAACAGCAGTATTGGGATAAGAAATAAACGTTTCCTCATTTTTTAACTCTTGTGAGTGATGTTATTATTCAGACGGTAAACGCATCATGGAATATTTTTTTGATGCATTTCAATTTTTTTCATTATAGTGTCATTTTTTTCGTATTCAAGGGATTTTTTCCAGTACTGAACCGCTTTCAGGGAGTCTCCAAGCTTTAGGTAGGTATCGCCGATATGGTCATACACGACCGGGTCCGGTGAATTCGAGTCTGAGAGTACTTTTTCAGCTTCCAGGAGTTTTCCCAGTGCGTCCCGGAAGTTCCCTTTCCGGTAATAGACCCATCCCAGAGAATCGATATATGCTCCGTTCTCGGGTTCTAGTTCAAGAGCCCTGAGGATCAGAGTGTGTGATTCGTCGATCTTTATATTTCTTTCTGCGTAAAGATAACCCAGGAAGTTATAGGCCCTTCCGCTCTGGGGATTGTATTTAATTGCCTGTTCAAGTGACGAAACCGCTTCATCGAATTTATCCAGCTTTTCCATGACTATGGCCAGATAAAAATAATATGTTTCATTGTCGTCGGTCAGGGATATGGCTTTTTTAATGTCATGTTCAGCCTGGGGATAGTTTTTTTCCCATAGGGAAACAAGACCGCTGAAAAAATACGGCTTTGAGTTTTCAGGCTCCATGCTCGACGCTCTGGAGAAGTAATCAATTGCCGTGTTGTAATCGCCGCGTACGCCGTAGAGGTAGCCGATATGGATGATCAGGTCAATATTGGGATTGAGTTCCTCGGCCTTTTTATAGTTGACGATGGCCAGCGAAATTTTTTCTGAATCTTCATGTATTCGTCCCAGGTAGTAATATATGCCTGCGACGCCTTCCTTCTTTTTCTCCGCACGGTTAAGATAATATGCAGCTTCAGTATACATCCCGCCCTGGTACAGGAGTATGGCCGCGGTGAGGAATTCGTTAAACGCTTTATCCTGCTTCTCTGCGCGTTCATAAATTTTGCCCAGCGCGATGTGCAGGGATGTCATCTTCGGTCTTATTTTAATTCCCGCCTCAAGAGGCTGTTCCGCCCTTGCGTCATTGTTTAAAATTTCGTAGTATATTGCACGGGCAAGGGTTCCGTCGATTGATTTCGAGCGCGCGGCTTTAATTAAGTATTTTGTCGCTTCGGGACTGTTTTTAATATAGTGGATCTGTCCCAGTATTGAATTTATGGTAATGTTTCCCTTTCTTTTCTGGTAATACTGTGATGCGTATTTCTGTGCATTGTCGAGCTTGACTTCTTCCATGTAAATAACGGCAAGCATGTACAGGGCGTTTAAATTGTTTTTATTGGTTTCAAGGGTCTTCTCGAATAAGGATATCGCATCATCGATATTGCCCTTTTGGAATTGTATGTAGGCAAGATTATAAAGTGCGTTTTCCCGAAAATAGTCCTCCACCGCTTCCTGTGAAGACAGGACTATCACTTTTTTATAAGCTTCAATGGCCCGGTCAATATCGCGCAGATGGTTGAGGTAGTGTTCAGCCAGAAGGTTCTGGACATATATATTCCCGTTGTTGGATGCAAGATACCTCTCAAGGATTTCCGCAGCTTTAGCGTAATTCTTCAGCCGCATATATATGTTGTAAATTCTGTTATATGGCTGAATGTTTGTACTGTTGATCATGATTGACTTATTCGCGTAGTCGAGGGAATTGTTGAAATCGTAAAGGTAATAGTAACATTCCGACAGCTGGTAATAGATCAGGTCAAGAGATTCTCCTGTTTCAAGGGATTGCTGAAAAAATGACTGTGCTTTTTTTAAATTAATACTGCTTTCCGGTGACTGTGGATTTTCAAGTGCCAGGTTTTTATAATACAGTCCGTAACTGTATGAGTTCCAGCCGGGAAGGGTTTTTTCGCTTACCTGTTTATCTTTTATTGCCGGTAAATTGTCCTGAGCGATCAGAGGCCCCGCGGTTAAGGTTACGGCGACGCAAAGACCTATAGAGAGAATAAAAATGGAATGTTTCATTTTTTTGTCCTTAATGCTAATCAAGCCTTATCACCTATAATATACTGTTATCAGCCTCTCTCTTCACTGAAAATAAAAAGCAACCCTAGAATGTAATAACGAATATGTCAAATCTAATTGGTTTCCTCAAATAAGAGCTTATTTATTGGTGTAACATTATATGAATTATAATACCTATTCATACAGTATAATTATGAAAATTCTTGATATATTTTGTATTATAAAAAACAATTTCAGGTAATATTTTTATTTAAGTTAAAGTTATTTATTAATTTGCTTTTTTTCGGTAAACTTATTGTTATATCTCTGAAGAGAAAATACACAGAACAATTCAGTTCACCCGATCAGGAGGTTGTGAGATGCTTTTCGGTATTGATCCTTTATACTGGATAATGATGATCCCGGTACTTTTACTTTCGCTTTTCGCTTCACTGCGGGTTAAAAGTACCTATAATAAATATTCAAAAATACTTTCCGCTTCCGGCCTTACCGGCGCGGATGCAGCCCGGGAAATACTGAACAGAAACGGTCTGTCCGGCGTCTCTGTTGTGGAAACCCAGGGGTTTCTTTCAGATCATTATGATCCCGGTAAAAAAGTTGTCAGACTGTCCCCTCAGAATTACCGGGGAACTTCAATTGCCGCTATCGGAGTCGCGGCTCATGAAACGGGCCATGCCATCCAGCATGCGCGGTCTTATGCGCCTCTCATGCTGCGCAACATGATGGTCCCGATTGCTTCCATCGGGTCGAATTTTTCATGGATTATCATTTTTGCCGGTTTTATCATGGGCGCTATGGGCCTTGTAAAGGCGGGCATTGTTCTTTTCAGCGTGGTGGTTTTTTTCCAGCTGGTGACCCTGCCGGTGGAATTCAATGCTTCTTCACGGGCAAAGGAAATCCTTGCATCCCATGGCATCATGTCTTCCGGGGAAGTTGCCGGAGTAAACCGGGTTCTTTCGGCAGCGGCAATGACTTATGTCGCTGCCGCGGCTTCGTCCATTATGACTCTTCTTTATTTTCTTGTCAGAGCCGGCTTGCTCGGGGGAAGCGATGATTGATCTCTAAAAAAGTCCTTGAAACTTCATATTAAATCTGCTATAGAGATCGAAAAGTAATATGCGCCGGTTTACATGATCTTTTTTAAATATGTAAAAAATTTTTTTATCCAGATACGCTTGTTGTTTACCAGGGTTCTTCATAGAACCTGTGTTTTTTTATTTTTTGATCTTAAAAATGTTTTTAAAAGCTACATGGAGCATGACGGTGAACTTTCAACAAGCGCTATCGCATTTTTTTTTCTCATATCGTTCATTCCCACGTCCCTGATCATCATTTCAATACTGAGTTTTTTTTATAACTCGGGTGATATGGCCCGGATGTATCTGAACCAGATAAGAAGCCAGCTTCCCTCAATTGACATTAACAGTCTTGTTGTCATTATTGACAGGATCGTTTATAAAAAAAGGTTCCTCGCTTTTATATGGATACCCTTTCTGTTCTGGTGGGGAAGCCTTGTTTTTGATATTCTGGAAAACGCCCTGGGCAGGGCTTTCAGGATTGAGGAGAGCAGGAAATACTGGAAAGCAAAGATCAGGCATTTTGTTATCATCCTTGCCATGGGGATCATCGCTATTCTTTTTACTATTTTTTCAAACTTTATTGCGGTTGTTAAAAACAGTGAAATCGTCAGTTTCATCAATATTAATTTTCAGAATGTCCCGTTTATTAAAGATGTACTCATCTCGATTGGGAATATTCCCTTTATTCTCAGTTCTCTAACAACCCTTCTGGTGAACACAACCCTTATATTTATCATGTACCGCTTTGTCCCTCCCAGGAAGATTGATACAGTGTCAATTGCGAAAGGCGCACTCTTCGCTTCACTGAGCTATGAAATAATCAAGATTATCTTTTCTTACTATATCACCGAAATTAATGATTATTCGTCAATATTCGGTTCGCTGAATACTATTGTTGTTTTAATGATATGGATATGGTATACCAGTTTTATTTTTATCATCGGGGCTGAAATGGCCTGGGTGTTCTATCAGAAGAATACTGCTGTTGAAAATACCTGAATTTCTTGCAGCTGAAAAGGTTTTATTTTTGTTTTGGGCCTGCTTTTTTCTTCGTGTTTTTTACAGAAGACTTATTTGTTTGAAAAGAACGAATTTTTTTATCAGCTTTTTTTTCTGAATAGTCCGGTTTTTCCTGCACGGCTTCTGTCTCCGGCGCGCCATCTGCTATAAATGAACCGTCAGAGTCTTTTGTTTTTTTAAACAGTTTTATTTTAATATCTGAAAAGATGTTGTAGAGTATCGGGGTGGCAAAAAGTGTGATACAGGTCCCGAAGGTAAGGCCCCATGCCAGGGATATCGCCATGGGCTTAAGAAAGGGGTCGTTCCCTCCTATGCCATAAGCAGTTGGAATAAGGCCGAAAAACGTTGTTATTGTAGTAAGAAAAACCGGCCGGAGCCTTTTCGAGCATGCTGAAATACATGCTTCAAAGGGCTGAAATCCCCTGCGGCGTTCGCTTCGAATAAAGTCAACGAGCACGATGGAATCGTTGACAACAACTCCCGCGAGGCCGACGACCCCCATCAATGCCAGAAACGATAATGGCATGTTATGAAAATAAACCGCCCATATCACCCCGATAAAAGAAAGAGGGATGACATTGACAATTATAAATGGATGAGAGAGGGACCTGAAAATAATGACCAGAATAATATAGATAACAATAAAAGCGATTATAAATGAGCGGCCCAGGTCGCCGAATGACTGCTGTGTGTCTTTATATTCACCCTCGTAATCGACCAGTACTCCCTGGTACCTGGTTTCAATATCACTGAAATCCTTGATCATCTTCTGGTTTACCGAAACTGATGTCACATCCTTCGCGTGCTCATCAATTTCGGCGGTAACTTCAATGGCCCGCTTCCAGTCTTTACGCTGGACCACTGAGATGCCGTAGCCCTCAGTGAATGAGGCGACACTGGTCAGAGGTATAAGATTGCCCTGCATATTTGATATCTTGACCTTTTTAAGGGTCGCGAGATTATTTCTGAGGTGCTCGGGAAAGATGACCCTGATCTCTATCTCTTCATCGCTTTTTTTTATCTTGGTGGCAACGGTTCCTTTGAAGCAGGTGCGCACTGTTGTCGCGATATCATAAACGCTTATGCCCGCTATTGAGGCTGTTTTTTCGTTCACGATGATCCTTTCTTCTTTTTTGCCTTCTTCAAAGCTGTCTTTGACATCTTTGAGGCCCGGAATTTTTTTCAGATAGGCTTTGTAAATTTCCGCAATTTTTTGTAGTTCCTCAAACTCGTCGCCTTTGATCGTCACGTTCACGGCCTTGCCTACCGGCGGCCCTGACTTCACAAAGGAATACTCAACTTTGATGAATTCCTTATCATAAGCGCGGGCCTGGTCGCGGACCCAGTCCATGATCTGTGAGGCGGTGCGCTCTCTTTCCTCCTCGGGTGTGAGGTTGACGATAATTGTTCCGTAGTTCGACCCGATTTTTTCGTTAGGGTCCATCGCGTGTTCCCGTGTCATTCCGGTGTAGGAGATAAAGTTGTCCATTTCAGAGGTCGGGAGTTTTGCCACGATCCCCTCAAGGTAAGAGACCTTTTTGCTCATCATTTTGAGGGTCGTGGTTTTGCTCGCTTCGATTTTAATGATGAAACGTTCTATCGCTCCCTGCGGGAAGAGGATGAATTTGATGTTGGTCGTTGCGAAAAGCAGGCTGCCAAAAAAAAGCACCGCAATAAGCAGGGAAAATTTATATTTGTGTGTGAGTACCACACTGAGTATTTTAGAATATGCGTCCTGAATTTTTTTATAAAAGGATTCTTCCCTGTCCCTGATTTTACTGTGACGGGCCCGCGCATTTCTTTCGATATCATGAATGTGAGAAGGAAGGATGAACATGGATTCGACCCATGAAGAGATGAGCGCGACCGATACGACCGCGGGCAGCGCCCAGATGAATTTTCCGGATATTCCTGACATGAACAGCAGGGGGGCAAAGGCCGCCACCGTTGTCATGATGGTACCGGCAACAGGCGCGATCACTTCCGCGGTTCCGTTAATAACCGCCTGCTTTATGGGTTCGCCCTCTTCCATGTGACGGTAGATGTTTTCCGCCACGACTATGGCGTCGTCGACGAGCATTCCCAGCACCATGATCATGCCGAACATGGACATGAGGTTGATGGTCACGCCCGCCATGCCCATCCATATGAATGTGCCGCACAGGGCCAGGGGGATGCCCATCGCGGTGACCAGGGAAATGCGCCAGCCCAGTGTTATTAACAGCGAGATGAGCACGAGAACCATCCCCGTTAAACCGTTTCCCATAAGGACCCTGAGCCTTCTTTTTACGAAGTACGAGAGATCGTTCGATGTCGCGAAGTTGTATTTGTCGCCGTATCTTTTCTGGAAAACCGAGACTTCGTTTTCAATGAGATTGACGACATTGATGATGTCGGCCGATTCCTTTTTCAAAACAGTGAGGGTGATCGATTTTTTCCCGGCCGTTCGTGAATAAACCTCTTCCTCTTCAAAGGAGTCTTTGACTGTTGCGACGTCCCCCACTCTTACCCAGTTGCCCAGGTCATTGGCCCTGACCAGCACATTGCGTATATCAAGGGTGTTTTCGACTTCACCTAAAGTGCGGACCATGATCTCTTCTTTGTCGGTCCTCAGGACTCCCGCGGGAAAGTTCAGGTTCTTGTTGGATAAAGCGCGAATTATTTCGTTTACGCCTATGTGGTAGTATTCGAGAAGGGAAGGGTCGACTTCGACAACCATCTCCCGGTCACGGTATCCCTGCCTGTCGATACGGGCGACGCCGTCAAGCTCGCGGATTTTATCTTCCATGAGTTTTGCGTGCCTCCGCAGCTCGCGTTCGTCGTCATCGTTTTTTATTTCTTCTTTTGGGGTGACGGAAATTTCAATAACCGGGGCGAGTGCGGTGCTCAATTCGATCACGGTTGGGTCTTCGGCTTCTTCAGGGAAATCGGATATCATGTCAATCGCGTCTTTTATATCCGTAATTGTTTTGTCCTTGTTGTCGACATCAGGGTCGAGTTTGACCGCGACGACAGAGCGGGATTCAAGGGAACCGGAGTGAATTTCTTCAATGTCCTCAACTTCCCGGAGCTGGTCTTCAATGGGGATCGTGATGTGTTTTTCAATGTCAAGGGCGGTTGCTCCGGGGTAGATCGTGGTGCACAGGACCCAGTTGTATTCCACTCTGGGGAAAGCCTCGCGGTTTGCGGAAGTGATAAAGACGATGCCCGCAATAACAAGGCCGATGGAAAGCATGTTAACGATTAATGAGCGTTCGGCGAAATAGGTGACGAGGTTTTTTATCATTGATTACATCCAGACTTTTACATTGGTTCCCGTTCTATCCTCTCCGAGTTCTTCCCGGATTCATTGTGAACGGTCAATGTCCGGCGAAAAGCCACTGCCGTGTCCATGGAGAATAAACAGAAGCCACTATAAGGGAAAAAATAATCATCAGTCAAGTAAATACTGCCGGAAAAAAGCAAATCTGCATACTTTATTGGAATCGAAAAATTTCCATGTTCAGTGAAATATAATAACCGGGGAAAGTTCTTGATTAATGCGGAGCCGTGGTATTTAATAGAATGCGGCGGTAAAAATGATCACATTTTGCGTATTGAAATAGGTTTTTCAGGTTTGATGCCTGGGTGTGATTCTGTGCAATTGCTGATAAGATTACATTTTAAGGATTTGGATTGTTGAACGACAATGCCTGCGGATGATATTTTGAAAATAATGATACTTGATGATGACGCTCTGGTGAGAAAGGCCCTTTCGGATGTCCTTTCGGACAGATACGCTGTGACTGTAACCAGAAATTATGCGGAGTTTAAGTCCACAATAAACAATGACCGTCCCCACATTCTTTTCCTTGACTTAAACCTTCCCGATTCCTACGGCATTGATATCTGCAGAAGCCTGCGCCGGTCCAGCAGGTATGACAATATCGTGATAATTATCCTTACCGGATCAAATGACCCGAAGATTATTGAGGAAGGATATGCGGCCGGCGCTGATGATTTTATCAGAAAGCCCTTTATCCCGTATGAAATCAAGTCCAAAATATCGATATTTGAACGGATTATCAGAGGCAGAAAAAACCTTGAATCGGCTTTTAAAGACCAGCTTCTTTTTAACCGCAAGCTTTATCAGCTTGAAGAAAAAATAAAAAAGAATCTCGGCATAAAAAGCGATGAGTTTTCTTACCAGTCAATTGACATGCTTCATGATATTGTTTCTTTTGGGTATTATGAAGCGGTCAGGCAGAGTGAGGTAAAATTTTCCACTGTGGCAAAAAGCCCTGACCGTGAATCGTTTATCAGTTTTTCCACGCTTGTTTCAGGAGGCCTTCTCAAAGAAGGGATCGACTCCAAGGGAAAGAAGATCAAGGCAATGAAGGCCGGTCGCGTCATCCACATCTTCGTGTATCAATTGTTTCAGACCGGACGCCCCTGGGGATATGTGATCATTGAATCAGAGAGCCCCTTTCAGGATGACGATATAAAGATCATTTCCCTGTATCTTGATTATCTGTCCATAATGAGCGAGCGGTTCATCATAGACAGAATCTTGAAGAACAAGAACAGGGAATATAAAAGCGAGATATCAAAAATCAGAAAGATTCAGGTTTCCACGCTTCCTGATTTCAGTAATATGAGCGGGTATGATATTGCGGCGTCATACCTGCCCGCTGCGGAGCTTTCAGGTGATTTTTTTGACGGTTTTTTTATTGATGATGATATTTACCAGCTCATACTGTGCGATATTTCGGGCCATGGCATGGCTTCCGCCTATGTAGGGACCCAGATCCGGACCATATTCAGGAACGCGTCAGAAAAAGAAAGATCGCCTGCTGCTGTTGCCGGGATGGTAAGCGAGGCGATGCTCGGAGACCTGCGTGAAATGGCCTATTTCGGGACAGTTATTATCTGCCAGATATACATGAAGGAGGGCAGGGTCCTGTACCTGAACGGCGGCCATCCGGCGGCCCTTTATTATTCCCAGGAAAGGGGTGTTGAAGAGCTCCATCAGACGGGGCCCCTTGTCGGCCTTTTCCCGGACAATGAATATACCTGTCGGGAACTGCTTATGAATGAAGGCGACACCCTTTTTCTTTACACTGATGGAATTATTGAAGCTTCACCGAAGAAGAAAGAGGGTAATTTTGAAATGTATGGAGAAAAAAGGCTGATAAATAATTTTAAAAAAGTCCAGAACATGTCATCGAGAAATATTATTCATTCGATTATCGGTTCGCTTTATGAATTTACCGATTATACCGATCAGGAGGATGATATAACCGCGATCTGTATAAGGCGAAACAGCGCGGTTGGCGGAATAATCATGTTTTAATAATAATTTTTTATTCAGTAATAGAGGGGGGATACTATGAAAACAGTGCTGAAGATTTTTGGAGGCCTTATCGCTTTTGTCATTGCTCTCGTCATTATCGCAGGAGTGGTGATCATGATTGTGGTCGACAAGCAGTTCGTCGAGGACAATATGAGAAAGGCGCTCAACAGGCATGTGACTATTGAAAGTATCGATGTCGGCATTTTCTCGGCTATTTCCGGAATTGAAGTGAACAATGTGGCGATCTCAAATTATAAAAATGAACGCCAGCTTGAACTCTTAAATGACAAGCCCGTTCCTTCAAAGGACGTCTTTGCCGCCCTGAAGTCCTTCAGGTTTAAAATATGCTTTCTTCCGCTTTTGCAGAAACAGTTTCAACTGAAAGAACTTGTGCTTTATGAGCCAAAAATAAAAGTGATTAAATATACAAGCGGGGCATACAATTACAGTGACCTGTTTAAGCCCGGGAAAACCGAGGCCAAAGAGGAAAAGAAAAAAGTTGAAGCAAAAAAAACCGCTGAAGAACCGGAAAAGCCGTTCACTGTCGATGACATCCCCGTGGCCATTACCATAGGAAAAGTCGGAATTGAAAAGGGAGACCTCTCGTATCTCGACATGAATTATGACCAGACTTTTCAGGTTTACAACCTGACCGCACTGGTCAGTTCAATTGACCTTGACGCGCAGTCGCTTGAGAAACACGATTCAATGAAGCTTGACCTTGATTTCGGGATAAAGACACTGGGCAAGATCAAATCAGGAAGCGTCAAATCATTCGATATCGGCTTTTCACTTGATGCGGTGGTTAAGCCGTTTGACGTTAAGACGAGGAAGCTCGATCCTGAACTGACCGCAAAGGCCGGCATGCCCTATGGCAGTATCACCGGGCTGCAGATATTTGAAAAGCTCAAGTCCATTGAAGCTTTGACTAAATACATCGGCAGGGTTTCTTTTTTGAAAGACACGGCGAAATGGAAAGATGCATTTGTCAAAGCGTGGTATAAAGCCGGCACGGTAAAGCTTGAAGACGGCGACATGAAAACAGATGATTATAATCTTGCCTGCTCGGGGATGTACAACGTGAATTCCGGAAACACCAACCTGACCCTTGACATGATCCTGAATGAAAAATACGATCAGGAGATACGAAAAAACCTTGAAACAAACGTCAAGAAGGTCCTTAAGGGTTCGCTCGCGAAAATAGTCAAGCCGGGCATGGTAGTCAAGGAAGCGATGAAGCCGCTGGTAAACGATGACGGCAGGATCTTCCTGTCGTACCTGGTCACCGGCACCCTGAGCAGCCCTGACGCGACCCTGGTTCACCCTAAACTGCCGTCCCTTGAGGATGTTGCGAAAAAAACTGCGGGAAGCGCGGGGGACGCTTTAAAAGAAGCTGCTGAAAAAGAAGTGACTAAAGCGGTTGATACTGCCAAGGAAAAAGCTTCTGAAGAAGTGAAAAAGGCCGAGGATAAAGCAACTCAAGAAGCGAAAAAAAAGGCGGGTAAAGCCACCAAGTCAGTGAAAAAGAAACTGAAACTTTAACATTAACAGATAGAGCGAAACCCTAGAATAATGAAGAAGATAATTCCTCTGAGCCCTGATGAGGAAAGAATTGTTCTTACAGTAAAAGGAACACTGAAACATGAGGGCCTGAACAGTGAACATGAAGCGGTGGTGAATAATGAAGGAGCCCTGTATGAACTTGCGAGCGCGATCTCTAAATATCCTTCAATTTTAGGGGTGCAGAGCCTGGGCGGGGCAAGCCGCTCGGTGGAAACCCTTGTGGACACGCTCCAGGTTCAGGACCCCATGGACCTGATCCTTCATATACCGACAAAGGCCCTTCTTGGCAAAGGATTTTCCTTTGCCAAGATCAATTTTTTTTATATGATCTACTATCTGCTTCAGCAGGAAACAGAAGAGACTCTTTTCCCCTCCATGGTCATGGACGTTATTTCGAGCAACGTGTTCACTCTGATGGCTGAAGAGGTCTTTCTTTCCATTATTTCAGACCGCGCCATTCCGGAACACATACGGAGGAACGCGGGATATCTCCTTGCGAACATCTGGGAATACCGCATTGACCACGGCGTGAGCGAGTTTGCCCCGGTTTTAAACAATATATGGACCGCGCGCAAGAGGCTCAGGCCGGCATACGGGACCATGCTCGGGATATCGGAGCTGTTTAAGATTTCGGAGAGCTCATCGAAAATCTGGGTCGACTATCTCCAGCGCGACCGTCTCTGCAGCGAGGAAGTCGACGCGATGCAGGAGTTTCTGCTGGGGCTGAGCTTCGAGGAAATGAGGCTTCTGAATGAGAACATGGAGCGCACCGGAAAGACTTCACTTGGCAGCCGGGAGATCGATATCATCCTGGGGGAAAGGAAGGCCTACCCGGATTACCTGGAGGACGACCCCCGGGAGCTTTTCAAATCATACCGCCACCGCCATAAAAACGCCCAGTTCCGCTTCAAGGCGAACCGGGACGGCCCCAAGAAAACCCTTGAGGAATACATCATGTGTTACCTGCTCGCGCGCCCCGAGGAATGGAGCGTTGCCGACTGCGCCGAACGGTGAAAAAATATTGCAAAACCAGACGGGCATTGCATTATGGCCCCTATCTCAAAAAATTAAGGAGCTCGCAATGATCCATAAAAATGTTTCAACAGACTTTTCATCTGAGGTTTGTGATCCTGTTATCGACAGCACTGCATACGTGCATCCCCTTGGAGCGGTTATCGGAAATGTGATTATCGGGAAAAGGGTAATGGTTTCACCCTTCGCTTCCGTCCGCGGCGACGAAGGACAGCCCCTTCATGTGGGGGACGAGTCTAATGTGCAGGACGGGGTCATCATCCATGCCCTTGAAACCGAACACCACGGCACGGTAATTGAGGCGAACACGGTTGACGTTGAAGGGAAGAAATACGCGGTGTTTGTCGGCAAAAGGGTCTCCCTGGCCCACCAGGTGCAGATCCACGGGCCTGCCAGTGTTGATGATGACACCTTTGTCGGGATGAAAACACTGGTTTTCAAGGCACGGGTGGGGCGCGGATGCGTTGTCGAACCGGGCTGTATCATCATGGGCGTAAGAGTCCCTGACGGGCGGTATGTCCCTGCGGGCACGACGCTGACGAAGCAGGCTGACGCGGATGCCCTTCCCGCCATAACCGATTCGTACCCCCTCAAAGACCTGAACAAAGGGGTCATTCACGTGAACACCAGCCTCGCTGACGCATATATCAAGGCCGGAATATAACGAAGCGGTTTGAGCAATTAATTTCCGGGGCGGCCACTGGTCGCCCTGCTTATTTATATGGTTATTTTTCAGCCATTGCCGGCGAGGCTAACTTTAAAAGCCTTTATAGAAGAATTATTTTAAGGCGTCTATGATACAAAGCCCGATCATTTTTCGTTTCTTCTTGACTTTTCGTGTAAATGCGGTTACCGGTAATCAGCTAGCTATCTCCTTCAGATAGCTTTGAAATGATATGAGAAGTTTTGAAAAAAAGGCGCTTAAAAAAATTGCCGATGAAATTCATTTTCGTTTCGGTGAAGAGGCAAAGCTGTACGCCTTTGGCTCGCGTGTCCGCGGAGACAACACCGGGGGATCGGATTTTGACCTCCTGGTTGTGATTAAAAACAGAAATCCTGATAAGGAAGAACAGATCATTGATATTATTGTGGATATTGAAATGGCTGAAGGATGCTCCTTCACGCCAGTGATCAAGGACAGCAGGTCTTTTGAACAAGAGAAACAGTATAACACCCCCTTTTACCAGAATATTATGATTGAAGGAATTGAATTATGACACTGAACCCGCAGGAGAAAAAGGACCTTAGCGAAATCAGAATGAAAAAGGCCGGGGAATTTATTGAAGATGCCCGGATAAATCATGAAGGTAAAAGATTCCGCACCTCGGTAAACCGGAGCTATTATGCCGTATTAAACGCTGTCAGGGCATTGCTTATAATGGACGGTGTGAACCCCGAAACTCATGACGGCCTGATCACCATGCTGAGTCTGCGGTTCATAAAAACGAAAATCCTGCCCGCATCTCTGGTGAAAGATTTTAAACTGCTTCTCTCCCGCCGCACCGATGTGGACTATGGAGATTTTGATTCAGTTGAGGCGGATGACAGCCGTGATGCCCTTGAAAAGGCCGAAAATATTATTAACCAGATAAGTGATGTGCTTGAAAAAATTTGAAATCTTTGTAATCAATAAATGATTCTCTAACCGTATCCGGGGACAATTGCTATTCAGGAATATTCAGGGCGTGGTAAATATTTTTGGAGGTTTTATATGAATTACAAATTAAGAAATTTATGTTTTCTTTTTGTGATTTTTTTATTCTTTCTGGCTGCCTCCTGGGGGTGTGATGATGAAAACGACAGCACTCATAAAACTACTGGTTCTGTATCGGATTATGAAGGCAATGCATACGCAACAGTCAAAATCGGCAGTCAGTGGTGGATGGCTGATAATTTAAAATCAACAAAATATTCTGATGGGAGTGATATCGCCGAGTACTATATTATTGAAGGATTAACTTCAGGGAATGATGAAATTTATGGATTATTATATACCTGGTCTGCGGTAATGAACGGGGCCGCGTCAGACAACAGCAGTCCCGGCATAGTCAAGGGAGCCTGTCCGGACGGCTGGCATGTGCCCAGTGACAACGACTGGGAAGAGCTCACCCTCTTTGTGGGCGGAAGCCACATAGCAGGTGGAAAATTGAAAGCAATAGGCAGTCTTGAAGGTGGGGACGGGTACTGGTCGCTGCCGAATACCGGAGCAACGGATGAATACGGGTTTGGCGCCCTGCCCGGCGGCTACTATTTTTCAGGAATGGGTTCCTATCAAATTAATGCTGCGAGCCGTTTCTGGTCTTCTGCGGAATCGCCTACGGTATCTACTAACGCTATTGAGAGGATATTTTCATACGATGATGAAAGCGTAATGAAAGCAGAGGACAGTAAAGAGACCTACTTTTCATGCAGATGTGTTAAAAATTAATAAGGCCGTCGCGAGTCGCCAATTGGGTAGTCTTTCATGACCATGCCGCTGCCTTTGGTTTTTCCGGTATTTCTATAGAGATTTTTTGACAGAAAAAATTATTTTAAAAGGGGCGGTCTAAACTTTTATTTATCACCGCCCCTTTTTGGTATTGCAGTACTTAATATGATAGTAGGGCTTTCTATTACAGATTTATTTCATAGGCAAGATTCCCAAAATTAATCATACCGGTTGTGGATAATGGGCTTCCGTTCTCGAACTCCTGAACAACACTGGTAGTGGCGACTAATGCATAATCAAGGTAATCTATCTCAAAGTCAGCAAGATAGCTGACGGAAAAAGAGCTTTCGACAATATCCTGAATGGTCATGTTCTGGATGTCTATCTCTCCAGTGTAGATTTCAGTAATGGCGTCGGCAAAATTTTTGGTCAGGACTATTTTGATATAACCATCCTGCAGGGTAAGGTTATTATACTCAAAGCCGTTCCAGCTCATTTCAAGGTTATAGCAGATTGCCGTAGGAACCTCAACTTCCCAGAAGAGTACATTGTAGGTTGTGTACACAAAGGAGTAATACCCTGCCAGGGCATATCCGAGGTCCGAGGTATAGGTAAAAACACCGTCATCAGTAATATCTTCTATAAGGGCCTGGATTTCCGCATATTTTTCCGCGGCGCTGCTGTCAGCATCTACTGATTTATTAATATAAGCGTGGAGTATATCGGTAATATTCTGTACTAATGAACCGATTCCGTCGCTGTTTTCGGTGAAATTGTTTATTGCACTCTCAATGGTGCTGTAGGTCAGTTCTTTGATTGACGCAATGGAAATATTTGAGCCTGTGTCACCCAATGTTTCTTCATCTGTGTTGTTCTCCTCATCAGAACCAGTTGTCTCTTCTTCGGTTCCGGCTGCATCGTCTGAACCGGCAGTATCTGAGGTATAACCGGTATCTTTAGAAGAGCTTTCATCTGAAGTCTGGATGTCAGTTAACTCGGAGGAAACAGTATCTGCGCTGCTGCCGGTAGTATCATAACATGAGACGGTAAATGCCACCAAGAATGTTAATAAAATGCCCGTAATTTTTTTATTTTTCATTAGATATCCCCATTTTTGTATAAAAGCATTAATAATTAAATTAGAATAAATATAATTATTAAGTTTATTTTTGTCAATTGAGAAGAGCACTCAATCAGGAAAAGGGCCGCCCCGGAGCGGCCCTTACAGAGAAAATTTTTACATAAATTTGGTTTTAAAATCTTTTACGGGAATAGAAATTTTTGCCTTTTTTTAGGCATCATTAAAACCTTTAAAGCTGGAACCGTTATGTGGATCAGATAAAGAAAATCCAGTCTTGTTTAAATTATTTTTATCTGATAAATAACATGTTGTGCAAGGATTTTCCCCGGAAAAACTTTTTTATATCCCTACACCCATATAAATAATAATGTAAAAAATAAAACAGGGATAAAACAGTGAAATCACGAACTCTCGCAATAATTGCCGGTGTCAGTTATCTCATTATTTTCTTTTCAGCAGTTTTTGCCAATTTCTTTGTTCTCGAATCGATTCTCAAAGACCCTTCGGGGTTCATTCTGCAGAACCCCAAGATGGTTCGTTCCGGCATTATGGCATTCATGATCACTGTCTCCTTCGACGTCGTCGTTGCCTGGACCCTTTTTGAATTATACCGAAAACACTCCCTGGCCCTTCTCAGCACTTTCTTCCGGATGATGCACGCCGTCATTATGGGTGTTGCAGTTTTCGCACTTCCCATGACGCTGACCATGGCAACAGACCGGGAAATTCTTGCCCAGGTTGATATTTTCAACACCATCTGGCTGATCGGGCTTTTCTTTTTCGGCATTCACCTTGTCCTGCTGGGGAAAATTATCGAAAGGATGAAAATCATCGCCATATTTCTCAGCATTGCCGGCCTTATGTATATGGTTGATACAGCGGCACATTTTTTGCTTCCCGCTTATGAAGCCTGGACCCCGGTCTTTCTGGCACTGGTTGCAATTCCCAGTATTGTCGGCGAGATGTCTTTTGCTGTCTGGCTTCTGGTAAAGGGCGGCAGGTCTGCCTGATGCGAAAAATTCTAACTGAATATGTGCATGAAACAGTATATAAATAAAGATACGGGAATGGATGATGCCGCGGCAATGGAGTGAGTGGAATTTTTATTGATGCATGAAAAGAAGCCGAAAGACCGGGAGATAGTGAATTAATTTTAACAATACCTTTGCCGCAAGGATTTTCCTTGAACAATCAGTCCGGGTCATTGTAACCGCATCCTTCATACGGGCTCACCGGCCCACTTGTGTCAAGGTGCTCTACGTCGTCATAATAGGGGAACCCGCTGCACATTCGCGGCCTGAACGAATGGATCGAGCAGCACGGGGTCCCGTCGTTTTCATAGGTAAAATGCTTGCACCGGTAATGGTAGGGAAGGTCTTCCTCGGGGTTTTCATATTTGAAAACGAGCATCGGGTAGATCAGATAGATGTCCGAGAAGTTCGGGTCGATTTTCGGGGATTTTTTCCAGTATTCAAATGCCCTGCGCAGTACTTCCGGGGACTCGGCGAGCCTGACATCCTGGCAGCAGTATCCCCTGCGTTTACAGTGCCCCATTATTTTCTCCTTGATTTTTCTTTGCACTCAGGTAATGTAACAGAAACACTTTTTCATATTGCTTGACAAAATAAACAATAAAAATATTTGATTTTTCATCAATCTTTCCTGACAAAGGCTTTTTTTATTGTTACCATGCCCGGCCGGGTGCCGGAATAGAGCAAATTTAAGCGAGGAGACTGGAATGGCCAAGCTTGATGGATTTTCCGCCGCTGAACTTTTTGAACGCGAAAACGGATATGCCTACAATGATTTTATCATCCTTCCCGGCTTTATTGATTTTGCCCCGGAGGATGTGAACCTTGAATCGAATTTTACGCGAAACATCAGGATAAAAAGCCCCATGGTTTCAAGCCCCATGGACACCGTGACTGAAAGCGGCATGGCCATAGGGATGGCCCTTACCGGCGGGGTCGGGATCATCCACTACAACAACACGATCCAGGAACAGGTGGACCATGTTAAGAAGGTCAAACGCTATGAGAACGGGTTTATCACTGATCCCATGGTGCTGTCGCCCGAAAATAGTATTGCCGATATCGACACGGTCAAGGAGAGATACGGGTTTTCCGGCATCCCCATAACCGAAAACGGCAGGCTCGAGTCAAAGCTTCTCGGGATCGTGACAAACCGGGACGTTGATTTCGAGACCAACAGGCAGAGAAAGATATCCGAGGTGATGACCACGGACCTGCTGACCGCCAAAATCGGCATTTCTCTCACCGAGGCCAACAACATATTAAAAAAATCCAAAAAGGGGAAGCTGCCCATTGTGGATGACCAGGGAAGGCTTGTGGCCCTCATGTGCCGGAACGACCTTTTGAAAAACAGGGAATACCCGCTGGCATCAAAGGATGCGAAAAAGCAGCTGCTCGTTGGTGCCGCAATATCAACCAAGGAAGAGGCGAAGGAACGGCTTGATGCGCTGGCTGACGCGGGTATCGACGTCGTGGTCATTGATGCGGCTCAGGGGAATTCGATGTATCAGATAGAGATGATCAAGTACATTAAAAAGAAATATCCCCAGGTTGACGTTATCGGCGGCAATATCGTCACCTAGGAGCAGGCCGAGAACCTGATCAAGGCCGGTGTTGACGCGCTCCGTATCGGGATGGGCCCGGGCTCGATCTGCACGACCCAGACTACCATGTCGGTCGGAAGGGCCCAGGCTACCGCGGTGTACAAGACCGCGAAATACGCCCGTAAATACAATGTTCCGATCATCGCAGACGGGGGCATATCAACTATCGGCCACATATCAAAGGCGCTTGCGCTGGGGTCCTCGACCGTGATGATGGGCTCGATGTTCGCGGGAACGGAACAGGCCCCGGGTGAATACTTCTACGAGAACGGCATCCGCCTGAAAAAGTACCGGGGCATGGCCTCCCAGGAAGCCATGGAGGCCGGCGGTTCGAAGCGGTACTTTGCCGAGGACGCCAAGATCAAGGTCGCCCAGGGCGTTTCCGGCGCGGTTGTTGACAAGGGCTCGCTTTTTGACTATGTGCCCTATCTTCTCCAGGGAATCAGGCATTCTTTCCAGGACATGGGAGCCAGGGACGTCCCCACACTTCATGACTATGTGTATTCAGGAAAACTGCGCTTTGAGCTCCGCTCCCTGTCTGCCCAGATCGAGGGAGGGGTGCATGACATGTATTCGTACAAGGAACCGAAATACATGTAAGGCCCGGAACATATTCCTTATGTGCACACGCGGCAAAGGAGGTATGTATGCTTAAGGATCTTGTCAAAAGGAACCGCAGTTACCGGCGTTTTTTCCAGGACCACGCGATAAGCGTTGAAGAGCTCAGGAAGCTGGTTGATCTTGCCAGGCTTGCGCCGTCGGCAGCGAACCGGCAGCCGCTGAAGTATATTCTCTCCGCTGACCCTGATAAGAACAGCGTGATTTTCCCTTTCCTGGCATGGGCCGCGTACCTTAAAGAGTGGCCTGGCCCCGACGAAGGCGAGCGGCCTTCGGCCTATATCGTCATGCTTGCCGACACCAGGATCAGCAACGAGGTGATCTGGGACCACGGCATCTGCGCGCAGACCATGCTGCTCGGAGCGGTCGAAATGGGATACGGGGGATGTATCATCGGGGCCGTTGACAAAAAAGGCCTGCGCTCGTCGCTTCTCATCCCCGAACATTTCCGTGTTGAGCTCGTGCTCGCGCTGGGCAAGCCCAGAGAAACAGTCGTTGTCGATCCCGTGGGCGCCGATGGCGATATCAAATACTGGCGGGATGATTCGAGGGTCCACCACGTTCCCAAAAGATCGCTGGATGAGCTGATACTGGACCTGTAATGTACCGCGTGACGGTCCGCTTCTATGAAGAACTCAACGACTTCCTTCCCGCGGGGATGAGAAAAAAAGACATTCCCTGCGCCTTCAACGGCAGGCGTTCGGTCAAGGACCTGATCGAGTCACTGGGCGTGCCCCATGTCGAGGTCGACCTGGTCCTGGTAAACGGCGAATCGGTCGGCTTTTCGCGGATCGTCGCGGACCGGGACCGCATCAGCGTGTACCCCGTGTTTGAAAGCTTTGACATCAGGGACGTGACCAGGCTCCGGCCTTCACCGCTTCGGGAGCCTTCCTTTGTTCTTGACGTGCATCTCAGGAAGCTCGCCCGGAGGCTCAGGCTTCTCGGCTTTGACGTCGATTATGAAGACGGACGCGACGACGCGGAACTGGCCCGGATATCAAGCCGCAGTAAAAGAATTCTGCTGACCAGGGACCGGCAGCTTCTCATGCGCAGCATCGTTGAAAGGGGCCTGTACGTGAGGAACACCGATCCTCTCAGGCAGGTGATTGAAGTGCTTGACCGCCTTGACCTGTGGTCGCGCTGCGCCCCCTTTGCCCGCTGCATTGAATGCAACGGCGCCATTCAAAGGCCGAAGCCTGAGGATGTCGACCGGTGGAAAGGCTCAGGCGTCATTCCCCCGGGTGTGGCGTTGTGGTGTGATGACTATACCTTCTGCCCTGAGTGCGGCAGAGTTTACTGGAAGGGGACCCATTACGAGAAGCTCCGGCGCATTGCCGGAGAAATATTAAGCAAGGCACCGGACTGCAATGACAGACGCTGAAATAATGAACATCGCTCTTGAACAGGCGCGCAGGGCCCGTGACCTTGACGAGGTCCCGGTTGGTGCGGTTATCATTAAACAGGGCGAAATCATTTGTATTGCCCATAACGGCAACAGAACCCAGAAGTGCGCCACGAGGCATGCCGAGATGATCGCGATCGAAAAGGCCTCTGCCGAGCTCGGAAACGAGCGCCTTACCGGGTGTGAGCTTTTTGTCACCAAGGAGCCCTGCGCGATGTGCGCCGGCGCGATCGTGCACGCGCGCATTGAGCGCCTGGTCATTGCCGCGCGGGATCACAAATACGGCGCGTGCGGCACCGTGCTTGACGTATGCGGGAACACGGTCCTGAACCATGTCCCGGTGATTGAATTCGGCCTCTGTGAAAAGGAATCAGTGGACCTGCTGCAGGAATTTTTCAGAAACAAACGAAAGCCCTGAACCATGGGGAATCTATGAGTGATGAGGGTGTGGCTCTTTTCGAAAAAATGGTTGTCGTGAGGCCGGCAATCTGCAATAGTACCGCAGAATTCACCTTAACATAAACACGTGAGGAACATGAAATGTCAGCATTAGCCCTTATGTTTGGCGTGATCGCCATTGTTTTTTCCTTTATACCGGGACTGAATTTTATCGCGCCGATTTTCGGTGTCATTGGTATCGCTCTCGGCTATTCAGCCAGGAAAAAACTGCTCAGCCAGGGGCGGCCTGCTGATATCGCGACCGGGGGGATGATTACCTCCATCGTTGGCACGGTTTTCGGCCTTCTTTTTTACCTCGCCTGCGCCGCGTGCCTGGGGGGCAGCGGATTGATGATGGACAAAATGATGCGTGACATTCAGGAACAGGGCTTTGACATGCAGCGCCTTGAAGAGCAGATGAAGCAGAGCATGGAAAAGGCCATAGAGGAAGGACGAAAACAGGATGAACTGAAGCAGGCCCCGGTGCATGAAGAGAAGGTCAGGCCGAAGCCGAATCAGATATAGGGGAGTTCTCCTCTTCAGTGATATATTTTATCAGAAGGACCTGGTTTCCTTTTTTATTATAGGTTATTTCATCAAAAATTTCCTGCGATATTGATATTCCCCGCCCGTGCGAGAGCATGAACTCGTTGGCCTCCTGTGTTTTTTGCAGTATCTGGCTGTGGTCAAAACCGTCCCCTTCATCGGTAATTTTATAGGCTATTTTTTCCGGGCCGATACGATATTCTATGTATACTTTACGGTCTTTATACAGCGGGTCATGCTGCCTCTGAGAGACAATCTCGAAATAATTGTCTTCCTCCATGGCCTGCGATTTTTCATCATAGGAAATGTTGAGGTTCCCGTGCTCTATGGCGTTGATGATCATCTCCCTGAGCGCGATACGAATGAGGTTTACTTTTTTCTGTTCGAAATATTTTCTCAGGTTGCGTGTTATCCGCTGGCTGATCTCGTCGGCAATAACGAGATAATTTTGAATGGTAAAGCGCTGCCTTTCGCATTCAAGATATTTCACCAGGGAGTCATCATTCACGCTGCTTGCCTTTCCGAGAATGATCCCTTTCCCTTCGGCTGATATGTATTCAAGCCGTATCTGGTATTCTTTTGGCTCTGATAATATTTTGGAATTCAATTGAGCCTTGAACTGGACCGGTTTCTTTGAATCTGAAAAGCTTTCAAGCTTCTGTGTTATCACCTGTTTGGTGATTGAATCGGCTTCATAGTCCTCGTAGACCAGGTCGAGAAAGTTCATGGTATTAACGGTCGATGGGTCAATTTTCAATTCAGTCTTGATTGCTTTATTCGCGGATGTGAAGGCGAAGTCATTGTCAAGGGTGAAGATTATATCGTTGGTTCCCTCGATTAGAAACCGGTACCGCTCTTCTGAAAGCTTCAATTCGCGGTTGGTAATATTGAGGTCGTCGATTTTTTCCTGGAGGACAATGTTCAGCGATTCGATTTCCCTGTTCTTTTTGGATGTTTCTTCCAGGAAGAGGTCCTTTTGCCGGTTCATTTCCTTCATGCCGTTGATGATTTCTTTCTGCGCGTTTATCGCCGTTTCCTGTGCCTCATTTTTTTCTTTCTCGATTAAATTGATGCGGTCCCCCAGCCCGAATGACAGGAGCAGGATGAGTAAAACTGAACCGATCTGAAGAGCATAGGACGTGAAAAAGTTGGATGGGACAATTGCCATGACTTTGAGCGCGTAAATGATCCCTCCGATAAATATCGCGGTCCACGCGAGCATGAAGAATTTCGCGGGCCTGTATCCTTTGAGCAGCGCGGTGATGCCGGTATACAGGCAGAGCGAAAGGACCACGATGACAAGGGCTACCTGTATCTGGATGCTCACCGGGTATTTGATGAACACGTCGCCTATGATCGTCAGCACATAAACCGCCAGGAATCTGTTGAATAGCTTGTGGAGCCTGGGGAAGTAATCTTTTGTATTGAGATAGGACCGGGTCAGCAGTATCGTTGCCATCAGCGTCAGGGCAATTGACTGGGGGATGATGTGATTATGCCGGTACAGGATCTCAGGCCAGAAATATTCATAGACCAGGCCGTTCTGGATGATCTGGAAAAGGCCGAACGCTGCAAGGAATAAAACGTAATAGAGATACGTTCTGTCTTTTATCGATATATAGAGAAGAAGGTTAAAGAAAAACATTATCATGATGATGCCCAGGTAAACGCCCATGGCATACTGTTCATCGTGGTCTTTTTGTATGAACGCCTTTTCAGGCCAGAGGGTCAGGGGGATTTCCATCCTGTCCTCATTCTGGAATCGTATATAAAATGTTTTTCCCTCTCCCGGCTCAAGGCTGCACCGAAAAACAAAGTGGCGGTGTTTATATTCCCTTTCATGAAAGGGGTGCCGGTATCCTGTTTTGATTGTTTTATAGTTTCCCTTCTCATCCGGAGAATAGAATTCAATGTCGTCCATGAGAGGATACGCGAGCTCGAGGAGCCACTCCGTGCTGTTCCTGGACTCAGTTTTAAGGGAAAAGCGAATCCAGTACACCTTGTCGGTAAAGGCATAGTTCGGCACCGGGGTGAGTGATTTCTTGAAATTCCGATCCCATTTTCGTGAAATGATGTCCTTAAATGTCAGTGTGCCGGTTGTGTCTTCAAGAATTTCGATTTTTTCCCCTATCTGAAGCGATCTGGTATTTCTGTCGAGATGGATGGTTTCAAGCGCCTGTGATGGAGAGGGCATGCCAACCCATGTTAAAAGCAGTAAAGAAACGATTATTGAACGTATGTTCATGGCAACCTTCTGCACGGTAACTTTAATTTTGATTGAATGCGATGTTACGGGTCTGATCAGATATTTTATATTGTACAAATTATTATAGCATGGAAAAAATAGATCAAGCACAATTCATTATAATCCAAGGGGGATGTCTTCCGTACGGAATCATCCCCCCTCCCCAGTATTGCAGATGTGGTGGTGTTTTTCAGCTGAAGTTTTTTATCGGACCGTTTTCAGGTCTCCATGAGGTATTTGTTTATTGCCTCAGCGGCCTTTCGCCCTTCATGGATCGCCCACACGACCAGAGAGGCCCCGCGGTGTGAGTCGCCCGCGGCAAAGACTTTCTCGGCGCTGCTCATCAGCGCCTCATCAAGGGCTATATTTCCCCTTGCGTCAAGAGAGAGGCCGAGTTCCGCTACCAGCCCTTCATGGATGACATGCTCAAAGCCCATGGCTATGAGCACGAGGTCAGCTTCAAGTTCAAATTCCGATCCCGGAACTTCAGTCATGGCGAGGCCGCCTTTCCCGTTGTCCGTCCATTCGACCCTGGCCGCGAGAAGTTTTTTTACCATGCCGTCTTCACCGATGAATTTTTTTGCGAGCACGTTCCATAGGCGGGTGCATCCTTCTTCATGTGAACTTGACGTTTTATAGAGTCTCGGCCAGAGGGGCCACGGCTCATTGTCAGTCCGCTGTTTTGGGGGCTGCGCCATGATTTCAATCTGGGTGATCCTCTGGGCGCCCTGCCTGTTTGCCGTGCCCACACAGTCTGACCCGGTATCGCCGCCGCCGATCACAAGAACGTTTTTATTGAGCGCCTTGATAAGCTCGTCGTCGGGGATTGAATCACCTCTGACAATCCGGTTCTGCTGGGCGAGGTACTCCATGGCGAAATGTATCCCTTTAAGGTCGCGCCCTTCTATGTCCAGGTTTCGGGTCTTCCTGGCTCCTATGGTCAGGCACAGCGCGTCGTTTTCTTTGAGAAGTTTTTTCCCGCTGATGTCTTTTCCCGCTTCGACACCGGTCTTGATGACCAGCCCTTCCTCCCTGAGGATGTCAAGCCTGCGGTCGATTATGCTCTTGTCGAGCTTGAAGTCGGGGATACCGAACCGGAGATACCCGCCCACGCTGTCTTCTTTTTCATAGAGGGTCACGGAATGGCCAGCCCTGTTCAGCATGTCCGCGCAGGCAAGCCCGGCAGGGCCGCTTCCGATAACAGCGACCTTTTTCCCGGTCCTCTCCCTGGGCGGCCTCGGTTTTACCAGGCCGAGCTGGAACGCCTTTTCAATTACCGAGAGCTCATTCTGGCGGATGGTGACCGCGTTGTCGTTTATCGAAAGTACGCATCCTGCCTCGCACGGGGCAGGGCAAACCCTTCCGGTGAATTCGGGAAAATTATTGGTCTCCTGGAGGGTGTGATAGGCTTCCTCCCATCTTCCCCTGAAGATCATGTCCTGCCATTCGGGCATGATGTTTCCCACCGGGCATCCCCAGTGGCAGAAGGGGACGCCGCAATCCATACAGCGAGAGGCCTGGAGTTTTCTTTCTTCTTCGGGAAGTTGTCTCTCGACTTCGCTGTAGTCGTTGATCCTTTCTTCAACCGGCCTGTAGCCGGATTCCTTTCTCTTAAGCTTTAAAAATCCCTGTGGGTCTCCCATTAGAATGTACCTCCCAGCTGCTGTTCTTCGCGTATTGCCTTGAGCTTTTCGTCGATCTGTTCAATCATCTGTTCTTTGAGGGCGCGCTTGTATTCGAAGGGGAAGACCTTCACGAATTTCGGCAGGTATTCGTACCAGTCGTCAAGAATTCTTTTCGCCATTGTGCTTCCGGTGTATCTGATATGCTTGTGCAGGTTTTCGATGATGAAGTCCTGGTCGTCGTAATCCCTGACAGACGTGATTTCAACCATGGACTGGTTGCAGAAATAGTCGAAATTCCCGTTGCGGTCGAGCACGTAGGCTATGCCGCCGCTCATTCCTGCCGCGAAATTTCGTCCCACTCTACCGAGAACGATAATTCTGCCACCGGTCATGTATTCAGCGCAGTGATCGCCCGTTCCCTCGACGACAGCGACTGCACCACTGTTCCTGACCGCGAACCTCTCTCCGGCGACGCCCCGAATGTAGGCCTCGCCGCCTGTCGCGCCATAGAGGACAGTGTTGCCGATAATGATGTTTTCTTCTGCCTTGAATCTTGACCCTTCCGCAGGCACGGCAATAAGCTTGCCTCCTGAAAGGCCCTTGCCGAAATAGTCGTTGGCGTCGCCCTCAAGCCTGAAAGTCACGCCCCTGGCGAGAAAGGCCCCGAAGCTCTGCCCGGCGCTGCCCCTGAAAGTGCAGTTGATTGAATCATCGGCAAGTCCCTGGTCACCGAATTTTTTCGATATCTCGTAAGATAACATGGTGCCGGTCGCACGGTCTGTGTTTTTTATCGACATTTCGATATAGACATTCACCTTTCGTTCCGGGTCGAGAGCCGGTTTTGATTTTTCTATAAGGGTCCTGTCGATCACGGTATCGATTTTATGGATCTGCGACTCGACGCAATAGGTCGCGTTTTTGTCAGCTTCTTTCGGCCTGTACAGCAGCGCGGACGGGTTAAGAGTGCCGGCTTTCCAGTGTTCGATTTTTCTGGGAGCAAGAAGGTCGGTCCTTCCTATGAGGTCGTCGAACCTTTTTATCCCGATGCTGGCCATGATTTCACGGGCCTCCCTGGCGATGAAGCGGAAGTAATTGATGAGATATTCAGGCCTGCCGCGGAAACGTTTTCTCAGCTCCGGGTTCTGGGTGGCAACTCCCACCGGGCAGGTGTTCAGGTGGCACTTGCGCATCATGACGCATCCCAGAACGATGAGGGCTCCCGTACCGAAGCCGAATTCCTCGGCACCCAGGATGCCTGCGAGCACCACGTCCCTTCCGGTTTTAAGCTGGCCGTCGGTCTGGAGACGCACCCGCCCCCTGAGGTTGTTCAGTACCAGGGTTTGGTGCGTTTCGGCAAGGCCGATCTCCCAGGGAAGGCCCGCGTGTTTTATCGAAGAAAGTGGGCTTGCTCCGGTGCCTCCTTCAAAACCGCTGATGAGTATATTGTCAGCGTGGGCTTTTGCCACGCCTGCGGCAACGGTGCCGACACCGCTTTCTGAAACAAGTTTCACGCTTATGCGCGCCCGGGGGTTCGCGTTTTTCAGGTCGAAGATGAGCTGGGCAAGGTCCTCTATGGAGTATATATCATGGTGCGGGGGCGGCGAAATGAGCGTGACTCCCGCGGTTGAATATCTCGTTTTCGCGATAATCTTGTCCACCTTGTGGCCGGGCAGCTGCCCTCCTTCTCCGGGTTTCGCGCCCTGGGCGATCTTTATCTGCAGTTCGTCAGCGTTGGCCAGGTAGTTGCTGGTAACGCCAAAACGGCCCGAGGCGATCTGCTTGATGGCGCTTCTCGCGAGTGTGCCGTCTATGCGCGGCCTGAACCGTTCAGGATCTTCGCCGCCTTCGCCCGAGTTGCTTCTCCCGCCCAGGGTGTTCATGGCGATCGCCATGGTTTCGTGAACGTCCCTGCTCAGGGAGCCGAAGGACATCGCTCCCGTGGTGAGCCTTTTCAGAATAGCCTCTTCGGGCTCGACCTCGTCAAGGGGTATTGCCTCGGTTTTTTTGAAATCAAAGAGTCCCCGTATGAAGTGGGGCTCCCGGTTATATTCGTTGACGGTTCGGGCGAACTCGCGATATTTATCCCAGTCGCCGGTTCTGGCTGCCCATTGCAGCAGGCGGATCGTTTCAGGGTTCCAGGCGTGTTTCTCGCCGCCCTTGCGGTATTGATACACTCCATCCGAGGGGAGCAGGAACGGCCGTTCGATATGGGCCCGTCGGTGTTTTATCATGGCCTCCTCGGCGATTTCGGAAAGACCAATGCCGCCGATACGGGATTCGGTATTGGGAAAATATTTTTCGATCAGTTTGCTTCCCAGACCCACTGCTTCGAATACCTGTGCGCCGCGGTAGCTTCTAAGGGTGGAGGTGCCCATCTTCGAAAGGACCTTGAGGATGCCTTTTTCAAGAGCCTTCAGGTAGTTTTCCTCCGCTTTGGGGTATTCCAGCCCGGGCTGGAGGTGCCCCCTGCTGATAGAGTCGCTGATCGTTGCAAAGGCCCCATAGGGGTTGACAGCGCCAGCTCCATACCCGAAGAGCAGGGCGAAGTGCATGACCTCCCGGGCCTCGGCGGTTTCGATGATCAATCCTATCCTGGTGCGTTTTTTTGTTCGTATAAGATGATGATGTACTGCCGAGCACGCCAGAAGAGACGGTATGGGAATGGTGTCTTTGCCGGCCGTTTTGTCGGAGAGAATAATAAAGGTAACACCCCTTCCTATGTGGCCTTCCACTTCCGCGAATATTGCTTCGATTCTCTGTTCAAGTGCGTCCGGGCCGGCTTGAGCGTTAAAGACGATATCAATGGTCGCTGACTGCATGCCGGGAATGCCGCAGCTTCTGATTTTTTCAAGTTCGGCATTGGTGAAAAAGGGACGCTTGAATTTAATCATCCTGCAGTGCTCCGGGCTTTCGTCGAGCAGGTTCTGCTGCGCGCCTATATAACTGGTGAGGGTCATTACCAGCTCTTCGCGGATCGGGTCTATTGCCGGGTTCGTGACCTGGGCAAAGCATTGCTTGAAGTAATTGAACAATGACTGGGCCTTCTTTGAAAAAACGGCAAGCGGGGTGTCGGTTCCCATTGAGCTTGTTGGTTCCTGCGCGGTCTCGGCCATGACGGACATGATGTCGTCTATGTCCTCTCTGTTGTAGCCGTGCATCAGGTGAAGTTCGTGAAGCTTTTCTCTTTCGATCTCTACCGGTGTTTCCCTGGTTTCAGGCAGGTCTTCCAGGTTCACGCGGTTTTCCTGGACCCAGTGTCTGTAAGGCTTTGAATGTGCGATGCGGTGTTTTATTTCCTCATCGGGTATAATGCGTCCCTCTTCTGTATCAACCATGAGCAGCTTGCCCGGCATCAGGCGCCCTTTGTACCTGATCTCCTCGGGTAGAAAGGTCTGCACGCCGACTTCGGAGCCCATTACAATGAGGTCGTCCCTGGTGATGATGTAGCGCGAAGGCCTGAGCCCGTTCCGGTCAAGGGTCCCTCCGACAATCCTGCCGTCGCAGAAGACCATGGATGCGGGGCCGTCCCACGGCTCCATGAATGTTGAATGATATTCATAAAAGCTTTTTAAATCGTCCGGTATGGGGTTTTTTTCGTTCCATGATTCCGGGATGAGCATCATCAGCGCGTGCGGCAGGGGCCTGCCGGCGGCGACGAGGAGTTCCAGGGCGTTGTCAAAGGAAGCGGAGTCGCTCTTTCCAGGTTCGATTGCGGGCAGTATCTTTCCAATTTCATCGCCGAAGACATCGGATTTAAACAGCGATTCCCGCGCTTCCATCCAGAAACGGTTCCCCTTGATGGTGTTTATCTCGCCGTTATGGGCCAGTATTCTGAAGGGCTGGGCGAGGTCCCATGAGGGAAACGTATTGGTGCTGAACCGGGAGTGCACCAGCGCTATGGCGCTTTTCATCATGTCGTCTCTGAGGTCCAGATAAAAAGATTTCACCTGTCCAGGCATGAGCATTCCTTTGTATACGATTGTTTTGGTCGAAAGCGAAGGTATGTAGAAAAACGACTTCTGTTCGATCCCGGATTCTCTTATCTTTTTTTCAGCGAGTTTTCTGATGATGTACAGTTTTTTTTCCAGTGTTTCCTTGTTCTGGTGTTTTTTGCCAATAATAAAAACCTGGCTTATTGAAGGTTCTGATGCGCGGGCTATCTCCCCGATGTCGCTGTTGTCCACGGGAACATTCCGCCAGCAGAGAACCTTCTGTCCCTCGTCCTGTATAATTTTTTCAAGCTCATTTTTGCATGCATCAGCGTTGTTTTTATCAGGGGGGAGAAATACCATGCCCGTGCCGTAATTGCCTGGAGCTGGCAAGTAATCGATCAGTTCCCTGTAATAGTCATGGGGGATTTGCAGGAGAATTCCCGATCCGTCGCCTGTCTTGTTGTCAGCACCTTCAGCGCCCCGGTGTTCCATCCTTTCAAGGATTTCGAGGCCTCGCTTTATGATGTCATGTGATTTTTTTCCCTTTATATGCGCCACGAACCCGATTCCGCAGGAATCGTGTTCATACTCTTTTCGATAAAGTCCTTGTTGCTGGGGATAGACATCATCCATCAGATTACTCCTTTTATGGTCCACTTTTTAAAATGCGCGGTACAAAATTGTTCCGTTAGTGCTATCAGTATCGCTTATCAAACTATTAAAGCAATCATCTGGCAGCAATAAAAAAAAAATAGGGACTGTTACATCTATGTAACATTTATTTACTATTGAAGGAAAGCGCCGGCCTGTTTTTGGAAAAAATATTTTTGATGAATCTGTTTCCACTATTTTTTTCATGAAAGTTTTATTCATGCTTCAGGGAACATTTATGTAACAAGCTGTTCTTGTGTTACATTATTGTCCTTTTTGGTCAATTTGAGCTATTGTTTTTTAATCCCGTCTGTTATATTTTTGTCATAAAATCAAACGACATCCTCTCCTGTTGCTGAAAATTCTGTCTTGATATTTCATTCATGTTACATTTTCTTTTTCCTTCCTGTTCTGCTGTCTGGTTTAAAAAAAATTTCTGTCTTTGTGTTTCCTGGCACGAATCGTGCAAAGTTAATTTTCATAAAATTTTCTGGAGGTATGTTATGAAAGTAAAGCGGATGCTCATGACTTTGCTTTTTATAATGTCCGGGGCAGGAGCTCTTTTTGCCCAGGAATCAGGGTCGGATGCGATACAACCAATTAATGTGGTCTGGACACTGGTTGCCGCGTTCCTGGTCTTTTTTATGCAGGCAGGCTTCGCCATGGTCGAAGTCGGTTTTACCAGGGCAAAGAATGCCGGTAATATCATCATGAAAAACCTGATGGATTTTTCAGTTGGCTCGCTGGCTTTCTTTCTCGTCGGGTTTGGCCTCATGTACGGTGAGTCCATATCGGGGCTATTCGGTTCAAGTAAGTTTTTACTTTCCAGCGCGAGTCCCGGAAGCAGTGAAGGCCTGTGGGAATACGCCTACTGGCTGTTTCAGGTAGTCTTTGCCGCGACTGCCGCGACGATCGTTTCGGGAAGCATGGCGGAGAGGACCAGGTTTGTGGCTTACCTGCTTTACAGTGCAATTATTTCACTCGTTGTCTACCCGATCTCGGGGCACTGGATATGGGGGGGCGGATGGCTCTCAAGCCTGGGATTCATTGACTTCGCCGGTTCAACGGTGGTCCACTCAGTGGGAGGCTGGGCCGCGTTAATGGGAGCATTGCTGCTCGGCCCGCGCATCGGGAAGTATTCTCCTGACGGAAGGCCCAGGGCAATCCCGGGGCATAACATTCCCCTGGCGGCGCTCGGTGTCTTTATTCTCTGGTTCGGATGGTTCGGGTTCAACCCCGGGAGCACGGTTTCAGGAGAAAACCTTTCCATAGGTTTTATCGCGGTCAACACAAACCTTGCCGCAGCGGCAGGGGCGGTCGCGGCCATGATCATGATCTGGGTGAAATCAGGCAAACCGGATGTCAGTATGAGCCTGAACGGCGCGCTGGCTGGCCTGGTTGCCATTACCGCGGGGTGTTCTTCGGTTTCCCCGGTCAGTTCCATTATCATCGGCATAGTCGCCGGGATGGCTGTTGTGCTCTCGGTTGAGCTGATAGATTTTGTTTTTAAAATCGATGACCCGGTCGGCGCCATATCGGTCCACGGCGTGTGCGGCGCTCTGGGCACTCTCATGGTAGGGCTTTTCGCTGAGGCACAATATGCCGGTGAAGGCGTCAACGGGCTGTTTTACGGCGGCGGATTCAAGCTCCTCGGGACTCAGGCTGTGGGCGTCTTCGCGGTCATGGCCTGGGTGGTAGTAACTATGGGCATCGTTTTTTTCATCATTAAAAAAACGGTTGGCCTCAGGGTTTCCAGGGCTGAAGAGCTTAAAGGCCTGGATATTGAAGAACATGGAATGGAATCCTATTCCGGATTTCAGATATTCCATAACCAGTGATTAAGGAGGCAAACCATGAAACTGATAATAGCATATATTCAGCCGGACAAGTTGCCTGACGTTAAAGAGGCCCTGTTCAGGGCGGACGTTAAAAAGATGTCGGTGACCAATTCCCTTGGCTGCGGCCAGCAGGGAGGTTTCCTCGAGACATACCGCGGCGTTGAATATGAAGTGAACCTTTTAAAGAAGGTGCGCCTCGAGATCGCGGTCAACGAGGACTTCGTCAAAAAGACCGTGGACGCTATCATTGCGGGAGCTCGTTCAGGGAACATCGGTGACGGCAAGATATTCGTTGTTGACCTGCCTCAGTGCATACGGATCAGGACCGGCGAGGAAGGCATGGACGCGATTGGATGAAGATATGCCCCCGTCCCCCCTGTAGGGGTCAGTCGCGACTGACCCCTACAGGGGGGACGGGGGAAAACAACAAAACATTCGGAGAAAAATTATGAAATACAGGAAACACCTATCAGAGATTATAGCAGGCATTTTTGTTGTTCTTTTAGCGACAACAGCAGTATATGCAGAGGATGCGGTAAAGGCGGCAGAGCCTGAAAAAGAGGATGCGTCAATTGGCCTATCTATCGGCCTCACCTATTACAGCAATTACCTCTGGCGGGGAACCTATTTTTACGGCGGGGAAGGAGCGTTCTGCCCGTCCGTGTCCTGGGACATCTTTTCCACGGGCCTGGTTGTTTCTGCGGCCGGTGAATTCGCTGCAGATTACTTTTTCGAGGGTGACGGAAGGGACGCCGCAGGATTCGATTTTCATTCAGTGGATTTCGGCCTTGATTATTCCCATACCTTTGCTGACCTGGTGACCATTGGCGCCGGGATCTGGTACTGGTATTATTTCAACTCGGAAGACGCCCTGGGGTCTGATGCCAGTTTTCTTACCGCCAAAGTCTCACTGGGCTTTGACGTGCTTCTGTCACCGTTTGTTTCATTCACTTATGATTATTATGTGGATGAAGACTTCTGCACTGACGGTGAGAATAAAAAAGATTTTTACATTCAGGCCGGCATAGGCCATGAATTTGAAGTAACTCCCGAGGTCGCTGTCGGACTTGGCCTTGCCGCGGGTTACTATCACGCGAAGAGCATCGAGGCTTTCGGGATCAGCGACATTGATGCGTCTGTCGGACTCACCTATACCAAAGGTATTGTGTCTGTTTCAAGCAGTTTCCACTATGTCGCCGTACCCATGAAAGATTTTTATACAGTCGGCTCACCCAATGACATCCATCGCTGGTATGCCACGTTCGGAGCTTCTGTTTCTCTGTAGCATTTCCGGAGGGTTGCCGGGAAAGCTGGTTTATCTTCCCGGCTTTCCTGGCCTCCCCGGTTAAACGCATCAGGGAAACCCCGTCTGTAACAGAGGGTTTTCACTTTTCATCCTTTAATCATTGACAGATCGTTTTTTACATAGTAGAGAACTCCCGGTTTTTCAGGAGAGATACATGTGCGAACTGTGTATGAAACACGGCGCCGGGGGCAGGTGGTACCTCAATGCCCGGCATTATTCCAATGAAATTGCCGAGCGTTATAATCTGCGCGATTTTCTGCTTGAGCAGTATAAAAACTTTGAACAGATATCGGTGCGGCCCGTGTATGGGTTCACCGCCGAGGGCCTTGACTACCGGCTTAAAATTCCCATTATCGGAAGATTGATAAAATCCATGGCAGAGAGAATGCTGCACAGCACCAGGCCCCCGGTAAACCCCTTCCGTGCCGAGGGGCACATCGGGCAGGTCGTTCCCCTCGAGGACGGGATCGCCATTCTCGAAGAATGCGCCGCAGAGCCTATTATCGAAAAAAACTGCATGTGCCGTTACATGAGCAGGGGAGTCAAGGAGGCCTGCTGCATCAATTTCGGCGTGATGTCCGAGATCGTGGACAGGCTCCCGCGGTTTATTCCTGAAAAGGAAAAATATTTTTTGACCAGGAAAGAGGCGGTCGAACGCTTTACCCGGCACAATAGAAAGGGCTACATCGGGACCATATGGTTCGGCCCTTTTCCCTATATCAACAACCTGTGCTCATGCGAGAACCCTGAATGCGCGGGCATCAGGCCGCGGTTCGATTTCGGCATCATGTCCGTTTACAAGGCAGAATATGTCGTCGCGATCAATACCGGGCAATGCACCGGGTGCGGCGCGTGCGTGCAGCGCTGTCCGTTCGGCGCGCTGAAGATCGATGTTTCCAGTAAAACGGTCTCGGTCGACTATGAAAAATGTTACGGATGCGGCGTGTGCCGGCACGTGTGCGGCTCGGGCGCCCTTTCCCTTGCCGCGCGGGACGATGTTCCCGAAGTCCGGGGGAAATACTGAGCATGCTTTTCGGCAGAAAAAACCGCATAGTCATTGATTACGCGTTATGCGGAGATGGAAAGGGCGTTGACCCCAGGGAATGTTCCCGCTGCCTGCGCGTGTGCGTGCCTGCGGTCTTCCTGCTTCACCAGACCCTGGGCGCCCGTGAAGAAAATCCCTTTGACCCGCAGAAATGGCGCGTTACCCCGCTGTGGCCCTCGCTGTGCACGAGGTGCATGGCCTGCGTTGAGGCCTGTCCTGTGGGCGCGATCAGGGTGTGTGAGCGGTAAGGAGGATAACGGGATGAGCGGTAAGGAAAAAACTTTCAGCAAATGCCTGGTCACCGGAGGGGCCGGAATGCTCGGCTGCGAGATCGCGCGCAGGCTTGTTGCGCAAGGAAAAGCAGTGCGTGTTCTTGACCTGCATTCAGGCGGCGATGAGAATGTTGAAAACCTTGTCGGCGATATCCGCGACGCGGCTGCGGTGAAAAAGGCCTGCGCGGGGATGGACGTCGTGTTTCATGCCGCGGCGGCCGTGTGGAACACGAAAACATCCCCCTGTGTTTATGAGGAAGTCAATGTCGGCGGGACCCTGAATGTGATCAACGCGTGCCGTGAAAACGGCGTCTCTTCCCTGGTGTACACGAGCACCATGGACGTGGTCGTTGACCGGGCGCGGCCCATTGTTGACGGTGACGAGAACCTGCCGTATCCGAAAAAGATGCCTTCAGACCATTACAGCAGGACCAAAATAATCGCTGAAAAGGAAGTCCTTTCGGCGAACTCCGCGACCCTGGCTTCCTGCGCGCTCCGGCCTGCGGGAATATACGGCCCCCGGGACCGGTACCACCTGCTCAACCTGATCAGGGCCGCGGAGGGCGGAATGAAGATAAAGCTGGGCAGCGGCAGGGCCCGGTTCAGCCATGTGTATTCAGAGAACGCGGCCCACGCGCATGTGCTTGCCGCGCGCCGTCTTTTCCCCGGTTCGCCGCTCGCGGGCCAGTGTTACTTCATCACCGATCATCATCCCGCCACGAACCTTTTCACGTTCATGGAGCCCTTTCTGAGCGGGCTCGGCTATCCTGTTCCCCGTATGAGCATCCCGTATTGCGCGGCCTATGTTCTCGCCTGGATCACTGAAGCGGTAAATCCCGCATCGAACTTCAACCGGTTTGCCGTGATACAGACCTGCGTTGACCACACCTTCGTGCATCACCGCGCTAAACGGGACTTCGGGTACCGGCCGGTTGTGTCCCTGGATGAATCAATTGCCCGCACGGTTGCCTGGTTCAGAGAGAACGGTTATGCCCGAAACGCGAAAAACTGAGTAATTACTCCTTGTTACAATACTGTTAAATTGTCCGGTTCTCCCAAAAAAGGTGTTTCCACTTTTTGTTCCGGAATTATATTGGTTGCAGTGTTACAGAGACAGAAGGAAGCGCAAGCTTTCTCCGGGTTCCCATATTTGAATGGGAGGTCCTAAAATATGATCGAGATGGAATACTCCGCCGAAATGGAAGGGAACAGGATCAACCGCCCCAGCAAGTATACGCTGAACGACAGTGTTCTGCTGATGAAGATCGGCTCGCTTTTTTCAAGGGTTGACGACCTTGAACGGCTTTTTAATGAAATCATGATCCTGCTCGCCGATTACTGCGATATAACCAGGGGATCGATCACCATACACAACGAAGAAACCGGCGAAATACATATTGATACGTCGTACGGTTATACGATTGAACAGGCGGGAAAGGGAAAGTACAAGACCGGAGAAGGCATTGTCGGTTCGGTTATCGCCAGCGGCATGCCCATGGTCATTCCCTCGATAGACGAAGAGCCGCTTTTTCTCAACAAGACCGGTGCGAGAACAAAAAACCCCGGCCATAACTGCGCGTTTATCTGTGTTCCGGTCATCGTGAATGAATCGGTGATAGGGACGCTCTCCATAGACATCATTCATGACACCAACAATTCCCTTGACCGGGAATTGACCATTCTTACCGCCGTATCGGTAATAATCGCTGGCTCTCTCAAGGATAAACGTGAGATGGCCGCGCGCCAGTCCCTTCTTGAAGAAGAGAACAGGCTGCTGAAGATGCGCCTTTCCGGCAAAAGAGGCATCGGCTCAATCGTGGGGAGCTCGCACAGCATGCAGGAGCTGTATGAGAAGATATTGATGGTAGCCCCCGCGATGACCACGGTGCTCATCACCGGTGAAACCGGCACGGGCAAGGAACTGATCGCCGACGCGATCCATGAAAGCAGCGGGCGCAGCGATCAGCCGTATATAAAAGTTAACATGGCCTCGCTTCCCTCAAATTTGATCGAGAGCGAGCTTTTCGGCCATGAGAAGGGCGCCTTCACCGGCGCAGTGGCTCAGAAAAAGGGCCGCTTCGAGCTTGCCCAGGGCGGGACGATCTTCCTCGACGAGATCGGCGATCTTGACTTTCCGCTCCAGGTGAAACTGCTGCGCGTGCTGCAGGAGCGCAAGCTTGAGCGCCTGGGAGGGACCAGGACCATCAACCTCGACGTGCGGGTCATCGCGGCCACGCATCGCGATCTCGAGAACATGGTCGCGAACGGTGAATTCAGGCAGGACCTGTACTACCGGCTGAATGTTTTTCCGCTGTTCTCGCCGCCCCTGTGCGAACGCAAGGCCGACATCATGCTTCTCGCGGACCATTTCCTGGACAGGTTCAACCGCGAGATGAATAAAAACATCAGGCGCATCAGCAGCGAGGCCATAGACATGCTGGTGAGTTATCACTGGCCGGGCAATGTCCGCGAGCTCGAGAACTGCCTGGAGCGGGCGGTCATCATGAGCAGGGAGGATGTCATCCGCAGCTACCACCTTCCCCCGTCTCTCCAGATGGCATCGCGGCCCGAAAAGGAAGCGGGGACCCTTGAGTCAATGACCAGCCAGTTCCACCGTGAAGTCATCACTGATTTCCTGAAGATGACGCACGGAAACATCACCAGGGCGGCCGGGCTCCTGGGCACGACCAAGCGCATCCTCCATTACCGCATGAGCCAGCTCGGCATCGATTACCGCCGTTTCCGCGGATAAATTAATTAGTCTTCGATCGTCACGCCGCGTGACGTGAAGGAAATGCCCTGCTGGCCCCTGGTGCCGATCATGATGGTTTCAACAACGGGCCTGCTGGCAGGCGAGGCCGCGCGCCATTTTACGATGAAATTTCCGCCGACGCCCCCGGCGACATCCGATTCCCTGATGACCATGTTGTAGGTTTCAAGGGGCTTGAGGGTTTTTCCTGATGCGGCGACACAGGAGCGGATTTTTTTCCCCGACGTGTTATACAGGTCGATTGTGTCGATGACGATCGGGGTTTTCAGGTCAACATTGTGGATGCTCAGCGTCACGGTAAGGTTGAATTCCAGTTTTTTATCACTGTGAAAAATCGATGAGTACGCGGGAACATACACGGTCTCCCTGAGCGTCGTCTCCCGCGATTGAGAGAGGGCGCCGGTGCCTGCGGTTGCGACGAGCAGCATGATTGCCAATAAACGATATGCGGTCTTTTTCATGATTTTCACCTCGATACTGTTGGTTGTATTCTCTCAGGAAATCATCGCGTTGAACAGATTTTTATTTTCAGGAAGCCCGATAATGGCCACCAGGTCATCCGCCCTGAACCTGAAATCGGGTTCGGGATTGGGGATGAATTTGTTGTCCCGGAACACCCCGACCACCGACACGCCCGTCTTTGACCTGATCGCCAGTTCGCCGATTGACCTTCCCGATATGTTGCTGTTCGGCGAAATTTCAATCCAGCTCATTTCAAGCAGGAACGGCGTTTTCTTGATGTTCATAAGCTGCGACTGGCCCAGGTTCTCGATTGAGTAACATGAGTAGTTCTGGCTCCTGAATTCTTCGGTCAGATCATGTATCGTCGCCAGGGGGATGTCGAGAAGGAGCAGGGCCTTGCGGATGATCTCAAGGCTTGCTTCAAATTCGGGCTGCACGACTTCGAACACCTTCATCTTTAACAGGTCGTTCACGCATGAGAGCTCGTCGGCCCGCGCGATTATTTTAACGTCGCTGTTGGAGCGCCCGGCGGTTGCGATGATTTCCCGTGCCGTCGTGATCAGCGGGATGGTTATGATGACCATCAGCGCCCGGTCGATACTGGCAGCCTTGATCACCAGTTCCTGGCCCGCGTCCCCGTAAATAACCGGGTACCCGGCTTTCTGAGCTTTCTCGAACCGCCTGAAGTCCTGCTCGATGATAATGAAGGGGTAGCCGGTCCTGTTGAGGATCGTCGCTATCTGGAAGCCGACCCTTCCGCCGCCGGCTATGATCACGTGCCTGCTCAAGCCGTCGCGCGGCATGTTTATGGTCTGTATGTTCTCGTGCCTGAACCATTTCCTTTTCAGGGAGTACACCGGAACGGCAAGCAGGGAAAGGAACGGCGAAGCGAGCATGGTAATGACCGAAACCGACAGGACCATTGAGTAGAAACCTGAATCAATGACGTTGTTCGCGAGCCCGGTCCTGGCCAGCACGAACGAAAACTCGCCGACCTGCGACAGGCCGAACCCGAGGGCAAGGGGGATGATGTTGTGATACCTGAAGCTTATTCCGAGAAGAAAAAAGACAATGAACTTGCCCGCGATAATAAGAGCCACGAGGATGAGTATCAGCAGCATGTTTTCATAAACAAACCCCGGGTCAAGGAGCATGCCTATTGACGTGAAAAAGACGAGACCGAAGATGTCTCTCAGGGGGATGATGTCGCTCAGCGCCTGGTGGCTGTAATCAGACTCGTTGATCACCATTCCCGCGATGAACGCGCCGAAGGCGAGCGACAGCCCGAACAGGTGGGTGAGATACCCGATGCCGAGCCCCAGCGCGGTGACGGTTATCAGAAAAAGTTCGCGCGAGTTCAGTCTGGCGATGAACTTCAGTATCCACGGCACGACTTTGATGCCGACCAGTATGATCGCCGCGAGCAGGAGCGACGCCTTGGCCAGTATGAGCAGCAGGGGGATGATCCCCGAACTGGTATCGCCGAGTTCCGGTATGATAAGCATGAGGGGGATCGCGGCGAGGTCCTGGATGATCAGGACCCCGATCATGACCTTGCTCGAAAGCGTGCCGACCAGGCCCCGGTTCATCAGTGACTTTAAAACCACCATGGTGCTTGAGAGGGATATGATCATCCCGAAGATGAGCGATTGTTTCCATGGCAGATCGAGTGCGAAGCCGATGCCGGAACCATAGGCAATTAAAAGCAGGATCTGCAGCGGTGTCCCGATAAAGGCGATGGCCTTTACGGACTTTAATTCCCTGAAGGAGAAATCGAGTCCTATTGAAAAGAGAAGAAGGGCGACGCCGATTTCGGCCAGCAGTTCGATGTTGTGGATGTCTGACGTGTTGATAAGGCCGATTCCCGGCCCGATCATGATGCCCGCAATGATGTAGCCGATGATCGGCGGTATTTTGATTTTATGGGCCGCTATGCCGCTTATAAAACCGGTGAGGATGATTAAAATAAGGTCTTCAGCTATGCCCATGGCCTATTGAATGGTGACAGGTTTTTTATGCTCATCTGCAGCATTGATTATGTTTCCGCTCAGATGATTTTAAAATACAGGTTTATGCCGAACAGAATACTGGAATAATCCAGCACCATGTCTTTTCCTATCCAGTCGTCATACTGTCCTGTTTTACCCCTGGCATAGTCATATGCCGCGAAAATTTCAAGTGCCAGCGTTTTCCAGTCTATGCGCAGGCCGAGCTGGGCCCTGCCGCCGAAACCTTCAGCTTCAAACTGTTCAAAGCTGAAGAAGTGATAGAACCCGCCGCCTCCCACGAACAGGGAATACTTTGCGGTTTCTCCAAGGGGGAGATAAGCGTTGAGAATCAGGCCCGGGGAGTAGCGCATAAAATGAAAGGTGAACGTTTCGCCCAGGAGTTCCGATACGATTTTGGGGCCCCATCCCACTTCGCCGAGCACCTGGATCATGAGATAACGGATCGGCATGATATTGATAGTAAAGCGGGGGACCAGGTTCAGATACATGTTGGCATCGCTCTGTGAAATAGAGGTCCATTCATCGTCGTTGACTTTTTCATATATGTGTTCATTGACATCATCCATGTCTTCGCTGATGAACACGCCGAAGTTCAAGCCTATTCCCAGTGAAAAGATCTTGTGCGGGACTTTTTCTACGGTTTTTTTCCGGTAAGTCGTCTTTTCTTTTTTTTCATCCGTGCTCTGAGTGGTTTCCTTTTTTTCATCGAGAAAACTGTCGATGTCCTCTGTTTCAACAACCCGCGCGGGGAAAAGGGGCATCGCGTACAGGCAGCAGATTGAGAATATAAACACTAACATCAGGGTTCTGGTCTTCATAGTAATCTCCTTGTACGGGAAGATTGATTATATATTAATTATAAACACCTTTTTTTAATGTCAATACAATTTAAGCGGGCCCTCCTCCAGTGCGGGCCTTTTTGATTTTAAGTGAGGGGAAATGTGCTTTACACCAGGTAAAAATAACTTTACATTGATGGTCCTTTGCTGCAACAGGTTTTATCTATGGTTATTTCACCGGGATCACAGGAAAATATCGGCAGGGCCGCGGGCCTTTTGAAAAAAGGGGGGATTGTCGCGTTCCCGACTGAAACCGTTTACGGACTGGGAGCGGATTGTTTCAACCCCGGGGCCGTAACCCGAATTTTTGAAGCGAAAAAAAGGCCGTTTTTTGATCCCCTTATCGTGCATGTTGCGGAAATTTCGTGGCTGCATAAATTATGCGATGAGGCTCCTCCTGCCGCGGTAAAACTTGCCGAGAAATTCTGGCCCGGGCCGCTTACCGTTATCGTCGCTAAAAATCATTCGGTCCCCGATATCGTCACTGCGGGACTCGGTTCCGTTGCGGTGAGAATGCCTTCGCACCCGGTGGCGCGTGACCTGATTATTGAGACAGGTTCCCCCATTGCCGCGCCGAGCGCCAACCCGTTCGGCTATATCAGCCCCACAAGGGCCGAACATGTTCTCATGCAGCTCGGGGACCGCGTGGACATGATCCTTGACGGCGGCGAGTGTTCGGTCGGTGTTGAGTCAACGATTGTCAGGATCGAACCCGGCGGGGTACGGCTTCTGAGGCCCGGCGGCATCACTCCCGATGACCTTGAATCGGTTGCCGGGCCTCTCCTCGTTCAGGCGGAACGGCAGGGCCCCCCTCAGGCGCCGGGGCAATTGCCGTTTCATTATTCACCGATGACCCCGGTGTGCCTGGTTAAAGATTTCGGCGGCCTCGACCTTGATGACGGGCAGAGCGGGTTTATTTTTTACCGCAAAAACGATCGAAGCGGTGAATCCGGCAGGATCGCGTTTCTTTCGGAAAACGGCGACCTCCATCAGGCCGCGGCAAATCTTTTTTCAGTATTACATCGCCTTGACGGCATGAACCTCACGGTGATCTATGCAGAGGAAGTCCCCTGTTCCGGCCTCGGGATCGCGATCATGGACAGGCTCACAAAGGCATCAAAGAGGGCGCGATAGTCATGGGAAAAGAAAAAAATCAGGCCCCGCTGTTTATCCTCTTTGAAGGGATTGACGGCTCGGGAAAGACCACGCAGGCCGATATGCTCGCGCGGCATCTTGAATCAATGTCTTTCCGGGTTACACGCCTTGCTGAACCCACACAGGGTGAATGGGGAAGGAAGATACGGGGCATGCTCAAAGGGGGGATCGCCCCTGATCCTGAGGAGCAGCTCAGGCTTTTTCTCATGGACCGGCAGGATGATGTTGAGAGCAACCTCAACCCGGCTTTTCAGCGGGGGGATATTGTGGTTATGGACCGGTATTATTATTCGAATGCCGCGTATCAGGGAGCGGCTGGAATTGATCCACAACTGATTATTGATGAAAACAGGAAGAGGAACTTCCCCGAGCCGGACAGAATATATTTCATCGACATTCCGGCCGACGTTGCCATGAAACGGATCATGCTCAGAAGCGGCGGCAAAAATTTTGAACTCTTTGAAAAAAAGGCCTTTCTTGAATCGGTCAGGGAAATATTCCTGTCGATACTGAAAAGTCGTGCTGTCATTATAGATGGATCAAAAAGAGAGGATGTCATTTTCGGTGAAATCATGGAAGATTTCAGGATTTTTGCCGCTTCGCGCACATGACGGCGCTGTTGTTGTTTCCTTAATATTTTGGGTTTTCGGGCATGGCCCCGGTCCATTTAATATTTAGTTGACAAATAACTTCGTTTCACTAAAAATAAAATTACACACATAAGACAGGACGGTTGCTGTGTATGAAAGTACATCTTATTGACAACACAAAAAAATTATTCAGCGCTATTGACCGGTCTCTGAAGGCCATGGATATGTCAACAACCGTATCAATGACGGATGATGAGGCCGTTGACAGCATACATCAACAATCGCCCAGCATCGTTATTATCAACTGGTCAAGCAGCCAGTCTGACATTGAGAATCTGTGCAAAAAAATCAGAAAAATAAAAAGTGAGAATTATATATACATTCTTCTCCTTGCGCCGCAGGAAAAAGAAAAGGATATTGCCGTTCTTCTTAAATCAGGCGTTAATGATTATCTTTTCAAGCCCGTGAAAAAGGACGATCTTGCCCTGAGGATAAAGATCGCACAGCGGATTATCAAGCTTGAAGAATCGGTGCAGAAATCCAGGAAAAAACTGATAAAATTTGCGAAGGAGGATCCCCATACCGGCCTTTTAAACAGGAGGGCCCTTCTTGATGAAGCGCTCAGGGAAATGGGAAGAGCGTCAAGGGAAAAGAAAAATCTTTCTGCGATTATGGTCGGCGCGACTAATTTCAAGAGGATCGTTGCAACTTACGGCTCTGAAATGGGGGATGATGTCCTTCTCGAGATCAGCAGGCGGCTCAAGTTGAAATGCCGGCCTTACGATATGGCCGGGCGATATACGGTGACCGATTTCCTCGTTTTTCTTCCTGATACCGGCTTAAAAAATGCCGATAAAGTGGCCCAGAGAATTCTTTCATCTATTGCCGATAAACCGTTTGTATTGCGGGGAAGGAAACTCAATGTTTCTGTCTCCATCGGCGTTTCTGAATTGAATTATCATGACGTTGTTGAGAACAACAATGTCGATGCACATCTTTTTAATGATCTTCTCCTGGACGCGCTGGTCAAACGTTCAGAAGTGGCCATGGATAAGGCGGGAAAAGGCGGAAGGAACTCCATCGTGGTCAATGAATAGTATTTCATGAACCTGAAGCGGGACTGTGCTCACAGGCCCCGCGATTCAGGCAATGAAATAACGAATTGTTAACTATTGATTATCCAATCGCTTCAGATCCGCGCTCTCCGGTTCTTATTCTGACGCAGTCTTTCAGATCAAAAATAAATATTTTCCCGTCGCCGATCTCTCCTTCGCGGGCCCCTCGCGTAATTGCGGCAATGGTCCTTTCGAGAAATTCATCATTAACCGCGATCTCAAGTTTCACTTTGCGGAGCAGGTTCCCGATTTCCTTTACGCCACGGTAGACTTCTGTTATCCCCTTTTGCCTTCCGCAGCCTACAACATCAACGACCGTCATAAGGTGAACCTCTTCTTTCTCGAGTTCGGCCTTGACGTCTTCAAGACGGTGCGGTTTAATAACGGCTATAACATATTTCATGGGTTTTCTCCTTTCTAATCGATTAAGGTGTATCCTGCTTCATGATGCTGGCTCAGGTCAAGGCCCAGAGTTTCATCCCGCTTGGCGACCCTGAGTTTGAAAACAGTGTCGACAAGTTTATAAATAACGAGTGTTCCGACTGCTGAAAGCCCTACTGCGACCAGTACCGAAATCATCTGTATCAGCAATTGCCCGGGGTTTCCATAGATCAGGCCGTCAGTGCCGCCGATCGTCTTGTCTGCGAAGACGCCGGTTGCGAGTGCCCCGATGATTCCTGCTATACCGTGTACGCCGAACACGTCAAGTGAATCATCGTACCCGAATCTTTTTTTAACGTAGGTGACAAAGATGAACCCGAATATGCTGCCGCACGCCCCGATGATCACTGATGACAGAGGAGAGACGAATCCCGCGGCAGGGGTTACCGCAACCAGGCCTGCGACAAGGCCGGTGATGATTCCCAGCATGGTCGGTGTCTTATTCACGGCCCAGTCGAGAAGCATCCATGTTATTGCCGCGGCCGCCGCTGCGGTATTGGTATTCACAAAAGCGTAAACGGTCTGCTCGTTAATGCCCAGGGCGCTTCCCGCATTGAAACCGAACCAGCCAAACCACAGGAACCCCGCTCCCAGGACCGAGAAGGGAAGGTTGTGCGGCGAATGCCCTGTTTCTAATCCGCAGCGTTTTCCGAGTAGAAGTGACATCACGAGCGCTGAAACTCCGGCGGTTATATGGATAACAGTCCCGCCGGCAAAGTCAAGGGCGCCGAGGTCGGCAAGCCATCCGCCCCTGCCCCAGACCCAGTGCGCCATCGGGTCGTAGACAAGGGTTGACCAGAGTATGATAAACAGAACGAACCCGGAAAACTTGATCCGTTCAACAAAGCTTCCGATGATAAGTGCGGGAGTAATGATCGCGAACATCATCTGAAACGCCATAAACAGCAGGTGAGGAATTGACTGCCCATCAAGAGGGGCCGTGCCCACACCGCGCAATCCGGCAAAGGCAAGCCCTCCGATCAGCCCTCCCACATCAGGGCCAAAGGCGAGGCTGTATCCGAAGAAGACCCACTGCAACGATATAACTGCAAGTATCACCATGGTTTGCATGAGTACTGATAGTACATTTTTTTTCCTGACCAGGCCTCCGTAAAAGAACGCCAGCGTCGGTGTCATTATCATCACCAGGGATGAAGCAATGATCATGAAGGCGGTATCCGCTTTGTCTATCATAGTGACCTCCAAAAAGTACGGTTTGAATAACACCATCATTTCTGCTTATGAGTCATGAAGCATGATGGGAATTTACAGAGCAAGGTATTCCCTGCGTTTCAGCCTGTCAATTGATAGCGGCTGATTATGGTCGTTAAGCGATGTTATTTTACGATAACGTAACAATGGCCTAACAGGATGCAGGTGAAATGTTACGGCAATGTTACATTTAACAATTTTGTAACAGATGAGAGCGCCTGCTGATTTTTCAGGGTTGAGAGACCAGTTCGGAAGATGCCGGTTTCATATGGCTTACTGGAAGCTGTGGAAACCTTTTGATATGTAGATGTTGGTAAAAATAAACAGGAACATTACGAAGATAAATGCCATGATGTTGATGATGCTGATTCTGTGAGCGCTGATCCCCGCTTTTTTCCGGATCAGGAACATGAAAACGATGACAACCCAGGAGCTCAGGATATGGGCCTCTTTCGCGGTCCCCAGAAACAGCCGGTGAAAACTTAGTTCGACCATGGTCAGGCCCAGTATTATTCCCAGGGAAAGAAGAAGCAGAGACCGGGATATAACCCACCGGTTGAACTTTTCAATGGATTCGAGGTTCGGCAGCCGCTCGGTGATGTTCATAAACCGTTTGCTTTTTAAGTTGCCCTCCATGATCAGGTAGAGCACTGAACCTGCAAAGCTGAAGAAAAACAGGACTTCGCCGAGGACGCTGAGCGCGATATGCGCCGGCAGGAGTGCGGTGTTTGTCTCTGTCGCGAATTTCCTCGCTGAGTCGATAAAGGGGATCGATATCAGCAGTATGATCGCGTTAAAAGGCGACACCAGAGCCATAAATGATTTCCATTGCCTGTTCCATTTCGAAAAGTAGAGGTAAACAGCGATAATCAGAAGAATTACGGAGAGAATATAGAAATATCCCCAGATTGATGATGTAAGGGTATGCAGGCCGGCGAATGAAACTGATCGCATTCGCGTAATTCCAAGCCAGATGCTCGAAACGGCAGCCAGGGCGAAGAAAACACGAGACAGATGATAAAATGCCGGTTTATCGGAAATAATGGAAGCGGTGCAGCAAATTCCCGTTAAAACAAAGAGCCCGATAGTCGAAGCAAGGAGCACTTCAAGCATGGTTTACCCCGTTCCTGGTTTTAATTTTTCAGCGCTTTTTTTCTGGCTGAACTTTTCGATTGCGATTTATTATTTTTCGCCTGGCCTTTTTTTTCTCTTGGGGTGCGTTCCTTCTGTTTTGCGGCAGTTTGCCCTTTCGGGGGCTTTTTTCTGGCTCTGTCAAGAATCCACGGCACAACGGCTTTGAGAACATCATCCTTGTTGATTTCGTTCATGGTTTCATGATACATATTTTTAAAGAGATAGATTTTTTTATCGGATGATGACGCCCGGTCGTATACCTGCTGGCTTCCCAGATAGGTGACGATTTTGTCGTCAGTACCGTGAAAGACAAGGAGAGGCATTGAGAGCTCTAAAGCTCTCCGCAGACATTCATCTTCAGCTGCGGTGAACTCAATAAAAAAGCGAACAGATATCCTGTCATGGACCAGGGGGTCATTGTTATAGTCCTGTATGACTTTCTGGTCATGGGACAGGTCTGCGGAGTTGAGGCCGTTCGATTGGAGCAGGCCTGGAGCAACAATATTCAATATCCCGGCCATGGCTTTCCGCCACTCGGGAATTGTAAATGCAGGTATAAGGCCTGCTGAAGACAGGATCAGCGCCGATACATCCTTCGGGTATTCCAGGGCGTATTTCATCGCGATGACTCCGCCCAGGCTGTGACCGAGCATTACCAGTGGCAGCTTGTCATTGATGAGCTTGATATGCTCTATGTAGATTTTAAGGTCATTGACGTAATCATTGAATGAATCAATATGACCTCTTTTTCCCATTGATTTTCCATGGCCCCGGTGATCAAAAGAGTAAATTGACACATTTTTGCCTTCGAGTTTTTTTATGATATTACCATACCGGCCCGAGTGCTCTCCCAGCCCATGGACTATCAGGAGATTTAATACTGGAGAGTCCGCTTCCCATTTCTGGTAGTGGAGCTCGTTGCTTGAACTTCCGATAAAGGAGCCGGTATAGTGTGTATAGGCTGACATAGTTAACCTCTAATTGTTACGGTGCCAATTAAATAGCCCGTGATCATTCGTCTGTGTGTTCATTCTCATCATTATTTTTTAGCCGGTATTTATGTCTATAAAAAAATATATTATGGGCACCTCTAAAAATCAGGAGTTTCATTATTATCAAATATAATAACTCCTGATTTTATCAGATATTGTGCCCACAAGGGAACAACAAAAATGTAATTTATAGAGGTTCCCTTATTAT
>Ga0116164_10000041_pt1 | contig 121771 bp, 132 predicted proteins | sample AD_UKC109_MetaG_FD_89888 | JGI IMG/M metagenome (GOLD analysis project Ga0116164, IMG submission 89888) | Active sludge microbial communities of municipal wastewater-treating anaerobic digesters from Hong Kong - AD_UKC109_MetaG | ecosystem: Engineered > Bioreactor > Anaerobic > Digestate... | reverse complement strand
GCTGGTCTTCGTAATCGCCGCCGAAAACGATGCTGAAATCACGGGGCACCGGGACTGTCCGGAGCCGTTCACGGATGTCGTCCAGAATCGAACCCATGTCACGACCGCTGATATTGGCCGAAACGGTGAGAATGCGTTCCTGATCTTTCCGTTCGACCTTGACCGGTCCGCTTCTTGGTTCCACCTTTACCACATTTCTGAGCACCACCGGCTCACCCGCCGAACTGACAAGCGTCAGGTCAAGGATCTCCCGAAGGTCGAGCTTTTCCGCCTCTTTTATCTTAACACGGATGTCGTATTCATCGCCACCCTCCCGGTAACTGCCCGCACGGGTGCCGGATATCACCGTCTGGAGCATATTGGCGATCTGCGATACGGTCAGCTTCATATCCGCTGCCTTCAGGCGGTCGACGTAGACAATCTCCTCGGGACTTCCCGATTCCCTACTCACCTGCGCATCGGTGACACCGTCGACACCTTCGACGAGGGTTTTTACCATCGCTCCCAGGGCATCCGCTGTTTCAAGATCGAATCCCCTTATTTCGATCTGGACCTGTTCGTTATCCCCTCCTGAAAAGATCCGCAGGAGGAAGAGGCCCTGCCCGGCCCGTGTACGAATAATGGTACCGGGGATATTGCCGAGTATGGGACGAAGGTCCGCCGCGATCTGTTCACTGGAACGGGTGCGTTCGGCCCTGGGTTTCAGCGAGATCTGCATCCGTCCCGTATGTGACCCCCCGGAGTGCGCGCCGGATCCGCCGATCCGGGTCACCGTGTTTTTTGCCTCCGGAACTTCCCGTCTCACGATTTCTTCAATAAGTTTGAATTTTTCTTCGACAACCTGCAATCGTGTGCCGACCTCCATTTCCGCGTTGACGCGCACTTCCCCCTCGTCGGTTGCCGGCATGAACTCGACACCCACAAGGGGAATAAGAGCCATGCTTGCCAGAAGGAGTGCAAAGGCTCCGATGACCACGAGTTTTGTATGATTGAGGGCGAAATGGAGTAGTTCCTTGTATCGGTCTTCCATCCCGATGAAGAAACGGCTGCTGAGACGATAGAGCTTATCCGTTATTGATGTTTTCGAATCGTGGGCTGCCGGATGCAGGAGCTTTGCGGTCATCATGGGAATAAGCGTAATGGCCACCATGAAGGCGCACAAAAGGGAGAAGCTGACCACCATGGCGAGCTGCTTGAACATGATCCCCGACATCCCTCTGATGAAAATCAGCGGGAGAAAGACCGCCAGGGTGGTGAGCGTACTGGCGAAGATAGCCGACGTTACCTCCCCACTCCCGGTAATGGTCGCACTTTCAGCAGGTTCTCCCGATTCCCGGTGCCGGTAGATATTTTCCAGGACAACAATGGCATTATCAACAAGCATGCCGATGCCGAGGGCCAGTCCTCCGAGTGTCATCAGATTCAGGGTGAGTCCCCCAAAATACATGAGGGCAAAGGTGGCAACAATCGATATGGGTATTGCCGTAGCGATTATCAGGGTGCTTATGAAATTCCTGAGAAAGAAAAAGAGAACGAGTACGGCCAGAATCCCGCCGTAGACCGCCATGGTCCCCACATTGGTAATGGAATTCTGGATGTAGTCGGACGTGTCGATAATCGGCGTAATCTGTATCTGCGGTATATCGCGGTTGATCTGAGCCACTTCGGTCAGGACCTTCTTCGCCACATCGACGGTATTGGCTCCAGACTGTTTTCTCACTCCGAGACGCACACCAGGCTTTCCGTTTACCCAGATAATCCGGGATATCTTCTTCCAGGAATTATCGATCCGGGCAATATCCTGAAGTTTAATGGAGGCACCATCGCGGATGGCCACGACGGTGTTGGCAAGTTGATCGAGGCTGCTGTACTGTCCCGACGTACGCATGGTAACTTCGAGAGATCCGCGGTCGATAGTCCCGGCGGGCAGGTTGAGATTGCCTTCTTCGATCCGGGAGAGGATCAGGTCCAGGGGAAGGCCCATGGCCTTGATCCTGGCGGCATCAAGGTTTACCTGTATTTCCCGTTCATACCCGCCCCAGACATCGAGTGACGCGACGCCGGGAACCCGTTCTATGCGGTATTTGACCTGATCGTCAATCACTTTCCGCATCTGGAGAGGATTGAGATTGCTCGATGCACCGAAGATCAGGATGGGGAAATTGGCGACATCGAACTTGAAAAGGGTGGGCCGTTCGGTGTCATCGGGAAGACGGGAAATGATACGGTCGAGGCGGTCGCGGATATCATTTGACGCCGTGTCGAGATCGGTCCCCCAGGAAAAGGTGACACGGACGTCACTTACACCTTCCGACGAGGTGGAATAAACGTTCTCAACGCCGGGTACAGCGCTCATCGCCTCTTCGACGGGACGTGTGACCAGCTCCTCGATTTCCTCGGGACTGGCGTTCTCGTAATAACTTCGAATGGTCAGAGTCGGATAGGTGATATCGGGCATGAGGTCTATGGGAAGACGGATAAGCGACACGCCGCCCATGATTAATACTATCAGGATTGCCATGATGGTAAAGACAGGGCGATGAACGGCTGCTCTGGAAAGATTCATGTCAGGATACCTTGTATTCGTACAGAAAAACTCTTTGTTTCATGGGATTGTCTGTTTCCTACGATGATGTCTTTTTCCGTTCCGCAGGCAAGGAAATGGGTGAACCGTCCTCGAGAAGGTGATGCCCCACGGTCACTACGAGACCAGAAATTTGGGGTTTGACTATTTCCGCGATTCTGCCATTGATGATGCCCGGTGTTACCGTGACGAATTGTACCCGCATCGTCTTTGGCTCCGCGATGAAAATCCCCCATTGTCCGTTATTTTTAATCATTGAGTCGATGGGCACGACCGTGGCATTATCATGGCGGGCAAACTCGATCTCAACGCGCACGAACATCCCCGGTTTGAGAAGACGTTCGGGATTGGGGATATCGATCTCGACACGGGCCTGCCGTGCCTCTTCCTTGAGAAGAGGTGCGATCCTTGCGATCGATCCTTCAAAGGTTCGCCCCGGAAAGGCATCGGTCGTAATAATTGCCCTCTGGTCGGTCTTTACCCGAGGATAATCCTTTTCGATGACATGTATCACCGCTCTGAGGCAACTGATATCAATGATGGAAACAATCGGCGAGTTTGCCGTCAGCATGACCCCTTCGTCGACAAACCGTTCGCCTACCACCCGTGATTCACTCCCGTTTTTCCATGCCGCTTTGATTCGTGTATAGGAAAGTCGGATTTCGTTCGTCTTTAACTCCGCTTCTTTCTGTGCTACCTGTGCCTCGGCCACCTTTTGCCTGGCGAGGGCCGCTTTATACTGAGCTTCTGCAGCATCGAGTTCCGCGACGGAGACGATTTTCTTTTCCCTGAGCGATTCGGCACGCTCAAATTCACGGCGTTTCAGATTGAGGGTGCTCCTATTTTCCTCGATATTCGCACGAGCCACATCGAGTTCAGCCCTGGCTTGGTCCACCTGCTGAGCAAATTCATCATCGTCAAGAACGGCAATCAGCTGGCCCTGCTTGATCTCGTCACCAATGTTGACCAGGAGCTTTTCCAGTCGTCCGGAGATCTTGGGCGCCACATTAAAGAGTGACTCGGGTAAAAGGGTGCCGGAAAAGACTTCAACTTCCCGAATAGTAGTGGTTACAATGGGTTGTGCCTCTACGGCGACGGGCGGTTTTATCGGGCGGACAGTCTCTTTTGTAAAAAGACCCGCCTTTTGATATATCTGCCAGCCAACAAGGATCAACCCTATTAAGATTACGGAACCGACAAGTCGTTTTTTCATCGTCGACATCTCTTGAATGTTTGTTTTTGTTTACGCCGTTCCAAAGCACGTCAGACCGCGCAGTATATGGTATTTTTCTGGTAACAGCAAATATTTTCATAACATTCAGATGCCACCGACACACCCCGTTTTGGTGCCATAACGCCACATTCATAGAGAGAAGAATCAACGCAATATGCACAACGTTTTTCAAAGACAACAATCGGTTTTGACTGTTGACAAAAGGCTATTATCCTACTACGCTGGGGAGATAAAAGGGTACCCGGGGTCTTCTCGGGCACCTGCCATACATCATGAGAGAAAAACAATAAGGTTTATACTATATGAACGATATGGACTCATCCAGAGTGGCAATCATCGGACCAGGAAGACTTGGAACTGCTCTCGCCTATAAATTCGGACGCGACGGGAAAGACGTAACCCTGTACTATCACGACGCCGAGATATGCAGAGAAATCAATCAAACCCATCGAAACCCCAGGCATCTGACGGGTGATCTCGCAAAAATGCTTGGGGGCATCGAACGCGTTCCCGGCCTGGTGAACGTCACGGCTACCAATGATCTGGAGAAGGTTGTCCTCGAAAATGATTATATCGTCTTTGCAATAACCATGAACAGGCTCAGGGAACTGCTGAGCCATATTAAACCCCTCATAGCACGAAAATCGGGCCGGACATGTATCGTATCTCCCATAAAGGGCCTGTCATCCGACGAAAAGACCAGCGAACTCATAACCCCGTCACAGGCTATCAACAACCATCTCTTCGACCTTAAACATAAATTTACAATCATCTGTATCGGTGGCCCATTTTTCGAGATGGACATCGCAACCGGAAGGCCGGTGTGTGTAACGGTAACGGGAAATAAACATATGGTGAAAGCCTTTAACCTCAGCTTCCTCAGACTGAATCGCAGGGAGTTGACTGCCTATTACAATTTTGACACTGTCGGCATCGAAGCGTGTGGGGCCCTGAAAAACATCGTTGCAAACCTGAAGGGGGTCACCGACTGTCTGGATCTGGGAAGTTCCCTCCCTGGAACGATCTTCGCACGGTCCGGTGTTGAGATACGGTCCCTGACAAAGTTACTGGGGGGAAGTTTCCAGGCATTCCACAGTCAGGCCGGCGTCGGTGATCTGTATGTCACAATCTCATCGGATGCCAGTAAAAACTATCGATATGGCAAATATTTTTATCAGTTATTTAACGGCAATCCCATTGAAACAGATATCCAAACGCGGGAAAAAATAGACGGGACTCCTGAAGGACCCAACACGATAAAGAACGTGCGCAGGTATCTGGAAAAGAAGAATATGTACAGTCCCCTCTTCCACTGCGCCCACCAGATATTTCATGAAGAAACGAACAAAGATGAGATACGGGAGCATGTCATCCAGGCCTGCCAGTTTGACAAAAGGGAGAAAGAATACATAGGCTCCATCTCAAAACTGCTCTACCGAATGTTCCCCAATGTCTGGTACAGAAGGCACAAAGGCATACTGTCTTAGGAGATGGCGAATCCTGGATGGTAGCTTACAGGTGCTACATTCGATTTGCGGCACTTTTCCGTATAGCGTTCAATCGCTCGAGGTACGTATCTTTATTGTCCAGACCGCTGTATTTTCTGATATCCTCAATCAGAAGGTCCACATGGGGTACGATATCCACCCCGTAGTGATTCAGGCGTTCCCTGTTCGCCCTGTCTATCGTGAGGATCGAGTAGTACGTCAGGAGCATCCTTGTTCCGGATTGCCTCCTCGCCAGATAGGAAGTACCCCCCACGGTGTTCAGGAAAAAAGCGGCATACTCATAGACATCACCCACGGAGGCATGAATCTCTCCCCCGGTAACCTCTATTTCCCCCAAGCCCCATTCGTAAAGCATTGCCATGACGGGCTCGATCAGTTCCCTCTCATTGGAAAGAATGTCCTTTGTCAGCACGATATCCTTCTTCCCCATAACCCTGTAAAAATGAGCAATATTACACCCCAGTATATAGAGGGTTTTCATTTCACCCGACACCACGGGTGGATGGGACAGCAGTTTGGCAGCAATCTCCAGGAAGTGTTGGTATGATCCTGCCTCCAGGTTGTAGGCCTGTATATACTCCTGTCTATCGAGGTAATCAAAAAACTGTCTTACCCGTTCCTGCAATTGATCGCTGTCGATGCCGATCTCGGACAGCATCGATTCCTTGTTTATTTGATCGGGAGATACTATTTTCTTGCGGATCTGTCCGTTATCATACCGGGCCTCGTTTTCTGAATCGGATGAGACGACTTCGGACCCTTCTCTTGTCATCGCTGTCTTCTCATCGGAAAAGATACTGTCTCTGTTTAAAAAGATCACCAATGCAAGGATCAGGAACACCACGGCAATTACAGCAGCAAACCACCTGTCTTTCACCACTACTCCCCCTCTACGCAATTAGTATCTTGCAGCTATTGGTATGAAAAATCCATTTTTGAATGACATATTGTATATACTATATTGGACAACTTTAGTAAATCTTCAAATATGCCTACGGGATAGAGTCCAATTATTCGATATACTCCAGGACCTGGATAAGATCGGTTACCACGATATCAGGCGACAGGTCGTTGCATCTTCCATCATCCTCTCTCAGGTTCAGCGACCTGCCATCACCGGCAAAGAGGGCTGTTTGGAATCCGATCGTCGCGGCTGGAAATATGTCTTTAAGCATATCATTCCCAACGTAAAGCACCTCTTTTCTCTCTATTCCCATCCTCTCAATCCTGTCCGCAGCCTCTTCAAAGAGGGTGAGGGACGGTTTTCCATAACCCAGAACATATGAAAATAACAGCAGTTCTTCCACAAACCCGAGTCCAGCAAGATCGCTGCCCAGCAAGGCAGTAAACAGACAGGGCGTATAGAACTGGGCATTTGAGATCACGCCCATAGGGATATGTTTCTCCCTGAACCCGAGTAACATTTCCTTCAGATGGGGCATGGGATACACGGGATTGACAACGAGTTCATACTCGACGGCGAAGCGCTTCACTATGTTCATATCCTCAATACCGAGCACCCGCCTCCATATCTCTTCAATCCTGACCTCAGGATAGAGTAACCCCTGCTCTGCCTTCCTTTCTTTGCTTTTTTCGACTTCCGCAAAAAACTCTTCGAGTACAACAGTGGGGAGAATAGGTATGGCATACTTGTCAAGTAAACCGGCTATCCGGATAATATTATTTTCGGCCCATCTTTTCGCCACGCCTATGTCGCCCGCTTCGCTGATAAAGAGCGTACCGTACACATCGAAAAGGATCGCCTTTACGGCATGTTCAAGTCTCCCCCCTGGCGAGAGAGAAACGGGTATCGTATCAATCGGTTTTGAATAACCCTGAATAAGGGTGTCGAAAGACATATTCACTCCCGGTAACGGTGACCTGTCATAGAAATCAAGCACCAATAATGACTAAGGACCTAACCATAAGAAAATAAATGGGACATGTCAAGCAGTGAAGAATGGCATTGTCTATTAACACCGCAGGATGACCCCGAAGCCGAAGAATAGTGCGGCCGCCAGCAAGAACCACCAGTAGATGTCGATAAAAGCCTTTGGCACACTCGAGGACTGACCCCGTTTTCGCACATCGTTGATGATGTCAGACGCGATAACCGTATCCGGTTCCGTATTCAGCTCGAAGTACCTGCCTCCACTCAGAGCAGCAATACGCCGGAGTGAATCCCGGTCTATTCGAGAGTGAATGAGCGCTGTCGGAATACCCGCCCGCTTTTTTTCCAACTTTTCGTAGTACCACCACTGTTCGTCATCTTCTCTTTGTTCTCGCGCTTTCGGCTGTGGAATGGGGCCTCCCGACGGGGTTCCAACGCCGATAACATGGATGGGAATGCGCAGCTTCCGGGCGTCGGCAATGGCAGGAAGAGTTTCGCCGCTGAATTGGTCGCCATCCGAAAGGAGGATAAGCGCTTTCGGGTTCGGATTCTTACCGTGGTACTCCTCATCCTTCCCGATGAGTTTCAGACCCCACCGGAATCCTTCGTAAGCATTCGTATCCCAGCTCGTATTATCTTCGAGTGCAAACGGCGATTCTCTTCTCAAATGTTCGATAAAAAAGATAACTGTGTTCGGGTCACGTACGAGACGGACTTGGGGCAATGCATGGTTCGCAAACACCGCAAGACCCATGCGGTCATCTTTCCAGGGAAGCGTTTCCACAAGTGTTCGGAGGAACTTCATTGACCGCTGCCACCTGTCCGGCTGGACATCAGTAACACGAATGGATGCGGACCCGTCTTGGAGAATGATGAGGTCCACCGGGTCATCATCGGACATCATCAACGTTTGAGGCCGTGCCACTGCAACTACCGTCGACGCGACCGCCAGGATCAGAAATCCCCAAAAGGCAAGGGGACCTGCGAAACGGAATCGCTCGGGAAAGGGTGTGATCCTGGACGATTGGAGCAGATGGATATCATGCCGGCGTTGAGCAATACGCTGGATCCAGACAAGCGCCAACACCCCCGGAACCGTTAAGAAACAGAGGATAAAGGGTTGGGCAAAGCGAAATGTCTCGTCAGTCACGATATTCGCCCCTTAACCGCGTCTTTTCGTAGCCGAACCCTTGCCGGGCTCCGGACCCCGCTTTTGGGGGTCTTCTCCGTCTTCCATGGGAACCAAGATCTTTATCTGTTGCGGTATCTTGAAGCCAGGCTCGGCGCCCTGGCCGCCATGAACACTCTTCATCTGATCCTGCAACATCTGAGTACTCTGATGCATGAGCGGAATCGGTTGTCCATCGGTCACCACGTTGTTACGCAACATCACCAGAAATTCATAGTTAAAGGCGGCGTCCTCGAACATCGGATCGGCATCGATCGTCCCGGCGTAATCACGGATGCTCTGATCGAGATCCCTGATAACCTTCTCGCGACTTTCCTCTCCGGTGATGGACCGATAGCGTGCGTTAGCCCGTATGAAGTACAGAGAAGGGTTGATTATTTTCTTATTTTTCTCTATCGAAGCCGTTTTCTCAAGGATTGCCGTATAGTCTCGTCGCCAGTAGGAGACACGGTTTCTGCACACCTGCAAATCAGAGCGGACCCTTTCGAAGATCCAAGGAATGTTCTTCCCCATATCCACCATCTTCTCAAGGCGCGCATAGATACGGTCCGCCAGAGCGGTGTCAAATGTCATAAGTGCTTCTTCAGCCCGTGCGATTTCAAGATGATAGAAACCGATACCCAGAGCACCGCATGCCAGCATGAATGACAACGCTATTGCCATCACGGTTCCTAATATTCCCTTCATGAGACCTCACTCCTTTCTTTAGGGAAACTTCCGAAAGAATCGAAACACGAGCCACAGCGCAAGCGCCAAACTCCAAATAAGCGTTGCCATAAGCGCGAAGAACGGGAACTGTGGGGTATGCAGGCTATAGCGAGTGTACTGAATCCTGCCTGTCGCAATCTTGTTGATCTCATCACAGGCCTCGATAACGGTACTCTCATTGGCACCGGCATAGAGCTTTCCTCCGGTCTTTTTAACAGCAGCACCCCAGAGTTCGTCATTGGTGGATGGATCTCCCAGCTGTCTACCACTCACCGTGCGGATGAAGAAAATGGGTATGTTGTTGCTGCCGCTCTCCGCCAGAATATCATCGAGGCTTTTTCCTTCATACTCGACCTGATAATCTTCTCCATCTGAAATGAGCACCATGATGTTTCCATAAGACTCCAGAAATGCAAAGGTTTTAAAGAGATCAACTCCCTGATTGATGGCCTTTACGATCTTAGTCCCGGAATTTTCGAAGCGCTCATACTCCTCCGGTTCAGAGAGGAGGCGGATGCTGGTGAGAACGTTCTCGTAGTCACTGTTAAAGGGGCTGACAACGTACGACTCGTCCCCGAATTCGATGAGTCCGATAAGGTCCTGGTACCCGCCTTTCATCCGTGCACGGACAAAGTACTCGGCTGCCGCAGCCGCTGTATAGAATGGTTCCTCTGACCTAGTCTTGAGTTTCTGAGTCTTTTCGAATCGGTTTCCGTATGTCCCGCCGCCCATGCTTCCGGATGCATCGAGCAGAATGAGGATACGCCGACCTACATTCGTCACCTCCTGCTCGATGAAGGTGGTGTAAGGATCGGCGAGGGCTACAAAGAAAAATAAAATGCCGGCTAGTACGAGTACCACAGGCAGGCATCGCATTCCCGGCCTCTGGCTGGAGTGTAAGGATAAGGTGACCGTTGGAAGGACGATGCCTGTCCTCCCGGGGACATTTCTGCTCCGCCTTCTGATGAAGAAAGCTATGAGGGCCAACACCGCAAGAGAGAACATTGTCACAAGTGCCTCACCGCTGCGTGATAAACGGAGCTGCATCCAATCGAGCTTCCAGCCATCAATGAGCAGACGTTTGCAAAGGCGGATGAAGATCAGGATCGTTTCCATTGGTCCCTCCACCGTGTGCAATATCGAGCAATCTCACGAGCCATCCGGTTGATAGGGTGGTAGTGATCAAGTTGCAATTCTCGAAGCAGCCGCAAGCACGTCTTCAGTGCTTCGTCGAGCGCCTCTCGATCTGTGGCATTTTCTATCGTCGCATAGCGGGCATCATTGAATACGGTAAATGCCTCTTGAGCCTCTTTGAGCAATGCTTTCCTCCGGGCCGTGCCCACTTCCTGCCAGTGTTCGCCGGTCAGTTCAGAGGCCATCACTTCAGGGGTGATACTTGCTGATACAAGAACCTTCGTCCGGGGCCATAATCCCTTGCAAAATTCCAGTTGCCCTTCATGTGCACGGGTTTCAATTCCCACCGAAACTTGGGCAACCCGTCGCGCGACGGCTAGGGCGCTGATCACACGAAACACAGACAGTGTCGTCTCAACGGATGCATTATTCCACGATGCGGTGCGGCAGTCTTTTTCAATTCGATCGAGCAGCCCCGCCAGATGTCTCAGTAAATCCTTTTCACGGAAGACGGTACTATTGGAGACGCTTTCCCGCCTGCTCCGGGCTGCCCGTACTAGAATGGGAAGTATGACCGCCAGCGGCAGAAACAGGAATGCTCCTGCTGCAATGAATGCGACGATCGCGTATTTCCGGTGGTCTTCGATGGCGCTGAACGTCCCCTCCCCGGCATCCCTAATATCGTCGGTGGCTATCGGCACGAGTGACTGGATTCTCATCGGCAGTGGCGGGAGTATATATGTTTGTTCCTTACCTGGGGTTACAACGTCGTTATTCGCCACGAGATCGAGGTGATAACGGATTTCGAGCGGGGGCAACGGTACATCCTTTCCGAAGAACTCCTCACCCATGAGCCTGACGGTATACGTGTACTGTACGATGTGAAACGTAACAGGCCCGTCCGATCCGGGGAGAATCCGGCTGAGACCCTTGTAGCGCTTTCCGCTCTTTACCTGGTAAGGAGAAAGTGTGATTGCGCCCGGATCGAGGAGCGAATCTTGGATAACGGTCTTCTCCCGGTCTGTCTCGATTGACTGGCAGGTCAGCGTAACCGTAAACTCCTCGCCAATGCGTATAGAACTCTTGTCCGATTTCCACCAGCATGACAGCGCATCAGCAGCAATCATCTTGGTCTGATCATATGACATGTCTGACGGATTCCGAGCGACGGTGTCTGTCTCCACGCAGGATGCTGAGACAGCGAGCATAGCCACCATTGACAGGCCAAAGATCTTACAACGCATTGATTTTTTCGACATGTACCGACCCCCATCATCGTGTGACTCGAATACTAACAGCACACACCAAAACAATTATAAATCTCATCAATTGCAAAGCCCGGCAAATCCGAAATCCTGTCTTCAGGGCCGACTACTTCCTCCGAAGTCTGCGTTCCAGAAAGAAATCTACGATAGCCATCAGAAATTGTTCCGCTTCCAAGAATATCCTTAAGACCTCCAGGTCCGATCGCTCCGCATAGTCAGCGACGGCATCCTGGTATTCGCGAATCAGGCGGGGAAGCTCCTGCACCTGTGAGCGTGAGAGGTCGACGAGCATCCCTGTTTCGCTGTCCATACAACTGATCAATCCGGAGGAGAATAGGGGAAGTTCGAATGCGAAGGCACTGTCGGCCATTACCAAAAACACGTCATGGTGCTGTTTCAGGTCAGCAAGTTCCTTCAGTGTGGAAAATACGTCCGGGAAGAAAAAATCCGACGCCACGATGACCAACGATGTCCTGTGTAACTCGCCTGCAAGGATCTCTGCAAGACGGTTCTTCTCCGAAAGACCGGGTGCGGCTGGCATCGTTTGGTAGAGTTCCACCATCTGTTTCACATGGTTCAGTCCGCCGCGGGACGGTTCAATAATATGCTCTCTTCCGCCGAACAGAACCAGTCCCACCGTATCTTGGAAGATGGATGCTGAGAAACCGATGGTTGCAATGGTGCGGGCGATACCCTTGCCGATCAAGCCATGAGAGGTGCCGCATCTTGTGGAACATGAGACGTCCGCAGCGATCACGATGTCTATGGAACGCTCCTCGACACACTCTCGCACTTGCAGCGGGTTGAAGAGCGTTGTTGTAGAATGGGCCCAATCCACCTTTATCTGCTGGTCACCGGCTTCAAAATCACGAATGCCTGAAAAATCGAATCCTCGTGTTCCTGTGAACACGCTTGCGTGTTCGCCGAATATCAGTCCGTGCACCCTGGCATTGCAGAAGAGGTTGATAGCTTCGACCTCTGACGGATCGAGGAGCAAAGAAGCACTGTCTTTCATCATGGGATCGGAACCCTTTCGACGATTTCGCTGATCACATCCTCAACTGTCACGCCGGCCTTGCGGGCGCGGGACTTCAAATTGATGCGGTGTGTGAGGATATTCTTCGCCAGCGCCTGAATGTCTTCCGGGAGAACCCTGTTGTCTCCGCGGACAAAAAGCGCCCGTGCCCTCGAAGTCGGCCCCCATGCGATCGTCGCGCGGGGGGAGGCACCAAGTTCGACGAATTCTTCAACGAGTGGTGATGGAGAACGTTCATACCATTGAATGCCCGGGTTGTACGGGCGGGTGGCTCGGACAAGTCGACGGATATACTTCTTGAGTGACTCATGAAGTTGAATCCCGTTTGCAATAGCCGAGCGAAGTTCAATAACCCTCTCGGGTTTAACAAGAGGCAGGATCTCCACTGCCTTGAGGTCCAGGTCAACGAGCCTCCGCTCCTCTCCAGGTGAAAGATATCCCACATCTATAAGGAACGTGAAACGGTCAGCATTCGCCGCCGAGAGTGGGAAAGTTCCCTCGCCGGTTTCCACGGGATTCGTAGTCATCACGGCAAAGTAAAATTCGGGCAGTGCGAATGTATAATCACCTAAGGTCACCGCACGGTCCTGATTCACTTCCAGAAATGCACTCTGGGACTTCGGAGAGATACGATTCCCTTCATCGAGCAACAGGATATTCGCCCGCACGACGGGTCCCGGTCGTTTCTCCCATTCACCGGTCTTCGGGTTGAAGATCTCAACGCCGACGATATCACCGGGCGTTAGATCGGCACGGCCCTGGATACGGACAAATTCGGACTCGGTAGCCTTCGCGAGCACGAGTACCATGTAGGTCTTTCCTACACCCGGGACACCTCTATACCATACGAGACCTGCGTTGGCGCGTCTGTTCTTCTGGGTGTTCAGCGTTGTGGGGATTTCGGACATGAACGCAATAAAGGTTGCATCCTTCACGGAATCCAAACCAATCACACCTTTATCAGCCTCTGTTTTCAATGTCTTATAGAGGTTCATTGCCTCTTGGAGGTCCGGATTCAGCATGGTGTCACTCCTCTAGCTTAAAAACTCTACTATCATTAGAACTGGGATATTTTAGCACAAGTGCGAAAGCTGCACCACGTAATTTGCTAACACCTTTCATTCGAGTAATCGCTGTCATAACAACAAGTTAAAACTCAATATCGATGGAGATGCTTCCTACGTTTTCTCAAGGTAATTTATCCATGCTGTCAGTCTTCGGCATTTCGATTGACAGGCTATTCGTACTTAGTGTAATCAGACCGCTAAATATGAAATTCTAAGAGGGAATATGGAAATAAAGAATCTCATGGTAACCGGCGGATGCGGTTTCATCGGCAGTAATTTCATACACTATCTTCTCGGGCGAGGTGATTTTACCGGCAGGATCATCAACGTGGACAAGCTCACCTACGCGGGGAACCCGGACAATCTGGCCGGCATTGAAAAGAGTCACCCGGATAGGTACCTCTTTGAAAGGGAGGATATCTGCGACCTCGAACGTATGGAAGACATATTTTCCCGATACCGGATAGACGCGGTCTGCCATTTCGCCGCCGAATCGCATGTGGACAGGTCGATAAAGGACCCCGGGGCCTTTATCTACACGAATATAGTCGGAACCTTCAACCTGCTGGAAGCGGCCCGTTCACATGCCGAAGAGTTTATCCTCTTTCACCACATAAGCACGGATGAAGTATACGGAAGCCTTGGCAGGGAGGGACTTTTCAAGGAAACCACGCCATACCAGCCCAACAGCCCGTACTCTGCGGCAAAGGCATCTTCGGACCACCTCGTCAGGGCATACAACAAAACCTATGGACTGCCCGTGACCGTCTCAAACTGTTCGAACAACTACGGACCTTACCAGTTTCCCGAAAAACTGATCCCCCTGATAACGCTCAATGCGATGGAAGGTAAAAAACTCCCCCTCTACGGTGACGGGAAGAATGTCAGGGACTGGCTGTATGTGGAGGATCACTGTGACGCGATATGGACCATCATGAAATCCGGCAGAAGGGGCGAAACATACAACATAGGCGGGAAGATGGAGATGGAAAATATTGTCATCGTCGAGATGATCTGCGATATACTGGACGAGATAACCGGTCTCGGCAGCAACGGCCCCCGGAGGAACCTTATCACGTTCGTCAAGGACAGACCGGGCCATGACAGGAGATACGCCATTGATTTCTCAAAGCTGCACAATGAACTGAAGTGGTCACCGCGGGAATCCTTCGAATCTGGAATACGGAAAACCATATCCTGGTATCTTGAAAACAGCGAATGGGTGAGGCGTGTACGGAACAACGAATACCAGTCCTGGATATCGGAACAGTATACGTTGTAAAGAATAATGTAAGAAAACCCTGACTACCTACGAACAGTATCCTCGACCACAAAGGGGACGGACCTTACGCCTATACTCCCTCTTCTCACCCAAACGCGACACATCTTTACCGATGTTCCTTCGAGGGTGGCCAAATTGGGTAGTTCTTCAATTCCCACAATATCATCCGAGGCAAACTCGTAGTATGATATATTCGTACTGAATGGATCCTGTATCAGTATGATCTTGTCATTTGCATAGGGATGTTTTTCCGGTGCGCCGGTGAATGAAACGTGTTCTTCTCTGAAATTTCTGGACAGCTTATAAGTATCTACCTCGAACTTCTCGGCATGTTTCAGCAATTCTTTTACAGTCATTTTGCCCTCCCAGTATTCCATATGTAGTTACTTGTTCCGATATTGTCAAGAGCACAATCTCTCCGTGATGACACTTCATTACCATTCCTTCGTAAAAAACGGTTTTTATGCACAAGGTATATTTATACGGGGTTTTGCAAGAACCGCTATCATATTATCCCACACAGAATCAAGGAGTCGGCGCACCCACTTTGGCCACCTTCTTTAGGCAGTGTTTTCGGCTGTCCGTACCTTGTATCAAACCTTTTTTATCCTTGAAATAAATCTTGACACTAATGTCAACAATACTATAGCAACATTACAGAAATACATGAATCCACAGGGCATGTCGGTTATAGGGAATTTAGAGAGATACCTTACGAGGAGTATTCTATGTATGCGGTAATCATGGCGGGAGGAAAGGGAACCCGATTCTGGCCCCTGAGCAGAGAGAAAAGACCGAAACACCTGCTTAATATAACAGGCGAGAAGAGCATCATCCAATATACGGTGGACCGGATGACTCCCCTTATAAAAAAGGACAATATTCTGATTGTCACCGGTGCGAGCCACTGTGATGAAATCAGAGATCAGCTTCCCGAACTCCCGTTAGAAAATATACTGATCGAACCGGTGGGTAGAAACACCGCGCCATGTATCGGCCTTGCCGCAATACGCATACGAAAGAGAGATCCTGATGCCGTCATGGTTGTTCTCCCCTCCGACCATCTCATTACGGACACGGAGCGTTTTCTCGACTCACTCACCGTTGCACGCGACATGGCGAAACGGGAATCCTGCCTTGTTACCATAGGGATAACACCGAGATGGGCTGAAACCGGGTACGGATACATGGAGCGAGGCGAAGCGGCAGATACGATAAGAAAGACCAATGTGTATGCGGTTCGATCATTTCGCGAGAAACCGGACCGATCAACTGCGGAGACGCTTTTCAGTGATGGAGGTTTTTTCTGGAACAGCGGCATGTTCATATGGAAGGCATCCACCATATTGGACAAGATACGACAGCTGATACCCGACCTGTATGAGGGTCTTCTAAAAATAGAAGATTCCATCGGCACACAGCATGAGAGTGATGTTCTCTCCGAAGTCTACCAGGACATAAAGCCGATTTCCATAGATTATGGCGTCATGGAAAAGGTCCCCGATGTTTATATGGTAGAGGGGGATTTCGGTTGGAACGACATAGGAAGCTGGGATGCGCTGTGGGATGTTCTTGATAAAGATAATCACGGCAACGCGATGAGGGGGAACATCATAACCTTTAACACCTCAAATTCCCTTGTATACAGTCCGCATAAAATGGTGGCGCTCATCGGGGTAGAAGATCTTATAGTCGTGGAGACGAAAGATTCACTCCTTATATGCAGGAGGGGCGACTCACAGGACGTCAAAAAGGTCGTGGAATATCTTGAAGAAAAAGGCTTGAAAGAGTACCTATGAACATAGAGACTATTATCGGATTTATGGCGGCTTTGTTATCCGCAATATCCATGGCACCCCAGGTCGTCAAAATATACCGCACGAAAAAGACATCGGACCTGTCGCTGGGCGCATTCGGAACGCTGGCAACCGGCCTTTTCCTGTGGCTTGTCTACGGACTGCTGATACACTCGCTTCCGGTAGTCGTGGGAAACGGCATAGGGTTCACTATCACCACATATATCATCATTATGAAGATACGGCATGGGTAACACAATCCTTATGATATTGATGAATTATCAAAAAGATAGAGGGACGAGAGAGTTGCTGTCCATCAGTTTTCAAATCTGATCTTTCCCGTGTCTTTCAGGTTATAACCGGGAAGATTTCCGGACAAATTGCTTACCTTGACCGGATCAATGTAATTTATAAATCTCTTCATAACGCTTGTTGACCATAACTCCGCAGGTATAACAAGATCAAATAGCTCCTCCTTGAGCGGAAGAAAATCAAGTCCAAGGGGATAGGTTACATACTCTATACCCAATCCCACATCCGCTTCATCAAAAAAGACCTTGAGGGCCACGTCCATATGGCTGTCGACTTCTTCATCAAAGCCATTGATATCATTCTTGTTCACATGCTGCTCTCTTAATAAATATTCCAGAAGGACACGCGTGCCGGAACCTTCACATCTGTTGATGAATCTTGCTTTTTTTTCTATAATATCTTCCAATCCCTTTAACCTCATGGGATTGCCCTTTTTTACGATCAAGCCCTGTTGTCTGCGCCACAAATTGACCACAACATATCGTTGCCCCGAGAGGGCTCTATCAAGAAAGGGAAGATTATATTCTCCCGTCTCCATGTCCAGCAAATGTGTACAGCATACCTGCCCTTTTTTCAGAGCGAAAGCATGTACGCCTTTGGAGCTGCCTATTGATGAATAGAATGCAATGGACTCGGGAAATTTTTCTTGAGAATAGAGAAGTACAAGCTTTTCCATAAGGACATCATTACTGCCCACAATAAAGATATCTTTTTCCCTATGGACATTTTCATCAATCCATCTCGTGACATGCCTCTCCGGAAAAAGCCACTTACCGGCAATGCGCACATGGGGAATATTACACTCTTTTACCAGTTGATATACCTTCTTTTCATTCAGTCTCAGAAGTGTGGCGAGTTCTTTTGTTGTCAGTAATGTATTCATAATATTGGAAAATACCACGCAAGGCAGGGAAAATCAACGAGAATTAAATTATTACCATTAATGCCTCATACTAACTATTAGTCTTTAATATTGATACATAATGACTATTATGGTAGGAACCTCATGCAACATGAATCAAATGAAGGGAGTGTATTATGAAAAGAAACTGTTTTTTAAAGTCAGTTGCCGTATCCTTATTATGTTTAACATTAGTGTTTTTCTCGACATTCGCACTAGCTGGCCCCTCCGGCAAATTGGTCATGTTCCATGCGGGCAGTCTTTCCGTCCCCTTTGCTGCCATGGAAAAGGCATTTGAGGCCAAATATCCAGATGTCGATCTTCAACGTGAGGCAGCCGGAAGCCAGAAGTGCGCACGGAAGATATCGGACTTAGGCAAGCCCTGCGATATCATGGCATCAGCCGATTACAAGGTGATCGATAAACTGCTCATACCTAAGTATGCAGACTGGAACGTACGTTTCGCGACCAACCAGCTCGTCCTTTGCTATACCGACAAGAGCGCCTATGCCAACACGGTCAATGCGGATAACTGGTATGAAATTCTCCAAAAGAAGGACGTCGTTTGGGGACATTCCGATCCTAACCTCGACCCTTGCGGATACCGATCTCTCATGGTTATGCAACTCACTGAAAAAGCGCTGAACAAGCAAGGACTTTACGATAAACTGATCGCAAATCGCCCGAAGGAAAATGTTCGTCCCAAGTCAGTGGAGTTAATATCCCTCCTCCAGACGGGCAATATGGACTATGCGTGGGAATACCTCTCCGTTGCCGTTCAGCACGGCCTGAAATACATTGTTCTTCCGGATGAAATAAATCTTGGAAATTACAAGTACGATTCTATCTATGAGAAGTCCTCTGTTGAAGTGACCGGTCAGAAACCGGGAACTACGATGATCATCAAGGGCCAATCATGTACGTATGGTGTAACTCTGATTAAAAACGCACCCAACAGGGAAGCGGCCGTGGCTTTTCTGGAGTATATGCTCGATCCCGAAGGCGGTCTTAAAGTGCTCAAAGAAATGGGGCAACCTCCGTTTGTACCCTGCCGGGTGCCCACCGCGGAAATGCAAAAATCCCTCCCGGCCGAACTGCAAAAGCTGGTTGAGGTCAAAGATTAAGTGACAAAGAAAGAACCGTTTTTCTGGGTTACCATCTCCTGCGGCATCGTAATTATGGCGTTCATTCTTCTTCCTCTCATCGAGATGATGACTGCGCCGTCTTTTGCGATGCTGAAGGAAACCATTAAAGATAAAGATGTTGTCAGGTCGATCTGGCTGAGTATTTACACAGCCGGATCGGCCGCCCTGATCTCATTTATCTTTGGAACACCGCTCGCCTATGTCCTTGCCCGTAACGATTTCAAAGGGAAAAAGCTGATAGAGAGTATTATCGATCTGCCCGTAGTGATACCCCACCCTGTCGTGGGTATCGCCATACTCAGCGTTGCCGGGAAAAATCACTGGATCGGTGAGTTGATCAATCAGATCGGCATCCGCATCATGGGAAGCGTTACCGGAATTATTGTGGTGCTCACATTCGTTGGAATGCCTTTCTACATAAACTCCGTTAAAAGTGGATTTGAGAGCATCCCCCCGAGGCTGGAAAAGGTGTCGCGCAGCCTCGGAGCATCGATGTTCAGTACTTTCTTCAGGATAACATTTCCTCTTGCATGGAAAAGCATGCTTGTGGGTATTGTCATGTGTTCCGCCAGGGCGATCAGTGAATTCGGGGCCGTGGTAATTATCGCCTACCACCCTATGATCGCCCCGGTCATGATATATGAGAGATTCGAGGCATACGGTCTTAAATACTCTCAGCCTGTGGCGGTATGGCTCGTGTTCATCTGCCTGACGCTCTTTCTGATCCTGAGGATGCTCACCCTCCATGACAGGGAAAAGGCGGCATGATACGTATACAAGATCTCAACATCCATCTCAAAGATTTCAGCCTGTTCAATATTAACCTTGATATAGGGAGGAACGAGTTCTTCATCCTCATGGGACCGACAGGTGCAGGGAAAACGGTCCTCCTCGAAGCAATTGCCGGGCTGATTCCGATAAAAAGCGGGAATATCTATATTGGCGAGAAGAACGTCACAAAACTCGCCCCGGAAAAACGGGGAGTCAGTATCGTATATCAGGACTATTCACTCTTTCCTCATCTGACCGTCCGCGAAAATATGCGCTATGGATTGCATTTTCACAAGATCGACAAAAAGTTGTCCGATCAGACATTTGACCGCCTGGTGGAAAATCTGAACCTCTCCTACATCCTGAATCGTCTTCCGCTCAATCTGAGCGGCGGCGAGCTGCAACGAGTCACTATGGCACGGGCCCTCATGGTGAATCCTGATATCCTGCTCCTTGATGAACCGCTCTCGGCTCTTGACCCCGCCTTCAGGGAAGAGATCAGGGCGGGGCTTAAAAAACTGCACAGGGATTCCGACGTCACCTTTCTCATGGTGACACATGATTTCGCCGAAGCGCTTTCACTGTCTGACCGGGCGGCAATCATGAACAACGGGAAAATAATACAGACAGGAAGCATGGAAGGCATATTCAAGCGACCGGATTCCACATTTGTAGCGGATTTTGTCGGTATGAAGAACCTCTTCATCGCGCAGTTTCGCGAAACAAAGGCATATACGGGAACCCTGGAAATTACGCTGAGCACAATGCCTTCGAACGGCAAGGGGTACATAGCGATCAGACCGGAAGACATTGTCCTCAGCCGGGAGAAGTTAACCTCAAGCATGAGAAACTCCTTCGCGGGACATATAATCGAAATAACCGATTGCGGCTTATACTACGAAACCGGTATCATGGTGGAGAATATCATATTCAAGTCCCTGGTTACAAAGAGCGCCCTGATCGATCTCCAGCTCGTGGAAGGAGCCCGGATCTTTGTCTCTTTCAAGGAAACCGCCATTCACACATTTTAATCCTATCCAATAGTTGCTTTTCCGCGTTGACCACTGAAGATAAAAAGATTATACGTAGGAATATCGTTTACAATACCGCGAAACAACTGTACTGGACTTTCCCGAATATACAATGAAACGTTTCGTGTCTCACCCATTACAGAGGAGTAGGACGTATGAAGCTCACTATTATCTACGATAACGAAACAGATAGACAGGATCTCAAGGCCGACTGGGGTTTTGCCTGTCTCGTAGAGGCCCACGAGAGGAATATCCTCTTTGACACCGGGGCAAATGGGGACATTCTCCTGGATAATATGAAGGCATTGGGCATCAAACCTTCATCGGTAAGCGATGTGGTTATTTCGCATGACCACTGGGATCATACCGGGGGACTGGACGATTTTCTCAAAGAAAACAGCGATATCAATCTCTACATTCCTTCGTCTTACAGCGTACCGTCCGACTGGGCACGGGAGATCATCGTCGTGAAGGAACCTATACGGATCTGTGAAGGTGTCTTCTCCACGGGAGAACTTCGGGGGGTCGAGCAATCACTCATCGTAAGCACAAACCAGGGTTCGGTTATCATAACCGGCTGTTCTCATCCCGGTGTGAAGGACATACTGGAAGCTGCTTCCACACATGGAAAGATACATGCCGTAATCGGTGGGCTCCACGGTTTCAACGAACTGAGATTGCTGGAAGAGATATCGGCAATATGCGCCACTCACTGCACGGAATATAAGGCGGAGATACAATTCCTCTACCCTGATGCATATATAGAGGGTGGAGCGGGGAGGATAATCGAGATATAGGATCGGAAGCGGGTCTCGAATTCCGAGTAACCGACGCAAGAATGAAACGACACAAAAAACCTGAAACAGATAAGGAGAGATTTACGTGGGATTTTTGAAGATATTCTCGGGCAAGGGCCCTGAAGAGTATGAGCACAGGGGAGATGAATTCTTTGAACTCAAGGAATATGGGGCGGCAAAGCTGGAATACGAGACCGCCCTGGATAAGATGAGGAAAAAAGCTCCGGACGATACAGATCTCGGAAACCGCCTCAGAGAGAAGATACTCAAAAGCAGAGAAAGACTGGCACTGCAACATAAGCACAACGGAGAGCTATTGAGAGAATCGGGCGATTATGAAGGTGCCATGGAACTATTTAACCTTGCTCGCGAATTGACCGATGATTCGGAGCTTAAGGCCGAGATCGGTAACCTGTTGAACGGCAAACAATCCCACATCCCGCAGGAAGATGTGGAGGTTCTGCAGTCCGACCCCCAGGAACAGGAGATCGAAATCCAGGAATGGCATGTAGAAGAAGATGAATACTTTACCGCCCTGTGCGGCGCGCTCCCGGATGAGGCGCAAGATGCCTACCGAGGCTATGGAGAAGCATTCATCAAAGGATACGTGGCTCTGAATAGTGGGGACTATGAACTGGCATTAACAAAATTATCACAGGCAATGGAAGAAAATCATCCTGACAGCCTGATTCCTCTCGAACTGGCAACCGCATACCTGAATCTGAAACGCTACGACGATGCCGTCGCGCTTCTTGAACTATTTGTCACCAAGCATCCCGATTACATACCCGGATATCAGATCTTCTGCGAAGCCCTGTGGGCGATAAACAGATTCGACGAAGCAGATGATCTGCTGCTTTCCTGCCCGCAGGCAATAGTTGAATCAACACCCGTTCTGCATCTCAGAGGTGAATCGCTGTACCGGTCAGGAAGGTACGAGGACGCGGAAGTCTTCTACCGGAAACTCCTCGAATCGCTCAACTGGGATGAACTCACCGCCCTGTCTCTGGCGGCAACATATGAAGCGCTGGGGAAAAAGCAGGAAGCCCTTGCCCTGTACAGTGAAATCATGTCTCAATGCCAAAGCTGCAGAATGAGAATTAACCCCTTCGTCAAACAAAAATACGCCGATATCTCCATGGAACTCGGAGATCATTCGGCGCAAATACTGGAGATATATCTTTCCCTGGTTGATGAAGATCCGGCGGGAAGGGAAAACCATTTCAGAAAGGTCGAGCAGATTTACATCGCTAAGGGAAATGAAAGAGAGGCGCGCAGATATCGGGCTTTCGCTGATAGTCTGAACAAACCACCCACAGGGTAAGAGAAATGAATATTACCCTTCTATTGATAGACGCCCTCAACCTCATCCGCCGTGTCTATGCCGCACAACCGGGGGATGACGGACCGGATCGCGTGAATGACGCCCTTCAAACAAGCGTTTCATCCCTCCAACGCGCCCTGCGCGAATGCCAACCCACCCACGCAATCAGCGTCTTTGACGGACACGAAACGAGCTGGCGCCACAGCCTGTATTCCGAATATAAGGCCGGTCGAGAACCCATGCCCGAAGCCCTTTGTTCGCAGATGGACCGGTTCAGGGAAGCCTTTTCCGATGCAGGCGCCCGTCCTGTGGGTTTTTCCACCGTGGAAGCAGATGATATCATAGCCACACTGGCCGTCAAGGTAGCATCAAGGGGCGGACAGGTCATCATCCTCTCGACCGATAAAATGTTTCTGCAGCTTGCTTCAGATCTGATCGTGGTGCGTGACCATTTCCAGAAACTGAACATGGATCAGGCATGCGTAACGGGAAAACTGCATGTGCGGCCGGATCAACTGGTGGATTTCTTTGCCCTGACGGGATACCCCGGCAACAATATTCCCGGCGTTGCCACGGTAGGCCCGAAGACGGCCGCCCGGCTACTGAATGAACTGGAGGATCTGGATACAATCCTGTCGGTCGCTTACACAATCAAGGGCAAAGCAGGCGAGATGTTATGCAAACATGCCGAAGAGGCACGCATGTCACAAACGCTGGTTCGCCTGAAAGATGATTTGGAACTGGGTCTGAACCTGAACCTATTTCGCTATACTCCGCACGCATAATACAGCACCCCTGCATGGCCCTCGTCAAGGATCACGCTTGACATCCTTCTATTCCTATCTTAGAATTTTAACCTGTCATAAAAAGATACGGTATTGGTAGTATATTAAGGAAACGTACATGGTGCATCAGGTGGTTGTCAGGAAGGCCATTATAGAAGAAATTGACTGGATCAATGCTCAATATGACAAGGTTGATTTCAAACATTCGGTGTATGAAAACGAACACATAGCAATAGCTGAGTCAGACGGCCAGAGAATCGGTTTAGGCCGTTTACAATACATCGAAGATGGTGTGGGCGAATTAGGCGGTATGTATGTAAATGAAGAATATAGAAGGTTTGGAGTTGCACATAAGATCGTTGAGTACCTTATAAAAAATTCGCAAAAATATAGAATAATCTATTGCATACCGTTTTCTCATCTTGACTGCTTTTACAGACAATTTGGATTTGTGTCAGAAAAAAACTTGGCTGAAGTGCCGAGAAAAATAGTGGATAAATACAGCTGGTGTCAATCTGCCTATGAAAGTCCGACAGTGCTCCTCGTTATAAACAGAACGTAGCGGTATGACTATCATATTCAGTTGGAAAGAAAAAATCTCCTCTGACTTGAGACGCAAGGATATTCTGACGATAAACGACCTGAGATAGGGGACAAATTGAAAAAGACAATATTCCATTAATTCGGATGCAATGAACCGCATCAAATATTTATTCTTTTACCTATACGAACTGAATAGTATGACCTTAGCAGTAAAACTCCCCGCGGCAAGCCGCGGGGAGTTTTGCAAAGAATTTTCATAAATAACTAGCAAGTTTTAATAAAGCGGTTTTCTTTCATTGATCTTTCCGATTCCATTTCGATTGCATCGAGACCGTGTGATCCGCCCCAACGGTTATCGTACCTTTCCAGATCCAGCTCTTGACCCACAATTCGCCGGGTATGGGCTGCCAGCCTTCCTGCGGGTCGATCTCCATCTCAATCACATCCCCCTGCCGTGTAATCTGATACGTTCCGGCGACAATCCCCAACGTCCCGTCGGCACCGGCGGAGAACCGCCCTCTTCGTTCGATCCCGTCTTTCAGTGTGGGCAGATCCGGTATGGGTGGTGAAAAATCAAGACGGACCTCATGTCTGTCATTGAATCCAACCATTGTGCGAATTTCATAATGTCCGGCATTATCGACAAGTTCGTAACGTGTTTGCCCGTCCTGATACATCAGGTGCTGATCTGGCTGTAATGGTGGCAATTTACCATCATGGGACGTATTCCAGCATCCGATAATCGGGGCGGCACTATAGCGGCTCAAATACACAAACTTCCAATTGGCCGGAATGGGGAGTTTTTTCGGCTTCCGTTCTTCTCCTCCGATTTTAATGACAATCTCGGTGCCTGAACGGGGCACGAAATTCATCCCTTTCATGTGATACAACGGGAAATAGTCAAATGTCACCGCGTCACTTCCGCCAATCGGAGCCAGAAATCCCTCTGACCATTTCTTGCGAGGAGCCTCTTTGACTCGAAATTCTATAGATTTTCCTGCATGATCCTGCATCTTGAGCGAGGCATCCAGACCGGATGCCGTCACATCGAAACGATATGCCATATCCGGAGCAATAAAAAATGTATCATGGTCTGATTCCTGTATCACAAAAGCTCCATTGGTATAATAGGAATCGGCAGGGCCGTCATGGTGATATAACAACACTCTGGCACCCCGACCTCTTGTATCATCAAAGTTCTGCAATTCGATGGTGGTATATTCGGGATCATCCTCAATATCTACCAGCATAAGCTTGTCCATTCGAACCACAGCGATATTTAAGGGCGAATACAACAGTCCTGTAGAAGGACCGTCATATATTTCTGCCGGATTGCTGTGATTCCCCAGATATTTCTGATGATCCACCGCCGAATCCTTTGTATTCACCGTCAAATACTGACACCCGCTGAGTGCCGCCATACCAGCAAGTCCCATGACTACAAACACAGTAACCATCCATTTCATCGATCTTCTCCTCTCTTTTTTGATTCTTGTTTACTGATTAAAAAGTATGATTACGGCATGCCGATCCAGACAGCATGCGCGACCAGTCCGAATTTCCTCAGTTCTCCGACAAGTTGCAGGCCTGCGAAACTTCCGTGATACGAGGGCCGTTCCGTCTCCCAGATGAGCAACAGGGCCATATCGCCGGCAACGGACGCATGCATATAGACCTCCGCAGTAACAATTCCGGAAGTGGCGGTGATCTCCCGCATCAGCTTGCCAACCTCTTCCAGTGCTGCTTCAGAGATATCGACCGTCTGTAATTTAATTAATTCCATCCATCTCATAGTTTCTACCTTTTCCCCTGTGCTTCATAACTCATAAATTTTCGGGCTTTTTATGTTCCCTTCAGCAATCGGCGTGCCAGCATATTACGAGGCACTGAAATACATCCAATTTCGGGTAGTTACGCATTTACACGCACAAAATACAGGAAGTCGATTGTATCGGTCTGTAAAATATCGCAGAAAAAACTGTCATATTTATCAGTTACTGTATATACTGTCATATATTGCAGAAGTTTCTGAGACTACGCAGGAGGGAAGCGCTATGGACGTGGACGAGCGAGAATTTTTCCGGGAAGCCACACTGAAAATGTGCGGCAGTCTGGAGATTGAAAAGGCGATGTCGCTGTGTGTGCAATACATCAGCAGATTTATCCCGATCGATATGCTGTTCTTAAATCTTTATGAGCCCGATCTGGGAGCCATGCGAACCATCGCCACGGCAAGTGTTTCCGGAGGGAAGCAACTGGACCGCCTCACCTTTCTGCCCGAAGATGCCAAGGCCTATCTCAATGAAATGAGACGCCGGCATCTCAAAGAGGGCGGCCTTATCGATGCATTGATCGTCAATCGTCCCCAACAGGATCCCATATGCCGTACGATGATAGAAGATTTCGGCATATCGGACAGCTCGCTGCTGGTCATGCCGTTGACCCTCGAAGGGGATAATGTGGGACATGTGATTTTCAAGGTACCGGGAAAAGATATCTATTCATCCGAGCATGCCCGTCTCGTATCACTCCTCAAGGAACCCTTTGCCATTGCCATGTCTAACGCAGTGCAGCACCAGGAAGTTCTCAGGCTCAAGGATCTGCTTGCTGATGATAATCGTTACCTGCAGGATGAGCTGCAGCGACAGAGCGGAGATGAGATTATCGGGGCCGATTTCGGTCTGCAGAGGGTCATGAACCTAGTCCATCACGTGGCCCCCCTTACCAGCCCGGTCTTGTTGCTGGGTGAAACCGGAACCGGAAAAGAGGTCATCGCGAGCGCCATTCACCGCGCTTCTCCACGCCGGGAGAATCCGTTCATTCCGGTCAACTGCGGCGCGATTCCCGAAACACTGATAGACAGCGAATTGTTCGGCCACGAAAAAGGAGCCTTTACCGGAGCTTTGAACCGGAAGCGCGGGCGCTTCGAGCGGGCTCACGGCGGTACGATCTTCCTTGACGAAATCGGAGAACTCACTCCCGAAGCCCAGGTCAGGCTCCTGCGAGTACTACAGGAAAAAACATTTGAACGGGTCGGAGGAACAGAATCACTCAGTGTCGATATCCGGGTGATCGCGGCGACCCATCGCGACCTTCCTCAGATGATCGCCCAGGGGAGATTCCGGGAGGATTTATATTTCCGGCTCAAAGTCTTTCCCATTGAAATCCCACCTCTTCGGGAAAGAAGCGGCGATATTCCCGCGCTGGTCCAGCATTTTCTGCTTAAGAAATCCCGAGAGATGAAACTGGGCTCTGTTCCGGCTTTGGCCTCCCGGGCACTCGATCTACTGATGACCTATAACTGGCCGGGAAACGTGCGGGAACTTGAAAACGCTGTAGAACGCGCGCTGATTCTCAGCCACGGAAAGCCACTGGTGTTTGCCGACTTCGATCATGCCCCGCCTCCCGTTCCGGACAGTGCTCCCTCAGACACCAAAGTTCCGCTACCGCTGGATCAGGCAATGGGAGAACATATCCTCAGAGTGCTCACCATGACCGGCGGAAAAGTCGAAGGCAGCGATGGAGCTGCCGAACTGCTGGGGATTAATCCGGGAACCCTGAGACACCGCATGCGCAAATTGGGCATCCCTTTCGGTAGAAACGTAAAAAAGTATGGAAATAAAAATTAGTCCGTGTGTCTTTTTTGGCTACCATGCGACGGTCGCTTATTTTTAAACGATACTGACAAAACATTTTGACACAAACAAGAAATCATGCGAGAAGGAGATGTACAGTTAATACATTATCCGACAATGAGTTATATGGTAGAATTTGTCCTCTGGAACACAAGATGAATAAGCCACACAATCAAATCATTGAAGGAAGTATCAAAGTAACCTTCTGGGGAGTTCACGGAACTCTGCCGGTACCGGGGCGGAAGACAGTTCGATATGGGGGCAATACATCCTGCATCAGCGCTGTATTCCCAAATGGTGCATTCTTCATTTTTGATGCCGGAACAGGAATTAAAGAACTATCAAATTATTTAACATCTCAAGATCACACAATCACAAAAGCGACGGTATTTATCTCACATCCTCACTGGGATCATATCAACGGCTTCCCCTTCTTCGCGCCTCTGTATATAAGGGGAAACCGGTTTGAGATCTGGGGCCCTCCGAATGGAGGCATGTCCATGCAGGAATTGATATCGGGACAAATGGACGGCATATATTTCCCCATCAATATCAAGGAATTCGACGCAACAGTTTCATTCAGCGATTTGGGAGAAGAAAGGTTTTCCATAGACACAATAGAGATACAAACCATCTTTCTGAATCATCCGGGAAAATGTCTCGGATATCGCCTGAGCTATGGAGGCAAGTCCGTCTGCTATGTCACGGACAATGAAATGTACCTGGAATCCAACAGACTTTACAGCGAAAGGTATATCCATGATCTGACGGAGTTCGTAGCGGATACCGATATATTGATAACCGACTGTACATACACGGATGAGGAGTATGAAGCAAAAATCGGATGGGGACATTCTTCCATAAATCAGGTGATAGAACTGGCCGACCGAGCCAGGGTAAAAAGGCTATTCCTGTTTCATCATGATCCTGATCAGACCGACGACGACATAGACGGTAAATTGAAAATGGCGCTGACTCAATTAAAGAAAAAGGGGTCATCCACCCTATGCATCGCACCGAAAGAGGGAGAATCATTCACCGTATAAAAAGGCAAAAATTTGGAAAGCCCTGTAGCGTGACTTGTATTAGCTCTCTTTGATTCTCGACTCTCATGTGTGCCTTTTTCCGCAGAAGGTCTTCGCAACGTTGTAACAAAATGACAAAATCCCTTAAACAATCAAATCGTAACGAATGCTGTAATGAAACGCAAAGGACCCCCGATCCTCCGCAGGATGAAAGCACCTTCAAGTTTACTCTTCGGTTCTGGATGGGGATTGTACTGCTTACAACCAATCAGCCTATTGGCTGGGCAGCCTTGGCGATTTGTAACACTCTTGCCATACAAAAATGTGATATCTTCTTTACCTATCTCGGCTGTGCATTCTACGCCCTGACATGGGGAATGCTGGGACTGGGGGTGGTACTGGCAGGTCCGGAGGGAATCCGTTATTCCCGCCTTCTCATTAGGAGGGTATGGACCTATCTAATGCATCTTTTTACCCTACGAAAGGTATAAAGAGGCACTGAGAAATCATCCTGGTCCTATGAAAACATACCCCTACCACCCCTTGTTATTCCGGCAGATGGACAACTCATGGCATTTATTCGCCATTTCCTTCAAGTAGCGTTAACCATCTATAAACTGTCATGTGTTCCTCTACAGTCTCTTTACGCTTAGTCCGCCTGTCTCCTGAGAAAGGCAGGTGTTTCGAAATCCGGATTGTCATCATCATTGATCATTCCCATCCTGACAATAACAGGTTTTTCTCCCGTCTTCTCGTCCCGGTTTCTTTTAAATGTTGGGACTGAAAGATCCTCTCTTTTTCTGTCATGTAAACCCGGCATCTTAGGAATTTCAGGAATCCGCTCTACACTCCGGCCCATCGAATCGAATCCCGTTGCGATAACGGTAATCCGTACCTCGTCCCCCATATTTTCATCGACAACCGTTCCGAATATAATGTTCGCGTCTTCGTGTGCCTCGGTCTGGATCAGTGATGAAGCCTCATTGACCTCAAAGAGTGTCATCTCGGGTCCACCGGTTATGTTGAGGAGGATACCCCGCGCGCCCTGAATCGAGTTATCCTCGAGCAGGGGGGAGGAAATCGCCTTCTGTGCGGCTTCAACAGCCCGGTTATCTCCGCCGGCTACGCCGGTTCCCATAAGAGCCAGCCCCATCTCGGACATGACGTTCTTGACATCGGCGAAATCGAGATTGATCAGCCCGGGAACCATAATAAGATCGGAAATCCCCTTCACACCGTTATAGAGGATATCATCAGCCTTCTTGAAGGCATCCGGCAGGGACATACTTCTTCCACTGATACTCAGAAGTCTTTGATTCGGTACTACGATAAGGGTATCGACCACTTCTTTCAATTCTTCAAGGCCGGCTTCCGCCTGCTGCCACCGTCTCTTCCCTTCGAACTGGAACGGTTTTGTGACGACTGCAACGGTAAGGGCCCCCAACTCTTTCGCGACCTCCGCAACTATCGGTGCACCACCGGTACCGGTCCCACCACCGAGACCTGCCGTTACGAAAACCATATCGGCACCATCCAGAAGTTCTCTCAGCCTGTCCTTGGATTCGATAGCGGCCCTCCTGCCCACTTCAGGGTCCGATCCGGCACCAAGGCCCTTCGTAACTTCGGCTCCCAGCTGCACCTTTATTGGAGCTTTTGACGCCACCATGGCCTGGGAATCCGTGTTTGCCACGATGAAGTCCACGCCGGTGAGATTATAGGTCATCATCATGTTAACCGCGTTTCCTCCGCCACCTCCGACACCGATGACCTTGATCTTTGCCACATTGCTCTGAGCACCGCCTTTTACTAACTCAAACATATCCATGTCCTCCTTCCCCTTACCTAAAAAAAATCGTTGAACCATCTTTCCAGTTTTTTTCTTATCCCGCTAAACATACTATTTTCATTTCTCTTTACGTTATATCCGGAGCGATCCTTACTCCCACGGACAACCAATCCCACTCCTGTCGCATACATCGGATTATTGACGATATCGGTGATACCCCCAACACCAACGGGATATCCCTTTCTTACCGGCGTATTGAATATCTGCTCCGCCAGTTCCGTTATCCCTTCAAGGGTTGCTGTTCCTCCCGTCAGTACCACACCGGCAGTCAGCAGATCATCGTATCCCGATTTGACGATCTCCCTCTGAGCAAGGCTGAGGATCTCTTCCATGCGCGGTTCGATGATCTCTCCCAGCACCTGCCGTGAAACCGTTCTCGGATTTCGCCCCCCCACACTTGGAACCTCTATGTTTTCATTTGGAGGTATCTGGGGCGTATAGGTACTGCCATACCGTATCTTGATCTTTTCGGCTTCCAGGACCGGGGTTCGCAGGCCCACCGATATATCGCTCGTCACATAGTTGCCTCCCAGAGGCAGGACTGCGGTATGTTTAATGCTTCCTTCGGCGAAGACCGCAATATCAGTGGTACCGCCGCCGATATCGATCAGGGCAACGCCGAGTTCCTTTTCGTCCTGACTGAGGATTGTTTCACTCGATGCCAAGGGTCCCAGAACCATCTCGTTCACATCCAGACCCACACGATTGACCGACTTGATTATATTCTGTATGGAGGTAACGGCACCGGTTACGACGTGAACCTTCGCCTCGAGTCTGACCCCCGACATTCCTATGGGATCCTTTACTCCGTCCTGATCATCTACGATATAGTACTGGGGCAATATGTGAATGATCTTTCTATCAAGAGGGATGGCAACCGCTTTCGCGGCCTCCAGCGCCCTCTGCACATCATATTCATCCACCTCACCGCCCTTGACCGCCACAATGCCGTAGCTGTTCAAACCCTTGATATGATTCCCCGCAATGCTCGTGAATACGGACCGTATCTCGCATTCCGACATCAATTCCGCTTCTTCCACTGCCCTTTTAATAGAATCGACGGTATTGTCGATGTTCACCACTATACCTTTTCGGAGTCCTTCTGATGGATGGGTGCCGATACCGATAATATCTATCCCGACATTTGAAACCTCACCGACGATAGCGCACGTCTTGGTTGTTCCTATATCCAGCCCTACGACGATATTTTCCCTCTTTGCCATCAGTTCACCCTTTCCGACGTCATATCTCTGTCTTGAGATCTTCCGTCAGACTTTTCGGACCAAAATCTTTTCCGCGCTGAACAATAATCCTGCTGCAATCCACCAGATCAATACTCAAAGATGTCCCATCCAATCCCCTTTGGGCCAGGTCAGCCATAACCCTCTTGAGTCTCGTTAACTTCTTTTCATACTCACCAAACCCGAGATTCAAAAACAGATGGGTGTCCGTAAAAATCGAAAGGTCATAAACGTCATCTGCATAAATCTCCGACACATTCCACGCCCTCGGGAAGTTGTCCTGTTTAGAGAGACAATCCAGAAACGCAAAGGCCTTCTCCAGCAGATCCTTATTTACGGTCCCGTCCCGGTAAAAACCAGTGAGCACGGGGATATCAACGGTATCACCTGTTGCAAATTTCTTGAACGCCTCTCCGTTTCGATCCACGACATAGAGGTCGTTGCCATCCTTAACCAGAGCGGCAGCATTCCTCTCGACAACCTTAATAACCAGCCGGTCGGGAAGTTCGCGACCGACGGATGCATCCTTGATCCAAGGGTCCTGTTCTATATCTCGTTTCATCTTCCCGAGATTTGCAGTCAGGATATTCATAGAGGCTGATATCTCCGCATGCTCAACAATCTTCTCTTTACTGACCCTGTCGCAACCCTTGACAACAGTATTCTTCAACCGAAAATATTCCGCACATAGGGCGAAATTATATGCATACACCATGAGAATCGCCAACAGACCGGCAACACCGATAATGGTGAGTGTCCTGAAAATATCACCACGAATCACTCCAGATCGCCGTTTCAGCCTGTTCTTTTTGTGCATGATCTTTTTTGTGAGGGGCTTTTTCATACTCATAGTCCCTCCCCTATGATTTTCAACTCCGTCTCAAGGGAAATTCCCCTCTCATCCAGGATCTTCCTTCTGATCGTATCAATCAGGACAAGAACATCCTCAGCCGTTGCACTTCCCACATTGACGATGAAGTTCCCATGCTTCCCGGATATTTCCGCTCCTCCCACCCTGAGCCCTTTGAGGCCGGCCTCTTCGATCATTCTTCCCGCCGGACTGCCGGGTGGATTCTTGAAAACGGATCCCGCACTCCGGTATTCGAGCGGGTGCTTTTCCTTACGCTTCGCGATGAAATCTTTGATTCTTTTCCTGATTGCCTCCTTCTTTCCTCTTGCCAGATGAAAATCGGCACCGGTAATGATCGTTCCCTCAGGAAGCGAGAGATTCCGATATTCGAACAGCAGATCTTTCCTTTCCACCTCCAGACTCTCAGCGCTGGCATCGAGAATGGAGATTGAGTGCACTACATCCTTCAACTCCTTTCCCCATGCGCCGGCATTCATCTTCACACCGCCTCCGACACTGCCCGGAATCCCGGCACAAAATTCCAGTCCCGTGAGGGATTCCCCAACCGAGAAATCAACAATAGCGGGAAGGGAAACGCCTGCCTCGGCATGTACGAAAACGCTGTCAGCATCATTCTTTCCCGAAGCAGATTTCGCAGAGGATTTTTCATTGAGCACCTTCATACCTCGAAGTGCTTCCAGAGAAATCAAGACTCCCCGGTATCCGCCATCCCGTACAATAAGGTTTGTACAATTCCCGACAGGCAGGAACGGAATTCCCTCTGTTAAGAAAAAGGAGACGGCATCTTTCAATTCCCCGTTCGTGGCGGGAACGATCAAGACATCGGCCATTCCTCCGACTCCCATGGATGTGTGCAGAGACATGGGTTCTTCGAAAAGTACCTTTCCGGTAATCATTGAGCCTATGATGTCTCTGAACTGTCGGTTCGCAATCATCGGATTTATTCCTTACCAGCCTCTGATGACTCCTCGCTTCTCAGTCTTTCCAGCAAATCCTCTCCTATCTTCCACACATTTCCCGCCCCGAGCGTGACAACCACATCACCCGGCTTCGTTACGGTACAGAGATGATCGGTTATTTCCTTAAACCCAGAAAGATACATGACATCGTCATGACCATGATCCTTGATATCCTTACTGAGGTTCATGGAATGAATACCCTGAATCTCTTTCTCACTTGCCGCATATATATCTGTCAGTATGAGCACATCGGCATCGTCAAAAGCGTTCAGGAATTCATCATGCAGTGCTTTCGTTCGCGTATAGCGGTGCGGCTGAAACACGACAACGAGTCTGCTCCTCCACGCATTCTTAGCGGCCGCCAGCACTTCTCTAATTTCCGTCGGGTGGTGACCATAATCATCGGCTACGGTAATGCCACCGGTCTGTCCCTTGATCTCCAGCCGACGGTGAACACCCTTATAGGTGCGGATACCATCGCGAATTGTGGAAAATTTCATGCCCAGTTCCAGGGCCACCGCCACGGTTGCTATGGAGTTGTAGACATTAAACAGACCGGGAACCTGCAACTCCACCTCACCCAGAAGCTTGTCCCTGTGATAGAGAGAATATCGTGACGTCAGACCATTGAAAGATATATCGGCCGCTCTGAAATCGACATCTTTATATATCCCGTAGGTGATCGCTTTTCGTTTTACCCTCGGCAGGATATCCCTCACATTTTCGCAATCACCGCACATGATAACGGCCCCGTAAAAGGGAACCGAATTGGCGAATTGCAGAAAGGCATCCTTAATCTCCCCTATTCCCGGATAATAGTCCAGATGCTCTCGGTCGATGTTGGTAATAACGGCGATGTAAGGGTTCAGTCGGAGAAAGGAACCGTCACTTTCGTCGGCTTCGGCAACGATAAATCCTCCTTCTCCCAGCCGCGCATTACTTCCGATACTGTCAAGCCTGCCCCCTATCACCATCGTCGGATCAAGACCGCCGTACGCGAGCACGGTTGAAACCATGGAGGTGGTTGTCGTCTTCCCATGGCTGCCCGACACGGCTATGGAATATTTCAGTTTCAACAGTTCGGCCAGCATTTCAGCCCTCGGAATCACCGGGATATTCCTGCTGTGTGCCTCCATAATCTCCGGATTATCTTCACCGATTGCCGTTGACTTCACCACCACGTCGGCGGCGGTGAGATTTGTCGATTTGTGCCCGTGGAATATTCGGGCTCCCAGCGATTTCAGCCTCTCGGTAATATCCGTCTCTTCCAGATCCGACCCGCTGATTTTATATCCGAGATTCAGAAGGACCTCGGCAATCCCACTCATCCCGATTCCCCCTATCCCGACGAAATGTATGTTCTTAACTCTCCGGTACATTATTCCTTTTCCTGTTTCGTATATCCAAGCATCGCCAGACACTCATCGACGATGCATTTAGCTGCCTTCACATTGCCCAGTTCCTCTGATTTTTCCTCCATTTTGCTTATTGTCTCCGGGCTGTCGGCGAGTCTCCTGATAACCCCGGCAAGGATTTTACCATCAAGATTCTCTTCGAGTACCATCTCGGCCGCTCCCATATCGGCAAGCATACGGGCGTTCAATTCCTGGTGTCCCCCTGCCGCGAACGGATACGGAATCAGTACGGATGCCTTTCCACTCGCGGTTATTTCGGCGATAGAGGTCGCTCCCGCTCTGCATATCAGAAGATCGGCCGATCCATATGCCGCTGCCATATCGGTGATAAAGGGATGCACAGCGGCATTGATCCCATAGTGACGATACGCTGCGGATACCTCTTCCAGATCTCTTGCCCCCGTCTGATGAGTTATTACCAGCCTGTCACGCATGCCATTCAGGTATTGCATGGAGTCCACAACCGCCCGGTTGATAGCCGACGCCCCCTGACTTCCACCAAATATAAGGATGGAGAATGTGTCGCCATCCCTATGGGATCGTTTGATCCCCTGCAGAAATTCTCTTCTCACCGGGTTTCCCGTCACAACCGTCTTTTCATCCGGGAACCATCTTCCCCCGTCGGGAAAGGTGAGAAAAATTCTATCGACAAATCTGCCGAGCATCCGATTCGTAAGACCGGGGAGAGCATTCTGTTCGGCGATCGCCGTCTTTACACCCATAAAATGAGCCGCTATCACCGCCGGTCCTGAAGCATACCCGCCGACACCCAAGGCGATATCGGGACGAAACGCCCGCAGAATCGACACCGACTGTGCGATACTTCGAGGTACCTTCAGCATCCCGCCTATCACCCCGACAATACCCCTGCCCTTTAACCCTTCTACCCTGATCGTTCGGAGCGTAAAGCCCATATCATGCAGGATTCTGGCCTCCAGCCCTCGTTCGGTCCCTATAAAAAGAACATCGCGTACCGTCTCTCTCTCCAGGAATTCTCCGGCAATCGCAACGGCGGGGAATACATGCCCTCCTGTACCGCCCCCAGCCAGCACGATCTTTATCCTCTTCGTTTCTCTCTCCATACCAAAACAACCGGTCTGATTATAAAGCCCACAGCGATGTCACCGACCAGAAAACAGAGAATAACGCGGTCAGTCCCCTACTCTGAGCGCTTCTCACCACTACACTGAAAAAGCACTCCCACATCCGCTACGGTAACGGCACCTTCTTCTTAGAAATCCTGCACAACGATATGATCATTACCGTCGCAACTACCGTTCCAATAATAACTATATGAACCATATAGCCCCTCCAGAGATTGGTGTTCGAGAGAAGAAGTCGATCTCTCAATCCCTCACTGCTCTCATTACGCAGTCTCGGCATTATCTTCTTTCCTTGCCTGGAAAGAAGATATATTCAGCAATATACCGACAGTTGCCATGCACATCATCAGTGATGTGCCTCCATAACTGAGAAAGGGAAGCACCAGCCCTTTCGTTGGAATCAACCCCATAACGGCCGCCATATTTATAAACGCCTCCAGGGCGATGACCGTAGTCAATCCGGAGGCAAGAAGCATCCCGAACAGATCGGAACAGGCAAAGGAAATCATGAAACCACGGACGATAAGGACTCCGAACAATACAAGAACAATGGCAACTCCGACAAAACCGCCCTCTTCCGCGATTACCGAAAGGATGAAGTCCGTATGCGGTTCAGGGAGATAAAAGAGTTTCTGCATCCCACTTCCAAGCCCCACACCGAAAGCCCCTCCCGAACCGAAGGAGATGAATGATTGTATTATCTGGAATCCTGTTCTGGTCGGGTCTTCCCATGGGTTAAGAAACGACATAAGCCTCTGCATGCGGTAACTTTCATGGATAACCAAAACTACTGCCACAGGGATTACAGCCGCTACGAAACCGGCAAGATATACAATCCGGCTCCCCGCCAGATAGAACATGAGCATAAATACCGTCACCATGATAACGGCCGCACCGAAATCGGGCTGACACAGCACAAGACCGATGATTATCATCATAATGACCAGTGGAACCAGAAAGATACGTGAGAATTCCTTCACGCATACAATCTTCTTCGTAAGGTAATGGGACAGAAATATAACCAGCATGATTTTTACCAGTTCGGATACCTGAAAAGAAACACCTCCGGCACGAATCCATCTGGTGGCGCCGCTTACTTTTGTACCGATACCGGGTATCATAAGTACGGAGAGGAGAACGATGGATATGAGGATACCGGGATAGGCCACCTTCTTCCACCATTGATACGGCAGTCGGGACATTACCATCATGATACCAAACCCCAGCAGGACAAACAGTATCTGCTTCTTGATGTAATGATACCCATCACCAAACTTCTCCATGGCAATGATAGAACTTGAGCTGTAGATCATAACCGTTCCGATGACGACCAGGGATATCGTAACGAGGAGGAGTATCACATCCGGTTTTCCCCTCATTGTTGAAGATGGTTCGCCCATATCCTCTCATCCTTCTCATGGCCCATGTGCTCAACGATATCCTTAAAAACCATTCCCCGTTCTTCATAGTTTTTGAATTCGTCAAAGCTTGAACAGCCTGGTGACAGCAACACGATGTCGCCTGATGAGGCATTATCGCGAGCCATATAGACGGCACTCTTGAGACCTTCCGCTCGTTCGGTCTTTACAATTCCACCGATAACGGACAGTATCTTTTTCCCTGCCTCACCGAAGGCGATCAGCATCTTGACCCTCTCTCGTATCAGGTGCGTGAGTACCCCAAAGTCGCCACCCTTGTATCTGCCTCCCACAAGGAGCACAACCGGCCTGTGAAAAGCCTCGAGTGCCCTGTAAACCGCATCCACATTGGTGCCCTTGGAGTCATCGTAGTAGTCCACGCCATCTATACTTCCTGCAAATTCAATCCTGTGGGGGATACCGGTAAAACTTTCCAGGGTTTCAATAATCCCTGCCGGCGGACATCCGCATATCCTTGCCGCAATTACCGCCGCCATGGTGTTTTCCAGATTATGCCTCCCCTTTAATCGTATCGATCGGATCGGATACTCCTCATCCTTCCCATCGAAGCGGTATCTCAGACAGTCGCCATCGATGAAGATCCCCTCCTTCAATCGTGACGATGAGCTGAACCGGACGACATGGCCGGCAGGCAGCCTCTGAGAGAGATCCTCCGATTCAGGATCGTCCACATTGAGAATGGCATAGTCTTCTGTCCCCTGGCATGCGAATATCCGTTCCTTGACCGACCGGTATTCCTCAAATGAGCCGTGATAATCGATGTGATCACTCGTTACATTCAGAAGCACTGCAATGAAGGGATGAAACTGCCTGACCCACTGCAACTGGAAGCTGCTCACCTCCAGCACGGCAAAATCGTCCTCCTGTTTGCCGTTTACATACGATATAAGGGGATTACCGATATTGCCTCCGACAAAAACCCTCCTGCCGCACTGTTCAAATATCCTTCCAAGTAGACTCGTGGTGGTCGTTTTTCCGTTCGTTCCGGTAATCGCGACAGCCGGTTTTTTCAAATACCTGGAGGCAAGTTCCAGCTCGCTGAGAATCGGTATTCCCATCCTCAGGCCCTCCTCTAGCAGACAGTTGGATGGCGGAACTCCCGGTGAAGGGACGATCATATCGGTTCGTAAAAGGACATCCGTATCATCATCCCTGATACCCAATTCGATATCGGCATGACCCTTGAAGAGAGCGGCGGTATTTCCAAGCTCTGAGATAGCTTTTTGATCGGCAATCATAACTCTGGCCCCTCTATCAGACAGGAACTTTGCCGTTGCCACACCCGTCCTGCCTAACCCGATTACCAGAATATTCTTTCCTCGCAACTCCATGAACATCCACCAATTCGTAATGCAAAACCGTCCATATCACCTCAGCTTCAGTGTGCTTATTGCGATCAGCGCAAGGATGATGGAAATAATCCAGAAACGAACAATAACTTTGGGCTCCGGCCATCCCTTTAACTCAAAATGGTGATGTATGGGAGCCATCCTGAATATCCGATTCCCATTCGACACCTTGAACCAGCCCACCTGAAAAATGACCGAAAATGTCTCAACCACAAAGATACCTCCTACGATCGCGAGGAGTATCTCCTGCTTTGTCAGAACGGCTATCGTGCCAAGGGCACCCCCCAGAGAGAGAGATCCCACGTCTCCCATGAATATCTGTGCGGGATAGGTGTTGTACCAGAGAAAACCCACGCCGGCCCCAACCATGGCCCCGCAGAAAACCGTGAGTTCCCCCACTCCCGCCACATAAGGTATCTGGAGATATTCGGATAGCTTACTATTTCCTGCAAAGTAGGCAAAAAGAAGGTAGGTCGCAAAACATATTGTTGCCGGACTTATGGCAAGACCGTCAAGACCGTCGGTTAGGTTTACCGCATTTGCCGCACCTACAATAATAAATGTGGATAGGATCACATATCCCCATCCGAGGTCAGGAAGAATGGTCTTGAAAAAGGGAACAACAAGATTCGAACTGAAACCCGGCTTCATGTAGAGAATAACGCTGACAATGAGGGCTATGACAATCTCTGCGGCGAGTTTGACTATTCCCGGTACACCCCTGCTACTTCTGTTCGACAATTTCGTGTAATCATCCCAGAAGCCGATACCGCCGAATCCTACCGTTACCATGAGGGCAATCCAGACATAATCCACAGTGAGTCTTGTCCAGAGAAGCGTTGAAACGACAACAGAAAAGATGACGAGGATGCCGCCCATCGTTGGCGTTCCCTTTTTTGAAAGATGGGCGTTCGGGCCATCACCGCGGATAGGCTGCTGTATGCCGAGAGACTGAAGCTTGTCAATCACCCACGGACCAAGGATAAAACAGATAGCAAGCCCGGTTATCGTGGCATATATCGTTCTGAACGTTATGTAACGGAAAACATTAAGCCACGAATATGTGTCACTGAGTGGATATAAAAAATGATAAATCACGTATACATTCTCCCAATCAACCCCACAATGTACGGCAATACACTACGGGTGTATACTACATACCACATTATATAGTGGCTTACAACAAATTAACAACTATATACGGTACTTTCATCATGTTTTCCGGTCCAAGATGCTTTAACGCCAAAAAGAGGTTTCAACGCCGTATTCTCCCCCTTGACAGACTCCTTCACGCAGTGGGTCTCTTCATTCCATTACCTGACCGAATTCCTCAAGTATCGCTTTGAGGAATGTCTCCATTTTCATATTTCTCGACCCTTTTATAAGTACCCAGTCTCCCTCGCGAAGTAATGAATGAAGTTCTGCCATCATATCCTCAGGTGCGTCGACAAAATATATATTGTCTTCGTCGAATCCTTCCTGTATGGCACCTCGCGCTACAGATCTCGAAAAGTCTCCCTTGAGAAATATATTCCCTACACCGGTATCAGCCATAGCCCCTCCAATCTCTTCATGGAGTCGTTCGGCATCATCCCCCAGTTCGAGCATATCTCCGAAGATAACCATACTTTCGTTCTTTCCCTTCAAATCGCTCAATGTTTTAAGGGCTTCCATTGTCGATGACGGATTGGCATTATAGCTGTCATCGATAATGGTTCCACCCATCTTCAACCGGTGCACATCCATGCGTCCCTGTACCTGCCTGAAGGCAGACAGACCTTCACAAATCAGATCGTATTCAATCCCCATAGCCAGACAGGCCGCCGCACAGGCCAGGGCGTTGTATATGTTATGTTTACCGACAACGGTCATATCGACCCCTTTGCCCGTACCCCCCATCGTAAGCGTAAAGCTCATGCCATGATCACCCCTCATAAAGATGCGTTCGGCCCGGACAAATGCGTTCTCATCAATACCAAAGGTGATGTTTCTCCCTGCCCATCTATCTGCCAGCACCCTTGAAAAGCGATCATCTCTGTTGATAATCGCCACTCCCGAATCCCTCATAGTGGAAAAAAGATCCCCCTTCTCCGCCATGATACCATCGAGCGATCCGAATCCTTCCAGGTGGGCCGGCCCTATATTGGTAATGACGCCGATATCGGGATTGGCGACGGCTGTGAGTCTGGCTATTTCTCCCCTCTGATTGGTTCCCATCTCAACGACGGCCATTTCATGCTCACTATTGAGCTCAAGGAGACTCAGGGGGAGACCGACAAGGTTATTAAAATTTCCCCTGCTCTTCAAGATCGTTCCGGAAAGCCCCGCGACCGTGGCTATCATCTCTTTCGTTGTCGTCTTGCCAGAGCTTCCTGTAACCGCCACAACCGGAATCGAGAATCTGTTTCTCCACATGCCGGCTATATCACCCAGTGCTCTCAGCGTATCATTAACAAGAATCACACTAATAGCATCCGGCATGTTTTCTGTTATCGTATGTGCCCTCCTTTTAATGAGCAGTCCGGCGGCACCCTTTTTCATCGCTTCCGGGATAAAATCATGCCCGTCAAATCTCTCCCCTATGAGCGGGATAAAGAGATTACCCTGGACCACATCCCTTGAATTCGTAGTCAATCCTTTAAAAATACCGTCAGGATGTCCCTTGATCAGGGTTCCCCCTGTTGCGGCTACAACCTCTCCGCTCGTCAGTACGGGATTTTTCAATGCCCACCTCCCGTCCCACGGGTGGCCAAGGCTCCCCCGGCAACCACCCTATCGTCAAAAGGAAGCCTTCTGGTTCCTATAATCTGATAATCTTCGTGCCCCTTTCCGGCAATCAGCACAATATCCAAGTCATCGGCAACAGAGACTGCCAGCTCGATAGCAGTTCTACGATCAGCTACAATCGTATACCCCTTTCCCGTAAAGCCGCCCGTTATAATATCATCGGGGCTGTATCTGGTTAAACCCGCTTCGATTCCCCCTTCAATTTCATCTATGATCCTTAAGGCATCCTCTTTTCTCGGATTATCAGAGGTAATAATGGCAAGGTCACTCAGCGATGTCGCAATTTTTCCCATTTCGGGTCTTTTCGTACGATCCCGGTCTCCTCCGCATCCAAAGACGGTTATGATCTTCTTTGTTCTGAATTCGGATAGGGCCGTAAGCACCTTTTTCAAGGCATCCCCGGTATGGGCATAATCCACAAATACAGAAGGTTTATCGGCTGTACTTACTCTTTCCAGACGTCCGGGAACGGTTTTCAGCGCCTGTACGCCTGATTGGATATATTCCTGCGGTATGCCGATTGACAGGGCCGTCGCTACCGCTGCAAGGATATTGTAAAGGTTGAATTGTCCGACCATGGAGGAGGATACCGGGAATCGGCTATCCGGACCTTGTATCTGTGCCGTTATTCCATCCATGGTAAGAGCGACATCAGCAGGCGACACATCACATGACGTGCCCATGCCGAAGGTAACCACGGGTGCTCTGATCTCATCAACGATCCTTGCCCCCCAGGGATCATCGCCGTTCACAACGGTAATGCGTCCATCAATCACATCCGTAAAGAACCTCTTTTTCACCAGAAAATAGTCTTCCATGGTGTGATGGTAATCGAGATGCTCCGGTGAAAGATTTGTAAATATTCCAATATCATACTCAAGTCCGTAGATCCTTTTCAGATCGATCGCGTGAGATGAGACTTCCATGACCACGTGCGTCACTCCGGCATCAACCATTTCCCGGAGTATACGGTGCAGATCAAGGGATTCGGGAGTTGTATTCGGAGCAGGAAATGCTTTACCTCCGTATCGGTAATTCACGGTTCCGGTTACTCCAACGGAATATCCGGCTGACTCGAGAATAGACTCGAGGATATAGGTTATCGTCGTCTTACCGTTCGTTCCGGTGACCCCTATGAGACAAATGTCACGAGACGGATTATCGTAAAAATTTCTCGCCAGACCACTCAGCGCCAAACGACTGTCCCTTACTTTTATACAAACAACATCCGGCATTAGGGGAACGTCCTCGTTATCGTACACGATGTAGCCTGCCCCTCGTTTTATTGCATCGATCACAAAATCATGACCGTTCAGCTCAGTGCCGGTAATTGCAACAAAGAGCGATCCTTCTTGACATTTCCGTGAGTCGTAGCAGATGCTGGATACATGTCCGGAAATGTCTCCTCTTATTTCGAGAAGGTCCACTCCCTTAAGCAGGTGCGAAAGTTTCATGCCCCTTGTCATGCTCAGACTCCCTTGTCAAACAAGACGTAACAGGTCTGACCATCCATCCGAACACCGGGGGCCGGTTTCTGGCTTATGGCCCAGCCGCTCCCCCCAATCTTTACATTTATCCCTCTGCTTTGTGATATTCTGAGTACTTCCCTTATAGACATCCCCTCAAAATCAGGGACAACCGACTCATCCGTAGTGTTGTGATACGTTATTTCCGTCGCAGTCGATGCCGGAATGATCCGCATTCTCTGGCTTTCTTCACCGCTGGCGACCTCTCTCACCTTTATGCTATCATTGGAACATCTCAGTATTTGTTCCGAAACCCTCTTGAAGACCGGTGCGGCCGCGGTTCCACCCCACCTATACATCTTCGGTTCATCGAGAATGACAAGGATTACCATCTGGGGGTCCTCGGCAGGGAAAAATCCAATGAATGAGGTCTCCACCTTTTTGGACGAGTACTGACCCGAATAGATATCAAGTTTTTGCGATGTGCCCGTTTTCCCGGCCACGGAAACATTAACGATACGGGCATTTTTTCCGGTTCCTCCTTCACCTTCCACCACATCGGTAAGGATGGTCGTGATTCTCCGAGAAGTCTCAGGTGAGAGAACCCTCCGCACCGATTCAGGTTCAAATTTCTTCACCACCGTGCCTTCCTTATCCACCAGACATCGAACGACACGCGGTTTCATCAGTATACCCCCGTTCGCTATGGCGGACATGGCACTGGCCAGCTGTATGGCCGTAACCGAAATACCCTGACCAAATGACATCGTCGCAAAGTCAACATCTCTCCATCGATTCGGACTCCTCAGGATTCCGGTTGATTCACCGGGAAGATCGATCCCCGTCTTTGAACCAAAACCGAATGCTGTTGCATAATGGTAAAATCTGTCCTTTCCGAGTTTCTCGGCAACCTTAACCGACCCGATATTGCTCGAATATTTCAGTATCTCCGACAAGGTAAGATCTTCATATTTCTTATACTGGGCCTCACGAATGACCTTGTTATCCACCCTGTAGCTCCCGTTTTCACAATTGATAACATCAGATTCCGTAACAAGGCCTTCCTCAAGAGCGGCCGCCACAACAAAGGGTTTGAAAACCGAACCGGGATCAAAACAGTCGGTAACAGCCTTGTTCCTTCTGACATCCGCCGGATATACGGAGAACGTATTGGGATTGAACTGAGGACCATTGGCCATCGCCAGCACCTCCCCGGTTCGAGGATCCATAACAACAACGGTCCCTCCCTTTGCGCCGGTACGTTCCACTGCATCCCTCAACTGAGACTCAACGATATATTGGATCCGGCTGTCGATGGTAAGGAAAAGGCTGCAACTCTTATCGTCGACCGGACCGACAGAGTCATCACTCAAATAGATCTTATATCCCCGTGCATCTCTCCCCCATTCCATCTCTTTGGGGATACCTTTCAGATATTCGTCGTATTTTACTTCCAAACCCTCCAGACCGGTGGAATCCAGACCGGCAAATCCGAGGAGATGACATGCCATTTCCCTGTGTGGATAGAACCTCTTGGGTTCCTGGATCAGGTGAACACCCTTTAGATCTAATGCTCGTATGCGCTCTGCTTTGACCGGAGAGATCTGACGGGCGATCCAGCGGAAGTTTCCCTCGGTTGAAAGCTCCTTCGCTATCTTCTGCCTCTCGACACCCAATATGGATGAGAGCTTTGACGAAACCTTCCGGCGATCTTCAACATTCGAAGGGTCCACGTAAACGGAGTCCGCCATGATTGTGGCCGCAAGTTTCTGCCCGTTTCTGTCAAATATGAACCTTCTTTCCGGGTAGAGTTTCAAACTCTTTTTATGCTGTCTGTCAGCGAGTTTTTTCAGTGCCTCACCGGAAACAACCTGAAGCTGGAATGCCCTTGAAGCCAGTGCCACAAACAGCACAAGGAAAAAAATCAATATCGACAGTACCCTGAATCGTAGCCATTTTCCCGATTTTGAACTCATTTTAAGAAAATCACCTGATCCCTTTCCGGATAGTCCATGCCAAGTGTATTTCTCGCAATGGATTCTATCCTGCCAGGAGATTTCAACGTCGCAATTTCAATCTTCAATCTCCTGTTTTCCTCCAAAAGTCTGTCTCTGAGGTGCATCTCTTCTGCTATCCGGTAGTCGATGTTCGTGATACTGATACGAAACCACACAGAGACAAGAATGACAGCCATGAACATAAGTGCGCCAAAGATAAGGCGAGAGAATCTCCATCTCCCCCATGTCTTGTCCGTTACCGTCATCTTCATATCCTTACGGCCGTTCTCAGTCGCGCACTTCTTGCCCGCGGATTAGAAGCTATCTCTGCATCTCCTGGCACGACAGCTCTCTTGATCGGCACCCTTACCTTACTTGACCTGTTGCAACGACAGACCGGAAAATCAGGAGGACAGATACAGCCTCTTTCCCAGGAACGAAATGCATTTTTAACCATTCTGTCTTCGAGCGAGTGAAAGGATATGATGGAAAACCTGCCCCCTCTCTCCAACATATCGATGCCGTTTTCTATTGCCCTATGAAGATTTGCCAGTTCATCGTTGACGGCAATCCGGATGGCCTGAAAGGTCTTCGTGGCGGGATGTATCTTTTTGTTCCTCAGGTGACCGGGAAGGGCCCGTGCGATAACCGCGGCAAGTTCACCCGTCGTTTTTATTGGAGATAGCTTCCGCCTTTCCGAAATTGCTCGTACAATCCTTCCGGGCATCATCTCTTCACCATATTCTTTTATGAGCTTCTTCAGTCTCTCTTCCGGGAAACCGTTCACTACATCGAAGGCCGTTAATTCAACTTCCCGGTCCATCCGCATATCAAGCGGCGCATCCATAGAGAAACTAAAACCCCTGTCAGGTGTATCGAGTTGGTGGGACGAAACTCCCAGATCCAGTAAAATGCCATCTACTTTTTCGATACCCAATCCCGACAGTATGTCTCCGATATCGGCGAAGTTGCCTTTTACAAGCCGTATCCGATCCTCGAATACCCCAAGGCGTCGCCGTGCTTCTGAGAGTGCATCGCTGTCACGATCAACACCGACAAGAACACCATCCGGAGCCGTCCTGACAAGAATCTCATACGCATGTCCACCACCCCCCAGTGTTCCGTCAAAATATACGCCACCCGGCCCGCATCCCAAAGAATCCACTGTTTCTCGGAGCATAACCGGTTCATGAAAAAAAGGCGTTTTCATATCCCAAGCTCGGCCATATAATCGCCGTAGGCATCAACATCCTGGCTGGACTTGTCTATCTCTTGTTCGAATCTCTCCCTGTTCCAGATTTCTATACTCCGTCCCATGCCGGCGATAATGATCTCCTTCTCAAGCTTCGCGTACTCCCTGAGAGGGGGAGGAATCAGTACTCTCCGCTGTGCATTAAAAGAACAGTCAACAGCGCCAGACATGAAAAAACGCTGAAATGCACGTACTTCTTTCTTTATTATGGACTGCTGGAACACCTTCTCTTCGATGGCAACCCACTCGTTGTAAGGAAATACAAGGAGGCAGCCATCCCAGTTTGTTATCACCATCCGTTCGTCATACTTCTCGGTGAAGACCTGGCACAGCCTGGCGGGGAAGATGACCCTCCCCTTCTCATCAATGGTATGATAATATCTTCCCCTAAATACGGACATGCGATGAGATCCTCCACAATCATCCACTTTGCTCCACTCTTAGGTTGAACTATAGAGACGCATAGTGGCTTTGTCAAGAAAAAAACCGCTATTTTTTTCTTTTAATCTGATATTTTAGGACCGCTTTATTGTGTTCCTTCAGGTTGGACGAAAAGTGGTGGGAACCATTGTTCTTAGAGACAAAATATAAAAAATTCACTGACGCCGGATACAGGGCGGCCTCGATCGCCTCCCTGCCGGGATTACAGATAGGTCCCGGTGGTAAACCCTTTATCCGATAGGTGTTGTAAGGCGTTGTTTTCAGCAGGTCGCTTTTTCTGAGATTTCCATCAAAGTCTTCGATGCCGTAAATAACGGTCGGATCACTCTGAAGCTTCATCTCTCTCTTCAATCTGTTATGGAAGACCGCCGATATCATAGATCTTTCTTCCTGAGGCCCTCCCTCTTTTTCAATAATGGAGGCAAGGGTTACCGCTTCACCTTCCGTGAGACCCAGTTCATCGGCTCTCTTCACCATGTCGGGCGTCATGACATTTCTGAACTGTCGTACCATGAACCGGATAATTCCTTCCTCGCCCATCGATTTGTTAAGCGTATGGGTATCGGGGAACAGATACCCCTCGGCACTTTCTCCCTCAATACCGAGTGACGACAGCAGGCTGCTGTCGGATGCAAGGCCCATAAAGGTTTCCCGATCGACAAGTCCCTGATCCTCCAAACGGGAGGCTATCTGGCTCAGCGTAAAGCCCTCCGGTATAAAGACCTGGTATTCTTTTACTTTTCCTCCCGTAAGTCGGCCTAACACATCCAGCGGAGTCATGGAACTCAGCAGATCATACTCACCCGCCTTGATACGCTTCAATGTATCCGTTACCAATGCCAGGAAATAGAATCCTTGTTTATATTTGATAAGTCCTGCTTTGTTCAGAATATCGGCCGTCTGATAAAAGGAACTGCCCCGAGGTATCTCAACCGTAACCTCCCGGTACTGAAAATCTATCGGGCTGTACGCATAATTGTAGAGAGCCAGGCATATGAAAGATACAGCTATTAAAACTATGACTGTAATTATTTTAATCCATCGCACCACGATCATCCTTTTTGTTCTTCATGTGATCCAGGTAATCCTGGAGGATAATTGATGCCGCAACCTTGTCGACAACGGCTCTTCTCTTTCTGTGATTCATATCCGTCTCTCTGAGCAGGCCCTCCGCCTCTTTTGTGGAGAGGGATTCGTTCCATTTCACAACAGGCACAGACACCCCTCTTTCAAGGGCATCTCCGAACATGTTTACTTTCTCGCAGGCAATCCCCTCCGTGCCATCAAGCCTGACAGGGTACCCTATGACGATTTTTTCGACCTCATACTCCTGTACAAGTCTCTCTATCTGCTGAATATCTTTCTTCCAATATGTTCTGGTAATCGTGGCGACTCCCCGGGCGGTCATTCCCAGTTCATCGCATACCGCTACCCCGATTCTCCTTTCTCCGTAATCAAGACCGAGTATTCTCATAATGACACACAATGTTGTACTTGTTAATTAACTCCGAGTAACCGGATGCTCGGTAACGGGGATCGTTATTGACGGTCCCAACAAGGGTTATATCCGAAACTCGAAATCTCATAGCACATTATCACTGATATTACAAAATCCTAACAGACAATCTCCTTGTGCAAACTTCGTGTTTTTGTTATTCCTGCAACAGGTAAAGCACGGGCTGGGGTATTGAATGGGAACTACGAAACACATTATCTTAGGCACAGCGGGGCATGTTGATCACGGGAAGACCTCTCTCATAAAGGCTCTCACCAATGTCGATACGGATAGGCTGAAAGAGGAAAAGGAACGAGGGATTACGATCGAACTAGGGTTTGCACCTCTTATCCTCCCTGATGGACAGAAGATCGGGATCGTGGATGTTCCCGGACATGAAAAATTCGTAAAAAACATGGTTGCCGGAGCCGGAGGGATCGACCTCGTCGCCCTGGTGATCGCTGCGGATGAAGGTGTCATGCCGCAGACGCGCGAGCACTTCGAAATATGCGAGCTTCTCGGAATCAAAAGGGGCCTCGTGGCACTTACAAAGATAGACATGGTGGACGAGGAGTGGCTCGCACTCATAGAGGAAGATATCAGGAATTTCTTGAAGGGAACCTTTTTGGAGACATCTCCGATCGTTCCGCTGTCGTCGGTGACTGGCGTCGGTTTGGATGAATTCCTCGCGGCATTGCAAGAAATTGTTACCACCCTTGATGAGCGAACGGACTCCGGGCTCTTTCGACTTCCTGTGGACAGGGTATTTACGATGAAAGGGTTCGGTACGGTGATAACCGGAACGCTGGCATCCGGGAAGATACAGGTCGGTGACACCATAGAGATCATGCCTGCCGGGGGACAGGCAAAGATACGGGGCATTCAGGTCCATAACGAGACAGCGCAGATGGCACAGGCCGGTCAGAGAACGGCCGTCAATCTTCAGGGGACCGACCGCACGGCAATAGAGAGGGGGTACGTTCTCACCCGCCCTGACACCTTTACGGCATCGAACCGCCTGGACATTCACATGAGCTACCTCGCCAGCGCAGGCAGAAAACTGAAGAATCGTGCACTTGTCAGATTTCACACCGGTACCAGCGAAACGATTTCAAGAATCATACTGCCGGATCGGGATTACATAGAACCGGGCGAAGACATATACGCGCAGGTAATCCCGAAGACCCCGGTGGTGGCCATGTCGGGAGACCGTTTTGTCATCAGAAGCTATTCTCCGATTACCACGGTCGGTGGCGGAGAGATACTGGATCCCCTCGCAAAGAAACACAAAAAACAACCAGCGTCTGATGAAGTGGAAAAACTCCACCGAGGAACCGGTGAAGAGAAAACCGGCATCATACTGGAACGATCCGGCCTTGACGGTATCACAAGTCTGATCCTTGCCATACGAACGGGCCTGTCGCCCGGAGAACAGGAAAAGATTCTCGAAAAGATGCTATCCGAAAAGAAGGCCCTCCTGATCGACCGCGACGAACGAAGGGTTGTCTCTTCCCGGATTTACCGTGATTTTCAAGACCGGGTCCTGTCGGAACTAGCGGCATATCACAAAAAGTATCCTTTGAGAGAGGGCATTTCCCGGGAAGAACTCAGAACTACCCTCGGAGGTTTTATTAATCCCAAGCTCTTTGGCAAGGCTATGAAGGACCTTGACGACGAAGGGAAAATTGTCTCGGCTAAGGAAAATGTACGAATAGAGGATCACTCGGTCAATCTGAAGGACGATGAAATACAACTCAGGGAGGAAATAGCCGGTATTTACGTGAATGCGGCCCTGACGCCACCTCTGACAAAAGAACTCATGGAACAATTCCCCGGAAACAAGAAGGCGGTGACCGATATACTGAATGTTATGTTGAACACGAATGTTCTTATAAAGGTTAATGAAGATTTGTATTTCCACCGGGAATCCCTCGATCGACTCGAAGGGGATTACCGGGCACTGCTCACAAAAGACGGTAAGGCGTCTCCTGCCACCTTCAAAGAGATGACCGGATTGTCGCGCAAGTTTATAATTCCACTTATGGAATATTTTGATAAAACGAAGCTGACCATCCGCGTAGAAAACTATCGGATGTTGAGGGAAAAAGTAAAATGAAGGCCCCGACTGAAACGATGGAAATCGGCTTTTACAACGGAGGGAAGATCTCACGCATCGTCGAACCGATTATACGGGAAAATCCTGTAGATATATTCTTCAACAGCCGGAAAGTCGCGACCATTGCCTGCACAGGGATCCATCTCGAGGAACTGGCGGTGGGGTTCATATTTTCTATAGGTGCAATAGGAGCTTTGGGAGACATACAAAAGATCGAGGTAAATCCCGATGGTTCAAGAGTTGACGTTCTGACTACCAATGAGATACCTGCGGAATCCACTCATTCCGAACTGTTCGTTTTGTCCAGTGGAGCTAAGACGAGCGGTTCGAGAAAGAAAAAAGACCCCATTACGTCTGACATGTTGATACGCCCTACAAAGATTATCGAATTCATGGAAGAATTGCTTACCTCATCCCCACTCCATAAAGAAACACACGGAACCCACTGTTCGGCCCTTGCCGACACAGAAAAGATTATCGTTTTGAGGGACGACATCGGACGCCACAATACCATCGACATGCTGGGCGGATATGCCATTCTTAACGGTATCGACTGTTCAGACAAGGTCATTGTCAAAACGGGACGAGTATCGTCGGAAATTGCAGAGAAGGTATGGACACTGGGCATCCCCATCATGATCTCTCATTCGGTCCCAACCTCTGAGGCGGTCGGTATTTTAAGGAACGCGGGCATCACTCTCATAGGCCATGTCAGAGGCGGGTCTTTTAAAGTTTATTGCAACGAAAGGCGAATACAATTTTGAATACGAAAAACATCTATGTAACGGATATTCGGGCGGGAGACAGAGTTACCGATACATTCCTCGTCACGGAAAAGAATATGGCCATATCCCAGAAAGGAAATCCCTACCTGAATCTGAAGCTTCGAGATAAGACCGGTGAAGTTGACGGACGGGTATGGGACAGGGCGGCCGAGATGAACGGCATATTTCAGCAGGGAGATATCATCCGGATACAGTCCCAGGCGGTCAGTTTCAGAAATGTCATACAGCTTTCCATCTCCAAGATCGCCGTTACCGATGATCCGGCCATCAACCCCGCCGATTATCTGCCGTCATCGACATCGGATACCGCTGAGATGCTTGACTCTCTCATGGCTATCATAGCCACGGTTGAAAACCCCCATTTAAAGATCTTGCTCGATCGGATATTCAACGACGAGGAGACTGCAGACGCCTTCCAGAATGCACCAGCCGCTAAAGGCTTTCATCATGCGTACATAGGGGGACTCCTCGAGCACACGCTATCAGTGGCGCAGCTCCTCGACCTGGTGGCGAATCATTATCCGGACGTAAACAGGGATCTGATTATCGCAGGAGGAATACTGCACGATATCGGGAAGATCCATGAACTTACATTCAACGGAACGATGAACTACACGGATGAGGGACGGCTTGTCGGCCATATCGTCCTGGCGGTGGAGTTTGTCGATGCGAAGATCGCCGAAATAGAAGACTTTCCGAAACAACTGGCTCTCGAGCTTCGTCACATCCTTCTCAGCCACCATGGAACCCTGGAGTTCGGATCTCCGAAACGTCCCAAAACGGTGGAGGCCCTCATCGTAAACTTCATCGATGATCTGGATGCGAAGACAAACGCGTTCAGAGAATTCATGAATGTTCCGGGAAATGAAGCGAACTGGACACCCTACCACCGGCTCCTTGAGAGATTTATCTACAAGGGGCAGCATCAGGAAGGTGGCGATCCGGTACCCGAAGGATAAAATCGGGCTAATACACCCGGGCACCAAATATAGCAGTTCCGACTCTGACGATGGTTGCTCCCTCTTCCACGGCAACTTGGTAATCGCCTGACATCCCCATCGAGAGCTCCCGCATTTCGACGCCCGGTATCTCCTCAGCGATAATCATATCTCTGAGTTTCCGTAAGGCAACAAAATACGGTCGTGCATCCTCGGGATCATCAAACCATGGGGGCATCGTCATGAGTCCCCGGATCGAGAGGCTATTAAGAGGAGCGATCTGCCTGATCAAGGTAAGTGCCTCGTCCGCACCGATACCGCTCTTACTCTCCTCACCGCTTACGTTCACTTCAACAAGGATATCCATCGTCCGTCCTACGGCAGCCGATCTCTTATCAAGCTCCACCGCCAGCCCCATCCGGTCGACGGAATGGATCATATCAAAGAGTCTGACAGCATATTTCGACTTATTGGACTGCAGATGGCCGATCATGTGCCATGTGACATCAACATCCATCGTCTCGATCTTTCTCTTCGCTTCCTGAATATAATTTTCACCCATGATATCCACACCGGCCTCGATCGCCTCCAGGATCCGGTCATCGTCCACCGTCTTGGTCACGGCCATCAGTCTTATCTCCGAAGGCTTCCGCCCCGACCTCAGGGCCGCCTCTGCAATCTTTTCCCTTATTATTCGTATGTTATCCCCTACTGCTGACATTTTGTTTCTCCTTCTGATTAAAAATGAACATTACAGAACTGGCACAAAGGCTCTTGCTGATTTTAACTCGGTTTATTTGTGATTTATATCTCATTGCAATTAATTAATACTTTGCATTCTTTGACCCAATTCAACAATAAGATCATAGTCGGCCAATTGATAGAAAACTTGGCGTGGTATTACGTCAAAGGCAATATCACGGCATGTAGTAAGAAGATCAGAAGATTGGCTTTCAATAGTGGCCACAACATGAATAAATAGCAATACTGCCAAGATATTTGTGTTCGTATGGTTATGCCACAGGCTTCTATATTTAGTTAAAAATGAATTTGAAAGTACGGCCAATTTAGGGCTTACTTCGTCAGCAGACCCAACTTTCAAGATCATTTCCTCCTTTTTGGTCAACTTATCCATGGAGAGGCAAATGATACCTTTAACATTTGGTCTTGTCCTCATTTTTTTGTATAACTGTGTCGCGGCTTCTGAGACATTATCTGCCATCTTTTTTTCACTGTGTATACGCTTACATTGAACATTGAATTTAGCTTTTTTAAAAACGAAGTCGACATCATCAAAGCCAACAATTTTAGCACCAGCCTTCTTAAATTTGGCTGCGGCTTCTAATTCAAAGAGTGTATTTCTTGGTTCAATATTGTTTGCATTAACATCTTCGTCCCAAGAATGGTAGGGACCTTGTAGCATCATCCGTAGCTTTCTTCTAGGAATCTCATTACTTTTTAAGCTTTTAAAAGCCTCTTGAATTTCAATAAAAGAGGATGTTTCGGTTAATGCGAACCAAAGCTTCGTATTTCCATATTTTGCAATTAAATCCTCAAGAAGATTATTTTCACTATGTTCAACTATCTGTTTATTCAGATAAAAAACCTCTTCAAATCGTGTTCTCTCAGTTTGAATACCTATACTATTCAACCAGTTTCCTGTTTTCTCCAACTTTTGAAACTGATCGTCAAAGGTAATGGTGTTAAACATGAAAGTCATAGAGGAATGCCATTTGTTTTATGCCAAACAGTTAATATAGATGCTAAAATTTACGCCGATTTTAACAAAGGTTTTTCTTTGGACAACACTTCCCCGCATGAATACTTCTTTAAAATCTGATAATTATTAAAAGGGGAAGCAGAAACAGAGTTTTCTTTGATCTTCCCCATCCCTTCCTGTTCATACCAACCTCAGCGCCCCGGCCTTTTTCATCGCAGTCACCACTTCGCACAGGGGAAGGCCGATCACGTTGGTGTATGAACCCCGAATCTCTTTTATGAAAAAGGCCGCCTTTCCCTGGACGGCGTACCCACCGGCCTTGTCGTACGGTTCGCTGGTGTGTATATACCACTCCATCTCATCTTCTGAAATGTCCTTGAACTGAACGCCTGAGTGGATAGCTTCATTGGCGACGATATCCTCCCCTCCTTTGACAAGGGCAAAGCCTGTTATGACCGTATGTTCCCGGCCGCTGAGCATACCGAGCATTTTCTTCGCCTCGGGGGGCGTTGCCGGTTTTCCAAGGATTTCCCCGTCTATGATTACGATCGTGTCCGCTCCCAGAACCCACCTGCCCGGATGTGCCCGGGACACGGCAAGCGCTTTCTCTCTTGACAACCTCAGGACATGATCCTCGGGTGATTCCTTGTCTTTATGTTTCTCATCGATTTCACTTGGAATTATCTCAAAATCCGGGACCAGCGCACCGAGCAGTTCTCTGCGTCGCGGCGAAGCCGATGCCAGGATAAATGATGCCTGCATATTCATAGTTCTTATATCTCCCGATAGTACAATTGGTTAAAATCATCCCGCAAAAAATGCTACTGATTCGCTACAGGCTTCATTCTGCTATCCAGATATTTCCTGGCCAAATCAATATACAGCTGTTTGCCCCAGCCCCATATCTCCTTGTCATTCTCAGATACCTCACGAAGCACTCTCGCGGGATTTCCCCCGGCAACTACTCCACGGGAAATTATTTGGTTCATCTTTACGACGCTTCCCTCGGCTATTATCGACCACTCCCCTACCTCGGCATATATACTGATTATGGAACCCATACCGATAACGGCCTCATTGTCGATTTTTCTCCCGTGTATGATAGCCCCATGACCAAAGGTAACTTTTTCTCCTATTCTGTGCACATCGTTTGGTGGTGCGTGGATTATCACTCCTTCTTCAACGGCTGTCCCCTTCCCTATCTCAATTCTTCCGTAATCACCCCGCAATATGGCGCCATGTCCGATATAGCAGTTGTCACCGATGATTACGTTACCAATGACTTGCGCAGTGTCACTGACATACGAATTTTTCCCGACTAACGGTCGATTTCCGTCAAATTCATAGAGCATTGCAAGATCCTTTATTCCATGTATTTACATATGTCATAGGCGGCCTCCAAAGTAGAAGGGTTAACCAACGGTTGCGATAAGAGCCGCCTGTTTACGGATTTCTTAAAGATATGTCTTTCAGTCGAGGAGTACCCTGATCACGACTTTTCTCGTTCTCGGCCCATCGAATTCACAGAAAAAGATCGACTGCCACGTGCCTAAAACAAGGCTGCCATTCTCCACAAATACAACCTCAGAGGAACCAAAAAGAGATGCCTTAATGTGAGCTGCGGAATTTCCCTCCATATGTCGGTAGTCATCATATAGCGGAATAATTTTATCCAATTCCTTCAAGATGTCTTTCGGGACATCGGGATCTGCATTCTCATTTATGGTAACCGCCGCGGTCGTGTGAGGCACAAAAATATAACACACGCCGTTTGTAATCCCTTTTTTCTTCAGAATCGATCGTACCTCCCCGGTAATATCAACCATCTCAAACCGTGCATGTGTTTTTACAATAACCTGGTCCATACATTTCCCCTCACTTCTTTATACCGTAATATAAGAAAATAAATGGTTCTGATCCTTTAGAAAAAATACTGTACTAAATACATTTTTTGACGTAAGATTACCACGTTGTTACTATTTCAGGTACTGTATTGTCACGAATCTGAAACACGCTGATATGTGTTTGTTCGAATTCGATCGCATAAAAAACATCCGGCAGGAATACCATGAAACTTGAAAACTTTTTAAGGAAGGTACACCTGTTTCAGTCCCTCAGTCACCATGACAGTGAGCGTCTCGCAGCTTCTCTAAAACGCCGTTTTCTGAAAAAGGGAGAGGCTTTGTTCCGCAAAGGTGACGAGGGGACTACACTGTATATAGTAAAATCCGGAAGTGTCAAGGTTGTTCTTCCCTCGGAAATGGGTGACGAAGTCGCTCCGGCAATACTCTCAGAGGGAGATTTCTTCGGTGAAATGTCCCTCCTAGACGGATTACCGCGCTCCGCTGATGCCGTGGCACTTGAATCTTCCGAGTTGTTGGCTCTGAATCAAAAAGATTTTCTGGTATTCCTGAAGGATAACGAAAAGGCCATACAATCGATCTTATCGTATCTCTCAATGCGGTTGCGTAAGACGGATGATCTTTTGGAAGATGCTCACTTTCTCAACATCTCCACAAGGCTCGCTAGAAGACTGGTAGAGCTGTCCCAAAAATACGGCAACCAAAAGGAAGAAGGGGGGCCCATTCAGATCGATCTGCGCCTGACCCAGAATGATCTGGCCAGTATCGTTGGAGCCACACGGGAAAGTATCAATAAGGAACTGAGGATTCTTCGCGAAAGGGGATTAGTCAGCACGGAAGGAAACATAATTACGATTCTTAATATGGAACGACTCGCAATACGTGCCCATCTATAGTGACCCATGTGACACACTTCACACGAGGGGCATGAATCACTTCATTGCAAACACCCACTATCTTTAGTATAAATTTCACAAAAGGGTTGTCCTTAATGTATTTTCAGCACTTTTTCTTAAATAACAGGTGGTTGTGATCATGTTGCCGAATATTGAATGCCTTGCTCAAATCTTCTCGGCAATTCTGGGGGCTATCGTGGGAAGCTTTCTGAATGTATGCATCTACAGAATTCCATCCGGAAAATCCATCGCGTTCCCTGCATCTCACTGCCCGACCTGCGGGCATCCCGTAAAGTTCTACGATAACATACCGATTATCAGTTACATTTTCCTCAGAGGAAAATGCAGAAACTGCCACGAAAGGATATCACCAATCTATCCTGCAGTCGAACTGTTGACCGCTGTCATGTCGTTTATTCTGTTCCGAAAATACGGTCTATCATTCGAGTATCTTCTTTCCTTTGTGTTCACATGCGCCCTGATCGTCATAACCTTTATTGACCTGAAGCACCAGATTATCCCGGACATAATCACACTTCCGGGAATACCCCTGTTTGCCCTGGCTGCCATCTTTGTTATGGATGTTTCCATCAAGGATTCTCTGATAGGAATACTGATAGGTGGGGGATCGCTCTATCTGGTCGCCCTTATATACCAGCTCCTGACAAAGAGAGACGGAATGGGGGGCGGAGACATAAAACTGCTTGCCATGCTTGGAGGATTTCTCGGATGGCAGTCTCTGTGGTTCATTATTATGGCAAGCTCTCTTATCGGAGCGGTTGCAGGTATTTCCGTCATGATCGCAAAGGGACAAGACTCAAAATACGCCATTCCTTTCGGACCATTCCTGTCTATCGGCGCCCTCGCCTATATATTTTGGGGCAATATGGTTATGAACCTCGTATTTTACAGGTAGACTGAAATGATGACTGTCAGACATAAAAAAGCCGGCTTTACGTTGATAGAGCTCATGATAGTATTCATGGTCATAGGAATTGTGGTCGGCATAGCCACGCCTGCTCTTCAGCAGTACTCAGTAGACGCAAACCTGAAATCAGCAATCAGAAACCTTAAATCCGACATGGAACTGTCAAAGTTGAGAGCTATCCGTGAAAATGCGCGAGTGGTCATGGACTTCGACACCGGGAACAACAGCTATGAGGCCTTTGTGGATAACGGAGAAGGTGGAGGAATTGCCGGAAATAACATCCAGGATGGAACAGAGCCACTCGTCAAAACCGTACACATTCCCCTCCATGTCACCATGTACGAAGCCAGTTTTGCAGGGGGTGTGCCACGATTCCGCTTTGATGGGAGGGGACTCCCCAACGGATTCGGAGGACATGTTTATATGAAAAACACAAAAAATAATTACCGAAGTGTGGTCCTGTCCATGGTTGGCCGTATACAGATCGGTACAAGTACTGACGGTGGAGATTGGATAGATGTCGATTAATAGAACTGCCAAAACATCGCGACACATCAAGAAAGGACTGCCCGGTGACGGGGGATTTACCATCATCGAGGTACTGATAGCCATATTCATACTCACCATAGGACTTCTGGCCATAGCCTCGATGCAGGTCAGTGCGATCCACGGGAACAAAACCGGGAATGATATTTCGCACGCCATATTCCTGGCACAGGACAAACTGGAAGAGCTGAAAAGCAGTGCGGACATAACCGGCCTGGCTACCAGTGGCAGTGATCAGGATGGGATATATACCCGGAATTGGCAAATCGGCCCTTCCGGGACCAATTCACGCACAGTGACTGTGACGGTATCATGGATAACAGGAGGAAATACCCACAGCGTATCACTGAACACTATCAGCAGAGGGGGAGGATATTGATGTACCGGACACGCCCATCAGCCAATATACGGACCTGCGGTTTTACACTGGTTGAGATCCTGGTAGCAATTTCCGTAATGGGCATCGCCGTAGGAGCAATCTATGGGATATTCATCGCCTCCAACAGATCGTATCAGACCCAGGATCATGTCGCGGAAGCGCAACAGGGAGTGCGCATAGGGACTGATTTTATGGTCAGAGATATACGCATGGCGGGGTTGGACCCTCTCGAAACCGAAGTACCGGGCATTGAAGAAGCTACCGCCACAAAGATACGGATCACGTACGACACAGACATGAACGGTATCATCGATAATCCGCAAAACGAGGAGCGCATAACCTATGAGTACGATGCGGCCAATGACAGGCTCAGGCGATGTCTCTATGAAGGAACTGCAAGCGAAAGCTGGCAAACCCTTATTAGTGATGTAAGCGCTCTGTCGTTGGTATATCTGGACACAAACGGTAACACCATCGCCTCGCCGGTAGTTACGGCAGATCTTGCATCCATAAAGACTATCGTTATTTCAATGACATGTGACGGAACAGATTCCCTTGGACAAACGTTCTCTCGGACACTGAACTCAAGGGTTATCTGCAGGAATCAATGATTATGAATATGAGAAAGAGATACATCATGGCAACAGACAACAAAAACAGTATAAACAACGAAAAGGGGTTTGCCCTTGTCGCCGCGGTGTTGATACTCGCTGTCATGACTATCATAGGCATCGCGGCAACTACAACTTCGACAATCGAGATGCAGATCGCCGGTAATGAAAATCAGTATACAGGCACCTTTTACAACAACGAGGGTGTCCTGATAAATACGATGGAGAATCCCAGTCTATGGTTGACCACTACCTTTCTGACAGCCGGAGAAACCGTTGCATCGTACACCAGCGTCCTCAATGACACGACAGCGGAAATCCGCTGTATAGAAAGTACGAACACGCCTATTACGGGATTGAGCACCGGGGCGAATACGCTTCCGGCACGACTTCACAGAGACTCACCTCCGAGCGGATCTGGATACAGCATGAAACATTTTGAGGTGCACAGGTACGGTATTACAACGACCTCCGGGAGCGGCAATATCCGGATACAGACGGGGGTATGGAAGGTATTTAACAAGAGTCAGTAATACAAGAACGTAAAGGGGAGAATATGCCATGAAACGGGCCTGGCTTATAACAATCATAATGGCCGTCATTCTGCTTGCTGTGCCGAGAATACTCATAGCGGATGACACGGAGATTTATGGTACAGTAACCATCTCGCTCCAGCCTAATATTTTAATAATATTTGATAACTCTGGGAGTATGGGCACTGTTGACATCGGTGGCGAATATTACGATCCGGCAACAACATACTCCGGTCCCTACTCAACCAATACGGTCTATCAAAAAAGCAGAGGGTCCTGGGTATGGTTTGCCAATGATGTCAATAGCCTGAATTGTGAGTCAGTAAAACAGGAACTCCTCACAAAGGGCTACGCCACCAGGGCACGGATATACTCGGGGAGTTACACCTGCGGTGGAAGTCAGAAAACACTTCGCCTGGGAAATTACATGAATTATGACGAATCCGGTGTCGGAGATGCAAGATCGAGAATATCCGTGGCCAAAGAAGTTATTACCAATCTCATAACCATTACAGATAATGTGAGATTCGGTCTTATGATCTTCAATGAATCTGAAGGAGGGCACATCGTCAGCGGATGCGGCACCGATAAGACCACCCTGATAAATACGATCAACGCCCTCAGCGCCACTACCTGGACACCTCTTGCAGAGACCCTGGCAGAAGCAGGACTTTACTTCGCCGGCAAACAAAGCTGGTTCAACGGCAGCACTACATACACGTCACCCATGGAGGAACGGTGCCAGAAGAACTACATCATTCTCATGACGGATGGCGCCCCGACCATGGACAACAACACAAAGCTCACATCGGGAACCTATATCAACGGAGATACCATCGGTGACTATGACGGGGACGGCAGTGATCCAGGCTGGTACGAAAGTTATGGAACGGATTATCTGGATGATGTGGCAAAATACCTCTACGAAAACGACTGCAATCCCACACTCGGAACAGGAACCTCTTTTGAGAAACAGAATATCACCACCTACACCATAGGCTTCAAAACAGATCAGCAACTGCTTCAGGACACCGCATTGAACGGCGGTGGAGATTATTACACGGCCAACAGCATATCAGGTTTATCGGAGGCATTCGAAGCGATCATGTCCAACATATCGGAGGCGAACGCCATGTTTGTCTCTCCCGTTGTCCCGGTCAGCAGGATGAATAGGACCTATGCGGGAGATCGCATCTATCTGGGATTCTTCAAACCCCAGCAGAGCGGTACATGGCTGGGAAATCTCAAGAAATACGGCTTGGACTCGAACGGAAATCTGATAGACGTAAACGGGAATCTGGCCACCATGGCCGATGGAACGATAAAAGACAATGCCCTTTCCTACTGGTCGCCCACCCCTGATGGTCCGAATGTGGCCGCCGGCGGCGTTGGGGAGGTCATGCTCGATCAGGCAAGCAGAAGCATATACACCTACATGGGAACTCAATCATCCCTTATCCATGCGGACAACTTATTCTCAGCAGACAACGCACTGATCACCAACACCACATTAGGAGTAACCAGCGATTCTCAGAGAATAAGCCTGATCAATGACATATACGGCTACAACAGCCTCTGGATACTGGGGGACATCCTCCATTCAGAGCCAGCGATTATTCATTACAGTTCGACAAGTACTATCCTATTCGCAGGGAGCAATGACGGGATGATGCACTGTTTCGATGACAGCGACGGAAGAGAACGGTGGGCTTTCATACCGCCGAACCAGCTCGGTCGTCTGCCGTTGCTCTTAACGGCCGATCATGACTACTTTGTTGACGGCTCACCGGTGGTACATGAAGGGACCAGCCAGAAAATTCTGTTTTTTGGAGAACGGCGGGGAGGAAACAACTACTACGCCCTTGATGTCTCATCCGTTACCTCGCCATCCTATCTGTATACGATACACTCGGACATATTGGGAGCAGAGACTCTCGGACAATCCTGGTGTAAACCGGAGATATGCACCATCCAAACCTCGAGCGGATCGGAAACGGTATTCCTGATGACAGGGGGATATGATACGAATCAGGATGCATCCACACCCGAATCCTCCGACAATGAAGGACGCTCGGTCTTCGCAATAAAGACTACCAACGGCGCACTCAGCAGCCTGAACTTTAATGCGAACAACTTCGCCTCTATGACACACTGCATCGTGTCTACCTCAGGCTTCGACACCGATTCGGACGCCATCGTCAACAGCGTATATGCCGGAGACCTCGGAGGCAACATGTTTGCCTTCGAAGACAATGATAAAGACGGCACGTGGTCCGGCAGAAAACTCTTCTCAGCCCCGATAGCGGACGGTACAAGGAAGAAAATCTTTTACGCCCCCGATGGTGTCAAGGAATCTTTCGGTGAAGTCATATTCTTCGGGACCGGAGACAGAGCGGATCCCGGTGAGACAGGCGTCGTAAACAGGATGTATTCAATCAAGAACAATTGGGAGGACAGCGGAACATTCACAACCATAACGGAATCCGACCTGGTGGATGTCACCGACGATCTGATACAGATGGGTACTGACGAGCAAAAGATACAAACCGCCGAGGCCCTTAAAGCTTCCAAAGGATGGTACATACGATTGGAGCATACAGGTGAGAAGGTGACGGCATCCCCGACGGTCTTTGCCGGTGTTGTCTATTTTACGACCTACACGCCTGCTTCCGAAACGAGTGCTGGTGATCCGGAAGATCCGTGCGGGGCACCGACGGCAAGAGGCGTAGCACGTCTCTATGCGGTCAATTATCTCACCGGAGGGGCCGTGCATGACTACAACAGTACTACCGAAACCGATGCAGAGGGAGAGGTGGTAGAGCGCGGAAAACAGGATCGTGTTAAGGAAATCGGTACCGCCATCCCGACCGCACCAATCATTGCCGTACGAGAAACCGGGCCGAAGATCTATATCGGAATTGAAGGTGGAGTAGCACCGGAAGACCCGGTGGCAACGATGGATATTAACGTGTTTTACTGGCGGGAACTTCATGAGTAACCGCTTTCACGGAAATATATTCTATATGGACCCATATGCATAAGGAGGAATCATGCATTACAGAAGGAACGGAAAAGAATTTATTGGCCTTTGTGTCGTACTATTTGTCTGTCTTGCCCTTGCCCAGGCCATACAGGCAGGCAACAACGGTACGATAAACGAGTCGGCAGATCTCGACTTTTTTACGCTCCAGACAACGGTCATGAAGGTACACCCACAAAACAAATACCTGATAGCGGGCGAAAAAACCATTGAACTGGTTGACTTCAGAAAAGGGAACAAACAATTCAGAACCATGGTAAAAAGCTCCAGCGGGAGCGATATTACTCTGGCTTTTCTCAAGAGAGGACAGAAAATTTTCATACGAGGATTTGAACTCCCCGATGGAACGATACAGGCACGGGAGATCTACCAACTACCAGATAGCGTGAAAACCAGAAACGATCTTCGTAAATATTCTTTTTTTGATAAGGTCCCCTTCTGGGAATCCACCATTATAAAATAGGAACGAAAAGTCGAAATTCCTTGACTTGAAAAAGCCCTACATATATCATTAGATAAAAGATTTATAGATCGGAGGTAGGGTTCATGGGTACACAGAAGAGATATTGCTCTATATGTGCATGGAGAGGAACCTGTGCCAAACGGTTTACCGTCTCCAAGGACGCCAGTGGAAAAGTTAATTGCCCCGATTTTACAAGAGATCTTGCCATCAAAGATAAAGATATTGACGAAATAGAAAAAATGGATAATAGATAAATCGACAAAGCGGGTGAAAGGCGTATAGAGCTGTACCGCTTTGAAGTTATTTGAGAAAGGTTGGCTTTCGGGCCAACTTTTTCGTTTTGTGCATAAGGAAGAATTCACTCAGACCTATGAAAAAGAAACTTACCAGACTCCTCGAAGAATCGATCAATTCCTGTATTAAAAAAGAACTATTAAAGAAAACGGACATTCCTCCCATAGAAGTAGAGCTACCCAAAGAAGGCTCTCATGGAGATTACGCGTCCAATATAGCTATGGTGCTTGCATCGAGCCAAAGAGAGGCTCCCCGTAAGATAGCAGAACGCATTGTCAAAAATATCAACGACAGCGATAGGATATTGGATAAAATTGAGATAGCTGGCCCAGGTTTCATAAACTTTTTCATCAGAAGCGGTATATGGTCCACGCTTCTGGAAGAGGTGGATACACTCGGAGACAACTACGGCCACTCCGACATCGGAGACGGAATCCGGGTTCAGGTGGAATTCGTAAGCGCCAATCCCACAGGCCCACTCCATATCGGACATGCTCGGGGCGCCGTCATTGGCGATACCGTCGCCAATATCTTGCAGGCATCGGGATACTCGGTGTCCAGGGAATACTACATAAATGATGCCGGTAATCAGATGAATCGGCTGGGTGAATCCGTCTATTTCCGGTATCTGGAACTGATGGGTGATGATATTGTATTCCCCGAAGATTGTTACCAGGGAGAGTATATTACTGAACTTGCACGGGAAATATATATCAAATTCGGCGACAAGTTCAGAGCAGACAAGGAAAGCTCAATAGGTTTTCTGACAAAATACGCGGCCGACTCCATCTTGGAAGGAATAAAAGAAGATCTTGAAGCCCTTGGCATAACATTCGACCGCTATTTCAGCGAAAGTGAACTGTACGTCAACGATGGCGTTGCGAAGATCATTCGGAAACTCAGGGAGGAAGGCTTCATATACGAGGCAGAGGGCACCCTGTGGTTCAAGACGACGGATTCCGGCGATGAGAAAGATCGGGTCGTTGTGAGGGGAAATGGCGATCCGACGTATTTTGCCGCCGATATCGCATATCATCAAAACAAGTACGCAAGAGGTTTCGACAAGATCATAAATGTGTGGGGAGCCGATCATCACGGATATATTCCCAGAATGCAGGCAGGCATTCAGGCTCTCGGCAGAAAGAAGGAGGATCTTGAAGTGATCCTGGTTCAACTGGTGAACCTTTTGAGGGGCGGGGTTCCGGTTCCCATGTCAACCAGGTCCGGTGAATTTGTCACTACAAGAGAAGTGACCGAGGAGGTGGGAAAAGACGCAGCCAGATACAACTTCCTTATGAGAAGATCAAACAGTCATCTTGACTTTGACCTGGAACTTGCGAAGGCTCAATCAAGTGAGAACCCCGTCTATTATGTTCAGTACGCCCATGCCAGGATCTCCAGCATTATGAGACTTGCAGAGGAGCAGGGTTACCGAATTCCCGTTTATAATGACATCCGTCCCGAACTTCTTGTCGCGCCGGAAGAACACGATCTTGCCAAGATGATCGACGCATTCCCGGAGATGGTCGAGGGAAGTGTAAAGACGCTTGAACCGCATCGCATACCCTACTACATTAATGATCTTGCCTCAATATTTCACAGTTTTTACAATAAACACAAAGTTGTCTCCGATGACATCGAAATGACGAAGGCACGACTGTTTCTGATCAAAACCACGGCTATTGTCATCCGCAATGCCCTCAGGTTATTAGGAGTTTCTGCGCCCGAACGAATGTGAAAATCGTATCGTTAATGTGTAATTCCGGACAAAGGTTAGAGGTATGCCGCGGAAATCCGAAGATTTCGAATTCAAGCTGGGTAAATTCGGCCTGTTCTTTTTCACAGTTATTATTGCCCTATGTCTGCTATTCTCCTTCATAGGAGGAGTAATGGTCGGGAAAAACATTGAAAGTTATCCGGAAAAGATAGCAAAGGGCATACCCGACGCCATAAAGGAAAAAATTACAAAAAGAACCGATATTTCTGTAGAAACAGCCGAAAAAGAAGATGATTTTGAATTCACCTTTTATGATACGCTGAAGGGAAATCGTGACACCGTCAAGAGCACCTTTGCAGGCAGGGAGGGAGAAAAACGTACCGTAAAGAACAACCCACCGGTAAAACAACAGGAGGACACCCGATATATTATTCAGGTAGCATCTTTCAGGGATAGAAACCGGACAGAAAATCTGAAGGTAAAATTATCCGATATGGGGTATTCTCCACAAGTGGATGAGGTTATCCTTCGCTCAAGCGGGAGATGGTTCCGTATAAAGCTGCAAGGGTTCGCAACATATGACGATGCCAAGCGGATTGCTTCACTACTGGAAAAGAAGGTACGGGGTATCAAATGTCTTGTTATAAGGAACTAGGAATCAGGATAAATCATCATGTTTGAAAATTTAACCGAGAAACTGGACACCGTCTTCAAGAGACTCAGGGGAAAGGGCATCCTCGACGAAGAGAACGTCAAGGCTGCCATGAAAGATATCCGAATGGCACTCCTCGAGGCGGATGTCAATTTCAGGGTAACCAGAGAATTTATCGAAGATGTCAGTGAGAGAGCTATCGGTCAGGAAATCCTAGACAGTATAAGTCCCGGCCAACAGATCGTCAAAATCGTCCACAACAGACTCATTGAACTGATGGGAACCGAGAGCAGTCACCTGAACCTCTCCAACCGGTTTCCAGCTCCCGTTATGCTCGTCGGACTTCAGGGATGCGGCAAGACAACAACAGCAGCAAAACTCGCCCGCTACCTGACAGTTCAGGATCACAGGGTATCTCTTGTCTCTGTCGACATATACAGACCTGCCGCCATTGAACAACTGAAGATCCTCGGGGAAAAGATCCATGTACCTGTCTACGATTCCAAAGGTTTGGATGACCCGATAAAGATCTGTGTTGATGCCGTTGAAGACGCGAAATCAAACGGTTCCGATACCCTGATCATAGACACCGCTGGCAGGTTGCATATCGACGACGAGTTGATGGATGAGTTGAAGCGGATAAAAGACGCCATTCAGCCATCTGAGATACTCTTTGTCGCCGATGCCATGACAGGCCAGGATGCCGTATCCGTGGCAGAAAAGTTTGACGGCCTGCTGGGTATAGACGGTGTTGTGTTGACCAAGATGGATGGCGATGCCCGTGGAGGAGCGGCGCTATCGCTGAAAAAGATAACCGGGAAACCGATCAAGTTTATCGGCATGGGCGAAAAGACCGATGCACTGGAAGTCTTTCACCCGGAACGCATAGCATCCAGAATACTCGGCATGGGTGATATATTGACCCTCGTCGAGAAAGCCCAGACAACCGTAGACGAAAAGGCCGCAAAAGAACTCGAAAAAAAGATCAGAAAAGATTCGTTTACACTGGATGACCTGAAAAAACAGCTGACACAAATCAAGAAGATGGGGTCTCTTCAGGATATTATCGGGATGATCCCGGGACTGGGAAAGATAAAGGCCCTGAAAAATGCGACGCCTGACGAGCGCGAGTTGGTGAAAACAACCGCCATCATCGATTCCATGACAAAGAAGGAGCGTCTCAACTACAAGATCATAGACGGCCAAAGAAGAAAAAGGATTGCCAAGGGGAGTGGAACTACCGTACAGGATGTCAACAAAGTTCTCAAAAATTACATTGAGATGAGAAAGATGATGAAAAGGCTGACAAAGGGTGGGATGAAATCAATGATGAGGGGCAATTTCCCCTTTAAATAAAATAAAAGATATGTTAGAAGCAAATATTAATCCGAAATTAATCATCAGGAGGTGATAACCCAAGGAATGGCATTAAAGATACGATTAACGCGAATGGGAGCAAAAAAGAAACCTTTCTACAGAATTGTGGTGGCTGAAAACGAGGCGCCGCGTGATGGACGATTCATCGAAATCGTCGGAAATTATGATCCGATGAAGGAGCCGGCTGAGATAAACCTCAAGGAAGATCGGGTAGCGGACTGGCTCTCGAAGGGAGCCATACCGACTCAGACGGTATTAAGTCTGCTTAACAAAAAAGGGCTTATCGTACCAAAGGTGGAAAAGGCGTAGACGGGAGTTTAGGAAAATAGACGATCTGTGTCCTACTTATTCTAAAAATCACTGGAGGTTGTTGCGATGAAAGATTTGGTCAAGTATATGGCTCAAGCTTTAGTAGATCATCCTGAAGAAGTTGATTGCACTGAAGTAATCGGGGAGCAAACCTCTGTAATTGAATTGAGAGTCGCGAAAGATGACCTGGGTAAGGTTATTGGAAAACAAGGAAAGACCGCAAAGGCGATGAGAACCATCTTGAGTGCTTCATCATCCAAGATCCATAAAAGGGCGGTTCTTGAAATCATTGAGTAAGTGCGCGACCTTATTGAGATAGGAAAAATCGTCAAAACCATCGGTCTTAAGGGCCGGCTTAAAGTTCTTTCATATTGTGAATCGGCAGAGGTGCTTGAGACCTTAACGGATGTCTTCATAGGTGATGATGAGGATCATGTGACTTCCTTTAGTGTCAAGAGGGTCGCCATCAAGTATCGTTCCTTTTTTCTTGATCTTGAAGGTATAGACACTCTGGAATCGGCCGTTCAGCTGGTAGGGCGCTCTGTTTTCACGCCTTCGGAGGATCTTTCGGACGGTGAGTACTACTGGAAAGATATTATCGGTCTTGACGTTGTCACGGAAGAAGGTCAGGAACTGGGAAGGTTGACCACTATAGTACCAACGGGAAGTAATGATGTATATGTCTGCAACAATGGTGAAAGAGAAATCCTCATTCCCGCCTTCGATGACGTGGTAAAAAAGATCGATATCGAAAAAGGCATTATGATTGTAATGCTTCCCGAAGGCCTGTAAAATGATTGTTTTTGATATCTTGACCGTCTTTCCAGAGATGTTTCATTCTTTTCTCGGCAGCAGCCTTACAAAAAAGTCCATAGATAAGGGCCTGATCGAAATAAATCTTTACAACATTCGCGATTATGCACACGACAGGCATAAAACCACCGATGACACCCCTTACGGAGGGGGCGGTGGAATGGTAATGAAAATAGAGCCTGTCGCAGACGCCCTGAAGGCCATAGCCCCCTCAGGGGATAAAACAGTTGTCATCCTACTTTCACCACAGGGGGAATCCTTTAAACAGAAAACCGCAGAAGAACTCTCGCAATATTCAAGGATTGTCCTGATATGCGGACACTACGAGGGAGTTGACGAAAGAATCAGAGAACACCTCGTCGACAGAGAGATATCGATAGGTGATTACGTTCTGAGCGGGGGGGAACTGCCTGCAATGGTTGTCCTGGATGCTGTTTCGCGTCTTGTACCGGGGTTTGTAGGAAACAGTGAATCGGTCTTATATGATTCATTTTCAACCGGACTTCTTGAAGGGCCTCACTACACACGACCAAGGGAATATAACGGTTGGATTGTTCCCGAAGTGCTGGTCTCGGGGCATCAAAAGAATATAGACGAATGGAGGCGCAAGGAGTCTCTCAGGAGGACGCTCCAAAGAAGACCTGAGTTGTTGAAACGGGCAGATCTTACGGAAGAAGATACAAGGATGCTCGAAGAACTTGCAGGAGATCCTGAATTTGTATAAAAATTTGTACATTGCTCTTTTACACTACCCTGTTTACAACAAAAGGGGCGATATTGTGACAACGGCGGTTACCAACATGGATCTACACGACATATCAAGGGCCGCCAGGACATACGATGTGAAAGGGTTTTACATCATAACGCCGATAGAACAGCAACAGGCGTTTGTGGAACGTATCCTCCGCCACTGGCAGGAGGGATACGGCATCATCTACAATCCTTCCAGAAAAGAGGCTTTCGATATCATAAGGCTGGAAGAAACTCTTGATGATGCAATAACGGCCATATCGCAGGAAAGCGGAGAAAAGGTGCATGTGGTGGTCACAAGCGCCTCATCCCGGAGAGAACCTCTGACCTACGAAGCCCTGAAAGAAAAGATATCGAAAAGCGAAGAGACCTTTCTGATAGTCTTTGGAACGGGATGGGGAATAGCCGACGAGGTTGTCGAAAAAGCTGACTTTTTTGTTGAACCGATACGGGGAAGTTCGGATTATAATCACTTATCTGTCCGTTCGGCCGCAGCCATTACATTGGATAGATTATGTGGACAATAACAACATGTAAATATGATATTTCAGAGGAGGATTTAAAACTATGAATGTTCTCGATATTATTGAGAAAGAACAGATGAGAGCTGATATTCCCGGTTTCAAACCGGGTGACACCTTGAAAGTGCATGTGAAGATCATCGAGGGTCAGAAGGAAAGGATTCAGGTTTTTCAGGGATCTGTTATCCGCAAAAGAGCGGGACAGAACCGCGCAACCTTTACCGTAAGAAAGATATCTAACGGCATAGGAGTCGAGAGGACATTTCCCCTTCATTCCCCCATCATCGATAAGATAGAGGTTGTAATGCGGGGTAGAGTCAGACGTTCAAGGCTGTATTACCTGAGAGATCTCAAGGGCAAGAAGGCAAGGATAAAGGAACTTGGCAGAAGATGAGATGTACGGATTTGAGCTGCGTGCACGATTCCAAGGTTTCGAAACGATTGCAGGTGTCGATGAAGCAGGAAGAGGGCCCCTCGCGGGCCCCGTTCTCGCAGCAGCCGTAATCTTTCCTCCAGGTTACACAAACGGGGAGATCAGAGACTCGAAAAAACTGACTCCTAAGAAAAGAGAGACCCTATACAAGATAATAAGAGATGATGCCGTCTCTATCGGATTGGGCGCAATAGAAGCTTCTACCATAGACAAAATCAACATCCTCCAGGCAACACTCGCCGCAATGAAAATAGCCGTCCAGAATCTTTCCACCCGACCGGATTATCTCCTCATAGACGGCATAAATACCATCGACATCCCTATCCCGCAGGAAACAATTGTCAAGGGAGATTCCCTGAGTGTTTCCGTGGCAGCCGCTTCCATAATTGCCAAGGTATCGCGAGATCATCTCATGGACAGATATCATGTCTCATACCCACAGTATAATTTCCTCAAGAACAAAGGGTACGGAACCAAAGAGCATCGAGAGGCAGTGAAGCAATATGGCCGATGCAAGATCCACAGGAAATCCTTTCGGATCAAATAACAGGAAAAAGGGAGTTCAAGGGGAAGATATTGCGACCTCCTGTCTCCGGAAAGAAGGGTACCGGATTATTGAAAAGAATTACAGATGTCGGTATGGAGAAATCGATATTGTCACCATGGATGCCGATGAGATCGTCTTTGTGGAGGTAAAGAGCAGACAATCAGACCTGTTCGGTTCACCCGAAGAGGCGGTCGGCATAACCAAACGGAAAAAGATCTCAAAAGTTGCTCTCTATTATCTGCAGGACAAGGGGCTCTCCGACCACAATGCCAGATTTGATATTGTGGCTATCACCTACCTTCCGGAGGGCAATCGGGTGAAAATTATAAAAAACGCATTTGATCTGGACTGTTGATTGAAAACCGCTATGCACAAGGGAACATTATATATCGTCGCCACTCCTATCGGTAACCTGGAGGATATAACGCTCCGTGCTATCCGCACCCTCAAAGAGGTAGGATTGATTGCCGCTGAAGACACGCGTCGGACGAAGATCCTCCTCGATACCTATGGAATCGATACACCTCTCACGAGCCTTCACGATCGTAACGAACTGAAAAAGAGCGTTCACCTGATAGAAAAACTGAATGATGGAACGGACATTGCCTACGTCTCCGATGCTGGCACACCCGGCATATCCGATCCCGGATATATCTTTGTAAATAAGGCTATCGCTGAATCCATCAGTGTTGTCCCCATTCCCGGACCGGTCGCCGCAATAGCCGCCCTTAACGTCTCAGGTCTTCCCATGGACAGCTTCGTTTTCTTCGCCTTTCTGCCCACCCGAAGCGGAAAGAGAAGACAGTTGCTGGAGTCCATCAAGGACGAAACAAAAACAATGGTATTCTATGAATCACCCAACCGTCTTGCTGCAACCCTTCAGGATGTCAATGATATTCTCGGGAACAGAGAGATCACCGTCTCCAGAGAACTGACGAAGATATATGAAGAAACCCTGCGAGGTACCGTACGTGAAGTCAGCAAATCTTTCCGGGGAAAGAAGATAAAAGGGGAAATCACGCTGGTTATTTCGGGAGCCCCGCGAGATAGCTCAGGTCGATCTGCCGAAGAAATACGGGCACGATTCCAGGAAGCGCGAAAAGATCCCGAATCCTCCACCAGAGATATCATACATGCCCTCTCGGAAGAAATGGGCATGCCGAGAAAAGAAATATACAGGCATGTTATTGAATGTATCAATAATGAATCCGATAGTAATCCATGCTGACATTTTTGCATGTCCTGCCTGATAATTCCTGTCCCTTACAGCAGGTTGCATATTGAAAAGTATCTTATTTTTTGATAGGAGGAATCAATAACCGCTTGGTTTATATATCTCGTCTTTTGAACTGATCATTCGAAATCAGCTTCGGGAAGACGTCAGAAAACCAACTGAGAGACTGTCAGATGCAACCCTTCAAAGAACAGATTGAAGATCTCCTTGATGCAGTAGATGTAAAGATTAACGGATCACGTCCCTGGGACATTACGGTACACAATGAAGAGCTATACCAACGCGTTCTTTCTCATGGCTCCATGGGTCTCGGCGAATCCTATATGGACGGCTGGTGGGACTGTGATGAACTCGATGAATTTTTCTATAAGATCCTGTCTGAAGAATTAGATAATAAAGTCAGGGATTGGAAGATAGTCATACAACATCTCAGGGCATGCCTCTTCAACAAACAAAAAAAATCGAGGGCGTTTCATATCGGAGAGCACCATTACGATATGGGGAATGAACTCTATAAGACAATGCTTGACAAGCGGCTGACTTACACCTGTGCCTGTTGGAAAGATGCACAAACCCTCGATCAGGCGCAGGAAGACAAGCTTGATCTGGTTGCCAGAAAAATAGACTTGAAAGATGGAATGAAGGTTCTCGATATCGGCTGCGGTTGGGGCAGTTTTGCCAAGTATGCTGCCGAAAAATATGGTGCCGAGGTCGTTGGCATAACCGTTTCCAAAGAACAGGCAAAACTTGCGAGAGAGTTGTGCCAGGGACTTCCCGTAGAAGTCAGATTGCAGGATTATCGTGATCTCGATGAAACGTATGACCGTATCGTCAGCCTCGGCATGATCGAACACGTTGGTTACAAGAATTACCGAACATACATGCAGATAGTTCACCGGTGTCTCACAGACGACGGGATCTTCCTACTCCAAACCATAGGCGGTAATAGATCCGTCAAGAGGACCGATTCCTGGATAGGAAAATATATATTCCCGAACGGTATGCTGCCCTCGATCAAACAGCTTGCACAATCCTTTGAAGGATTGTTTGTCATGGAAAACTGGCAGAATTACGGGATCGACTACGACAAGACTCTCATGGCATGGTTTGAGAATTTCGACAGAAACTGGGATTCCATAAAAGATGCCTACGATAACCGATTCTATCGCATGTGGAAATATTACTTGCTTTCCTGTGCAGGATCATTCCGGGCACGAAAGAATCAATTATGGCAGATAGTGCTCACGAAAAAAGGCCTGAAAAACGGTTGGGAATGTCTACATCCATAATACACACCATAAATTATCTGCTTCATCATGAAGGGTCTGAAATTCGGCTTTCATCTAAAAATAATAGGTTATCGAAAGATACGCGCTGTCTGAAGGCTTACAGAGAAAACCGGTGCCCGGTATTGTATATCCGCCATACTCCGTATCTGTTCCACCATAATAGATATTACCGGCCAGGATAATCCGTGAGTTCTGGGTCATGTCCCACGAAATGCGGGGCTGCAATAATCCCGAAGGATCACTCAAGTTGTTGATAGCGGTCAGATAGACGTTGACCAGGGGGTGGAGTTCCACCCTGATGTGACCGCTCATATAATTTCGTCCTATCGTGAAGAGTTCTCCCCGGTCGATCCGGACGGCAATATCGGGATCGGTCCACGCTTCCGCGTATCGGTCATAAAAGAGACCGTTAAAGAAATACTCCACATAGCCGTAACAATTCTTTTTCCACCAAACCCAGGAATAATCGATGTTCGCCACGAGCGACAAATAGTTATCCGTACCGTGGCCTTCTTCAAGAAACGTCCAGGTGCCGTCAAGACGCCAGGCCGTATTCCCCAAGTATCCCATGCTGCCGAATCCCACCACCGTGTCGTCATAGTGCATGGCTGCCATGACATCAAACTCCGTTGTGCCTTGGGCGAAATGGAGCTTTCCCGCCAGCGAGGACTGATCGAACTGAATATCCCCACTCTCAGGGTCACGTCTCGGAACATACAAAAACTGAACGTCCCCTACCCTCTTCGATGAGAACTGGGTGAAGATCATATCATCTCCGATCTTGTACTCCCGTTCGATATCTGACGGTGAAAAGGGGTTGAAAAGGTCGATCGGATTAAAGAGAAAGCCGTTCCCCCAAGTAACCGCCTGACGACCGATACGGACAACACCCCACCCGGATGACAGGGTCAGGGCGAATCGATCGAGGCGGTGATAGAAAATATGGCTGTCATTCTCATCAACGATCTTTGTCAGATCCATCAAACGCCGCGTATCGTCGGGAAGTCCTCCGGTCATCGGACCGGTGTCAAAGAGCCCCGGGATGAGCTGCGCCAGTTCCCTTTCCTTACGCCTGGTATCTCCACCCGAGAGAACGGCCTCGTAATGGGTTTCGAAATTCCCCCACGTTCCGAAGAAAAGGGTACTCTTGAGCCGCACCTCGGCGGAGCCGTCATAGCAGGGATCGGTGTTCACAAACTGGAAATACGATTCGTCGTCGGGCCAAACAACGGATCCTGTGACCTTCACATGACCGCCCCACTGATTATCGATATCTGTATACCAAGACCTTGGAGCGGTATTTTGCTTTTCAGATGCAGCGGAAAGTGACCCATTCGGAGAAGTTGTTGCTGCCCATGAGGGTGATGTATCGACACAGGCAAACAAAACAACCGTAAGACAGAGTGAACAAAGACCGAAAACGATATTCGGCAGATATTGCTCAGCATGAAAGGTCTTATAATGAAATTTCCTCATGAGTATCAGCATAGCACAGTGCATCGTCGGCTAATTCCCCCGGTCCCTGCTTTCCGATTCTCCGCTTCCTTCTTTCACTTCATCACCCGCCACCAGGCCGTCCCTGATAAGAACAAGCCGGCGCGCATAATCCATGACCATCTTGTCGTGGGTTGAGAAGATAAAGGTGACCTTTTTCTTCTCGTTCATCTCCTTCATCATTTCCAAAAGGCCCTGCCCTGTCTTGGAATCCAGGTTGGCCGTAGGTTCATCGGCCAAGACGATAGCCGGGTCGGACACGATGGCCCGCGCAACTGCCACCCGCTGCTGCTGCCCCCCTGACAGTTCCGCCGGACGCCTGTTGTAGGTATCTTTCAGGCCGACATCATCCAGTATGTTTCTTGCCCGTTCACGCCGCTCCGCCGATGGGACGCCCTGAAGAAGCATCACAAACTCAACGTTTTCCAGCGCCGACAGAACGGGGATGAGGTTGTAGGCCTGGAATATGAATCCGATATTATGCAAACGGAGATTCGCCAGTTCCGACTGGTTCATCGCATCCAGATTGCTTCCGTTTACGGTAACATGCCCTGAATCGACCGAATCGAGTCCTCCGATTATGTTCAGCAGGGTGGTCTTACCCGATCCCGATGGTCCTGCAAGGGCCACAAATCCTCCCTTTTCTATGGACAGACTCACGCCGCCCAGAGCGGTCACCACGATCTTCCCCTGCTGGTAGGTCTTTGTAACGTCGATGCATTCCACGATATTCATGACAAACTCCTGAAGAAAAATATATAAGCAATAAACCTTCAGCTACGTATGGGTCAGGGCCTCCACCGGCGTAAACCGCGCCGCTTTTACCGCCGGATACACGCTCACTAACAGGCCGAGCATGAATACCACCAGATTGGCTGCAATCACGTCACGGCCGTAGATAGCCGGATAAATGATCCGGGACATGCCGGCAAACTCGAGACCGGAGGCGAAAGAAGAAAGGTCGATGCCCCCCCCGGACAGGACAAAGACGCTCAGAAAGCTCAGAATGTTCCCGACAGCCGTACCGATAAGGAGCATAAAGAACGACTCTGTCAGGACTTCTCTGATGATCCACAGAGGCTTCATTCCCAGTGACTTAAACAGGCCGAACTCCCGTATCCGCTCGAATACGGCCATTAGCGTGGTGTTGACGATGCCGAACCCCATGGCTATAAAAACTACGATAAACCATATGTACATAAATTTATCATAGATATCGAGGTACGCTCTGATGAGGGGCAACAGGTCCAGCCACGTCTGAACCTCATATTCGGTGGCAGGAAGAGCCGCCTGCAGTTGCTTTGCCACCTGGGCAACCGCATTCTGATCGGGCAGAACGAGGGAAACCTCGGAAATACTCTTTTTCAGCTTCAGCAACTGCTGGGCGGCGGTCATGGTTACAAAGACGAACTGCTTTTCCGTAGCCTCCATTTCGGCCGTAAAGACCCCCACAATACGGAAGGCACGAGAAGCGATCTCCCGGTTGGTATCCTGTGACATCACAATGATCTTGCGGCCCAATCCGGTCTCAAACGTATCCATCAGCGCCTTTCCCACAACAATCCCGTTTGTGTCATCGTCTCTGAGATAGCGTCCTTCGGTAACAGCCTTCCCGATGAACGAAATGTCGGCCTCCCGTGCCGGATCGATTCCGACAAAGGTGACACCCTCCGTATGCCGGGCGTTATTCGCGACCGCGTTGACCCGGACTCGAAAGGTCCACATATCGTCGGGTGCAAGGACCTTATTCAGGACGGTCTTCACCGCTTCAGGATCGGGCATACTGTTTTCGATAACGGGGTCGTTCCGATACCCGGTATGGTGGATCTGGATATGGCCCGTGAGCGTGGAGATACCGTTTCGGACCATCCCCTCGGAGATTCCTCTCATGAGTGCTCCCAGAAAAATCATGCTCCAGACACCGATAATGATCGCTGTCATGATGACCGCGGTCCGTTTCGGATTACGCCAGATATTTCGCCAGGCTAATTGCAGATGCATACGGTTCGAACCTCATGTGGTCGGTTGTTGAAAATCAGAAAACAGTCAAGTTATGTAAAGCTTTCTTCAGCCTCAAACGGCATTCGGTATTATCGCGGGTTGAAAACACCGTTTCAGCCACAGATACATAGCCATCTACTTCCCCGCCATTGCCTCTACGGGGCGGAACCGCCACACCTTGAGGGCCGGATAGAGGGCCGTCAAGAAGGTGATGACCAGCACCGCGGCCGGTCCGATCGATGCGGAAAGGAGTGAAAGCTGCGGGTATATGCGCTCCGGCAGACCGAACTGTCTCATCAGCTCCGATGTACCCGAGATAAAGATCCCGTGAACCTGGAAGTACCAAGTAACCAGACTTCCCAAGATGATACCGGCGATAATACCCGCTATGGTCATGATCGTGGACTCGATCATAAGCAGTTTGCACAGACGGCCTGGCGTCGTTCCGATGGCCATGAGGACGCCGAACTCTTTTGTCCTCTCGAATATGGTCATCAGGAAGGTATTCAGAATGCTGAACGCCACAACAATGATAAGAATGATGTAGAAGATAAAACCGCTGTACAAATCCATCTTGATGGCCTCGATCAGTCCCGGCATCAGTTCCATCCAATCCAGGTCGACAAGGGCCTCTTTGTTCTTGATGCCTTTGATGTCGGCCGCAACGGTCTTCTTTATCTCAGGGACATATTTCAGTGATTTACCGAGTACTACGACTTCATGAACCGCCCCCCTCATGTTGTACACATCCTGAAAATACGCGAGAGGAATTTGTATAGAACTGCGATCGAATTCGTCCATACCAGACCGGTAGATCCCCCTGACCGTAACCACGGTGGCCGCTATGGAGCCGTCACGCCCCTGACCCAGCACGACCAGTTCGTCACCCACGCCTATCTGCAGGTTCCTGGCCAAGAGTTCTCCCACCAGGGCTTGATCCGTTTCGTTTTCGGACAGATAGCTCCCCTGGCGGATCAGTTTTTTGAGGGTCGACACCTTCGCTTCCCTGTCCGGGTCTATTCCAACCACAATGACGCCGTAGGTTCGTTCTTTGGAAGACACCAGAGAAAAGGCATTGGCCCGATAGGTATATGCGGCCACCTCCGGATTTTTATCCAATACATTCCCAACAGCGGCCGGGTCGGATACCACCAGGCGCATGCTCTTTTTATCCTGATATCCTTCGGCCTGAACCTGCAGATGGCCGGTATGAATCCTGACGGAGGAGTCGATCATGGTCTCGTAGGAGCCGAATTGCCAGGACAGCATAAAGACCAGCAGCAGAGATGCGAAGGCAATGGCGGCTATGGTAAGGATGGAACGTCTCGGATTGCGCCAGAGGTTGCGCCAGGCCATTTTGACATCTATCGACATGTCGGATCACCGTATGGGAGTTTTCAAGGAAGACAGTGTGAACAACCTGTCCGGCAGTTTCGTATCAAAAGCGAGGTCCTGGTATTCCAGGACGGTATACTCATTCTCCACATCGGCCTTCTGCATCTTCCACACGCCCGGGAAGAGCCTGCCGCCGAGCATCCGCAACTGCAGCGTGGTCATGATCTTCACCGGCTTAAGATCCTCATCATAAAACCCCTGTTCCAGAAAGATATAGTCCTCGCGGATCTTCAGTTTCTGCATCCCCCATACCACCGGAGCCTCCGGTTTTGGCATGGATTTGATTACGTACACCTTCTTCCCTTCATGGGTTTCGGTCCCGATGATTGTGTGCGTGTAATCGACGATCAGGCTCTCGGCCTTGGACAGATCGTTGTTGGAAAAATCGGACCCCATCCAGGCCTGTGACATCATGGATGGTGGAATCTTGATTATCCGGTTGACCTTGGGATTATAGGTCCACATCTCCCTGCCCTTCTTGAGCGTACCGTTCCCCTTGTCCCTGGGCGGATCGGTGATCCAGAAGATGCTGTCTTCCATCCCCTGCGTCCACCCCTTGATCGTCATGACCCGCTCCCAATCGGGGCGATGAATGGTCATTACCACCGTGGAGACGGAAGTCTTGCCCCGCATGTAATCATAACTTGCATCGACGAGAGCGGCTGCATCCTGGGCGTGAATATCCGCAGTCGCACCAAGGGAAAACAGGACCAGAAACGAAAAAATCGCAATCCTCTTTGTCTTATGAAATATCTTCACCAGAATCTGTCACCGCCCTTCCGAATGATGTGCCGATGATCATTCTTGTAATACCTTTTACTCGATACCTTTACCGTTTTGGGCACATGCTTCCAATGCTCCGCGATCAAGCAATCTGATAGTGGATCCATCCACCTCTATAAGGTGCCTGCCCTTCATATCCCCCAAGACCCTTGAGAGCGATTCAGGACCGGTGCCCAAGATATGTGCAAGCTGCAGTTTTGAAATATTCAGTCTGACAAATTCCGTGTTACCCAGCTCTTCCGACCGGTCAAGTAGATATGCAGCCAGTCTTCCGGGAATTTCTTTCAAAGACAGGTTCTCTATCTGTATGGTAAATTCACGAAGTCTCATCGAGAGAATCGCCAGAATATTCATTGTCAAAGAAGGGTTGTTTGTTATAAGATCAGTAAACTTCGTTCTTGAGAAAAACAACAGCCGGCTCTCCACGATAGCCTGAGCATTGGCTGGATACGACTCCCCCGAAAAGACCGGAACCGCTCCTATGGTGCCCCCCTCTGAAACGATATGAAGGATCTGTTCTCTGCCTTCGGATGACAGTTTGTACACCTTCACCGCACCCGTTACGACGAGATAAAAACCAGCGCCCTCATCACCGTCAAAAAAGATCATCGCCCCCTTGTCGAAGTGTCGTTCGACAGCTATACGGGCAATTTCCTTCAGGTGTCCCTCAGATACCCCTCCGAAGAGCTGGCTCTTTGACAGAGCATCCATATTATCGGTCATGATTTCGATCCTTCTTTGAAAAATACCATCTCTTCTTAACATAAGTCAAGGCTATGTACCGTTTTTTAAGATACGTTGGCAATCAACAATATAACCAATGAATCTGAAACAAGGAGGACAACATATGTTTTGCTATCAATGTCAGGAGACGGCAAAGAACACGGGGTGTACCATCAAGGGAGTCTGCGGCAAGACGGAAGAAACGGCAAATCTTCAGGATCTGCTCCTGTATGTCTTAAAGGGACTTTCGATCTATGGTGAAGAGGCAAAAAAGGGAGGACCGTTAGACAGGAAATACGGATCATTTATAGCTCAGGCCCTGTTCGCAACAATCACAAATGTAAACTTTGATAACGATAGACTGATTGCACTCATCAAAGAGGGATTGAAGCTTCGCAATGAATTACGGAAGAAATGTGAAAGTCATATCCCTGAGGAGATGCACGACTCCGCCCTTTGGTTTTCGGACGATGTTGCCGAATTCGGCAAAAAGGCTTCAGAGATCGGCGTTCTTACCAGCGGCAATGAAGATGTCCGTTCTCTCAGAGAACTTCTGGTTTATGGATTAAAGGGAATCGCCGCCTATGCGGATCACGCGGCCGTTCTCGGCCATGAGGATGAAGCGATCTATAGCTTCCTGATGGAAGGCCTTGCATCGACAACACGGGATCTGACCGTTGACGAGATGGTGGCAATGGTCATGAAGGCGGGAGAATGCGCGGTCAGTTGTATGGCCCTCCTTGACCAGGCTAATACATCCGCTTACGGAAATCCGGAGATTTCCACGGTCAATATCGGCGTCAGAAACAATCCTGGAATCCTGATCTCCGGCCATGATCTCAAGGATATGAAAGAACTTCTGGAACAAACCGAAGGAACGGGGGTGGATGTGTACACCCATGGCGAAATGTTGCCGGCCAATTCATATCCCGCATTTAAAAAGTATGCCCATTTCGTGGGCAACTACGGAAATGCATGGTGGAAACAGGGAGAGGAATTCGCATCCTTTAACGGCCCCATACTCATGACGACCAACTGTATTATTCCGGTCAAGGATTCGTACAAAGACAGAATCTTCACAACGGGGATGGCAGGGTATCCCGGCGTTGAGCATATTCCCGACAGACCGGAAGGCGGCGTAAAAGATTTTTCCGGAATGATAGAACTGGCGAAACAGTGCGCCCCCCCGGTTGAAATCGAAACCGGTGAGATCGTAGGCGGCTTTGCCCATAATCAGGTCCTGGAACTGGCAGACAAGGTTGTGGACGCCGTAAAATCCGGGGCAATCAAGCGTTTCGTCGTCATGGCCGGCTGTGACGGACGGCATAAGACAAGGAGCTACTTCACCGATGTCGCCCGCGAACTTCCCGAAGATACGGTGATCCTGACTGCGGGCTGCGCGAAGTATCGCTATAACAAGCTTGATCTCGGTGATATCGGCGGAATCCCCAGGGTGCTTGACGCGGGCCAGTGCAACGACAGTTATTCCCTCGCCGTTATTGCCTTGAAGTTGAAGGAGGCCTTCGGACTCGAAGATATCAATGACCTCCCTATCTCTTACGATATTGCCTGGTATGAACAAAAGGCCGTTGCCGTACTGCTGGCCCTCCTCTCACTCGGAGTGAAAGGCATCCGCCTGGGACCGACACTGCCGGCGTTCGTATCGCCAACCGTTCTGGGGGTTCTTGTTGATAAATTCGATATCAAGCCGATCGGAGACGTTCAAGGAGATATTGAAGCAATGATAGAGGGAGCATGACCTTCCATAAGGTGATTATATGAAAACAGTACGTAAGATAATTGAGATTGATGAAGAATTGTGTGACGGGTGTGGGAACTGTGTCCCGGGGTGTGCCGAGGGAGCCTTGCAGATCGTTGACGGCAAGGCAAGGATCGTATCGGACAAATACTGCGACGGCCTTGGAGCCTGTATCGGAGAATGCCCCACGGGAGCGCTTCGGATAATCGAGCGGGAAGCGGAAGAATTTGACAAAGAGGAGGTCGATAAATACCTTACTGAAAAGGAAAGTGATACGAGTTCGGAGATGGGCGCATTGCCCTGCGGATGTCCCTCAACCACCTTGCAGACTTTTGAACCACTTACATCCTGCCAGGAGGCAAACAGACCTGCCGATATCGTGGAAAGCGGGAGCGAATCGTCTCTTACTCACTGGCCTGTTCAGATACGGCTTATACCGGCGACCGCCCCTTTCCTCAAGGGTGCCGATCTTCTTGTTCTTGCCGACTGTACGGCCGTCGCCTTCCCCACCCTTCACCGGGATCTTCTGAAGGGGAAGGTCGTCATGATGGGATGTCCGAAGTTCGACGACGTCCAGGATTACATACGCAAGTTTGCGGATATTTTTCGAACCGCAAACATCAAGAGCGTAACGACCGTTGTGATGGAGGTTCCCTGCTGTTCCGGCCTTCCCATGATCGTGAAAAAAGGAATGGAGTCGGCAGGCAAGGAAATTCCCATGGAAGAGGTTGTGCTGAGCACAAGAGGAACAATCTTGAAACACTCATAAGAAATCAGGGAGAAGGAGAGAAAGACACACGTCTTCTTCTCGAATACAGAAATAGTAGTGGAGGTATGAATGGTATGAAACAAATTTTAATCATGCTCGCGGTTATTGCCGTCTGGTATCTGCTCCAGGCGGTTATCCTGCCTCGTATGGGTATATCCACGTGAATGAAACAAGCCTGCCAGGTGGCAGATAAAAAGAGTATCGAAGACAAGTCAAATCCGGATAAACAGTGAATACACCCCTGCTCGGGAAATTTCATGGGTGAGACGGCTTTATAAGCCCAGAGGCCCTCACTATCGTGCGATACACAAACGATAATGATCCCCAGGAACGATGAGGGAACGCAAAACCATTGAGGTAATGATTGGGATGTATTGTCACGGGCACCACGGCGACAAAGGGAAAAAGCCATGCCCCGAATGCACGGAGCTTTTGGACTATGCTGTGACACGCCTCGAGAAATGCCCCTTTCAGGAAGACAAACCGACGTGCGCAACGTGTCCCGTTCATTGCTACAAACCGGATATGAGAGAAAAGATTAGAGAGGTAATGAAGTACGCTGGCCCGCGCATGCTGTATCGGCATCCATTTTTGTCAGGTGCGCATTATCTGGCACGAAGATAACATCCTTTGGAAATCCCTCATCAGATATGGCGTTTCATCGTCCGTATTGTCACATCTTAGGAGGCAACGCGCTGCGATACAGATAGGGAATGTTTGCCTGAGATTGTTCCGGGGAAAAGATTGTATACTTGGTTGCATTGAGTAAGGTTCATGATCCCCCTCGATTTTTCTATTTACTTTTTTTTTATTACTGTTAAAAAAAGATGAAGCGAAAATCATGCACACCAGAGGAGAAATCGGATGATTGTTATTGCGAAGATGAAAGCGCAGAAAGGTAAGGAAGAAGACCTTCAGAAGGCTGTCTTAGAGGCGATTCCCCATGTGGAACAGGAAGCAGGCACGCTGGTTTACACATTCAATCGTTCACTGAGTGATCCCACAGAATTTGTTTTTTATGAAAAATACACGGACAAAGATGCACTCAAAACACACAGTTCAACCAATCATTTCAAAAAAATGTTAACGGACCTCGGCCCCTGCCTCGATTGTGCTCCGGAGATCCTGATGTATGAGGAAATTGGTACGGTAAAAAAGTAACGCCCCTGTAATGACTTTATGGACGACATGTATTTCTTACATTTAAAAAGGCTTATTAGATTATGAATCTTCAATATTCAAGAATACGGGATTACCGGCATGACGCCCTAGCTGCCCTGAAAGATCTCCTGACAAAGATGAATCATCCCTTCCACAATGGCGATTCTGTCGGAATTAAACTCCATTGGGGAGAGCGGGGGAACCACAGCTACCTGCCGCCCGAATATGCCCGGGAGATTGTGAGATGGCTTAAAAAGGAAGGGGTAAAACCTTTTATATTTGACACGACAGTCCTCTATTCCGGGGGGCGCCGGAGAGGAGAGGACTCCCTCGCGACTGCGGTAGAACACGGGTTCACCGAGGAGTTTCTCGGATGTGAGGTGGTGATCGCCGATGGACTTGAAGGAATGGACGTTGTTGACATCCCCGGTGGACTCAAACACTTCTCTACCGTACAGGTGGCATCGGTCATAGAAAAAACGCAGGGCTTCATAATTTTCTCGCATTTCAAGGGGCATCTGGGTGCCGGTTTCGGTGGCGCGATCAAGAACATTTCCATGGGATTCGCCTCACGGGCTCAAAAACAGCGTATGCACGCCGATGCCTATCCGTCTCTTCGGGAAAAGAGGTGTACCCGCTGCGGTGTCTGTGTCGATATATGCCCCACCGGTGCCGCGCAGATGATCAACGACGAATTTCCCTCGTACGATCTGGAGAAGTGCATCGGCTGCGCTCAGTGCATTGCCATGTGCCCCGTGATGGCGCTCAAGATCCACTTTTCAGGCGATGCCGAAGTGTTCCAAGAAAAACTTGTGGAAACCGCCGCGGCAGTGTGGAAGCGCATCAGAAAAAACACCATCTGTATCAACGCCCTTATCAATATAACACCCAATTGTGATTGCATGCCTGGGAAGGAAGATGCCCTGCTGCCCGATATAGGCTTTATCGGAGAAGATCATCCGGTGATGATCGATCGCGAATCGCTGAAAGAGATGGGAGAAAATCTCATCACCGCAACACATCCACACGTTCCCTGGCAGCGGCAGTTCGAGTATGCAAAAGAAATAGGGTTTCTCGATTCATAGAAAACACCATGCCTATTGTCCGTCATCGTCAGGAGTTCATCACGTCCCCTGGTCACTAACGAGACACGAGTACACGGGAACACTAATATCTACCAAATGTTCACTACTTCAATCATTAAAATCATACTTTAGGCGTATGGACAATTGTCGGGTGCCGTGTTTTACTACAATCGATTTTAAAAAGTATCTTAATCGGTACATTTTGGGTTATCATTGACACGTATGTCTCTGTAATTCCTAGAACAAATTCGAAGACAGGATGAGTAGCATGAAAAGATTTTTTCAAACAGTAATGGTTATGTGTGCTTTGCTGGTAATGACAGCACCGGCCTGGCCGTACTCCGTCACGATCAGATCAAACACTATTGACGTTGGGGGCCTGGATACTATCATAACTTCAGACAAGCTCAGAAACAGCGGCGACGAAGCGGAACTCTTCTGGGTGGAGACCATGACGGGTTTTGCCGACCTTGTATTGGATGCTAAATATACGGATATGGGCTGGTTCGAAACCAATGTAAAAGGCGTTTACGCAATAGATCTGAGGTATAATTCTACATACTTTCTTGTTAAGACAGGAAAGGGCTCCTCCACCGGAGACGACCACTTCCTGTTTGAAAATAATGAGTCGCCTGACTGGGGAGTCATCAGTCTTGCCGAACTCGGTTTTTCCTCTACCACAATAGGAAAGATCAGCCACGTCGACGAGTTTCAGCGAACCTCGGTACCGGAACCACTGACTGTTGTACTTTTGGGACTCGGCCTGATAGGCCTGGGAAGCACGAGAAAGTTTCTTAAGTAAATCAGCAATATAGAAACATCTCACGGGGTGTTGCTTCCTTCTTAATGAGGAACGATGCCAGGACGAAACACAGGACGATATGACTGTCTGTAACGTCTGGTCAACCGTCTTTCCGTTCGTTCTTATTCGTTCTTATTCCCAGGACAGTATACATAGGGCAATAGCCAAATGTGCTTGTAAGCAAGAGAACAAGAGCTATAATGCCCAGTATGATTGCAGCAAGGCCGGTCAGATTGTTGGTAAAATAGAGTATTATTATGACAAGAGCCAGCATCGTCCTGATGAGTCTATCCATCCTGCCCATGTTTTGTTTCATTGCGATCCCCTCCGTGTAATTATTTTTCTGACACAGCTTTTTCTTACCGGCCTCGAAGATTCAAGGACTAAAACCTAATAAAGATCTACGAAGTCTTTGTTCTCATTCTTATAATCGGATACCATTTTGTCATGTTTTCCCCGGTGGCATATCCAGCAGTTCACCTGATCGGCCGTTCTGCCGCTGCTGTGAGACCAGTTGAGAAATTCACGGTTGTCATACTGTACCATCTTCAGCATCTCACGGGCACGACTCTTATACCCGAGGGCCTTTTTTAACGTTTCATCGGTTATTGCCGATGAATCTTCCAGGGCAAAATCCCCTTGTATCCATTGATCATTTCTGATGCTGTTGGAATTGGCATCCGCATCCGCCTTGTGACAGAAATTGCACGTCACATGCAATGACTCGCTGAAATGGACCATTGCCTGTGAAACCTGATGAGGCTTCAATATTTTAAGGTTTTTGGCATGCATGATATGGTGACGCATAGGGAACCCTCTCCCACCCATCATCATGCCTTGTGCATATATGTATGCCGCCGTTGCTACGAATAGAACAACACTGAGAAAAATCAAGAGCTTTTTCATGGCTTCCTCCTATAATCATAATAATCATTGTCAAATCATATGAATATAAAGAAACTGTAATTCCATACCCTGTCTATTCGTTTGTGCACCGTGGATTCTATTGTCGATGAAAATTTCAAACACTACATGTATTGCGATTACAAGAACTGGAAGCGGATGTCATTCTTTATTTCTAAATTCGGTTCAACCGAAACTTAAAAACACAAACCCCTGTTTCTCTCGGCGAAAAACAGGGGTTTTTAAGGGTCAGTCCATAATCACTCCATACAAATGATATCAGAGTAATAATGTCACCGTAGAAAAATCTCCATGAAGCAGAAAAAGGATACTCTTCATGAAGATATTCGTCAAGCACTTTATAAAATTTGAAGAGAATACTGAAAAGAACAAAGTCGAGGAGAAATTCACGATGCCTTTAACAAATAATGGATACCTCTATGGCGAAGTGAAGAATTTCACCATTACACCATGAAGCACACCATTGAACCTATGGTTCATTTCTGTGACAGTATTGCAAGGTTTTTAAACATGTATTTTGTTCAAGTGACAGCGCACGCTTACGACTTCTTCTTTCATGAAATTAAGAAGATATCTCGTCAGCTTCCGGCATTGTCGCTTTCGCTCTCGATGAAAACAGCTTGGACTGCCCTTTTACCGTACAGATTAAAAGGAGGTGATATTCCATACAATAAGATTGATCCGAAAGAAGCATCTTTTATCGGTTATAAATAATTATTTATAAAAAACTAAACCCTTTAAATACCATACAGATAGAAGGAGGAAGGCATGCATAAGAAACTTACAATAGTAATCGTTATAACCTTTGTACTGGGATTACTGGTTGTTCCCGCAATCGCGAAAGGTCCCAGCAGTCAGGCAGGAAAATCCAATATTGGACATCTGTATCTCTATGAAAAGGACGCTGATTGGGAGATTGTCGAAGGCGGTGCGTGGGGAAAGACGAAGTACGATCTGTCCGGATCGACCTTTGATTTCGTGTTCAACGGGCATGATTTGCCGATCGGGCAAGAGTATACACTCATCTACTACCCCGATCCCTGGCCGGGGACCGGTTTAATCTGCCTGGGTTCCGGGACGGTGAACGAATACGGAGACATCCACATCAAGGAGTCCGTCGATACGGGTGACCTGCCGATTGAGACCGACGAAAACGACGGCGCCAAGATCTGGCTTGTACTGTCCGATGACGTTAACTGCAGTGAAGAATTGTGCGAGATGGTCGCATGGAATCCCACCGCCTACCTCTTCGAATACGATCTGATTACCTTCGATGCGAGTGAAGAAGAGGAAGAATATATCCCCCTTGAAGAAGATACGAAAGTGAAGGGGAATTCTAAAGAGAAAAAAGATAAAAAGTAGTGTGTGACAGCAGCGTAAGTTGATGCATTGATTTTGATAGATATCTGGTTAAACGGAAAGGTCAGAATCATGATTGATTCTGACCTTTCCTGATTTTAAAACTGTCTGTCACTTATTCGTTATACGGACATATTGTTTCTTTTCCTTATAAACACAATCGCCGTTTCAGTCATCAGTAATGAAAAGATGATTATTCCCCCATTAATAAAAAAGGGCACAACAGTTCCTGATTTCTATGTTTGCTGAAAACGTTCAGTAAAGCTCCCTTGTTCCCCCAGATCCACCACAATGGGGGCACTCTCTTTCCGCAATACAGCTATTGGTACAACAACATACTGAATATGTGCCACGATCTGTCATCCCCCAACAACCAGAACAATACACCCAATATTCACCATTACAGCCATCAGCACCGGAGCGTTGAAGACCACCGACCCAAAAGTCATAAGACACCTTTTCGTATAAGCCGGAATTCCCGTGGTAAAAAAAGAGTTTTCTCTCTGAGCCTTCCCACATCTTCGGTGATCCAGGAATTCGTTGAAGGGAAACTAGAAGCACAATCAACTTATCATTCCTAAGAGCCTTTTGAATTTGATCTGGAAGCATATTGACAACCACCTTTTCTTCATCCAAAAATTTGTGAATCTCTTTGAGTCCGATTAGCTTGCTATCTTGAGGATCAAATGTTGCATTGAAAAGTTGAAGTGATGATTTAACAGCTTCCTTATCCATCAGCATCTTTGCGAGGTGCATATATTTATCATCCATTTCTTTTTCGATATCTTGCGCATTCGAGAAAATTGGATAACAAGAAAGAACAAGGCAAAGCCCAGAAAAAAAGAAAATTTTTACGACTTCCCTTTTTATCCTCAACCTTATTAATTTATTTCCATTACTGAGATTAAAATGGGTCAAAAGCTGGCGTACTACTTTTTTATTGCTTTTTTTCATTTTAAATCCTCCTTTATTTGACTTTTAAGGGTCATAAAACATGATCCTTTGTCAGATCCATGCATATTGAATTCGTTACCAAAACTTTTTAGATAACCGAAATGAATCAATTAGACCAAACCAATGGTAATGTAGACATCTCGTTAGATTTCTATCAAGTTGGGCAATTAAGAAAAAACTGTTTATAAGTTTGAAGAAGAAGTTCGGATGTAGGATCGCGTTAGGTTTTCACGCTAGATTTTTAAGTGTAAGCTGTTTTCATATACAAGATGAAATAGTGTAAGTCAATCTTAATAAGAAAATGAAAAAGCTTAAACGATCTTGAATGAAGGCTACATCTTAGAAAAAACTAGAAAAACTAGGAAAAACTTGGGACACTTCCCATATTAATTTCTTTTGCTATCTTTCTTTCCATCCTTTTCAGCTACCAAGAACAAAAGCCCTATCTCTCATTTTGAGAAACAGGGCTTTAGATGATCAGACCATAATCCCCCCTTGGTTACAGCTGTATAAAAACTACATATGATGCGTTCAAGATCAAAGTTATTAATCAGTTAACTCTACAGCAATGTGTTGTCAAGAAATATTACGTAATTATTTGAATCAGTTGAACGGATAAAAAGAATTCGGTACCGTAAACTCCAAATACTTCCCTAACTTTTGAATGCCTTGCTGTCGATGGCAAAAAGAAGTACCCCCGCGCCGAGCAGGATCAAGGTCACCGGACAGGGTAACGGCAGGTTCGGAGACAACGGGTTTGGAATGCCCGCAAATATCAATATCGAATCAACGATTAACAACGCACCGGCTATTATCAACAGCCATTTTGATATCGTCAACATGATCCCCCCTCCTTATGTTGTGATTGCTATGTATTGACCTCATGATCGTATTTTGTCAAGAGATATTAAAGTGATTCGTTTCATCAATTGTTTTCGATGATACTCATCGCCGCCCGGATCCCGTCCGATCCGCTCGATATGATCCCGCCGGCATAACCGCTACCCTCCCCGACCATATAGAGATTTTCAAAACCGGCGCACCGTCCGGTCTTTTCCCGCACGACCTGAACGGGTGACGAGGTCTTGCTCTCAAGCCCCATGATGATGCCCGTCTCAAATCCCCTGACCTTTCGGCAAAAGTCCTTCAGCCCTTCCCTGATCGATCCGCTTACGTCACCGGGCAACAAATCCCATAAGGCCGCCGGGTTCAGATCCAGCGGATAGCTCGAATCAACCGTTGCCGACGGCGTGTTCTTTTCGATATAGTCTTGTATCGTGCAGAAGGGGGCCTGATAGCCGTTTGAATAATCGTAGAAACTCTCTTCGAGGGCGCCCAACCAGTCAAGAGTTTCTTGTGGTTCTATGTGTCTGCCGAGAAGCTTCTCCGGATTGATTCCGGCGACGCAGGCCGCGTTGGCGAATTTTCCGTTCCGCTTATACCGGCTCATTCCGTTGACGATGTTAGTATTCTTATAGGCGGTCGCCGGGACGATAATCCCGCCGGGGCACATGCAGAATGTGTACACGGGAAGATTCCCGTCACCTTTTGATGTTAGCCGGTACTCGGCGGCTTTGACCCCTGGCAGCCCTTCCCTCCCCCACTGGGCAATATTGATCAGCTCCTGGGGGTGTTCGACCCGGCAGCCGATGGCGAAGTTTTTTGTTCGGAACTTCACCCCTTTTCCGATCAGCATGCGGTATGTCTCATATGCCGAATGCCCCGGCGCGATAATACAGTAATCAGCCTCAATCCCCCCGGAGGTTGTTACCGCTTCATACACGCTTCCATTTTTGATCTTCAAATCTTCCAGCATGGTTTCAAAGAGCACGCTTCCGCCGATATGCAGGAATTCCTCCCGTAAATTCCTGACGATCTTTCTGAGATTATCGGTTCCAAGATGAGGATGGGCCAGGTATGCTATCTCTTCCGGTGCTCCCGCGCGGATATAACTCGAAATCATAAACTGTTTTTCTTTCGAGATACCTTTGGTTCGAGAGGTCAATTTCCCGTCGGAGAAGGTTTTGGCGCTGCCCTCGCCGAAGGCGTAATTGCTCACAGGATTGAATATGCCGGTTGTTTCAAATCTTCTGATTCCTTCGGCCCGTTCGCTGACCCTGGAACCCCGTTCGATCAGGATCGTGTCGATCCCCGCCTTCTGAAGGACAAATGCAGAGAAGAATCCGGCGGGACCGCTTCCGACAACGACCGCATTCTCTTTTCTCTTTTTGTGTGGAATGGTCAGTGAGGGGGGGCTGACCGGTTCGCCTCCCTGGATCTCCTGTGACAGAATTCCGACTCGAACCAGCCAGTGTATGTCCTTCTTTTTCCTGGCGTCGAGGCTTTTCTGCTCTATCTGATAGGAGAATTCCCTGATGTTCAGTTCTTTCCCGATTCTTTTCCTCAGCTCTTCCTCGGCATAATCCGTGGGCAGCTGTAATGACAGTTCCCGGTATCCCATATTACCCTTGATCCATCCGCGTCTCCTGCTCGACTTCGCGGTCGAAATCCGCTTCCTTCGAAAGCAGCTTTTCCGGGGTGTATTCGCGGCTGAATGTCTCGATGATCTGATCGAGAGGAGGATCGGCAAATTCCCCGCGATACCGGAGGTATTCCATATGTCTGTTTCCCTCGAGATCAAAGGGGTGATATATCGAGTCGTTGCGCCCGTTGAAATCGAGCGGTTTTATCCGGAACCGTTCACAGAGCTCGACATTAAAGGCGGGGGTCGCCTTGACCCAGCGGTCGTCAAGGTAAATCGATGTATAGCCGTGCCAGAAGAAGATGTCGGTTTGCATCGCCTCACGCATGCGCGCGGTCGTCAGGTGGTTCCTGATGTCTGCAAAACCCAGCCTGGCGGGAATGCCGAACGACCGGCAACAGGCCGCGAGAAGAATCGCCTTGGCCACGCACCAGCCCCGGCCGATACGTAATGTGGTGGTCGCCCTGAGTCCGTCAACCGACAGAATGCAAGCGTAGGGATCGTAGCGAATACCGTCGCGCACGGCGTAATACAGACTGACAGTCCGCTCTATCGGATTGGTTGAGTCACCGGCGTTTTCCCGAGCAAACTGTGCGACGGCGGGATGATCGCAGTCAACAATCGACGAAGGTTTGATATACGGCTCCATCTCCGGATTCATCTCTGTGAACATACTCCTTTCATGTGGCCATATCCACGGTTGAAATATACGGCAGTATCACGATCAACGCCAGGTGATGGGAGGAGGTTTGCGCGTGGGTAACCGGTGATAGCTGAATTTTGGATATCCCACCATCATACTGCCGAAACACTCATGTCCTTCCGGAAGCGACAGGGCCTCCTGCATGGGGGGAAAGGTGGTTGCCGCGGCGGTAAAGTAACCGGCCCAGCAGCATCCCAGACCCATGCTGGGCGCTGCCAGTTCAAGATACGCCATGGCAATGGTACAGGTGGAGGTGGCCGACCAATTGTCCTTCTCCGCGTGCGTGACGATTACAGCCGGCGCGTTCCGGAGAATGACATTGATACCGCTTTCCCATCCCTGTACCGCCCTGTCCATATGAAAGAGCAGACCCATTTCCGGCATATTGTCGAGAATCCAGCGCATCCAGTCAACAACAATCCCCGAAAGCTTTTTTAATTCATCTCTGTTATCCAGAACCAGCCACTGGGCGCACTGGGAATTATGCCCTGACGGAGCGTACCGGGCAATTTCTATGAGTCGTGCAACATCCTCCCGTGAAACCGGTTTGTCTTTGTAGACTCGTATTGAACGGCGACTGCGCAGGAAATGCTCACAATGTCTCGCGGACAGCAGCAGATCTTTTTCTACGGGAGGGCATTGCTCCACGGGGATCTCACGATGAGTGAGGCTGCCTGTCGGACAGGCCGCCACGCAGTGTCCGCACCTGACGCACAGTTCCTCAGCCTCTCTGATAGGGGTTGGATACTCGTATTTTCGAAAATGGATAAGCCTCGCGGGACAGACCGCGGCACAGATCCCGTCCTGATTACAGGTTTGCGTATTGACTTCCAATAACTTCATACTCAACCTCCAGCTGATCGTAGGCTGCAATCCACAATAACGTAAGATACCGTTACTGACAAGAAAGAAATCGGGACTTTTGTCATCTCCTTGTCGAGCCATGTTTTGGCAAATTAATATCAAAAAATCAATAAATTACAAAATAACACAGGTTTCTCATACTATGCTTTCTGAACAATCCTCTTTTTTATCTTGACTATAGAGACGGGCTTGGACTATGACAAAATCATACCTCTCTGCGATTGAGAACTATATCCTTCTGAGATTTCTATGAGCGAGAATGAGAATGATGATTTTGTTTTTTGATAGTACCGGATTTATAAGAAATGAGGATGCAGCATGTACAAGATAGCGGTCATTCCGGGTGACGGAATCGGTAAAGAAGTAATACAAGAGGGGATACGGGTGCTCGACGCTGCAGGCAAGCGATTCGGTTTCTCTTTCGAGTGGGACACGTTCCCGTGGGGATGCGACTATTACCTTGCAAACGGAGAAATGATGCCGTCCGACGGATTAGACCGACTGCGGCCCTATGCCGCCATTTTTCTGGGTGCCGTGGGTACGCCCGGTGTTCCCGATCATGTCTCGCTCTGGGGCCTTCTCATTCCGATCCGAAGGGAATTCAGGCAGTATGTGAATATACGACCTGTTCGATTACTACGGGGAATCACGAGTCCCCTGAGAAATAAATCGGCCGGTGATATTGATTTTTATGTCATTCGAGAAAACAACGAAGGCGAATACTCAAACATCGGCGGCAGGATCTATTCCGGTACCCAAGACGAGATAACGGTTCAGGAATCGGTCTTTTCTCGAAAGGGCGTGGAACGGATACAGCGGTTCAGCTTTGAACTGGCGAGAAGGCTGAACAGAAAACATCTCACTTCTGCCACAAAATCAAACGGCATCGTCTTTACCATGCCCTTCTGGGATGAAATATTTACGGAACTATCCTCGGCCTACCCCGATGTTAAAACGGATCAGTTTCACATTGACGCCCTGTGCGCCAGAGTCGTTCTCCAACCGGAATATTTCGATATTATTGTTGCAAGCAATCTCTTCGGCGATATCATATCCGACCTCGGACCGGCTGTGGCGGGAAGCCTCGGCATCGCCGCATCGGGCAACCTGAATCCTGAAAGGGAGTACCCCTCCATGTTTGAACCGGTTCACGGATCGGCTCCCGACATCGCGGGAAAGGGGATCGCCAACCCCATCGGTCAGATCTGGTCGGGTGCCATGATGCTCGAACATCTTGGGCAGCCCGAGGCGGCACGGATAATCGAAGAGGCAATAGAGACGGCCATCGATGATCGCAATGTTAAGACACCCGATCTGGGTGGTACGGCGACGACCGAAGAGTTGGGGAAAACCATAGCGGAGATCGTGGCCGGCTAATACACAAAAAAGGTCTGAAGGCTATGAAGATAGCTCAGGTGGAAGCCATACCTATCAGGCAGGAGTTGAAGGAGCCGTTTGGCAACGCCCAGGGGTGGACTACCGCCCGTCAATACCTCATCGTCAGGATAACGGCGGACGACGGAACCGTCGGTTACGGTGAATGCTGGGGACCCATCGCCGGCAATCATCGGGTTGTGACAGATATCATAACTCCCCTGTTGCTGGGGACAGACCCCCTGAATACTGCCGTTCTCTGGGAAAAGATTCATTTCAAACTGCGGTGGGCCTACCATTCATTCGCCCCTTATTCCGCTCTCAGTGGTGTCGATATCGCCCTCTGGGACCTTAAGGGAAAGCTTCTCCAACTTCCTATCCACACCCTGCTGGGAGGTTCCTTTCGTGACAAGATCCTTGCCTACGCTACGGGACACTATTTTCGAAAGGTCGATACTATCGAACAGCAGATAGCCATCATAGAAGAGGAAGCCGCATCGAACCTCTCCAAGGGTTTCAAGATGCTGAAACTGAAGATCGGCCTCGCCCTTCTCGGATGGGGAACAAAGGAAGATATCCGGCTGGTGGAAGCTTTCAGGCGCACGGTCGGCGATGATATCGATTTCATGATCGACGCCAACTGTGCCTATGCCGTCCCTGAGGCGATCCAAGTGGGACGCGCCTGTGAACGACTGGGTATATACTGGTTCGAGGAACCGGTCCCCCCTCATGATTACGACGGGTATGCATACTTGAGCGGCAAACTCGATGTGCCCATTGCCGGAGGTGAGGGATGGGCTCTGGTGAGTGAATTCAATGAAGTCTTCAGGCGCCGGGCAGTGAGCTATGCTCAACCCGATGTCTGCTCCGCCGGGGGTATTACGGAAGTTCAGAGAATTGCGGCACTGTCACAGGCACTGAACATCGACTGTATTCCCCACGCCTGGGGAACACCGATTGCCATCGCATCATCACTGCATGTTCTGGCAAACAAACCGGGGAAGGCCCTGCTGGAATTCGATCAGTCCGACAACCCCATCCGGGACCACCTCATAACAGAACCCTTTCGCCTCGAAGGTTCGTACGTGCGAGTTCCCACCGGGCCCGGTCTCGGCATAACCATAGACGAAAAGATGCTTGATACGTTCAGAATTGATCTGTAAGGAGAATAAGGATCAAGACAATATGACATCTGTGAGAAAGGAGGTGGATTTTCAGATATTGGGTTTCATATCCTCGGTAATAAACGTACTGTAATTCATTATTGAAAGGAGAAAATAAATGAAGAAATTCAACCTTATAATCTTCTTGATGGTCATACTGGCTGGAATGACCTTTACGTCGGCAGCATTAGCCGAATTCCCCGACAAGCCGCTTACATATGTGATCTGCTTCGATGCCGGGGGGGAATCCGATATAACGGCACGAATTCAACAGCAAGCCCTCCAAGATGCTCTCGGTGTGCCGGTCGTTATTGTCTACAAAAAGGGCGGTGGCGGCGCCGTGGGATGGTCGGAGTTGATGCGTACCAAACCTGACGGCTATACTGTCTATGGGACCAACCTGCCCCATACCATCGTGCAGCCCATGACACGGGGAAATGCAGGGTATGAAACGGAAAAGATAGACAATATATATATGTTCGAATTCACACCCGACATTCTGGCAGTAAGCGTTGACAGTGAAATTAAAACAGTGGATGATTTCATCAAGTACGCCAAAGCGAATCCCGGGATCAGTGTAGGCGGCAGCGGGCAGCCATCCGCAAACAGTCTCGGTTGCGAGGCATTTGGTAAGCTGACCGGACTCAAACTCACCTATATCTCATTTACCGGGTCGGGAACGGCCGTTCCCGCTCTCCTGGGCGGTCATGTCAAGGCCTTGATGACCTACACGTCGATGGCGGCGCAGTATCCCGATAAGATCCGTCCCTTGGCGGTTGCCGCAGACAAGAGGGCTCAAGCCCTTCCCAATGTACCTACTTTTAAAGAACTCGGATATGAGTTTGTAGAAGGGGCATACCGGGGAGTTGCCGTTCCTCCAGGAACACCGAAAGAGATAAAAAAGAAACTGGAGCAGGCATTTGAAAAGGTCAATTATGATTCCGGAGTCATTAAGAAAATGGAAGACCTCGGTTTCATTATGGAATATTACGGCGAAGACGCTTCGAAGGCGCTCGTTACACAACTGACGGATTATTATGGAAAACTGTTAAAGGATCTGGGTCTGCTGAAACAATAATTTTCATAGAGGAGTCGGAACGTGCTCGAAGCTATCGTTGGTTCTTTCGGTCATATATTTACGGTTAAAGTAATTCTCATGATTATCGCCGGCCTATTCGGCGGCCTTATGGCAGGAGCACTTCCGGGGCTGACCGCCACAATGGCGGTCGCCCTCCTCGTTCCATTTACATTCACCATGAGTCCCACGGAAGGGCTGATCGTTCTGGGGGCAATCTATATGGCGTGCATTTATGGCGGTGCCTTCTCGGCAATCCTCGTCAACACACCCGGAACGCCGTCATCGATTGGAACCACGTTTGACGGCTTCCCCATGGCAAAGAGGGGAGAAGGTGAACGGGCCATTCTCATCGCCACCTTTGCCTCCGCCTACGGTGGAATTATCGGCGTTATTTTTCTCCTCTTTCTCGCTCCGCCACTCGCAAGCGTTGCATTGAAATTCGGTCCACCTGAATACTTCTGGATGGCGGTCTTTGGGATTACGATCATATCGTCACTCGCATCTAAAAATGTTCTGAAGGGGTTTATCGGTGGTGCCATCGGCCTTTTGATCAGCACAATCGGCATCGCTCCCATCGGCGGAGATGTCAGATTTACTGCAGGTTATCCTCAGCTGCAGGGAGGGATAGAACTCATTGTGGCACTGATCGGGTTTTTCTGTATTCCCGAGGCGCTGACCATGATCAGTAATCGAACACAGAAATTTCACCTCACAGAGGCGAAACACAAAGGCGGTATACTGTTCAAAACCTTTCTCGAAGTTATGAAAAAACAGGGTAATCTTCTGCGATCATCAATTCTGGGCACTATTGTGGGAATCCTTCCGGGTGCCGGCGGTAGCGTGGCAAATCTCGTCGCCTACAACGAAGCACTCAGAGTTTCAAAGACACCGGAAAAGTTCGGTACTGGAATCCCAGACGGCATCATTGCCACCGAAGCCTCAAATAACGCCGTTGTCGGGGGAGGCATGATACCGCTAGTGACCCTCGGCATTCCAGGGGCTCCACCGGATGCAATCCTCTACGGTGTCCTTCTTCTGCATGGACTCAGACCCGGTCCAGAATTATTCACCACACACTCCGAAGTGGTGTATACCTTTATCATGTCCCTTTTTGTGGCGACCATTCTTATGGTCCCTGTGGGGATCCTTTCGGGACGACTCCTGCATCGAACCGTTGTCCGGCTTCCCATTCGTTTTCTCGCCCCCATCATCTTTTTTCTCACAATTATCGGATCGTATTCAATCCGAAACAATATCACCGATGTATACATCATGCTCACACTCGGGGTTCTGGGTTATGTCCTGAAACGTCTCGATTTTCATCCGGGACCCATCACGCTTGGTTTGATTCTGGGACCCATCGGGGAAACGGGATTCGTCCAAGCGCTCTTAATGGGTCAGGTCCTGCCCAATAAATGGATGATCTTTTTTATCCACCCACTTTCCTGGGTGCTAATCATTATGTCCTTATTATCACTGGCTTGGCCGCTGCTCATGAAGAAATTTTCAAAGAGATGGAATATAAAGGAGATGTCAGTAGATGAAAGCTGATCGGATTGCTTCAATCGTATTTATCCTGGTAGGATTGATCCTTTGGCCACAGACAAGAGAATTGCAGTATAATTGCTCGATCTTCCCACGACTGCTGATTATATTTATGGTCTTCCTTTCAGCAGTTATGCTCATTCAAACGTTTCTGATCGCATATCCGAAAACAGAATCCTTTATACCACAAAACCTTAGATATATTGTCAAATCAACCATCGTGGTCTTTATCTGGATTTTTCTGCTGGACATTCTCGGGTTTATCGTTTCGAGTGTCCTTTGTCTGACTACACTCACGTTTCTCCTTGATCTCCAGAAACCAACCTTTACACGGACACTTTCATCGATCGCCATGTACACCTTGACGATTGTCGTATTCTGGCTCATCTTTCATGGTTTCTTACTCGTACCCCTTCCGACAGGCTACCTTATTTAATGTAGATATCGTCATTGGTTTCACCTTTGATCTAGTCGGGGGAGGCGCTTCAAGAAAGAGACTGCAGGGATCAATCTCTGTCCCGCATGAAAAAACGGGAATGCAGAATGGTCCTGTCCGTTTTGGTTCCCTATTGATAATCAAAACTTAACAGTTATTTTGGCATACGCTATAGAGATTTCTTTATACTGAATCCTACATGTCTGGGTAGAGCAGTGGCGGCACATCACTTTGAAAAACTTTCTCCGTTTCTACCCTTCTCAGGCATCCATCATAATCATGAAAGACCTCAGGTAACCTCTTAATTACAGGGTTGGAAAAACTAAAAATGACGATCTGTTCCAAGGTTCCATTGTGGGTAATTCGAGCGTCGAAACCCGGTGATAGACGACACAAAATATTTGACAAGATAGACATATATGTCTATCTTACTGAATAAGGATATGCACAAAATTATTTAACTCTTGAGACCTGAGGGGGGCTCAAATATGGAAGGAATAAAAATCAAGGATCGTATCTACTGGATGGGCTCCATTGACTGGGATCGGCGTCTCTTCGATGCTCTCGTTCCCCTCCCCGATGGAACAAGCTACAACGCCTATTTGATCGAGGGGAGCGAAAAGACCGTTTTACTCGATACGGTCGACCCTTCCATGGCCGGCGAACTCCTGTCAAAGCTTGACGGTGTTTCCAAAATCGATTATCTTATTTCGCACCATGCCGAGCAGGACCATTCCGGAACAATACCCCTGATCCTTGAGAGATACCCGAATGCAAAACTGATATCAACGCCCAAGGCAAAGGGGATGCTTATCGATCTCCTTCCCATATCCGATGAATCCATAATTACCGTCGGAGATGGTGAGACCCTCTCTCTGGGCGACAAAACGCTGAAGTTTATTTATACCCCCTGGGTCCACTGGCCTGAGACCATGGCAACCTATCTTGAAGAGGATAAGATCCTCTTCAGTTGTGATTTTTTCGGTTCTCATATTGCGACGAGCGATCTTTACGTTACCGATGAAGGTCGCGTTTATGAGCCAGCTAAACGCTACTTCGCCGAGATCATGATGCCCTTCCGGAACGTGATCGCAAAAAACCTGGAAAAGCTCGCGCCCTACGATATCGACATGATCGCTCCGAGCCACGGACCACTGTATCCCCGGCCGGCATTTATTATTGATGCCTACCGCGACTGGGTACTCGGTCCCCCCCGGAACACGGTGGTGTTGCCCTATATATCAATGCACGAAAGCACAAAGCTGATGGTGGATCACCTCGTGTCAGCCCTTGTGAAAAAAGGTGTTCGTGTCGAACAATTCAACCTGGAAGTAACCGATATCGGGAAACTCGCTATGGCCTTGGTTGATGCGGCTACAATCGTCATCGGAACTCCCACGGTCCTGGCCGGTCCTCACCCGAACGCCGCTCATGCCGCGTTCCTTGCAAACGCCCTTCGTCCCAAGACACAATTTCTTTCCATTATCGGTTCATATGGATGGGGAGGAAAAACCGTCGAGACACTTTCAGGGATGATTTCTAATCTCAAGGTTGAGGTCATAGACCCCGTCCTTTGCAAGGGATTGCCCACAGAGAATGATTTGAAGAAGCTGGACACACTGGCTGCCACTATCGCGGAAAAGCACGAGAAGCATCACCTTATCTGATGCCTTCGGAAAGAATCGGGCTCATCTCATACGCTCACATTTCCAAGAGAGGAGAATAACTTAATGAATGCACAGGCTTTACATAAAATCAGTTACGGTATGTACATATTGACATCCGGAAAAGACAACACATTTAACGGCCAGATAGCAAACGCCGTTATCCAGGCAACCTCGGACCCTGCAACGGTTCTCGTATGCGTGAACCACCAAAACCTGACCCATGAATTTATTGAGAGCAGTAAAGTCTTTACCCTGTCGATCTTATCTGAAGAGGCCCCGATGCCCCTGATCGGCACCTTCGGATTTAAGTGTGGCCGGGATATTGATAAATTCAAGGATATTACTTTCAGGATAGGCCAAAACGGTGCTCCGATAGTACTGGATCACACCGTAGCTTTCTTGGAATGTGAACTGATTGATCAGATGGATATCGGCAGCCACACAATGTTCCTGGGCAAGGTCACAGACGGAGATATCCTGTCAGCCAAAAGCCCGATGACGTATGCCTATTATCATACCATTAAGGGCGGCAAAGCATCAAAGAACGCTCCTCATTACATTGAAAACGAAGAAAAAATAAGCCTAAAGACAAAGGGAGGAACCACCATGGATAAGTATGTTTGTACGATATGCGGTTATGTATACGACCCTGAAAAAGGTGACCCGGACGCAGGTATCGAACCCGGAACAAAATTTGAAGATCTGCCCGATGATTGGACATGTCCCGTATGCGGTGCATCCAAGGATGACTTTGAAAAGGAGGACTAACTAATGGAATTGAAGGGTAGCAAGACGGAAAAAAATTTACTCGCCGCCTTTGCAGGAGAATCACAGGCAAGGAATCGGTACACCTACTTTGCTTCAAAGGCAAAGGATGAGGGATACGAACAGATTGCTGCCATCTTTCTGGATTCGGCAGCTAATGAGACAGAACATGCCAAGAGAGAGTTTAAGTTTCTCCAGGGGGGAGAAGTCGAGATAACGGGAAGCTTTCCCGCAGGAGTAATCGGTGATACGGCGGCCAACCTCAAGGCGGCTGCCGCAGGAGAACACTACGAGTGGACGGAGATGTACCCCAATTTTGCCGCAGTGGCGGAAGAAGAGGGATTCAACGAGATCGCGACGGTGTTCAGAAACATAGCAAAAGCGGAAAAAGAACACGAACAGCGATACCTTGCTCTTCTTAAAAACGTTGAAGAGGGAAAAGTATTTAAAAAAGATACGGCAGTAACCTGGAGATGTCGCAACTGCGGCTATCTGCACGAAGGGACTCAGCCTCCCGGAAAGTGCCCTGCCTGTGATTATCCTCAGGCCTATTTCGAATTACGGGCGGAAAATTATTGATTATCCGGGGACACGATTCCGGGTTGATGCATCGGGATCGATTCCTCCCACAAGGAAGTAGACGGAGTTGTTATGGACGATACAATCAAGGATGCCATGCATCAGGCATATACCGGTGAATCGAAGGCTTCCCTGAGACTCAAGGTATTTGCGGAACAGGCCGAGCAGGACGGATATGATCCATTAGCCAAGCTCTTCAGAGTAATCTCTTTCTCCGAAGAGATTCATGGCAAGAGAGCCCTCCGGCTCCTGAAGGAAATCAAGAGTACCGAAGAAAACCTTGCCGACAGTTTTGAATCGGAAACCCAGGTGGCAGGAGTTGCATACGACACATTCATACAGCGAGCAGAAGAAGTCGGTGACAAGGCCGCATCTCTCTATTTCAGTCAGTCAAGGGATGTGGAGGAAGGCCATGCAAAACTCTACAAGGAGGCGCTGGACCATGTCCTTGAGGAGAAAGAGACGACATACTATGTGTGCACGGTCTGCGGATATGTCTCTGACGGAGTTTTGCCTGAAGAGTGTCCCATCTGCGGGGTACCGAAAGAAAAGTTTTTCAGATTTGAATAGAGAATAGGATGGATGCGAATCCGGAAAACCGGTTCCGAGATCAGGGGCCTGAGCCGGCAGGCACAATACGGAAGATCGTGAAATAGCAAGAAAGGAAGGGTAACGAACAATGGGAAATCAATTTGAGGCAAGTGATATTTTTGAAATTGCGATGCGAATAGAAGAAAACGGAAGTAATTTCTATCGATATGCGGTTCAGGTTGCAAAGGAAGAAGATGCGAAAGAGATGTTCACCTGGCTTGCTGGTGAGGAAGATAACCACAAGGCTTTATTCAAGGACATGCTGTCCCGGATAGAAACCCTCGTGCCTCCCGAGAGTTATCCGGGAGAATACGGCGCCTATCTTCATAACTATGCCGACAATAATCTTATTTTCAAAAAGGATGTAATGGATGCGGAGATGGCAGGGATTACCGATACCCTCTCCGCTATTGATTTCGCAATCCGGCGTGAGCTGGATTCCATTCTGTACTATCACGAAATCAAGGGGTTTATTGCCAATGATCAGCACGATTCCATAGACGCGATTATTAATGAGGAACGGAAGCATTTTAAAACCCTTTCCGAGATGAAGGGAAAATACGCATAGGAGGAAAAATAACATGACCGAAAGATTACAGATTTATAAATGTGAGGTGTGCGGGAATATCGTAGAGATGCTGCATGGTGGCAAGGGTGAACTCGTATGCTGCAATCAGCCTATGAAACTTTTCAAGGAAAATACCGTCGATGCGGCCAAAGAAAAACATGTTCCCGTTAAAGAAGCTTCCGCAGGCGGCATAAAAGTAAAGGTTGGTGCTGTCCCCCATCCGATGGAAGAGAAGCATTACATCGAATGGATCGAGGTCATCTCAGACGGAAAGGCATACCGACAGTTCCTGAAACCGGGAGATGTTCCTGAGGCCGAATTTAAGATCGAAGGCGACCAGATTACCCTTCGGGAATACTGCAACATACACGGACTGTGGAAAAGCTGATGAGAGGAGGTCTTCGTCCATGGATCTAGCTGAATATTTTGAGAAGACAAAAGGATTCGGTGTATTTGCAACGGCGGACTCCGAAGGCAAGATAAATGTGGCTGCCTTATCGAGGCCGACAATAATGGATGACGGAACGGCCGCATTTATCATGGCGGGACACCTGACCCATAACAACCTGCAGTCCAATCCTCATGCGGCGTATTATTTTGTTGAGCATGGCGGCGGTTTCGGGGGAAAGAGGCTGTATCTCACAAAGGTTAAAGAGGAAGAAGATTTGGAATTAATCGAGAAACTGAGAAAGAAGAGATATCCCATTTTCACGATAAAGTACGACAACGAATCGAAATACGTTGTTTTCTTCCGCATCGATAATGTGTTGCCGCTTGTCGCGGATGGGGTACTGAAACCGGGTGCACAGATTGAAAAATAGCCGAATCCCGTAACCTGATTGTCAGTGATGATGAAGGGGGATAACATGAGTGAAGATGTAAAAAGATCGCTGAAAATGCTTTCCACCGCACTCGAAATGGAGGAAAAGGGGAAAACATTCTATCAGCGTGCCGTTTCGACATGTAAAAACGACATGGGGAAAGAGATATTTCAAACCCTCATGGAAGACGAAGATATCCACATGGATCGTATCAGGTCCATATATGAAACCCTGAGCGGTACACAAGCCTGGTCCGGCCAATGGAAAGAACTGACAGTACGTCACGACGATGTAGGTGGTCTCTTTCGAGATATGGCGAAGAAGTACGGATCGAAGATCGTTGCGGATGCGAGTGATCTTGAAGCGCTTGATACCGGAATCGATTTCGAAGCGAGATCTGTTGAGTTCTATGAGGAACAACTCCCAAAGGCCACCGATCCCCTGGAACGGGAATTCATCAAGAAAATGATTGTTGAAGAGAAGGGGCACCACGCTGCCTTGACAGACATGAAATTCTACCTTTCCGATCCGGCAGGCTGGTTTCGTGAAAAAGAAAGAGGAGGCCTTGATGGGGGCTAATTCCTGACAATCCCAATCCATTACCCTATTACGTGCGGCACATCGTGTATGCAACCGTCCTTCCCTCGCCTGCCTGCGTCTTTCTATACAACAGACAGACCGGAGGGACGACGGAGGGGAATGATTACTATGAAAAGAATAACAAAATATTTCATAGCGGTTGTCAGATGTATCTCTGCATATATCCCTCCTGTTCAGGCGATCATCGTGCCGCCTCAAACAGGAGGGGTACTGCAGGCCACGAGTCTTACCATACCCCAGAAATCGGAACACGTGAGCCATCTAGGTTGTTCCTGCTCAGGTGTATGCAATACGAAGTTGTTCTTTATTGAAATATTCAGCTTGTACCGTCCTTTCTGCCAGTGTGACATATCCAATGTACAAGAACCGTATCGGATAACAGAAAACAATCCGAATCTGAATGATACCATCAGGTCGATAGGTATCGACGCGGAAAAGTCCCCCCATGAGGCAGGAATATTCGGCAAGACCTATGATACTCCCTTTCCCCTTTCCGAGAATCGGGACGTTTCCACCCACAAGGTTCTGGGAAAAGCAAGGGCTCCATGCCGTATAGGAGAAAAGATTAACGATGACGAAACCCGCCGGGTTTTTTCTCAAAACGTGGTAGCGTCAGGAAAACCGTTTACTTTCTGAAGGAGATAGTACGACTTCTCGGATTACCATAAGGAGGTGCAGGATGAAAAGAGACCCTTTCCCATTGTGATCTCAGAAATAATATTTTCATGTGTAATGAAAGGAGTGTAAAAGATGAAAAGAGACGAAGGATCATGGAGTCCCTATCTGGCCGGCGCATTGAGCGGATTAGTCCTTGTACTGTCCGTATTTGCGACCAATAAATTTTTTGGTTCATCCACCACCTTTGCCCGGACGGCCGGGGCGATTGAAAAGCTTTTTGCACCTGAGCGAACAGCCGAAATGGCCTATTTTGTCAAATATGTGCCGAAGGTTGATTGGCAAATGATGTTCGTGATCGGCATCTTTCTCGGCGCCTTAATCGCATCGATCACCTCGGGTGACTTTCGATTGAAAGCAGTGCCGGACATGTGGGAAAGACGATTCGGATCGAACACACTTAATCGGGGAATTATCGCCTTTTGCGGTGGCATAATCGTTATGTTTGGTGCCCGCCTCGCGGGTGGATGCCCGACCGGTCATGGGCTGAGCGGTTCGCTCCAGCTGGCGGTCAGCGGGTACATTGCTCTCATATCTTTCTTCATTGGAGGCATAGTGATTGCCCGTATGTTGTATGGAGGAGGTAGACGACCATGAAGATACTGATTTTCGGATTGATCACAGGAATGTTGTTCGGGTTTTTCTTACAAAAAGGCCGTGCCGCTCGCTATGACAAACAGCTCGGCGCGATGCGACTGATAGATATGACTATCATCAAATTTATGTTTTCCGCCATCTTGGTGGGGATGGTAGGAGTCTATCTCCTGAAAGACCTTGGAATGGTCAAACTCGATGTAAAATCAACAGTCCTGGGAGCCAACATCCTGGGAGGCCTTATCTTTGGCATCGGCTGGGGGGTGGTGGGCTACTGTCCTGGAACCGCGGCTGGAGCACTGGGTGAGGGACGACTGGATGCATTATGGGGAATGCTGGGAATGCTCGTCGGTGCGGCTCTCTTTGCGGAAGCATATCCGGCATTGAAGGCAACGGTGATGACGTGGGGTGACTTCGGCAAGATTACCCTGCCGGAGGTGCTGGGATTGAACCACTGGATTATCATTCCCTTATTTGTCATCGGAGGCCTGCTGCTCTTCAGATGGTTTGAGAAGAAGGGCCTCTAATTATAAGAGTAATAAAAAGTTACAAATATCATCAATATCGAAATGGGAAGGCGGAACAATCACATAGGAATACCGCCTTCCCATAGACAGGTTCCTGCTCTTGCACCGCAGGAGCACAAAGGGAGGACACAGCATATGGTATCTTTGCACCGAACAGGCGATAATGAAGTCCCCGGGGTTTGCCATAGAACAGCATATATCCTGTGCATCTTTGTATGCTTTCTTGCGATCTCCCTCTTACCTGCCGCGGCGCAGGCTCATGGCCCGAAAGAGGTCGTATTGAACTATGATTCAGGTTCACAAACATTAAGTGTCACTATTTCTCATTCCGTATCGAATCCTCAGAGCCATTACATCAAGGAAGTAGCAATAACAAAAAATGGAAACACCCTCGGAACATATGCATACAAGGGCCAGCCGGACCCTTCTTCATTCACATACACCTATATCGTAGAAGCGAAAAAGGGGGATACGCTGATAGTTACAGCTACCTGTAACTATATCGGATCCAAGACAAAAGAATTGACCGTTGGCAGCTGAAGCAGCACTATCACAGCAACCCTCTCTCCATCGGCCGGACAAGATCCGGGTGGGTACGGTGCCAGGTCATATAGGTGAACAGGTATGGATAACTCTATGGTCAAGAAAACCGGAGACATATCAATTGTCCTCTGCGGGGAAGCGGGACACGGCATCCAGACGGTCGAACAGATCATTACCGGACTCCTTAAACGCTCCGGCTTTCACATCTTCGCGACAAAAGAATACATGTCCCGCGTGCGCGGAGGAAGCAACTCCACACAGATCCGCGTCTCATCCGTACGGGTATCCTCACTCCTGAACCGGATCGATATCCTCATCCCTCTCAGTTCCACCGCGCTTGAACACGTAAAAAAACGGATATCGAAAGAGACGGTAATCCTGGCTGATAAAACGATCATATCGGTTCAAGACAGCAAGAACGTTCCGAATCTGATAGATATCCCCTTCTCCGATACCGCATCCGAAATAGGAGGCTCAATCTATATGAACAGTATATCGACAGGACTTATTGCCGGATTGTTTAAGGTGGGAGCCGACGATCTTGATCGTTACATGGAACAATTCTTCTCACCCGGTGACACAACGACTGTCGATAAAAACCGGAATGCCGCACAGAAGGGGTATGACATAGCTCAAAATCTGGTACATTCCGGGAAAATCAACATCGATATCCAACGGGACGCCGACGTGAGAGGGGAGATTATGATCAACGGTGCCGAAGCCGTGGGAATCGGCGCCATCGCCGGAGGATGCAATTTCATCTCCTCCTATCCCATGTCCCCCTCAACCGCCGTGCTGACCTTCCTCTCCAGGAACGCGAGGGATTTTAACATCATAGCGGAGCAGGCCGAAGATGAAATCAGCGCCATCAACATGGCCCTGGGCGCCTGGTATGCCGGTGCCAGGGCAATGGTGACGACATCCGGCGGCGGCTTCGCCCTTATGGAAGAAGCGGTCGGACTGACCGGAATGATCGAAAGTCCGATGGTCATTCATATCGCCCAGAGGCCGGGCCCCGCTACCGGTCTTCCCACAAGAACGGAACAGGGTGATCTGCAGCTGGCGCTCTATTCGGGTCACGGTGAGTTCCCGCGGATTATACTCGCACCGGGAAAACTGGAAGATGCCGTTGATTTGACGCATCAGGCATTCAACCTTGCCGATAGATACCAGGTTCCTGTCTTTATCCTGACGGATCAGTACTTCATGGATTCATATTACAACGTACCGACCCTCAATCTCTCGAAAACCGGCATTATTAACTATATAGAAAAAACGGATCGAGATTATAAACGATACCGATTAACCTCAAACGGCATATCACCCCGTGGCATACCGGGGTACGGAGAAGGACTGGTTCTGGTGGACAGTGACGAGCACGATGAGGAAGGTCACATTACCGAAGACCTTGATATGCGGGTTGCAATGGTCGACAAGCGGCTTTCAAAGCTGAAAGAAATGACGGCAAAAGCCATTCCTCCAGAATTCGTGGGGAATAACGATTACAAAGTTCTTATCATTGGCTGGGGTTCGACCTTCCATGTAATTCGCGAGGCGGTTGGAAACTTGGGAAGAGACGATGTGGCCTTGCTCCACTTCAAGCAGGTGTATCCTGTTCATCCGGACACTGTGAAGTACCTCAAAAAAGCAGAGCGTACCATCGTGATCGAAGGGAATGCCACCTGCCAGTTCGGTCGGTTGTTGAATCTCACCACGGGAGTTGATATCAGGGACCGGATTTTGAAATATAGCGGCATCCAATTTACGGTCGAGGAATTGGTGAACAGTATGAAAACAATCCTGGACCGGGAGGGGTGATCCATGGGTACGGAACTGTTCGACATGGGAGATATCGATATAGCATGGTGCCCCGGATGCGGAAACTTTGGCATCTTGAAAGCACTCAAAGAGGCACTCGTCGAGACGGACATACATCCCGAACAACTGGTCATCGTCTCCGGCATCGGACAGGCGGCAAAGATTCCTCATTACCTGAAAACAAACGTATTTAACGGTCTTCACGGCAGGGCTCTGCCTCCTGCGACGGCCATAAAGGCCGCCAATCCGTTCCTTACCGTTATCGCCGAAAGCGGCGACGGTGACATGTACGGTGAAGGAGGGAATCACTTCATCCATGCCATTCGAAGAAATCCCGATATTACCAATATCATTCATAACAATATGGTGTACGGGCTTACCAAGGGACAGGCATCTCCGACCAGTCAGGCGGGATTTGTCACGCCGGTACAGGTCGACGGTTCCCATTCAGATCCCTTTAATCCCATCGCTGTGGCGATTGCTCTGGATGCCTCCTTTGTGGCGCGGGCCTTTGCCGGTGATCATGAACAGCTCAAAGAGATTATAAAAAAAGCGCTTTCCCATAGGGGATATGCCATGGTCGATATTCTTCAACCCTGTGTGACCTTCAATAAGGTAAATACCTACAAGTGGTTTCAGGATCACACCTACTATCTTGAAGACAGTCACGACCCCTTTGACAGGGTCGAAGCATTCCGAAGAGCAATAGAAAAGGACAGATTGCCGCTTGGCATTTTTTATATGCATCCCGACAAACCCACCTTTGATGAAACATTGCCGGTTTACAGAAGAGACGCCGCTCCGCTTTTCAGGAGAGAACTGGACAAAGAAAAACTGATCGGCCTCGTCGACGCAAAAAGATTTAGATGATCTCCAAAGTGTGAAAGGGGAATATCGTCATATGATGTACAAAAAAACAAATGTCGGATGACGGAATATTGAAATCTCCGGCAGGCGTTATTATATTAAAGAAAAGAGGTGATTACTATGGCTGACATAAAGGTTGATGTACGTGGAGAAACCTGCCCGGTGCCCCTGGTGGAAACCCGTAAGGCACTTCGGAAAGCCTCGCCGGGAGATACCGTGGAGATTGTGGGAACGCACCCCGCTTCAAAAAAGGAGATTCCCATGGCCCTGAAGGCACTGGGCCTGAAACTGAAGGATATCGAGGAGGACGGGGATGTATGGAGGATCAAGATAGGTGTCTGACGGAAAGGCGGTGCGGCCATGACCGATAAAGCAACGATCGTCGTTCACAGCGGCGACATGGATAAGCTGTACAGCGCCCTCATCATAGCCACCGGCGCGCTGTCGATGGGGATGGATGCCTCGCTCTACTTCACCTTCTGGGGGCTCGAACGACTTGTCAAGGGAAAGTTGGAGGGGGGACGGCTATCCCGAATGCACCTGTTCGGTATCGGGAAATGGATGGTACGGCGTCGAATGCAGGCGGCCCGTGTGGCCTCCCTTGAAAAGCTCTTACAGGATTTCAAGGAACTGGGAGGCAAGATCATCGCCTGTGAGATGACGATGCAGATTATGGGAATCAAGAAGGATGATCTTCGTGCGGACCTGATAGACGAGTACGGCGCCGTGGGGACTTACGTACAAGAGGCGCGTGAATCGAGCATAACCTTATTCATATAGGGAGAAACTGCCATGACCGGAAAAAGCGTGTATCTGGACAACGCCGCGGCCACCCGGATGGACGATCGGGTGTTGGAGGCTATGAAACCGTATTTCTTTGAAACCTATCCCGTTGCCACGTCGGATTTCGGCTACTCTCTCGGAATTGAGGCTCGGGAGGCATTGGAATATGCACGGGACGAAATAGCGCATTATATCGGCGCGTCCGGAGATGAATTCATCTTCACCTCGGGAAGCACCGAATCGAGTAACCTGGCCGTCAAGGGCGTGGCCCTGGCTCTCGGCGAGAAGAAGGGGCGGCATATCATCGTCTCATCCATCGAAGATTTTCCCGTCCTTCACAGTGCCGGTTCCAAGGAGCTTGAGAAACAAGGGTTCTCCGTTACCTATCTGAAGGTGGATCACGAAGGCCTTGTGGATCTCGACATGCTCAGAGACTCCATCACCGATGAAACAATCCTAGTTTCCATCCAGCACGCAAATCAGGAGATCGGGACCATACAGGACATCGAAACCATCGGCCGCATCTGCAGCGAAAAAGGCATTTTGTTTCACACCGACGCCACCCATACCTTCACGCGGGTGCCCCTGGATTTTACAAAGATACCGGTGGATTTGATCACCGTCTCTCCTCACACTATCCACGGTCCAAAGGGAATCGGCGGTCTCTTCATCCGTAAAAACACGCCGATCACCAAGTGGATGGACGGGGGATTTCAGGAGTTCAACCTCAGGGCCGGACTGGAAAACATTCCCGGAGCCGTCGGCTTTGCCAAAGCAGTGGGACTGGTCACGCCCAAGGAGAACGAAGAGATCAAAACGATGAGAGACTACCTCATCAACCGTGTGTCGTCCGAGGTGTCGGATACGACCCTGAACGGGCACCGCTTCAAGAGAACCCCACAAAATGCAAACATTACCTTTCATTTTGTGGAAGGAGAATCGATCACACTGCATCTCGATATGCGCGGCTTTTCCGTCAGCACCGGCTCGGCATGCTTCAGTCGTTCACTGGAGGCGAGCCACGTGATCCTCGGAATTGGCGGCGATCATGAAAGGGCACACGGGTCCATCCGTTTTACTTTCGGCCGTTATAATACCATGGAAGAGGTGGACAGGCTGGTAGACACCATTGCAGAGGTGGTAGGAGAATTGAGAAAAATAAGCCCGCTGGCTCACAACAAGGAGGCCTAAAAATGACATTTCCATACAATGAGAAGGTACTGGAACACTTTCGGCATCCCCGTAATGTAGGCACAATCGAAAACCCGGACGGAACCGCCATGGAAGGCAGCCCCGCCTGCGGAGACATGGTATCGGTTCAGATACGGGTCGATCCTGACACGAAGCGAATTACGGACATCAAGTTCGAATCCTATGGCTGCGCTTCCAACATAGCAACCGGGTCCATCATCACCGAACTCGCCAAGGGTAAGACCATCGAGGAGGCAAAGAAGATCAACTGGAAAGAGGCATCGGATGCCCTAGGCGGTCTCCCACCGATCAAGGCCCACTGCTCAGTCCTCGCCGTGGAAGGTCTGCGCTCGGCTATTCAGAACTACGAAGAAAAACATGGTCTGGTTACGGACCAGAAAACCACCACCGTGGAAGTCGTTCGAAAGCGCCTCAAGAAGGTTATGAATCCCCTCTCAGGCCTAGACCTTGTACGAACGGAACTCGTGAAGGACATCAGGGTAGATGGTGGGACCGTTCACGTCACGGTTGACATCCCGGCCGACCATCAGTTTGCCTCCAATATTAAAGGCGAGATAATTGAAAAGATAGAGCCCCTCTGGGATGTGAAGAAAGTAGAGGTTGAATTCCTTGAATAAAAGCAGGGTATGAGAGGCCTTCGTATATCCGGAGAGTGTTGATGTCCTATGCTGTTATCCATGCAAGCGTTTCCTATCGCTATCGGCCCTCTTTATAGTACATATAGTTTTGAACCGAATCGCTTGCGGGAGACCTTGATCCACGACAATCATTTCTTTCTGGAGAACATTTGATATGGAAAGCACCATTGCCTCGTCGCTCAATCTCAAGTTCAATCCCGTTGCCATCACCTGGTCGGACGAGAAACCACGCAACGCACTCCAGTTTAAGCAGGGGAGATGGGGATGTGTCATGTCTCTCTTCGCACATGCAGCCAAGGGACAGACCGCCGTGTTTGACCGGAAAACTTTCGGGTGCTGGGGCGGAGGTGTCGGACTGGGATTTGGAAATCAGTACATGAACGTACCCGGCGGCATAAAGGAATTCTACCGGTTTTTATCGACGGGAAACAATATAAGCGGAATGCGCAGGATGGTAGCCGAAAAGATCTGCAGTTTTATCGGTACCGGCCTGTTAAACGAAGCACTGCACGGTGAACGATACATACAATCCCCCGAACGGGTCAAGAAATTTGTCGAGTCACTGCCGATAACCGATATACCGGCTCCCTATGTTGTCCTGAAACCGCTGCAGGAGGTGGATCAAAGCAAGGAAGAACCCATCATCGTCATCTTCTTAGCCAATCCGGACCAGTTATCGGCACTGGTAACGCTGGCCAACTACGGGAACGGAAGTTTTGAAAATGTTATTATCCCCTATGCGGCGGCGTGCCAGACCATCGGCATCTTTCCGTACAGGGAAGCAGGCCAAAAAAACCCGAGAGCGGTCATCGGTCTCACCGACTTGACCGCACGAAAAAGCGTACGGAGTCAACTGGGAAAAGATACGTTAACCTTTGCCGTCCCCCTGAAGATGTTTCGGGAGATGGAAACCCATGTTGAAGGGAGCTTCCTTCAGAGAGAAACGTGGAATGCATTGAAGAAGTGATTCCGGCCAGCGGAGGGAAACAGTCCTTTTCATAGCCCGTCGATCTTTTTCTTACATATTGGTTCCTCCGGTTCCTCTTCCCACGGATGCATCAGGGGGAGGAATGATGATCCCTCGTCCTTCCGGTATCACGACAGTGTTACCGACAGGTCTTGTGTGGTACGTACCGATGAAACCGCGGAGAGGATAATTTTCATCGTTGATAAGATCGGAACCATTCGTTATAGTGATGTGTACGACCCAGATTGGAGGCCCCATTCTGCGTCTACCGTCAAAAAGATGAAAGAACTCAATGAATCGGGCTCGACCCCCGTGAAGGCGCAACACCGATATGTCAGTACAACAGTTAGAAGAAACTCTCGAGAATCTGTACCGGACGTACAACAGACGCGAATTTATCCACCCCGATCCCCTGGAAGTTCTGTACGATTACGAAGACCTTCGCGACCGAGAGATTGCAGGTCTTATTGCTTCCTCCCTCGCCTATGGTAGAGTTTCTCAGATACTACAAAGTATCTCCCGTGTCCTTGAATGGATGGGTCCTTCCCCTTTTCGGTTTATCGAAGATGCCACGATGGAATCGCTCTGGGATACCTTTTCCGGTTTTAAACACAGATTTACGACTGGAGATGAACTGGCGGAAATGCTGTTCGGAGTGAAAACCGTCATAACGAAGTATGGATCGCTCCGTGCCTGTTTCAAGAAGGGGCTATCGAATAATACCCGATCGACCGTACCGGCAATTACCGGATTCGTGGAAGAATTGAGAGCCGGTTTTCATCACCGGAGCAGCAGTCTTCTGCCGTCACCCGCGAAGGGGAGCGCCTGTAAAAGACTCAACCTCTTTCTTAGATGGATGATACGCCGTGACGATGTCGATCCCGGAGGATGGGAGGGCATATCGCCCATATATCTCGTGGTTCCCCTCGATACGCACCTGCATAGGATCTGCCTCGCATTGGGATTTACAAATCGAAAACAGGCGGACATGAAAACGGCCATGGAGATAACCGATGCGTTTCGAGAGATCGTTCCACACGATCCGGTACGGTATGATTTTGCACTGACACGACTGGGAATACGGAAAGATATGGATGTGACATCTTTTCTCGACGAGTGTGGTAGAACAACAACTACGCAATACAACGTACAAAGGAGTACCTATGCAGCTTGATAAATGGAAAATCTTCTGGGGCGCGGGACTGATCCTGTTGTCGGCATTTTTTTATTTTGTACACTATCTGATTTTCAGGGATCCTCACCATATCTTCATCTATATGTTCGGAGACATCGCCTTCGTCTTTATCGAAGTGCTGCTCGTTACCATTATTATTCATGAATTGCTGAGCTACAGAGATAAAAAGGAGAAACTCTACAAACTGAACATGATCATAGGTGTTTTTTTCAGTGAAATCGGGACGGAACTGCTCACGATCTTCTCCCGATTTGACAAGAATTCCCAGAAGATGAGAGAAGATCTGTCCTCATGTATGGATTGGTATGATGAACAATTTCAAACGGCACTTAATACGTGCAAAAATTATGAATACAATATCGACATCAATATCAATAAAGAAGATCTGAGTGAGCTGAAGAACCTGCTCATGAATAAGCGGCATTTTCTCGTCACACTGCTGCAGAATCCCGCCCTGCTGGAGCATGGAACGTTCTCCAACCTCCTCTGGGCGGTGTTTCACCTTGCCGAAGAGCTTGCATACCGAAGTGACGTCATGGAGTTGAACGATGCCGATTATGGACATATCGCAAACGACATGAAGAGGGCGTACGTTTTATTGACGACGGAATGGCTGTTCTACATGAAGCATCTCAACAACGACTACCCCTTTCTCTTTTCACTCGCCATGAGGACAAATCCCTTTGACCCAAATGCATCTCCGGAGATAGAATAACGGTATCTACCGGGAGGAGGAAAACCATGTCCGATTTCTCGAGAAGGGAATTTTTAAAACGTTCCGTCGCCTCCACCGTGGCGGGAGGTGTGGCCCTAACCGGCTTCGGTAAAACCGCCGCTGCCGCAAGCACCCTACAGGTGGGAACCGTGATCGATTTAACGCGGTGCGACGGTTGCCGAACACTGGCTCAGCCCGCATGCGTAACCGCCTGTCGGGAGGAAAACAAGAAGCTATTTCCGGATCCCATCAAGGACATAGGTAACTACTGGCCGCAGAAGAAAAAAGAGGACTGGTCCGACAAAAAGGGACTGACCAGCCGTCTGACGCCGTATAACTGGACGTTTGTTCAAAAGGTGCAGGTTGAACATGGCGGCAGGAGACATATCGTGAATATCCCTCGGCGTTGCATGCACTGCGACAACCCGCCATGCGCCGACCTCTGCCCCTTCAGTGTCCTCCACAAGATGCCAAACGGACCGGTGCTTATCGATCACGATCTGTGTTTCGGAGGCGCAAAGTGTCGTGACGTATGCCCCTGGGGTATCCCCGCCCGCCAAGCCGGGGTCGGAATATATCTGCATATAGCACCGAAGTTTGCTGGTGGCGGCGTCATGTACAAGTGTAATCTCTGCTACGACAGACTCAAGTCGGGCAGAAAACCGGCATGTGTCGAGGCATGCCCGCAAGAGGCGATCCTGTTCGGAGAAAAGGACAAGATGCGAGAACTGGCCCACAGACGGGCCGAGGAAATAGACGGGTATATCTATGGTGAGAAGGAAAACGGCGGTACGTCGACCTTCTATGTATCCCCCGTTCCATTCGAAAAAATCCATGCCGAACTTACAAGACAGAAAGCGGCTCAACCGAACCCGAAAGCACCCGGTTTTCCCGGCATGTCAGTAGACGTAGAGAACCTAACGGATACCGCCAACGGAATCGCCTTAAGTATGGTGATAGCACCTGTCGCAGGCATAGCCGCAGCCGCCGGAGTGGCATATAAGACCATGAAGGGGGGCAGGAAGGATGGCTAAAAAAATTATCAGGAAGAGAGAAAAGATTACACGTCACGGTTTTTCCATCCTCTTCGTGCACTGGGCGGTGGCAATCTCTACCTTTGTGCTGATTTTCAGTGGATTCGGTCAGATGCCTCTGTATAAGCGCTACATGCTGGACCGGCTCCCCGGATTATCGTGGGTGTCCGATTATTCCGTAACGCTTTCCATCCATTACTGGGCGGCGGTCGTTCTCATATGTGCCATGGTGTACCATATCGTTTTTCATGGCCTGCGCCGTGACTTCGATATCCTTCCGCGGAAGGGCGATTTCAAGGAATCCGCACAGATTATCATGGCCGTCCTCGGTTTGGGAAAGGAACCCGAAAACGACAAGTATCTGGCCGAACAGCGCCTCGCCTATGTGTTCATCGGATTCAGCCTGCTGATTCTGGTGATAACCGGCATAATCAAGGTCCTGAAAAACCTTCCCCATATCAACTTTTCAGAGGGTTTCATGGTCTGGACCACACTGTTGCATAACGTGGGTACCGTTCTGATTATTATCGGTGTCGTGGTCCACCTCGGCGCTTTCATATTCAAAGAGAATTGGCCCATGCTTACGGGGATATTCACCGGTAAGATCGATCTGGACTATGCAAGGCGAAGGCACCGTATCTGGTATGATCGCATATCGGAGAAAAAACGGTAACCTCAAAGAGGATATGATATTGACACTTCTTTCCGCTCCTGTTAGGGTGCCTGTACCTTTTTGACAAACGGGACCCGGTCGAATCACCCGACAGGACCCAACAAGGACATACCAGTCCGATAATCATATGATGGAGGATATTCAGCAATGGCTATAAATCAATGGAATAGTCCGCCGGAGATACAGATCGATCCTGAGAAGATCTACCGGGCAACAGTGGAAACGAACAAAGGTATCATCGAGCTGGATCTATACGCACAGCATGCACCCAAGACAGTCAATAATTTCGTCTTTCTGGCACGGGAAGGATTTTACGACGGGGTTTCGTTCCACCGGGTAATCAGTGACTTCGTGATTCAGGGAGGCGATCCGACCGGAACCGGAAGCGGTGGACCGGGCTACCAGTTTGAGGATGAAACGAGGGGAAATCCCCTGAAGCATGAGACTCACGTAATCTCCATGGCAAACGCGGGACCGAACACAAACGGGAGTCAATTTTTCATTACCCATTCGCCACAGCCACATCTGGACGGGCATCATACGGTCTTTGGTAAAGTGGTACAGGGCGGGGACGTTGTTGATGCGATCCGACAGGGCGATGTAATGAAAAAGGTAGAAATAACGGAACTATAGAGATATAGAGATATCAATATACGGAATAGCTTAAGCTATACAAGGGGATGTTCCGAGCGCAGGCGTCTGTTCGATTTAAAGGGGGAAAAGCGGGATGATCGAAACAAGGGTAACCAAAATCTTGGGTATCAAATACCCCATTATAAAGGGAGGCATGGTGTGGGTGTCGAATGCGGAGCTTACGGCTGCCGTATCCAATGCCGGAGGACTCGGCGTAATGGGCATCGGGGCCATGGACATCCCGATCCTTAACACGGAACTGGACAGGCTCCGGTCGCTGACTGACAAACCGTTCGGTATAAGCTTTCCACTGATACGACCCGATTATGAGGAGATGATAGGCGCCGCATTGGACAAAGGGGTAAGAGTAGTCGTCACCTCCGCCGGAAATCCCGCAAAGATATATAAGATGCTTGAAGCTGCGGGAGTTGTCGCCATACACGTGATAGCAAATGTCAAGATGGCGCTCAAGGCCCGAGATCAGGGATATCACATGGTCGTTGCCGAAGGATTCGAGGCAGGCGGACATGACGGAAAAGACGAGATTACGACCTTTGCCCTGATTCCACAGGTGGTCGATGCCGTCGATATACCCGTCATCGCGGCGGGTGGTATTGCGGACGCCAGAGGTATGGTAGCCGCCTTCGCCCTCGGGGCGGAAGGGATACAGATGGGCACGAGGTTCGTTGCAACAAAGGAATCACCGGTCCATAACAACTTCAAGCAGGCCATCGTCCATGCCATCGACACCGATACGATCGTAACCGGCCGGAAATTAAACGATCCGGTACGGGTGATAAAGAATAAGCTCTCTCAGGAAATCCTGGACGCTGAAGCTGCGGGTGCCTCTCCCGAAGATATCCTTGACCTGATAGGACCGGGCAGGACCCAAATGGCATCCGTAGATGGTGATGTACAAGACGGATCGGTCATGAGCGGCCAGATCGCAGGCATGATACAGGACATCAAAAGCGTACAGGAGGTTTTTGATGAACTGCTGTCAGGGATCGATCCGGTCATCGAAAAAATACGGATATTATCAACAAGGACATAGCATGATACAGATAAATGAGAACTACCTGAAGCTCCGGTCATCCTACCTCTTTTCCGACATCGCGAAGAGGGTTCAAGCCTTTGCCGATTCAAATCCCGGCAGAGAAATAATCAGGCTGGGAATCGGCGATGTGACGCGCGCCCTGCCAGGCGCATGCATTGATGCACTTCACCGGGCCGTTGATGAGATGTCGAGCGACAGCACCTTCCACGGCTACGGCCCTGAGCAGGGGTATGACTTCCTGCGCGACGCCATTGCGAAGAATGATTATCAGGCCTTCGGAGCGGATATCAACCCGGATGAGGTATTCGTCAGTGACGGTGCGAAGTGTGATACCGGCAATATCCTGGAGATCCTGTCTCCCGATCTGAAGATTGCCCTGCCCGATCCAGTGTACCCCGTGTATGTCGACACCAACGTCATGGCGGGTAGAACCGGTTCCTGGAATAACGGGCGGTACGAGGGATTAGTGTACCTCGAAGCGACCGAGGCAAACGGATATGTCCCGACGATTCCTGATAAGCCGGTCGATCTGATCTACCTCTGCTTTCCCAACAATCCCACGGGGGCCACCGCCACGAGAGAACAACTCTCGCAATGGGTCGCATACGCGAAAGAAAACAGGGCGTTGATCCTGTATGATGCCGCCTATGTATCCTTCATCCGTGATGAATCGATACCGAAGAGCATCTACGAAATCGAAGGGGCCAGAGACGTGGCGATCGAGTTTCGATCTTTCTCAAAGACCGCCGGATTCACGGGCACGCGATGCGCGTATACCATCATACCAAGATCATGCATCGCCTTTGATTCGAATAGGAACAGACATGACCTGCATTCCCTGTGGAACCGCAGACACACCACAAAATTCAACGGTGTTTCCTACCCGGTACAGCGTGCCGCTCAGGCCGTGTATTCGGATGAGGGGAAAAAGCAGGTTCGTGAGCTGACCGACTATTACCTGAAGAATGCCGCCCTGATCCTCGAAAAGATGACCGATCTCGGATATCCCTGTGCGGGAGGCAAAAACTCACCCTATATCTGGGTCAAAACGGGGATGGATTCCTGGGAATTCTTTGACATCCTTCTTGACAAGGCCGCCGTTGTCTGCACCCCCGGCAGCGGATTCGGCTCATGCGGCGAGGGATACATCCGCCTGAGCGCCTTCAATCAGTACGAACGTGTCGAGACGGCGATGACCAGAATCGCAGAGATAGTGGACAACTAACGCATATCTGTTCAACCGACCGCATCCTACTCCTCCCTGCAGGAGGAGCAGGATTTGCTTGATATACTCTTACCTTTTACCCGACAACATCCTTCAGGGCCTCCAGTGCCATCTCGACATCTTCGGCCGTGATCCCGTGATGAGTGACCATCCTGAACTGGAAAGATCCCAGGTGAAGAAGATGTACTCCCCTCTCTTCGAGTCGAGCCATGAAATCGTCTTCTGTCAAACCGGTATCCTCAAGATGAAAAAAGACTATATTGGTTCGCACAGTATCGAGATCCACCCTTAATCCGGGAATCTCTGCAATCCCCTCGGCGAGACGACGCGCATGTGCATGGTCATCCACGAGACGTTCCGTCATCTCTTCAAGCGCCACGATCCCCGCGGCCGCGATAATACCCGTCTGACGCATACCGCCCCCCAGAATCTTTCTGACCCGGCGCGCCTCTGCGATAAATTCATCGGAAGAGCAGATTATGGAACCAACCGGTGCCGACAGCCCCTTGGACAGACAGAAGCTGACCGAATCGACACCGCGGGTGAGATCCGTGACGGGCACACCGAGGGCGGCAGCTGCGTTGAATATACGGGCGCCATCGAGGTGCACATGAAGTCCATGACGATCGGCAAGCTCTTTCACGGAATCGATATACTCCGCCGTTATCGGCACACCATTGCAGCGATTGTGGGTATTTTCAAGACAGATCAGACTGGTGCGGGGATAATGTATGTTGTCATCACGGACCGCGGCTTCGATGTCTTCCAGGAGCATCGTACCGTCTCGCTGATTCGTTACGGTATGGGGAATAATTCCTCCCAGCGCCGACATGCCCCCCGCCTCGTAATAGAATATATGGGCCTGGTCGCCGAGGATAATTTCATCACCACGCCTGCAGTGAACAAGAAGGGATACCAGATTTCCCATCGTTCCGCTGGAGACCAGAATCGCGGCTTCCTTCCCCATCATCTCCGCAGCCATCTCTTCAAGACGGTTCGTCGAAGAATCTTCCCCGTAGACGTCATCACCACAATCAGCACTATATATCGCGTCACGCATGGCCTGCGTCGGTACTGTGACTGTATCACTCCTCAGATCAATAATCCTCATCTCTCTCATCTCCCCTGTACAGGATTGGTAGCGGCTCCCCGAGTACATGCGATTTAATTAAACCGTCACTACCCTGTCATAAGATTGTAACATTTATCGTGTAGTATCGCTCGCAAAATAAAGAAATCAGGAGGAACATATCAATGAAGAAAACATTGAAAATTCTATTACCGTACCTAATCTGTTTGTGTTTTGTGAGTGCCGGTTCCGCTCTGGCGGCTGATACCATTGTTATTAAAGGATCGACCACAGTCCTTCCGGTGGCCCAAGCTTCTGCCGAAATGTACATGAAGTCCCACCCCGGTGTCAATATCTCGATCTCCGGCGGAGGATCAGGAAACGGCATTAAGGCGCTGATAGACGGCACAACCGACATCGGCAACGCGTCGCGATTCATCAAAGACAAGGAAGTGGCCCTTGCCAACGAAAAAGGCGTCTACCCCGTACCTCACCGAATCGCCATGGACGCGATCATTCCGATCGTTCACACGGACAATCCGGTAACCAATCTGACCATCGAGCAGTTGAGCCTGATCTATCAGGGAAAGATAGACAACTGGAAGGAAGTCGGCGGAAATGACATGAAAATCGTGGTCGTATCCAGAGACACCAGTTCGGGAACCTATGAAGTATGGGAAGAAAAGATCCTTCACAAGGCACGGGTAACCCCGAAGGCACAGCTCCAGGCGTCGAACGGAGCGGTTGTCCAGGCGGTTTCCAAAAACAAATACGCCATCGGATATATCGGGCTCGGATACCTCAACAAGAGTGTGAAAGCAACGGATGTGAACGGAATCGAGGCGTCAATGGAAAATGCCCTTTCGGGGAAATATCCCGTATCGCGCCCTCTGTTCATGTTTACCAAGGGATGGCCGGAGGGCATCGTATCCGATTACATTAACTTCGTACTGAGCAGGAGCGGACAGGACGTGGTCAAAAAAGAAGGATATGTGCCTCTATACTAATTAAAGGATTTTCGCTACAATAATGAGGAGCCGTATAACAAGAAGTCAGAGTGGTACGTACGGCTCCTCTTTTCGGCCATAATTTTCAAGGAATCATTATATGTCGAGAAGACTGAAAGAAATTATAATCAGAAACGTTTTTTTATTTTTTTCACTCGTATCAATTATCATCCTTGCGCTTATTATCGTATTCTTATTCTCGGAAGGGATACCGATTTTTCATGTCATATCGGTCAAAGACTTTCTCTTCGGGACACAGTGGTATCCCACATACGATCCGCCTGATTTTGGGATCGGGGCACTGATCGTCGGATCGTTTGTGGTAACCATCTTTTCATCGCTCCTGGCTGTCCCGCTCGGTGTTCTTTCGGCCATCTATATCGCCGAGATCGCCCCCCCTTGGATAAAAGAGATTTTTAAACCGGTCATCGAGCTCCTCGCTGGGTTGCCGTCGGTTGTACTGGGATTCTTCGGAATGGCGGTCCTGGCGCCGTGGATGCAGGAGACCTTTGATCTGCCTACGGGATTGAACATCATCAATGCCTCTCTCTTGCTGGCCCTCATGGCCGTTCCAACGATATCGAGTATCTCGGAAGATGCGCTCTACTCGGTATCGCAGGAATTCAAGGAAGCATCGTACGCTCTCGGCGCGACACGATTCGAGACCATTACGAGGGTCATCGTGCCGGCAGCGCTGTCGGGCATATCGACGGCGGT
>Ga0116164_10000039_pt1 | contig 123175 bp, 107 predicted proteins | sample AD_UKC109_MetaG_FD_89888 | JGI IMG/M metagenome (GOLD analysis project Ga0116164, IMG submission 89888) | Active sludge microbial communities of municipal wastewater-treating anaerobic digesters from Hong Kong - AD_UKC109_MetaG | ecosystem: Engineered > Bioreactor > Anaerobic > Digestate... | reverse complement strand
TACCGGAATCTCATGCGATAAATTCATGAATATTTTCTATGAGATCCCGGTATTACCTTCGGTAAACCGGGATGACAACAAAATGTGTTATGAAACGGCTGCCCCTAAAAATAATTTGCTACCTTTTAATGGCCCTTTTTTAAATTTGATAATATTTACTGTTGCAAAAAAAATGTGAAATATTTCTTGACAGGCATTCGGGTTATGTTTCTATGTGTAGAAACATAACCCGAATGCCTGTCAATACTCGCTATAAGTGCGTTGGTAATGGATAAAATAAAGGATATATCACTGGTTCTTGCCGCATCTGATGATGCGCGGCTTATAGAGAAGTTTCTCAGAAGCATTCTTACCGAAAATGAGATCGCGGAGATATCCTCGCGGTGGGAACTGGTAAGAATGCTTGATGAGGGCATAAGCCAGAGGAAAATAGCCGAAAAGCTCGGATTGAGCCTGTGTAAAATAACACGCGGTTCAAAGGAACTCAAAAAGAACCCCTCTGCGTTCAAACAGATGATTGATCTGTATAAGCAGGCGTAGCGGTTGTTATTCGGGCCTGTACGCATTGAAAGAGTAAAATGAATTCGAAGGAGAATAGTATGTATACGAAAGTGTTTCTCAGTGAAGACGAAATGCCGCGCCAGTGGTATAACCTCGCGGCAGATCTGCCCACGCCGATGCTTCCCCCTCTGGGGCCTGACGGCAATCCCATTTCACCGGACATGCTTGCGCCGGTTTTTCCCATGAACCTCATTGAACAGGAAGTGAGCCAGGAACGATGGATAACCATACCTGAAGGGATACTGGAAATTCTTTATCGCTGGCGCCCGTCACCGCTTCACCGCGCGCACTTTCTCGAAAAGGCGCTCGGGACCCCCGCGCGGATTTATTACAAGAACGAAAGCGTTTCCCCCGCGGGGAGCCATAAACCGAACACCGCGGTCGCCCAGGCCTGGTATAACAAACAGTTCGGCATAAAAAAGCTCACGACCGAAACCGGGGCCGGACAGTGGGGGAGCGCCCTGTCGTTCGCGTGCGCGATTCTCGGACTTGAGTGCAAGGTTTACATGGTCAGGATCAGCTTTGACCAGAAACCGTTCAGGAAAACAATGATGCAGACATGGGGCGGCGAGTGCATCCCCAGCCCGAGCACCGAGACCAATGCCGGAAGGGCCGTGCTTGAAAGAGACCCCGACACCCCGGGAAGCCTCGGGATCGCCATAAGCGAGGCAATAGAAGAAGCAGTGACCGATGAAACGGGAAAAACCAGGTACGCCCTTGGCAGCGTTCTCAACCACGTTATGCTGCACCAGACGATCATCGGCCTTGAGGCGAAAAAGCAGCTGGAAAAAATAGGTGAAAAGAAAGTCGACACCGTAATCGGGTGCGCCGGCGGCGGAAGCAACTTCGCCGGGCTTTCATTCCCGTTTGTTAATGATAAAATCCACGGCGCGGAAATCGAGATCATCCCCGTTGAGCCCGCATCGTGCCCGACCCTGACCAAGGCCCCGTTCGTGTATGACCACGGCGATATCGCGAAGATGACCCCTCTGATGCCCATGCATTCACTGGGCCACAGCTTCGTTCCCGCGCCGATCCACGCGGGAGGCCTCAGGTACCACGGCATGGCGCCGCTGGTGTCCCAGGCAGTGGTCGAGGGCCTGATGACCCCTCTGTCCATTCCGCAGCTCGAGTGTTATGAGGCGGCAATGCTGTTCGCCAAAACCGAAGGGATCATCATCGCTCCCGAGACAAGCCACGCGGTCGCGGCGACCATACGCAAGGCGAAAGAGGCGAAAGAGGAAGGCAGGGAGAGGGTGATCATTTTCAACCTCAGCGGCCATGGCCTCATGGACCTCAATGGCTATGACAAGTTCATCCACGGCAAGCTTGCCGACCATGAGCTGACCAAAACCGAGATTGATCATGCTCTTGAAGAATTGAAAGCGCATCCCAAAGCCGAAATGAGAAAGACCGGCAAGTGGTAAGAGTAACTAAAGCCGGGGTCTTCGCCAGAGCGATGGCCCCGGCAGGAAATAATATCAATGGAAAAAGATTGTTTTGACAGCGTTGAACTCTACTGCAGAAAGCTGGGGCACTATGTGACCTTCCGCTACTGCCGTACGCTCGCGCAGGGAATGCCCTGCTCGGGGATTTACGATTGCGCCTTTGAGAAAATTCCGGTCAGGGAATACATGGCAGAGCATTACAGCGATGAAGAGATCGCCGCCATACTTGCCCCTCCGCAGCCTAAAATGGCCAGCATCATTGAGCTCATCCAGCAGGCGAAAAAGAACAGGGCCTGAATCCTACCGGTGATATTCCTGCAGTGACTTGATGTCCCATATCCCTTTTTTTCTGGCCTCGATTCCCTTTGTCGCAGCGAGCGCCGCGGCCATGGTCGTGATATAGGGTATCTTGTATTTTATCGCGGTCTTCCTGATATAGGAATCGTCGTATTCGCTCTGTTCGCCGCTGGGCGTGTTGATCACCAGGTGTATTTCATGGTTCTTGATCCGGTCAACGATGTTGGGCCTGCCCTGGTACACTTTGAGCACCACTTCCGCTTCAAGGCCGTTTTCCGCGAAATAGCGCCCGACGCCTTCGGTGGTCATGACATGAAAGCCCAGGCGTTTGAGCTCCTTCGCCACGGTGAGCGCGTTGGCCCGGTCGTTCTTGTTCACGGTGATGAGCACGCTGCCTTCCTCGGGAAGGGTCTGCTGGGCGGCCTCCTGCGATTTGGCGTAGGCGAGGCCGAAGGAGTCGGCCAGGCCGAGCACCTCTCCGGTGGACCTCATCTCGGGCCCCAGGAGCGGGTCGACTTCGGGGAACATGTTGAACGGGAACACCGATTCTTTCACGCCGAAGTGGCGGACGTCTTTTCTGCTCAGGTTGAGCTCCTTTATGGTTTTGCCCAGCATGATCCGGGTGGCGATCCGCGCCATGGATATGCTGCACACCTTCGAGACCAGGGGAACGGTCCGCGACGCCCTGGGGTTCGCCTCAAGGATGTAGACTTTGTCGTTCGCGATCGCATACTGTATGTTCATCAGGCCCTTGACTTTGAGCTCTATGGCTATTCTTCGCGTGTATTCTTCAATCGTCTTTATGTGTTTTTCGGGGATGTTGACTGAGGGGATGACGCACGCCGAGTCTCCTGAATGAACCCCGGCCAGCTCGATGTGCTCCATGACCGCGGGGACGAACGCCTCGACGCCGTCGCAGATAGCGTCCGCCTCTGCCTCTATGGCGTTGTCGAGAAACTTGTCGATCAGGATGGGACGTTCAGGAGAAACGTCAACAGCGGCGTCGACGTAGCGCTTGAGCATCTCTTCATGGTGGATGACTTCCATCGCCCGTCCGCCCAGAACATACGAGGGACGGACCATGAGCGGGTACCCGATGCGGTTCGCGATGGCAATGGCCTGTTCGACCGTGCTTGCCATGCCCGACTCGGGCTGCGGGATGCCGAGCTTGCGCATCATGTCGCTGAAGTGCTCCCGGTCCTCGGCCAGGTCAATGGACTCGGGCGTTGTTCCCAGAATGGCGACGCCGTTTTTTTTGAGCTCGCCGGCGATGTTGAGCGGGGTCTGTCCTCCGAACTGGACAATGACGCCTTCGGGCTTTTCTTTTTCGTATATGCTCAGCACGTCTTCGACCGTGAGCGGCTCGAAGTACAGCTTGTTGGAGGTGTCGTAGTCCGTGGAAACGGTCTCGGGGTTGCAGTTGATCATGATGGATTCATATCCCTCGTCGCGCAGGGTGAACGCGGCATGAACGCAGCAGTAGTCGAACTCAATGCCCTGGCCGATCCTGTTGGGGCCGCCGCCGAGCACCATGATCTTTTTGTTCTTTGAAACCGGCACGCTGTCAGGGGCGTTGTAGGTTGAATAGTAATAGGCCGCGTTCTCAACGCCGCTCACGGGAACGGCTTCCCATCTCTCGACCGCTCCCATTTTTGTCCGCTGCGAGCGGATCGCGTCTTCGGTGGTTTTCGTGATGTGGGCCAGGTATTTGTCCGAGAACCCGTCCTTTTTCGCTTGTTCAAGCAGGTCATCCGGGATCGTCGTCCCCCTGTATTTCACGATTTCCTCTTCGAGGTCGACGAGCTCTTTCATTTGCTCGATGAACCATTCCTTGATATGGGTCCTTTCGTGGAGCGTTTTAACGTCAACGCCCTTGCGCAGGGCCTCGTACATGAGAAACTGGCGCTCGCTGGTGGCGATGCTCAGCTGTCTTAAAAGTTCGTCCGCGGTGAGGGAATCGAATTTTTTCACGAAGCCCAGGCCGTGGCGGTTGTTTTCCATGGAGCGGATCGCCTTCTGAAAGGCCTCCTTGTAGTTTTTGCCGATGCTCATGGCCTCGCCGACTGCGCGCATCTGGGTGCCGAGTTCGTCTTTGACCCCGGGGAATTTCTCGAATCCCCAGCGCGGGAATTTCACCACCACGTATTCCCCTGACGGGGTGTATTTGTCCAGGGTCCCGTCCCTCCAGTAGGGGATCTCGTCAAGGGTGAGCCCGCACGCGAGCATTGACGAGATCAGCGCGATGGGGAAGCCCGTGGCTTTTGAAGCGAGCGCGGACGACCGCGACGTGCGCGGGTTGATCTCGATGACCACGACCCTTCCGGTCTGTGGATCGTGGGCGAACTGGATGTTCGTCCCGCCGATGACCTGGATCGCCTCAACGATTGAGTATGAATACCGCTGCAGCCTCTCCTGGAGCTCCCGGTCTATGGTCAGCATGGGGGCCACGCAGAAGGAGTCGCCGGTGTGGATGCCCATGGCGTCGACATTCTCAATGAAGCAGACCGTGATCATCTGGTTCTTCGCGTCGCGCACGACTTCAAGCTCGAGTTCTTCCCAGCCCAGTACCGATTCTTCGACGAGTATCTGGTTCACGATGCTGGCGGCCAGGCCCCGTGTGGCGACTTCGCGGAACTCTTCCATGTTGTATACCATGCCGCCGCCGGTGCCGCCCATGGTATAGGCCGGACGGATCACCACCGGGAAGCCGAGCTCCTCGGCGATTTTTTCCGCGTCAGCGAGATTGTGCGCCGGTTTGCTCCGGGGCATCTCGATATTCAGGCGCTCCATGGTTTTCTTGAACTCTATCCGGTCTTCGCCGCGTTCAATGGCGTCGGCCTGCACGCCGATAATGCGGACGCCGTATTTGTCCAGGATGCCTTTGTTGTGCAGTTCGGCGGAGAGGTTAAGCCCGGTCTGCCCGCCGAGGTTGGGGAGCAGCGCGTCGGGCTTTTCTTTCTTTATGATTTTTACCATTGTTTCGAAGTTAAGGGGCTCGATATAGGTGATGTCAGCCATGTCTGGGTCGGTCATGATCGTCGCAGGATTGGAGTTGACGAGAACGATCTCGTATCCCAGGCCCTTCAGCGCTTTACAGGCCTGTGTCCCTGAATAGTCAAATTCGCAGGCCTGGCCGATTATTATGGGGCCGGACCCGATGATCATTATTTTGTTGATGTCGCTGCGTTTCGGCATTGTCGTTTTCCTTGTATCGGGGATTTTTTTATCTGCTTGAAAAGATGATATCAGATGAAATTGTCAATAACATTTATCTAACTATTTCTTTCCGTTGATTTTTCCGGTTTGAAAGTGGATCATTGGCCCGCACTTTATTAAGAATTATTTTTACCGGTTTTTCAAGGGTGTTTTTTGTAGGTATTTGTAAAAATATATCCGAATATTTTTTGATCTTTTTTTTGTAAAGAAAAAAAAATGAATAATTAAAATTTCTTTTTGACTTCACAGTGCTTGATTTTAAAATGCTATGAATAACAGAATGAATTCATTTCTGAATCCATTCAGCACCTTTCCCGGGTGCTCGTTCTTTAAAACCCGGCATAATAAATAGAGAAAATATAGACAATCTTTTAGGAGGATATTTATGCCTGTTACCAGAAAGGATTTCCTGAAGCTGTCAGGTATGACTGCTGCAGGGGCTTTCTTTGGCGGAACCTCTTTTCTTACCGGCTGCAAAAGCTATCCGGATAAGCTGAAAGGTGCCAGGGAAAGCACGACCATCTGCCCTTATTGCGGCGTGGGTTGCGGATTGATTATTTCCGCCCGTGACGGCAAAGTCATCAATGTCGAAGGTGACCCTGATCATCCCATAAATCGCGGAAGCCTGTGTTCCAAAGGTAACGCGATCTACCAGATCGCGGTCAATCCCATAAAGAGAAGGCTCACAACGGTCCAGCACCGCAAACCCGGCGGTACCGAGTGGGAAGAAATATCATGGGACACGGCGATCAAAATGATCGCGCGTAGAATTAAAGACACCCGTGACAAGACTTTTGTTGAAAAAGACGGCGGCGTTACGGTGAACAGGGCAGAAGGCCTTTTCAGCCTTGGCGGCGCGGCCCTTGATAATGAAGAATGCTATGTTGTGTCGAAATTCGGCAGGATGCTCGGCATCAACTATCTTGAACATCAGGCGCGGATTTGACACAGCGCAACAGTCGCCGGTCTGGCGGCTTCTTTTGGTCGTGGAGTCATGACCAACCACTGGATAGACATCAAGAACGCTGATGTTATTTTAATAATGGGCAGCAATGCTGCAGAAAACCATCCTATTTCTTTCAAGTGGGTCGAAAAATCAAGAGAAAAAGGCGGCAAACTTGTTGTTGTTGACCCTAGATTTACCAGGTCTGCATCTATGGCGGATCTTTATGCATCAATAAGACCGGGTTCTGACCTTGCCTTTATGGGCGGATTGATCAATTATGCCCTGCAGAACGACCGCATTCAGAAGGAATACGTGGTTGAATACACCAATGCGTCATATCTTATCAGCCCTGACTATTCTTTCAATGATGGTATTTTTTCCGGTTACGACAGGGCGACCAGGAAATACGATAAAAAATCCTGGGCATACCAGAATGACGATAAGGGGATTCCGAAAAGGGACAAGACCCTTCAGAATCCCCGATGCGTGTACCAGCTGATGAAAAAGCATTACAGCCGCTACACTCCCGAAATGGTCGAGAAGGTAACAGGCTGTTCAAAAGAATCATTTCTTAAAGTGGCCGATCTCTTTACTTCAACACACAAGCCTGACAGGGTCGCGACTATTCTCTACGCAATGGGAACCACCCAGCACACCGTAGGAACGCAGAATGTACGCGCCTACGCGGTTATACAGCTTCTGCTTGGCAACATCGGCCTCGCCGGGGGCGGGATTAACGCTCTTCGCGGTGAGTCAAATGTTCAGGGATCTACCGACCATGCCCTTCTGTGGCACATTATTCCCGGTTACAACCCCTGCCCGCAGGCGAAACTGCACCCGAATTTTCAGGAGTACGTCAAGGCTGTTGTTCCCAAGACCAATGACCCGATGAGCATGAACTGGTGGTCAAACAGGCCCAAGTATGTGGTGAGTATGCTTAAGGCATGGTACGGAGATGCCGCAACCAGGGAAAACGATTTTTGTTTCGACTGGCTTCCCAAGGCCGCCAAGGCAACACCGCACATCGTCCTGTTTGAAGACATGTACAAGGGCATGATCAAGGGCGGTTTTTTCTGGGGAACGAACCCGGTTGTGGGAGGCCCTAACTCAAACAAGGAGGCCAAGGCCCTGGAGCGCCTTGACTGGCTTGTTGCCTCTGACCTCTGGGAAACCGATTCGTCGGTATTCTGGAAGAGAAAGGGTGTTGACCCGCGGAATATTAAGACTGAAGTCTTTTTACTTCCCGCATCTTCTTCGGTTGAAAAAGAGGGAAGCGTTTCCAATTCCGGACGCTGGGTCCAGTGGCGTTATAAAGCACAGAATGCACCGGGGCAGGCAATAGCTGACCTTGACATGGTTGACATGATATACCAGGAGCTCAAGGCCCTTTATATCAAGGAAGGCGGCAAGTTCCCTGATCCGATCGTTAAGGCAAACTGGAATTACAAGCACAGCCCGAATGCCCATGAGTGCGATCCGCACCTGGTCGCCAAAGAGATCAACGGTTACGAGTGGAAGACCAAGAAGCAGGTCCTCAACTTCACCAAGCTCGCTGATGATGGTTCCACCGCGTGTGGAAACTGGGTCTATGGCGGATGTTATACAGAGGCCGGGAACATGATGGCGCGAAGGGGGCTTAAAGACGCCGCCAACAAGCTGGGCATGTATCCCGAGTGGACCTGGTCGTGGCCGGTAAACAGAAGGATCGCCTACAACCGCGCTGCGGTTGATCGTAAAGGTAATCCCTGGGATCCCGGTCGATGGGTGCTGAAATGGACCGGTTCCAAGTGGGTTGGCGACATTGTTGACGGTGGCCCCACTGCCGGGCCTGAGGCCAAAAACCCCTTTATCATGAACGCGGAGGGCGTGGGCAAACTCTTCTCCAATGGCGTGGTTGACGGGCCTCTTACCGAACACTTTGAGCCCAGGGAATCTCCGGTAAAGAACATCGTTAACTCCCAGGCATTCAACCCTGCGACAATGGTGCTTGATACGGTGGCGGGAGAGTTTGGCGATTCTGCCCAGTATCCTTATGTGGCGAGTTCTTACAGGGTAACCGAGCACTGGCAGGCCGGAGCCATGACGCGGAACCTGCCATGGCTTACCGAGCTCGTGCCGGACATGTTTTGCGAAATAAGCCCTTCCCTTGCAGGAAAGAAGGGGATTAAGAACGGCGACATGGTTCGCATTTTCAATAAGCGCGGTTCGATCCAGGCGCGCGCGCTTGTAACCGATCGTGTTCAGCCCTGGAAAATTCAGGGCAAGGAAGTTGAAATGGTTGGTATGGTATGGCACTTCGGTCATGGTTGCGCGGCAAGCGGCGATTCATGTAACAACCTGACGCCCCATATCGGTGACGCCAATACCATGATACCGGAATTCAAAGCATTCCTTGTCAATATTGAGAAAGCGTAGGAGGATGAACCATGTCAGATAATGCCTTTTTAGTTGATACGACGAAATGTCAGGGATGCCGCGCCTGCCAGGTCGCATGCAAGCAGTGGAACGGACTGCCCGGAGAGAAGACGGAGTTCTTTGCCGGCCCTGAGTTCACTAATCCTGCCGAGCTTTCAGCGATAACCTGGAACCACGTGAAGTTTTTTCCCGTGGACCGGAGCGATGCCGAGCGTCCCATATGGACGATCATGCATAAAAAATGCTACCACTGCAAAGAAGCGAACTGCGTGGCGGTGTGTCCCGAGAAAGCCATCTCCAAGGTTGACGGATGGACGATCATCGACCAGAGCAAATGCATCGGTTGCGGCGCGTGCGTGAACGCGTGCGTGTACAAGGTGCCCCAGGTGAGCGATATCGAGCACATCAATGACGTCGGCCAGAGGATTGTCACAAAGGACAAATCCCACAAGTGCAACGCGTGCACGCTCAACGCGCGTGAGATACCGGCCTGCGTCACCACGTGCCCTTCTGAAGCGCTGACCTTCGGGAACCGCGCGGTGCTGATTCAGGAAGCCAAGAGCAGGCTTGAAAAATACAGGAAAACTTTTCCAAAGGCCAGTATTTACGGGCTCGATGAATTCGGCGGCCTCAGGGTCATAACCATTCTTCGTGACAGCCCCGATAAGTACGGCCTGCCCACGGGCAAAGACGCCGAGCCCATGGACCATGCGAAAGCCGAAGCGATCAAAGACACGTACGCCCTGCTTTCCATGTTCACCTTCGGGATCCCGGCGTTCAAGAGAACGGCGTACAAAATCGCCCGTTCACTGGGAACTAAAGACGCTTAACAGATATAGACCAGGAAAATTGAGAGAGGGGCTGTTCCGCAGGAGCAGCCCCTTTTTTTTAATGGCCACAGTGACATGGAAAACGCGGGGAATAGTTTTACGGATATGGTTTAAAAAATTATTTCTCTGTGCCCTCTGAATCTCTGCGGCAGGTCTTTGTTACACTGAGTTGTTTCGGTTATGGTGAATTTACTTCCAGTAAGTCCCGTACCGGCGCTGGATTGACCCGGTAATGGGGGCATGACGGAGCGGTAACGGAGGGATGAAGAAGGCGTGAAGAGGATTTATTCGTAGGCGCGTATCGCGATACGCGCCTACAGTATGTTTCATCATCACAATGTATCCCCAGGGTATATCCCTGAGCTGTTTCCATAACCGGTTTGATATCGGTTTCCTGTGTACGATTTTTCATCCATCCCGAAATGAACAGATTGTGGCCAGTCATGCCGCTTCCTCTGGCCTTTTTGGTGTACGCCGCCTTTTCATCATCAGTAAGCGCCTTCCACGCGCTCATGGCTTCCTTGAACCGGGAGCGGTTTTTCCGCTGGGCCGGTGTGTCGGGATTGGGCGGCATGACCCACCTGCGCGCGATGACGCGGCCGTTTCTGTGGTAAAAGACCATCCTGCCGATGGTCCCGCTGATTGATGTCAGTGCCGCGTTCAGGGTGACTGTTGCCATTGCCGGGCCTCCAGTGAATATTTTTCGTGCATCAGAAAAGAGACAACGGCAGTGCGTTCTTGATACGTTTTTTTGTGTTCAGGTGGGATTTTTACTGCTGTTAAGGGCCGGGCCGGGCTGTACCAGGTACGGACTGTGGCCCTGTCCCGGCCCGGTCGGGGAATGGGGAATAATTTTTCCTGAAGGCAAGATTTCCATATTCATTATATGGGCAGGTAAAGGGTTGCATGTCACGCTGAGAACATACCCTTTTCTTCTTATTTCTATCACAGGAATATGGCACTAATTACAGAAAAATAAGTATTAATATTATATATGTAAGACAATTAATAAATTGACATCTGCTTTCCCGTATTAAAATAGCTTACAAAAGAAGATATTGGTATTTTTAGCCCGTGACCTGAAACATCGGAAACCGGCTTTTCAAGAAGGAGGCTCCTTTATGTATTTTTTCAGGAATTCAATTTCCCTCTTTTTTTGCGTGTTATTGTTAGTATGCGCGGCTGCTTTTTCCGGCTGCGATTCTTCGGGTGACGGCGGCGGCAGAGGCAGCGATGTTCCGGATACCACGGCGCCGGCCCCCGGGGGCGGCGGCCTTATAAGCGCCACCGCGGCAAGCGGCGCGATCAATTTTTTCTGGACCGAAGCGTCAGACGATGCTACCGGTCAGTCGTAATTGTATTATTACGTATATGTGTCGGATAAAAGCGGAGAAGTGGACAGTTTGGATGACATGACGACAACATCCGGGAACCTGGTCACTGAAGGATACGCGCTGAGCGAATATACCGTTGACGGCCTGGGATTCAACCAGAAGAGGTTTATAAACGTGATCGTTGAAGACGGTGCCGGGAACAGGGCCGCCTACACCGCGGGAGAAGGGTCGTCCCTTGAAGACGTGAGTGACGTTACCGACCCCACAGCGGGTGACAGCGGGACCATAACCGCCACCGGGGGCGAGTTCCAGATAGAATATACCTGGACAGCGGCGACTGACACGGAAACACCGCTGTCAGACCTGTATTATTACGTGTACGCTTCTGAGAGCAATAATATTTCGGATGTGGCGGCCATGCAGGCAAACGGCACCCTCGTCAACGAGGGGAAAGGCCTGACAAGTCATACCCTGACCGGGCTGGGGTACAGCGAAACCTGGTACCTGAACGTCTATGTCGTTGACTGCGGCAACAACACCGCGGCCTATACAGCTGCCGGTGATATCACTGACCCGGACGATGACCCGCCGGTCCCGGGCGACAGCGGTACCGTGACCGCTCTGGGAGGCAATCTGCAAATATCGCTTTCCTGGACCGCGGCTACCGACCTGGGCACGGCGCAGAACGACCTGTATTATGAAATCATCACCTCGACATCCGGCAATATCGCAACACTGGCCGATATCAGCGCCAACGGAACTTCATCCGGTAACGGTACCGGCATAACTTCATACACCCTTGACGGGCTTACGTACGGTGATACGCGTTATGTGACTATCGTTGTGTCAGATGCCGAGGGTAACCCGGCGGTCTATACGATGACATCCGCCACCACCAATTCGTGTGAATACGGTTCCTGTGATGAATATTGTGATATTAACGCTTCATGGGATTCTACCAACTGCCTGGATGATTATTGTGTTTATTATTTAGACAATGATCCGATATGCCCTAATTACTGTTCGATGTACGGCTCGATGGACCCGGACAACTGCCTCATGGAATATTGCTCGAGCATCACGGACAATGATCCGATATGCCCCGGCTACTGTTCAATGTACGGCTGGATGGACGCGGGAAATTGCCCTGATGAATATTGCGATGCAAATCCCACAGATCCGTTATGTTATTGATTCAGCTGACTGAAATTCGGAAAGATTGATTGAAATGAAAATTCCTCCCCCTTGATGGGGGAGGTTGGGTGGGGGTGGTATATCTATGGGCCCCTTTACCTAACCCCGCCCCGGAATAGTATTATTCACGAATTTAATTAAAAAAAGTCCTTGCACTCCTGGCGATTTATCACAATAGTTAATCGTTAAGGCTGTCTGGAAGTTGTTCGGATACTTCGAAAAGTCCGGTACACGCACGATTCATTCACGCTCGGCGATCAGGTTCGCGCTTAGAAAATTCCGCTGTATTTCAAAGAAGACAAGCTGTGAAGGGGCACATGATAGTGATATCAATTCATGTGCAGACTATTCCGGTTCTCAAGATTGAGATATTTTGGGAAGGGAATAGGTAATTTTAAAAAATTTACGAATAGGGATAATGAATTGGCAAGAAATAACTATCAGTATGAAAAACGCCAGAAGGACCTTGCTAAGAAAAAAAAGAAAGATGAAAAGCGTCTCAAAAAGCTGAATAAAGCTTCGCAATCACGTGAAGAGAATCCGGAAACAGGTGATGAAACTTCATCCCCTGCTGAAACGACAGAATAAAAGCTGACGGGTAAATAACAACAGGGAAAAGGGAAGGTGCGCAGGCTGGCCGAGATAATCGCGTCATTCTGCCTGTCGCTCGATATATCGACCATGGCCGCTGTGGCGACCAATGAGTTCGCCGCGGCCCACCGGAAATACGGATGATCCGCTGACCGATACGATAAAAAAAGGGCTGTTCTTCAGAACAGCCCTTTTCGTTGTCAGCCGGTGTACTGTCCGGCCGGATACTGTCACTGTTTCGTTAAAACCATATCTCCCCCGGATGATGTTATCGTTAACGTGTCATCAGGATCTGCTACGGTACTCAGTCCGTATGGTAAAAGCTTTACCTCGTAGACATCGGTGTCACCGTCCTCTTCCGTCAGGGTAAGATGAAAGTAGTCGGTTGTGCCGATGGTGGTAACGCCGTATGTGCCGGCCTGGCTCGTGTCATTCGCCGGATTACCTGAATCTACCTGGGTCATTGAGAAAGTCCCGGTCGCGCCCAGTATCACGGTCGTGGTGACCGCTCCGCTTACACTTTGCCAGGTGCCGGTAAGGCTGGTACTGGGGGCGGACGCAAAGGGAGTAAGCGTGGTGGTTGTCCTGGTATAATTATCGTCGCTGCTGATAACCGTGAGCACACTGTCGGCGATGGAATATCCTGAATCATCGGGATCATTAGTCGCGGGATACCACTTGCCATCGCTTGAATCCCATGCCTCGTCGTCCATGATAATTATTTCGCCATTGTTCGCCACGTATTGACCGCGTCCGCCTGCAAACATGTCGCCCGGGTCGCTCCCGCCCTGCTGATAGAGCAGCACTCTTTCAAGGGTGTTGTCGGCGTTAAGGGTCACGATCATGTCATACTCGGTTCCTCCTTCTTCGGTAACGCCGAACCAGGAGCCCGCTGCTGAAGTGTCAGGGGCCGGGAGGTCGGGGTCAGTGCCGCCGCGCGTATAGGTCACTGGTTCATAGTTGAGATTCATGGTCAACTCGTCTGCAGAAGGGTCGTTGAACAGGTCAAGAATGTAATCGATGCGCTGGAATATGTAAACCGAGAGCATTTCATCGGGATTGTCTTTGTCACTCCCGCTGGTATAGGTGAGGGCAAAAAACCGCGTGCCGTTCATGTCGCGGTATATGCCGTAGGAGCCTGACCTCTGGTATAACAGTGCCGCATAGCCATCAGGTGGATCATCCATGGCGTATGTTTCGGAAAAGCTGCCGTCTGAGCCAAGTGTTATGGTTTTGGTAGCAGCTTCGTCAGGGGTCCCGCTGTTATCATCGTGGTCATAGGGATCAGAAGCTGTCCAGGTGCCGGTAAGGTTCGAATCGACAACAGGCGCGGCGGCTTTATAAAATTCCATGCTGCCTTCGTCGGTCGTTACCGTAAAGGTGTTGCCGTCAGCGGACAGCTCGTAGGTGAGAGTTTCTGTTTCAGCTGTATCCATGGCGGTCCAGTTCTCGCCGGAATATTCCTGGTTAGTGGTGATTGTCATGGACCCTCCGCCCGCGGCAATGCTTCCTTTTTTTGAGTGATTTGAATTCATCAGTCCCCAGTGTTTTGCGGTATAGTCTGTGGAACCATGAGCGTAAAGGACATGATTGGTAAACACGCCCCCGGAGGTCATGGTGATATATTGGTGATAGGTCAAGCCGTCTTCCTGGTTCAGGCCTTCCCACGCGCCCACGAGCGCTGACGGTATTTTTGATTTGCTTTTACTGCTGCCGCCGTCGTCGCAGGCCATAAAGCACATGCTCGCTGATGCCAGTATTGCCAGGAGCAGAATTTTCAATTGTTTCATACAATGTCTCCTTAAAATTATTGATCCCGCTGCGATAGCGCGGTGCCGGCAGTGAACAAGCGGCGGAGAGTACAGTCAGCGCCATTATGGTAACGATGACTTTCCCTCGCGTATTTCAGCCGGAATTAACGGGATTCTTCTTTATATTGTAGAAAAAAATACACTGGAATCGGGGTTCTGTCGTGCCATTTGCAGAGTGTCTGCGAATGGCACTGCGAAGATTGAGCGGCAGTCCGGCGCGGCGCCCGGGTTGAGGGTGACATTAAAAGGTTATTGTTCAGGAATTTTTATGCTACCGGTTCTTCTGCGGGTGTTTCCAGATACCGCTTTATGGTCTCGTGCATGAATGTCGGGAAACACAGGCCGTAGCGGCTGATGAGCTGTTTCCAGTCGTCCCTGGTGATGATCCTTCTGCACCCGGGCGAGCCGCAGCAGCAGATGAAGTCCTGGTCAACCGTGACCACGAAGGTGCCGTAATCCAGGGTGAGCTCTTCTCCCGGGGCTATCGTCCGCCTGGCGATCACGTTGTTGTTCCCGTCAAACATCATATTGGGGTCGCACGAGTGGTTGATGAAATTGGTTATGTTCCGGGCGAGGGACCAGTCGAACGTCCCCATGATTCTGTTGAAGTCTATGTCGTAGCTGTAGTGAAGGAAGGTCGTCCGTGATTCGGGACTGAGCTGGTTGACCTGGTCAACGGTCAGCGACATCCATCCGAGTTTTTCGTCTTCAGTCCAGTCCTGCGCGGTAAATATTATTCTTCCTTTTCCAATCGGCCCTGATGTATAAATGCCGAATGTGTCCTGGAACTTGTGCCTTTTATTGATCAATGGACCCTTTATGCTCTGTAAATGATGATGCCCATTGTGACACGGCTATTGGATTGTCAATTAATAATTGATGATTTCATCATAAAAAAATACGGTAGCAAATTAATTTTGGGGGCAACCGTTTCAAAACACATTTTGTTGTCATCCCGGTTTACCGAAGGTAATACCGGGATCTCATAGAAAATATTCATGAATTTATCCCATGAGATTCCGGTATTTGCGAACTCGGAAGATGCAAAACCGGAATGACAAAACTACGTTATCCTCAAAATTGTACTGCTACCCAAAATACACTTGAATCAGCATGATATTTTTTTTATGCTGGATGTTTCAGGGGATGATTATGTCCATGTGCGATTTATGTCCCATTGTTGAAAAACTGCACCAGTGCTGCGGAAGGCACCCCATGACCGGGGAGCGGGCGCCCCTGGCGCTGGATGACGGTACAATGGTGCTGGCGTGCCCTTTTCTCGATTCTGCCGGCAAATGCTCGGCGTATGATCTGAGGCCCCAGGGGTGCGCGATGTATGAATGTGAAGAATACAGAAGGAAGGAGAATGCCCCTTCACCGTATTTTAATACGGTTGCCTTTTTTCAGGCTGAAGAATGAAACATCGGCCGGGAACCCGCATCGGGGACCGGGGTTTTCCGGCGTACCGGTGCCTGAGAGAATAACATATTCCTTGACTTTTACGCCGATTATTTTTAGAGATATTATTTGTTCACAGCGGATCTATTATGGCAGATAAACAGCATAAGGTTTTAATCACCGGATTGAATATAATTTCTTCCCTGGGCCTGAACGCGGCTGAAAACTGGGAAAACCTCTGCGCCGGGAAAAGCGGCGTGCGCGGTATTACCCTTTTCGACCCTTCGGGCCTGCAGACCCGGATCGCTGCCCAGGTCGACGGTTCATTCGAGGAGTATTCCCAGGGCTTCATTAAGAAAAGGGCGGCCCAGCAGATGACCAGGGTAACGCGCCTGTGTTATGTGTGCGCCCTTGAAGCGGTCACCTCCGCAGGCATAGACTTTGACGGGTTCAACAGGGAACGGTGCGCGGTCATTGTCGGCGCGGTCACGTCAGGCAACACCACCGCTGAAAAGGGCACCACGCCCAAAAACCGCATCATCAAGGGTATGAGCAATTCCATGTCCGCGTGGATATCAATGCACTTCGGCCTTGAGGGCCCGAATTTCGTGCTCAACACCGCGTGCGCGTCATCCGCTTACGCGATGTCGCTGGGGTATGACCTCATCTCCGGCGGAAGGGCCGACCTCGTGATCGCCGGCGGCGCTGATTCGACCGTGAATTATGAAGAGATCGAAGGCTTTAACGAGCTGTACGCCCTTTCAACGCGCAACGACGATCCCGCAGGGGCGAGCAGGCCCTTTACCGCTGAACGGGACGGGTTCGTGGTCGGCGAAGGCGCGGGGATCGTCATCCTCGAATCCGAAGAATCGGCCCGGCGGAGAAACGCCGGGGTATACGCCGAGTTCGCGGGGTACGCGCTCACGAGCGAGGCGTACAACATCATGTCGCCCAAAAAGGACGGCGAGGGCATGGCCCGCACCATGGAGCTCGCCCTTGAGCACTCAGGCACACCGGCGGGCGATGTCGATTATATCAACGCGCACGGAACATCCACCACGCTGAATGACCGGTTCGAGACCATGGCCATAAAAAAAGTTTTCGGCGCGCGGGCCTACGACATCCCCGTATCGTCGATCAAATCCATGATTGGGCATACGGTCGGCGCCGCGGGGACCATCGAGGCGGCGGTCACGTCGCTCAGCATAAAAAACGGCATCGTAACGCCGACCATTAATTACAGCACTCCCGATCCGGACCTCGACCTCGACTACGTTCCCGGCAGGTCGAGAGAGCATGCCATACGGTCGGCGCTGTCGAATTCTTTCGGCTTCGGGGGGCACAACGCAACGATCGTTCTCAGGAAATATCAAGCATAAGATAAAAGGAGTAAGGAATGGCGAACATTACCGCACAGACAAGAGAAGAAGTGAGAAAAACCGTATTTGAATTTTTTGCAGAGGAGTGTGAAATCGATATATCCGAACTCAGCGATTCGACCAACGTGATCAAGGACATCGAGGGGGACTCCCTGATGTTTCTTGAGCTTCTCGAAATTTTCAAAAAGAAATACGGCCTCGATATTGAACTTAAAACCGTGGGTAAATACGTGGTGAAACATCCCGCTGAAACAATAGGCGCGATCATCGACATGACCATGCTGATCATCGAGCATGAGAACGGAATAGCCAATCTTGACTGACCCTGCCGCACAACAATACAGAAAGGCCTGCATCTTTCCCGCATTCGGGGCCGATTTCCTGGGCAATGAAAAGGAAATCCTGGCGGCGTGCGCGTACGATTTCACGTCTCTCATCGCCAGGGCCGAAGCGGTTGTCGATTTCAGGCGGTCTGTTCTCGACGAGAACCCCGACGGGATGATCTCGGATGAACTTCAGTCCCAGTATGCCACGTACCTTTACAGCTGCGCGGTGTCCGACATCCTCGCGTCTTCGGGAGTGCCGTCTGATTACTGCGCCGGGTACAGCATGGGCATTTACGCGGCCCTGTACCACTGCGGGTCGTGCTCGTTGGAGGACGGTTTGCGGATGATCCGCGAGGCGTACGCCCTGATCAGGGAAGGGGCGGCCGCGTATGACTTCGGCATGGGCGTTGTCGTGGGGCCCGACCTGGGGGACCTCGGGGAAGTCATCGGCGCGCTGGGCGCGGACGTTGAAATCATCAACGTGAACAACAGGCACAGCTTCAGCATAGCCGGCATCCGGGCGGACGTTGTCGCGGTGCTTGAGAAAATGCGCGAAGAGGGCGCGCTGAACGTGCGCCTGCTATCCATGACCGCTCCCTATCACTCAAGGTACATGGACGGCGCCGCTTCCCGGTTCAGGAGTTACTGCGAGGGCATCAGCTTGAGCGACCCTGCGGTGCCGGTGGTTTCCACCGTTGACCGAAAGCTCCTGCGGTCCCGCGGTGACGTGATCGCCGATTTAAGCAGGAACATCAATAACAATATAAACTGGCATGAGACCATGAGCGCCATGGTGCGTCTCGGGGTAAACTGCTTTTACGAATGCGGCCCAGGGAAGACCCTTCAGAAGCTGTCGAAGTTCATTGACGGCGAATTCACGGTCATCACCATGAAAAAGCTCGCCGGGGTGGTCGCAGAGGCCGGGACCCGGCAGGGAAAATAATTCAATGAGATGAAAATACTTCTTATCAACCCGCCCCGCTCGCCGGAAAACAGCATCCTCAGGTACGCGCCTGAAGAAGCGAAGCGCTTTATCCACAAGAAACTGATAGGCCCGCCGCTCGGGCTGATCACCCTGGCCGCAGCGGTGAAGGATTTTGACGTCACTGTTTTCGACATGAAGGGTGAGTACGACCTGGTGCCTGACGCGCCCGGGCTTGACGATATGGTTGCCGGCCTTGTGCGCCAGCACCGTCCGCAGATCGTCGGCGTCACCGTAATTGCTTCGGAATACGGCGCGGCAATGGATATTCTCCGGACGGTGAAAAAACTTGACCCGGAAATACTTACGGTCGCGGGCGGGCTGCATCCCACGCTGTGCCCTGATGATTTTCACGACCCCTGCCTGGACATCCTCTGCCCGGGCCAGAGCGCCAACCTCTTCAGGCAAATAGTCCTGGCAAGGGAAAAGAACGGCGGGTACGGCCACATCGGCGGGATCATGGTAAACAGGGAAGGGCGCCTTTATAAAACAACAGCCCCCCTCGTGCCTTGGGACCCGGCCCGGGCGGATTATATCATGCCTGACCGGGCGCACCTGAAGCGCTGGATATCGACCTACCGGGCAGGGGGCTCGCCCTATCCGAGCACGTACGTGTTTACCTCCCTGGGCTGCCCGTACCGGTGCTCGTTCTGCTCGATATGGCCGCTCTTTGACGGGAAATATTACCAGCGGGATGTTGAGAGCGTTATCACGGAATTGAAGTCCATTGACGACTATCCCATAGTGCGGTTTGCCGACGCGAACACCATCGTGGGAGAACAGTTTATCAGCACGCTCTTCGACCGCATTGAACAGGAAGGCATAAAAAAAACCTATATCATGGACATCCGCTTTGACACCGCGGTCAAACATCCCCGCCTTATCGAGAAGCTGGCGCGGGGAGGCCTCAAGGTGGTGATCTGCGGCATCGAATCATTCAGGCAGGAGGAGCTGGAGCGGTATAACAAGGCCTCGTACGCCCACCTCATCGGGGACGCGATCAGGATTTTCCACGAGAATGACATCATGGTCAGGGGGAACTACGTGGTGCCCAGCGATTATGATGAGGATGATTTCGAGGCCCTTGCCGGTTACGCCGCGTCGCACGCGGTGGTGTATGCCGGGTACACGATCCTCACGCCCATGCCCGGTACGGAATACTACCGCGAGGTCCGCGACCGGATCGTGGACCACGACCTGTCGAAGTATAATTTTTTTAACTGTGTTTTCCGCTCGAAGCTTCCCCTTGAAACGTTCTATGAAAAAGTCGGCTCATTGTGGCTGATCAAAAAAGGTACTGACGTGATATAAAACCGGTTCTGAATATCCGGCCATTGGCGGCGCGCTACAACCATTTCCTGTTATTCTGAAAAAATATTTTTTAACCTTTCTGAAATTTTGGGATAAGATAGCCACTGAGTCACAGAGGACACAGAGGTTTATAAAATATTTTTTTATCAGCCTAGCTAACCTCTTGTATACCTGCCTTCTCAGTGAAGTCCATGTTTCAGTGTTAGACACTTATATTGTTCATTCAAAATTCACGCAAAGACGCCACGACGTAAAGGTTTTTTTATTTCTTCTATACCTCTTCCAGTATCCTCTCTCTTTGCTGTTTTGCGCCGTTTCGTGAAAGTTATATATCAGGTCTCATTTACCTGATATTATCTTTGCCCCTCTGTGGTAAAATCATACATCTTCCTCTGTTTCCTCGATGCCTTCGTGGCCATCTTAATTGCATCGCTTTTCAGAAATATAAATCCCAACATTCCGGAATGAATTTATTTTTCATTTTTTTCATCCGTAATCGTATTACAAAAAAGCCAATAATAATTGACAAGCAGGATGGATTTACTATGATTAATAAAGATGGTGATACGGTAATGGCCATAAAAGAAGAAGAGTTGATCATAATCGGAAACTATGTGCAGAAACAGCTTCCCGGATGGCTTGATTCATTGAGCTATCAGCGTACAATGCGCATGTGGGACATGGAACTCCGTGAGCGTGTTGTGCGGGTTGAAGAAGAACTTAAAAATCAGCGTGAGTTGATAAAACAGGGTTTTGAGCAGGTTGACCGGCGTATTGACCAGGTTGATAAACGCATCGATCAAATGGACAAGCGTATTGATCATATGGACAGACGTTTCGAACTGTTTGAAAAACGGCTCACCGTTATCACAGTCCTTATGGGCACGGGCTTTACCATGCTCACTGTCCTCATTTCGATATTCAGGTTTCTTTCCTGACCGCGGTTAGATTTACTCAACATACACCAGCAGCGCTTTCAGGTATTCGGTCTCCGGGCAGTAAAGGCTGACCGGGTGGTCGCAGGGATGGGAATACTTCCCGATGATCGACGCTCTCCTGCCGGCGTCTGAGAATGCGGAAAAGACGATTTTCTGAAACAGGTCCATGCTGACAAAACGGGAACACGAACAGGTCAACAGCAGTGTTCCCTGCGGGCATGCGCGCGCGATCTGAAGGTTCAGGTCTTTGTACCCTCTGGCGCCTTTGTCAAGGGAGGGCTTTGATTTGACCAGGGCGGGCGGGTCGCAGATGATCAGGTCAGCGGTGATGTCAGCGTCCCTGAGGTACTGAAACACGTCCGCTTTATGCGCAGTGTGCTTTTGGGCAAACCCGTTGAGCGCCGCGTTCGCTTTCGCCGCTTCAAGGGCCCCGGCTGACGCGTCAACGCAGGTGGCATCAAGGGCACCGCCCGCCAGGGCGTGCAGTGAAAACCCTCCGCTGTAGCTGAACAGGTTGAGCGCTTTTCTGTCTTTCGCGATCATGCGTACCAGGTTTCTGTTGTCGCGCTGGTCCAGAAAAAAACCGGTTTTCTGGCCCCGGCGGATGTCCACGGAAAACGAGACATCCCCCTCGGTTATAATGATACTTTCCGGGGTCAGCCCGGAAACCTGGCCGCTGCTGTCAGCCAGGCCCTCGAGCCTGCGGCCTTCGTGTTCGCTGCGCTCATATATGCTGTCAGGGCCCAGCAGGTCGTTCAGCTCGTCGATCACGCATCCTTTCAGTTTGTCCATGCCCAGGGTGAGGACCTGCAGCGCCAGGTGCCCCTCATAGCGGTCAACAATGAGGCCCGGCAGAAAATCGCCCTCGGAGAAAACCAGCCGGTACGCTGACGTGCGCGCGAGCATCGGGTTGCCGGCCCTTCTGCGCACCGCGGCCCTGACCAGGGCCTGAATGTATTCGCGGTCAGGGGGCTGTTCCGAAAAGGAAAGCATGCGCACCGCGATCGCTGTTTTGCTGTTGTAATAGCCGTACCCGAGATGGGCCCCGTCAGCGGCACACACCGCCGCGATATCACCGTCGCGCACCCCTTCATCAACCGCTTCAATCGCGCCGGAAAAAATCCAGGGATGCCCGTTGAGCACGGATTTCTGGCGGTTTTTTTTGAGTCGTACAGGTGTCATGGTTCGCGATCCCGGCCGGTCAGCGGCCGAGGGCCTGTGTGGTCCGTTGTACGATTTTATTGCTGCCGTGTTTCTGCCGGATTTTTCTGCCCTCGCTCGTATTTGCCAGTGAGAGGCAGACTTTCCGTAACTGGTTAACGGTTTCAAGACGTCGGGTAATGGCTTCACTCGACATGTCAATCTTGATCTTCATATTCAAGGCTCCTCAGGTACTCGATATCATCTTTGTCCTGGCCGCTGTTCCGAAGAGATTTCAGCAAGATCAATCCTGGGGGTGAGAGTACTTTCAACGGATAACCGTCCCAGTCAATAGTAATTCTGTCTTCCCAGGCTTTTTGGATTGTTTGTGTTGCTATTATTAAGTCCAGAACGAGATGTTCCCCGGTGTTCCGGTCAATTTTTACAAACCGGTGTATGACGACCGCATTATCATGAAAGTACATCGGCGGGCCGCTTATTGTAAAGCCCATGTCGTTTACCGCGGCTGTGGTCCGGGAAACACTGTCGGAATCGATCATGATATCGATGTCGAGTGTTGCCCGGGGCCTCGCGTATACGGCAATTGCCAGTCCGCCGCATAGCGCATAATCGATCCCTTTGTCTTCAAGTTCTTTAGCTAATTTTTTCAGTTCGTCCAGGATGTCCATATTATTATCAGTTGCCCCTTTGCGGCCCGGTGAATGCTCATGTGATGGTATTCTTACGATTACACGTGCTGCGGGTTCTGTCAATGAATATAATCAGTAATACCTCATCGCGTATCCTGCCTGCATGAACTTGCTCACTTCGGTCACATAGCTCAGGATGAGGTCTCCGTGATTGAGCTTTTCGTTTCGCAGTATGCGGTCAAGGCAGATGAACACCATGGGCGGGCCTGAATATCCCATCTTTGACATTTCGGTATACAGCGTTTCCCGGGGGATGCCCAGGCTGAAACATTCGTCCATGACCAGCTCGGCGATGTGTTTGGACGGGAGGTTCACCTGGAAAAAGCGCAGGTCCGAAAGGTCGAGGTCGTATTTTTCGATCATGCCTTTGAGTCCTTTATAGAAGACCGTGCCGTCGGGGTCATGGAAGTTGGCGCGCAGTTCCTCCTGGAACATCTGGGCCAGGTGATGATAGCCTTTCTCGTATTCTTCCTTCGGGTTCATCCAGTACGCGGGGCGCCGGTTTCCCATTGCCGAGGGTTTTTTGCCGCCCACTGATTCGATGTGGCAGCATTCCACGAAGAGGCCGTCCTTCTTCTCGTCCGCGGCCTCGAGCACCAGCGCGCCGGCGCCGTCGCATAAAAACCAGCGCAGGAACAGGTCTTCCTTGGTCGCCAGGGCCTGGTTGTAGTACTCGGCGCGCAGCTCTGACGAGGACACGCTCGACGAGGCGACCAGGGCCCTGCGGTACCGGCCGTTCCTGATCATGTCGTACGCGATGAGCAGGGCCTTGTACGCGGACGTGCAGTTGGCGTGCACCCCGATCTCGGCGCACGACTCGATGCCGAGCTGCTCCTGTATGCGTACCGAGGCCGTGGGCATCTGGTCCATGTGGGCGCTGCCGTACGCGATGAAGTCAATGTCGCCGGGCGCGGTTCCCGACATTTCAAGCGCGGCCCTGGCCGCCTTGACGGCCATGGTCACGTTGTCGTCCGTGTATTCCCTGGTGTCGGGGTCGATGGCGTAGTGGTAGTGTTCGATGTCCAGCATCTCTTTCATGACCGGCTTGATGCGCCCGAGCCAGCGCATGACCTGCGGCGTGCCGCCGGTTATCTCTCCCAGGTAGCGGTCGATTTCCTCGAAGGGGACGGGGCTCCCCGGAAGGTATGCCCCGGTGCCGGTGATTTTTACCTCTATGGGTCTGGTCATTATCAGTCTCCAGTAGCCTCTGGCATGAATTCCTGCAGGTATCGGCGCAGGTCTTTTCGGTCATAGGCGGATGAAATTTTTTCGGCCAGGAAAAGGGCCCTGTCAACAACTTCTTTTTTGGGCACGACGCGGTCAACGATGTTCCATTCCCGTGCCTGGTCCGCGGAGAAATTCATCCCCCCCAGGATTATCTCAAGCCCTTTTGCCATGCCGGCACGGCCTATCACCTTCTGTATGCCGCCGCACCCCGGAACAAGGCCGAAGGTCGTTTCGGGAAGGGCGAAAACAGTGCCGTCCCCGCACAGGCGCACGTGGCAGAAAAGGGCGAGCTCCAGCGCCGAGCCCAGGCACACGCCCCGTATGGCGGCGATGACCGGGATTTTGAGCGAATCGAAAAACCGGAACGACGCGTTGTTTTCCATGAGAAAGGACGGGTACGATGTGATGGTTCCCGCTTCATCCGTCCTGCTCTGCTGCCTGATCCTCGCGGCAAGCTCGTCGACATTCGCCCCGGACGAGAAGTGCCGTCCCTGCCCGTACATCACGATCGCTTTCGGGGGTGACGGTTTTATTTCTGCATCGATGATTTCTCTGAGCTTTGAAAAAAAAAAGGGGTCATGGTGTTGGACGGTGGCGCGGTGAAGACCAGGTGCCCGATGCTGTTTTCCGTTTTCCAGGTAATTGCGTTTTCCATGGTTACCGTACCGGGGATCAGGCCCCTTCGTCCGCCTTGAATTTTTTGACCGCCAGCCTGCAGAAGAGCCTGCTCTCTTCGTCCATGGCTTCGGCGAAGCCCATGGTCCCGGCGTTGCGCACCGAGCGCATAACCGCATTGATAATTTCCAGGGGCCGCTTTTCAACCATTTTTTTCAAAAGATTCAGGGAAAACTCCATGACCTGTTTTTTCGGGGTGATGTAGTCGATGATGTTAAGCTCGCGCGCCTTCTGGGCGTTAATGATGTCGCCGCTTAAGATCATCTCCGCAGCGGCGCCCCTGCCGGAAACCCCGGCCAGGCGTACGGTTCCCCCGAGGCCGGGTATGAGGCCCAGTCCCGTTTCGGGAAAGGAGAAGAGCGCGGTTTCGCCGGCAACGCGCAGGTGCGCCGAAAGCGCGATCTCAAGGCCTCCGCCGAAGCACGCGCCGCGGATGGCGGCGAGTACCGGGATATCAAGGGATTCGAGGTACGCGAGTATTTCCTTTCCCTGCTTCATCTTCGACAGGAGCTGGTCAGGGTCGCGCGCCAGTTTTTCAAGAGCTGCCAGGTCGGCCCCTGCTGAAAAGTGGTTTCCTTTTCCGGTAATGATTATGCCTTTCAGCCTGTTGTCCGTTATCCAGTGCCGCATCGCGGAAACATCGATAAAATCAGGCCGTGAGATATAGTTGTGCGGCCCGTTGTCCATGGACATGATGCCGATGTCATCCCGCACGCTGTAGTCGATAAAGGGCTCTTTCCGCATGGTATCTCAGCCTCTTTCAGATAAAATCATCGGGAATGTCCTGCGGCACGCGGTCGTGCGAAACCAGCAGGGTCTTTACGGTCGCTTTATTGATCAGGGCCCCGGTCTGCCTGTTGTATATTTTATGCCTGAAAACAAGATACGGGCTCTCCCGCTTCAGCTCGGTTTCAACTGCGAGCACGTCAAAGACCTTTGCCTCGCCCGAATAGCGGATGTTGCACTCGGTCACGACCAGGACGAGCTTCTCGCCGGTAAAGTAGTGTAGCAGGTTTTTTTCGCGCAGGATCTCCCAGCGCGCCTGCTCGCAGTAGTTCAGGTACACGGCGTTGTTCACGTGGCCGAACGAGTCAAGCTCGTTGCCGCGCACGGTTATTTCACAGGTATGTGCCATTGCGGTGAATTTTGTCCAAAAATACAATTATTTAGTCAGGCATCGATTATTGCCGGTTTCGTGTCTGGTGTCAAAATGTTTTTTTGGCGGAGGGATGTTTAATGGATGTATTTTTTATAATTTATTTTTCAGTATTAAAATTTATCACTCTTTTCGAAAGTATGGGGCAAGAGAGCCACAAAATCACCATAATCTGCCGAAGAGTGGGCGTGGCCCCGCAAACCCCCCGAAGGGGGGCTTGAAGAATTGTGGCGTAGTGAAATATATAACCCCCTCTGGGGGTGGCGAGCGATAGCGATCCGGGGGCCGGCCTGTAAAAAGCCCTCCTTCTTGCTCCACGACCTTCGCGTGAGACTCTTCTTCTGGTTATTGAAGGCTCACGCAAAGACACCACGACGCAAAGGTTTTTTTATTTTTTTTGTCATCCAAGCCCTGTTTTTTATGTTTATAAGCAGACTATGTGAATGAATATCGCTTTTTAATTCTGTGTGGTATTATATAAGGGAACCTCTATAAATTACATTTTTGATTTTCCCTTGTGGGCACATTATCTGATAAAATCAGGAGTTATCATATTTGATAATAATGAAACTCCTGATTTTTAGAGGTGCCCATAATATTATAATTTCTATTATAGAGCAATATTTTGCTTTACAGGTTCAGCCTTATTACATTCAATACAATAGAAGACCAGATATTCCTGAAGCAAATTATAAATAACTGATAATAAATTTTCACTGTGTGCATAATGGAGGGTGTTATGAAGAAATTATTGATGTATTCCTTAATCCTGGCTGTGTTTTTTATGATTTCCTGTGATTCTTCAGACCGCAGCGACAGTTCAATTCCCTTTCTCTCTTCAGATTTAAGCCGGAATGTGTCGCCGGACGCTTCCCCTGAAGAACAAGAAAAACTCATTGCGGGCAATACCGCTTTCGCCTTTGATCTTTACGCAAAGATAACCGATTCGAGTCAGAATATCATATATTCTCCCTACAGCATTTCACTTGCCATGGCCATGGTCTGGGGTGGCGCGGAGAACAACACCGCTGATGAAATGGCCGGTGTGTTTCATTTTTCATTGACTGAAGAACGGTTCCACCCGGCCTTTAACGCGCTTGACCTGGATCTGCGCAGCCGTGAATACACTGATGCCGAAACCGGCGCGAAACTGAAACTTACTATTGCCAATTCATTCTGGGGCCAGCGCGATTATCATTTTCTCAATTCGTATCTTGACCTTCTTGCGCTCAACTATGGCGCGGGCATTTATCTCCTTGACTTCATGAGCAGCCCTGATAAATGCACTGGCATCATTAATGGCTGGATTGAGGAAAAGACCGAAGGCCTTATCAAAGATGCCATCCCTATAGATACGATTACTACTGATACCAGGCTTGTGCTTGCCAATACGATTTACTTTTACGCGAACTGGCTGTATAAGTTTTCTGAAGATGACACAACGGACGATGTCTTTTACCCGGCTGATTCAGACACTATTGCAACTCCGACCATGCATCAACAGGGAGAATTCAAGTATCATGAGGATGCTGATGCCCTCTCCGTGGAGCTTCCCTACGCAGGGAACAAGATGTCCATGCTGATTGTCATGCCTGCAAATGATTTTTCTTCATATGAAGCGGCGCTGACAGGGGATACTGTTTCCGGGATAGTGGAAAACCTTACAAGCGGCAATATAAAACTCTCGCTGCCCAAATTTAAAGTGGAATACACTATTGATAAACTGGTTGATACTCTTAAATCTCTGGGCATGGTTGATGCTTTTACTGATTCTGCGGATTTTTCCGGTATCACGGGAAATTCTGCTTTATGTATAACTGATGTTATTCACAAAGCGGTGATCACTGTTGATGAGACCGGGACCGAGGCTGCCGCGGTTACCGTGGCTGTTTTTGCCGAAACTGCTGTCCCTGAATGGGTTTCGGTTATCATAGACCGCCCCTTCCTGTTCTTTATCAGGGACATGGAGACCGGCTCCATACTCTTCATGGGCAGGGTGCTTAACCCGGCACAGGGGGAATGAGTATCACGCCTGAAATTACAGAATTATAATTCAACAGATTAAGACTTTTTCTTGGTTATAATCCCGGAAGACACAGCTGGGCTTTCCGTGTATAAATTGTGTATGCACTTTATGTTACGGAGTAGAGTCCATGAACAAGCCGGTTGTGCCGACCCATCTCATGCCAAGGAAAAAATTTCTGTTTGACCCCCGGAAGCTCAACGATATCCGCAAGAAAGCCGTCGGGCTTCCCACTGAAGAGGCGATCCTCCTCATAACCCGCGAGCTTGACCGGGAGTACCCGGGCCATATCTGCAAAAAACAGAAATGGATGTTCAATAATGCCGGCGGCGCCATGGGCCAGCTCATGCTCCTGCACGCTTCTATAAGGGAATACATAATAATTTTCGGCAGCTGCATCGGCACCGAGGGGCATTCAGGACGGTACGCTTCGGAAGTTTTCGATTTTTTGTTCAAGGGTGAACTGGTGTGTGAATATGAAGGAAGGTTCGAGCCTGAAATAAACACCGAGAAGAGCGAGTACCCGCTGTATCTCGGTGCCGGGGTCATCAAGCATTACCGCATAAAGGACGAGGCATGGATGCTTGAGTACACACGGGGGAACATTCCGAAAATGTTCCCGTTCGGGACCTTTGACTCGATTTTTTCCACGCTTGATTTCAGGACCATAGCGCGGCTCGCCCTGCACTACAGCCGGCTGACTCTGGCCGGAATTTTTTTCCGGGGCAAAGATGTAACCGCGCTCCTGAAGTTTCTGGCATTCGTCGCGGCCGTGGTTTTTCTGTGTGTCATGGTTCTTTAATAGCAACTGCCGGCAGCCTGATGCGATTCGGTAGCAGTATAATTTTGAGGGTAACGTAGTTTTGTCATTCCGGTTTTGCATCTTCCGGGTTTGCAAATACCGGAATCTCATGCGATAAATTCATGAATATTTTCTATGAGATCCCGGTATTACCTTCGGTAAACCGGGATGACAACAAAAGGTGTTATGAAACGGTTGCCCCTTAAAATAATTTGCTACCATACGATTCCTTAAATTTTTATTGCTTTTTTTATGGAAAAGGTTTTTTTATAGCAGAAGCGTTTAATCGAGTTTGCGCAGAGTTTTCTCATTCGTTTGCGGACAATTTTTCTTGAATTTTTACGCATGGCCCATATCATTATCCCTTCATTGGCGGGGCATCCGGTGCGGTGCCTCGATCAACAATTTATTTACCGTGATAATTGCATGTATACGATATCCAGGATCGGCATAATCGGCTCGGGAAGGATGGGCTCGGACATCGCGTCCCTGTTCGAAGGGCTCGGCCTTCCCGTGGCGGTGGTATGCGAAAATGCCGCTGAAAAGGAGAGGCAGCAGGCGGCGCTTGAGCGCAGGATCAGCCGCCTGGTAAAAAACGGCCTCGCGGACGGAAACGCCGCGGCAGAAATGAGGCGCGCCATGGTCTTCTCCGAGGGCCTTGATCCGCTTGCCGGGTGCGGCCTGGTCATTGAAGCGGTACCGGAAGATCTTTCACTCAAGCAGGACGTTTTCTCGCGCGTTGAGGCTGCCGTTTCTCCGGAAACGGTCCTGGCCACGAATTCATCCTCGCTTGACCCTTCCCGCGTGTTCGTCGGAGTGAAAGACCGGGGCCGCTGTCTGGGCATGCATTTTTTTTATCCCGCGCGCCTGAAAAACATTCTTGAACTGATCTATTTCAGCGAAACGTCACCCGCGGCCGTAAGCGCGGTCGCTGAATGGCTCGCCTCCCGCGGCCGCAGGTGCCTGGTCCAGCGCGAGGAGCACGCCTTCATCCTGAACCGGGTCTTTCTCGATTTTCAGGCCCTCGGCTTCTGGCTGCTTGAGAACAGGGGGATGAGCGTGCGCGCCATTGACGATGTCGTGCGCGCGGACCTTTTCCCTGACGGGCTTTTTTCCTTCTTCGATTCGGTCGGCCTTGATGTCATGCTTGCCGCGGTGCGCGAGTACGCGCGCAGGGCCCCTTCCGGTTTTTATTCCCCCATGGTAAGCAGGCTCGAGGCAATGACCCTTCGGGGAATGCTCGGCCGCAAGAGCGGGCGGGGCTTTTACGATTACGCTTCATCCCACGGGCCGGAACCTGCCGAAAAGGCCCCGGCGCCCGATACGCTTTCCGGCTGGCTGGCCGCCGCGTATGTCAACACCGCGTGCAGGTTCATCGAACAGGGCGCCTGTTCCGCTGAAGACATGGATTATGCCGTTTCCGAATACATGGGCACTGACTCAGGCCCGGTCGCCCTGGCGGCTCGCATGGGCCGTGAAAAAGTTGTTGCGCTGCTGGATGAAGTGCGCGAAATGACCGGGTGCGGTCTGTTCAACCCATCGCCCTTTCCGGGCTGAAGCGTGGATCCAATCGTGAAAAAAGTTTTACTGGTCAACACCAACACGGAAAAAATGCCCTACCCGGTGCCACCCCTCGGCCTGTGCCTTCTTGCCGGAAGGATCGAGGGCCGGTACGCGGTTGAAATATACGACGGCGTTTTTGACCAAGGCCGCGGGCTTTCGGAAAAGATAACTTCGTTCCGCCCCGACTATATCGGCATGAGCATACGCAATATCGACGACATGGACCTGTTCAATCCAACCACATACCTTGACTTTGTTGAAGAACATTTTATCGCTCCCGCGAAGAAGGCCTCGTCCGCGCCCCTGATCCTCGGGGGGAGCGGGTTCAGCATTTTTCCCGAATATATCATGAAGCGCTTTGACGCGGACTACGGCGTGTTCGGCGAGGCTGAGGAAGTTTTTCCCGTGCTCCTCGGCGCGCTTGACCGGGGTGAAGACGTTGACCTGCCCGGCGTGCTCACCAGGACCTGCGAACGTGTTGTCAGGCCCGCGGGCTACTATGACTTTTCATCAACGCTGCAGGCGGACATCGACAGCCGCATCGACTTTAACCCGTACCGGTCCCGCGGCGCCTATTCCATCCAGACCAAGCGCGGGTGCGCGCACCGGTGCGTGTACTGCACCTATACCCACATCGAGGGCAGCAAATTCAGGACGCGCAGCGCCGTGAGCGTCGCGGACGAAATCGAGCAGGCGCACAAAAGGATCGGCCAGGTCACGTTCGAGTTCGTTGATTCGACCTTCAACGACCCGCCGGGCCACGCGGAGGCGATCTGCAGGGAGATAGCGCGCCGAAAGCTCAAAATCAGGCTGCGCACCATGGGCATCAATCCGTCAAACGTGAGCCGCGAACTCTTTGATCTCATGCTCGATGCCGGGTTCGCCCAGATCGACTCGACCCCTGACACCGCCTCTCCCTCGATGCTGGTGAATTTTCAGAAAAATTTCACCCTCGCGGAGCTGGAAAACACCGCGGCCATAATCAGGGAGTACAATATGCCCACCATGTGGTTTTTCATTTTCGGCGGTCCGGGCGAAACCGAAAAGACGATCGGCGAGACCTTTGACTTTATCGACGCCTGGGTCGACCCGCTTGACATGGTCCATATGACCCTGGGCCTTCGCGTGTATCCGCACACGCCCCTGTACCAGATCGCCCTTGATGAGGGAGTGATACGCGGGGATGACGACCTGGTGTCGCCGGTTTTTTATATCTCGAAACATCTTTCGCGCGACCAACTCGTGTCCCTGGTAACCGGGGCCTCGCGCACCCGGCCCAACTGCATCCCGGTCACCGAATCAACGCCGCCTCCTGAAATGATGCGCGAGGCCATTGAAACGCGCGAGCGGGACAACCTTGAAGAGCCCATGTTCCGGACCCTGCTCAGGATCAGGCGCCGGATGTTCCGTGAGCAGGGGCTTATTACTCATGGCGGCGGCAGAACATGAACCCGAGGAAAATCATCCCCCTGGCCGTGTTGATCGCACAGCTTGTGTTTGCCGCTGCATCGCCGGCGTCAGCGCATGCCGATGCTCCCGCTGGGCAGGCCGCTGCTTCACCGGCTGCGGAAGAAAGCAATTCAGCGGGATGGTTCCCCTCGACGCGGCTCTTTCACGTGCTCATGGCCGACCCGCGCAGGACCGTATTCTCCGGATTTTTCCGCTACGGCGACACCGCCTTTGACCGGTATAAAAAAAAGCCGTCCGGTGAGAACACCGGCATTATGGCTGAGGAGCGGCTTTTCGGTATGGTTTCGGCCGCGGGGAGGCTGCCCCTGTACCGGTGGAAACTGCCTCAGGGTTTTTTGCAGGCAGGCTGCGAGGGCGGGGTCTGGGCCCTGTTCGCTTTTAAGGGAATGACCGGCAGCGATGAAATGTCCACCATGCTCAATGCCGATTATCTTCTCGGGTTCCCTGTCGAATATGCCTGGAAAGACCTCGCGGTCCAATTCCGCTTGTATCACGTATCCACCCATGTCGGCGATGAGCTTCTCGTCGATTATCCTGACCTCAAGCGGATAAACCTGAGCTACGAGGCGGTCGAGCTGTTCGTATCATATTACATCATCCCCCAGATCAGGGCGTTTTTCGGCCTCGGGTGCGTCATACATCACGCGCAGGAGGGGACGTTTGAACCGGTATACTTCGAATACGGCATGGAGTTCAGGCCCTTTGCGCAGATGAGGGCGGGGAAGGGCATATGGTGGCAGCCCTTTGCCGCGCTGTATTTCAGGAACCGCCAGTACAACAACTGGTCCATTGCGGGGAACTATTCGCTCGGGATAGAGTTTCTTCCCGAGAAAAAACTGATGAACACGCGTTTTCAGATATGCATTGAATGTTATCACGGAAAGTCGTTTGAAGGGCAGTTTTACCATAATAAAACATCCTTCCTTTCGCTCGGCGTTTGTTTTGAATTGTAACAATCAAAATCCCAAATATAATTGACAAATACGAATTTAATAGGGGAATATAGGGGCCCGGGCATGGTCCCGGGTAGCGAGGTAATAGGTGCGCCACGGTTTTATTGTTAACATTGCATGCGCGGCTGTTTTTTCACTGGTACTGCTTCTGTGCGGTGCCGCAGCGGCTGAATCCCGGGCCGGGCAGGCGGCGCCGGAACCCGCACGCGAACCGGCCGCGGTTGGGAAAACGGTGCCGACGGAACCGCAGGCCCCGTATCCTGCCGGGGAAAGCGCCCCTGCTCCTGAAAAGGCGGATGAGACCGCGGCCCCCGAGGAGAAGCAGGCGATACCTGAAGACTCACCGCAGGCCCCGTCCGATACACCCGGCACTGATGAAAAGGCCGCAGCGGATTCAGACCTGGGCCGCTCGGAGCCGGTTACCAGTGAAGATAAAATGGGCTTCAAGTCCTATAAGATCGCTGTAGGGATCGTGGTTAATGCGGCCGCAGCGGGACTGCACTTTGAATATCGCTTTATTCCCTACATCGGGGTGAAGCTCATGCTTTTTGACGTGTTCGGCCTTGCCCTTGAGGAGGGATCGAAGTTCCTTGACCCTGGCGAGTTCCTCATCACGGGGCTTCTGGCGCCAACGCTTCATTTTCCCGTCAAGAAGAACCTCCTGGACCCGTATCTTTTTTGCGGCATGATCTATTCCCACTTTCACTGGATCCACAGTAAAAGCGATAAGGAAGGTAATATCAGGGACCTCACGTTCGGAGGGGGAGTCGGCCTCGGCATCAGGCTTACGGATTTTCTTGATATGGGCATCAACATATGGTGCAATTATGATTACAGGGTTGACTGGTCTGATACCAGGGCCGCGAAGGGCCCGCGCGTTGTCATGGTGCTTCCCTATTTTTCTATTAAATTTTTATCCTGAGGCTGCCCTGCGGGAGGAACATCGGCCCGCGGAAGGAATTTTACAACGGCGTTGTTATGCGTAAGTATGCTTTACTGACACTTTTTATTTTTCTTTTAGCCGCGGCACCTGCAGGAGCACGGGAGGCCGGGCTCATGTTTTCCGGAAGCGCCGGGCTGTTCACTGCGCCTGCCTCCGCCGTGAACAGCAGCGTAAAAGATGCCTCTGAAAAAAAGGCCTCGGAAAAAACCATGAGCGCTGCAGAGGGGAAGCTGATCATGAGGTACGCCATCCTGGTGTCCGTGCCCCTGACCACGTACCTGTTCGCCTGGCTTTCTTGGGACTGGGGGAATGTGCGCGCGAACTGGAAATGGGCCAACGAAGGCTGGTTCGGCCGCAACACGTACTCCGGCGGCGCGGACAAACTCGGCCATATTTTTTCGCATTACGTGATGTTCAGGGCGATGTACGCTGTCTTTAATTACACTGAAGACGGACGCTATACCAAGTGGGTATATTCTGTCGTGCTGCCTTCAATGCTCGCGCTCGGGATCGAGCTTGGGGACGCTTTCTCCTCGTCGCAAAACGGCTTTGCCTATGAAGACATGATCTGCGGTTTCACGGGAATAGCGATCGGCGTGATCATGGAAAAATTTCCCGTGGTCGACAGCTTTTTCGGGATCAGTGTGGAGTATTTCCCTTCGAAGTACATGCAGAGGAACATGGACCAGATAACGAAGTTCGTTGACGACTACAGCGGATGGAAATTCATGCTCAACTTCAAGCTCTCGGGGTTCAGGGACATGGGCTTCCGCGTTCCGCAGTTTCTCCGCTATGTGATGTTTGACCTGGGCTATTACACCAGGGGCTTTACCAAGTATGACCGGGAAGTCGGGGACACCAGCAGAAAGCGGTCGGTCTTCATCGGCTTTTCCATCAATATGGCCGAGGTCATTGACGACCTGTTCCCGGACAAGCACAAGAAAGTGGCGCACTACCTGAAGCAGCCATTTTATTACATTCATATACCGCTCGGCTACAGCCACGGCTTTGAGGTCGATTAGGGGGGATGATTTTCCCTGAAACGATTTTTCGACAGGCAAACGATTCAGATCACGAACTCGATACTATATCGGGTTCCCCGGTTCCTTTCAACGGAAATGGAGCTGTTTAAGCTGATGTCGTCAATGCGGCTGATTGTGCGAGAGGATCTCTTGTGCGGGAAAACACTGATTATTTCGTTAACCAGGGACTATATTCTTTAATATTCAGCGCGGTTTTAATTTCAGAATGATACAGCTTGTCGTATAACACCCTCATGCTTCTCACGCGGCCCGCGGCATCAAGAAGGATGTTTTCAATCATAGGGTTGTTCTGCGCTTCAGCCTGAATGTTCAGCAGGCTTATGATCGTGCTCATGTTATTCTTGATGCGATGATGGGCGTCTTTTTTGTTAATCTCCCTCGACCCTGTTTTTCCCGTGTTGCTTCGCCCTGTAGAGCATTTCGTCCGCTTTGCGTACCAGCTCTTCAAAGTTGATTATTGCTTTATCATGGCTCGCTGTTCCCGCGCTCACGGTAAAATTCAGGGTGCCGTTGCCGCCGGTATCGACTTTTTCCTGTTCCACGAGCTTTCTGATCTTCTCGGCGACATACATGGCGCCTCCGGGCCCTGTGCCCGGGAGTATTATCAGGAATTCTTCACCCCCGTACCGGCCGGGAATATCAACGCCGCGGATGTTTCTCGTTATGATAATCGCGAGCTGTCTTAAGACCATGTCCCCTATATGGTGCCCGAAGGTGTCATTGATCACCTTGAAATTGTCGATGTCCATCATGATCACCGAGAGGCTGTCCTTGTTGCGCAGTACCCGGTTGAATTCAATTTGTCCCGCTTCCCAGAAGAACCTCCTGTTGTACAGCCCGGTGAGCTGGTCAATGTTCGCCAGGCGCGCGTTGGTTATCGCGTTTTCAACCGCGATCTTCAGGGACAGGTGTGTTTCAATACGGGCGAGGAGTTCGTTTTTGTCAAAGGGCTTCACGAGGTAGTCGTTCGCGCCGACGTTGAACGCAGCTACAATATCGTTCGCCTGGTTTTTCGCGGTAAGAATAAGGACCGGCAGTTCATATGACGTATATTTTTTCCTGAGTGCCCGGCATACCTCGAAGCCGGACATTTTCGGCATCATTATATCCAGCAGTATGATGTCATACCTGCTTTTCTCGACTTTTTCTATGGCTTCAATGCCGTTTGAAGCGTAGTCGACAATGTAGCGCCTGGTTGAAAGGTAGTTCAGCAATACCTGTATGTTCACCCATTCGTCATCAACCACAAGTATCCGTTCCCGAAAATCTCCCTGTTTGATTTCCTCAGCAGCTTCAATTCCGCTTTCTTCATCAGCGGTTGCATTATCGGAAAAAACAGGTGAGACTGAAATGTCGCCTGCTTCAGGGTGTGGTTCGGGTATGCCGGTAGCTTTTTTAAGGGTGAAGATGAATTTTGATCCTTCACCCGGTTTCGACTCGACCCATATTGTGCCGCCGTGGAGCTCGACGAGCTGTTTCGTGATCGTAAGCCCCAGTCCCGTGCCGCCGTATTCCCGCGACAGGGAACCGTCAACCTGTTCAAAGGACTTGAAGATGTCCTCCTGCCTGGAGGCTTCTATGCCGATTCCCGTATCTTCAACGCAGATTTCCACGGATTCTCCCTTTTCCTGCGCGGACACTTTAACGTGTCCTTCGGGCGTAAACTTGAACGCGTTCCCGATCAGGTTGTACATCACCTGCTGCAGCCTGTTTTCATCCCCTTCGACAAAAGGGAACTCATCAGGGACCGCGTTGATCATCTCTATGTTTTTCCCGGGCATGGTCGCTTTAATCACGGTCATGACGATCCCGACCAGCTGTTTGAGGTCGATCTGCTTCTCGTGCAGCGGGATGTCATTGTTTTTCAGGCGTGAGAAATCGAGAATATCGTTGATCAGGCTCGAGAGCCGCTTGCCGCTTGATACGATCAGCTTGAGGTTCTGGACCGTATTCAGGGGAAGCTGCCCGGTCACGCCGTCGATAAGGGACTCGCTGATCCCTATGATGCCGTTTATCGGGGTGCGCAGCTCATGGGAGGTGTTCGCCAGAAATTCATCCTTGAGGCTGTCGAGCGCCTGGAGCCGTTTTGAGAGCCGGTCAACCATGATGTGTTCGTTTGAAAATTTAATCGCAAGCATGACCGAGTGCGCGACGATGAACGCTGAAAACCATAACGCCATGTGGTACCCGGTGTTGATCACCTGCATGTAATGAAGCATATCGTTGATGACGCCGATAAAGACAAAAATAAACCCGCCCAGAAAAATCCTCGCGTACGGAAAGCGTTTCACAACAGCCAGAACGTTTACGGCAATCGCGAAAATTACGGTGAGACCGATTACATGCAAATACCAGGTAAACACCGTTGAATAGAAAAATGTCGATGAAAAGGGGATGATGGCAAGATAGACCAGGTGTATGCCCATAACGGCCCTGAACACTGCTGGCTTAATCATGGGCTTGAAGAAATAATAGAGAAACGTGAAAAATAGCATGACGGAAAGCGGGATCGTTGCCGTTGCCAGGCGTGAACCGACTTCAAAGGACATTTCCGGAAACATCTGCATGACATAGGTGGTCCCGGTGAAGAAGGTCCTTACCGCGATCGCGATGCAAAACAGCGCGAAATAGAGGAGCTCTTTTTCCATTCGCCTGAACGCGAACAGCACGAAATGATAAAAGCCGGCAAACAGGCATATCGCGATCAGGATCATTTCAAGGATCACCGCGTTGTTATGGCTTTTGCCGATTTTTTCCGGCGCTCCCAGCATGAAGCTCTGGCCTATCCCTGCATTGCCGTGGGCGTGGTTTTTGATCTGAAGTACGATCTCCACGATGTTTCCGTGTGACGGGAACGAGAAAACGTCCGGTTTTAAAAACCGCACCCGGCCTCCGGCGAAACTCCCGTGCCGGTCAACAAGGCTGCCGTTGATCCACAGCGAGTATTCGGAAAATATCTCCGGGGTCCTGATACTCAGCACACGGGGGAAATCGTCCGTTACTACCCTGATCCGGTAGGTCGCGACCCCGCGTGATGGAAGGTCCAGGCCCTCATATCCTGTCCAGAAAAGCGGGACCGGGTAATAACCGTCAGGGACAGGCGGGGGCTCCGTGTTGAACTCTTTGGGGTCAATCAGGCGGTTCCAGTAAAATTCCCATTCGCCGTCAAGCTTGACCGCGCCTGCCCGGCTGAAATCAATTCCCGAAAGGTCGAGCATGCCTTTTTTTGCCGCAGCAGGGCGGTCCGGTCCGGACGCGTGGCAGATACCGCCTGACGCGTAAAGGAGTATGCATAACGCAGCCACTACCGCGAGCGCTGTCATCCCCGCCCGTGCAGACATGGTCTTTATGCTGTGCCAGGTAAATCTAAAATCGGTCATTGGGGGATGTTTACCCTCTTAACAAAACTAACTTCCAATAATAAAAGTTTATAATATTCACTCATGAAGTCAATAACAGTTTCCAATTCATTTTATTTTTTACATGAAGGTAACTATACTCTTTAAATGCGCAGTGTGGGGAGAAAGAAGTGTTGTTATGAAGTTTTTATAGGAAGCTCTTCGGGACGGACTGCGGCAGGCACGGCAACCGGCACCATCTTGATGCAGAGCGGGTCCACCTTTGCCGGTGCGGGCTGGGACTTCGGTGATGAAACAGCAAACGGATCGGACGACTTTTGGGACCGCCCCTCTTTTTTCAGTGAAAAGACTTCCCCCCGATTTCGCCTTGACAGGCGGACAATCCCGTCATATATATCATTATCTTTTCATTTCGTCCCGCTATTGAGCGTTGCTCCGGATACGCGCTTCCCGGTAACGCCGCCCCGGCAAGGCCGCGAAGATATCCCGAGTCATACAGGTGCGAAAAAATGTTGGCAGCCGACGCGCCAGTAAGCAGTCGTATCGATCCGGAGTGAGGCGATCACCCCTATGCAATATATTAAAACAGGTAACCAAAATGAAACAGCCTGCATGGTCATGTGCCGCGGTTCTGATGTTTGTGTTCCTGGCAACTCCTTTATGGGCCGGGTTCCTGAAATCCGATACCATTATCACGTGCATGAGCGGTAACGGTAAAAGCGGAACAGGAAAGTTAAAGGTCGTCTGCTTTGACACGCTGTGGGAAAAAAGCGGGATTTACGAAGGGGGATGTAAAAACGGCCTTCCCCACGGCAGGGGCTCGATCCCGGACTGTACCGCCTGCAGGCGAGGGAAATCAGGCCCGATATGATTGTGCTCCTTGAGGGCATAAGCTTCACGATATACCGGAACAGTAAATGATGTCATTTCCCGGAGGACGGATGCTATGAAAAGAATACTAACCGCGGTTCTCGCAGCAATTGCTGTTGCCGGTGCCTGCTTGCCGGTCCTTGCCGGCGGGTGGACGATAGTGAAGTCCGCTGTTGTCATGGATGTCTTCAGGGAGCACGACCGGAATAAACCGAAGGTCCTGTTTCTCCCCCTGGTGCCGAAAGACAGAACTCCCCGGGACCTCTGCGATAAAATCACCGCTGACCTCGCGGCGGAACTGAAAAAGACCGGCCTCTTTTACCTGAAGGTATCGGACAACTACATGGCCGAATTGAACATCACCGATTACAGTTTCTATAATACTGCATTGAGGGATAAAATCCTTGAGCGGTGCACGCCCGATTATGTTCTCACCGGTTATGTGGCCACGGACAGCGCCACGGGTGATTATTTGATCTCTCTCCGTATCTCTGAGTTTTCCCGGTCGAATGATGAATACCACAGCGCTTTTCACGGGATGAAGGACCTTCGTACGCTTATCACGTCGCATGTGAAGAATATTAAAAGCTTAAGAATTTTCATCCCTGATGCTGACGCGAAAAGAAAACAATATGTGAGGATACTCAAAGACTATTCACCTGACAGCTACAGCCTGATCAACATCCTCATGAAAAAGTCTTCGAATTATGACGTGCTGGAATACATTCGCGGAACAGCGCCGCTGTCTTCTGAAATGAACACCGCGGTCCATGAGGGAAACCATGTATATACCCATTCCGCTGGTTTCCCCCGAACACTCTCGTATTTCATATGTTCCGGGGAAACAGTTAATGTGACCTGGACCGACGTCTTTCCCGGCAGGGACATCCAGGACGCCATACCGGAGAACCTGAGGACGTTCAGGTATAAAACCTATATCGTCGCACCGTATTCATCAAGCTCAACGCAGGACCAGGGGATTTTCGGGCTGCTCGACGAGTTTAACAGCTACTACCAGGGAACCCTGGCATCGTGCAACCTTCTGGGATATTACCAAAAAAATCTATTAAAGGACAGGATCGATCCGTACTTTGACTTTCTTTCAGGCATATACGGCACCTATTTCGCCTATTATGAATTCAAGTACTTCATCTACACGTACCTGCTCTACGCGAAGAAGAAGAGACCTTCGGTGTACCGGGACATTGTCAATAATGCCGGGTTTATTCGCGTGTTTAACAGGATTGACGCACTCTATGGTTCCCTTCTCGTGCGGATAGAGGAAATCGAACTGGAGCTGAACAAGTATCTGAATGCAAGAGGCCTGCATCTTTCGAAGAATAAAGGGTTTACCTGGATAGGCCCCATGCCCGGCTCAGGAACAGGCAGGGGCAATTTCAGCGAAACAGTCGACTTGCTCGAACAGGAGCTGAAAAAGGACATATACGTCAGGCTCGAGAAAGATGTTTTCGGCAGGTAAGATTGGGGCGCGGGGATGTTTTGAATGAGTCGAATGAAGCGGTGTAAAACCGCATAATGCCCTGTGGGGACTTGATTTTAAGCTGAGAAATTATTATCTTGAAGTTATGTGGCGTTCCCTTTTTTCACATAAAAAAGTACGGGGCGCTTTTTCCGGTAAACCGATGAAGGATGCCATTAAACCCGAGAAAGTGAAATTACCCGCGAAATGTATCGCAGGTCTTTTTTTTCTCCTGGCTGTATTTCTTTTTTGTCCCGGCTGCGACGAAGGAGGGGGAGGCGGGAAATCTTCGGCAACGCCGGAGCCCGAACCTCCCGGCGTGAATGAAATAACGTCATTCGGCTTCAACGCCGCAGACAACCCGCTGCTTTCCGAAGACATCGAAGGAACGATCAATGGCACCTCCATCGAGATTGAATTCCCCGTGATACTCGACAGGTCTGGTCTCGTGGCCAGTTTCGAAACAGCGGGCGAAACCGTGACTGTCGAATCGGTGCCGCAGGAAAGCGGCGTGACCGCCAACGATTTCACTGAGCCGGTGCAATATACCGTGACCGGGGATGACGGCACGCAGGCCGCGTACACGGTAACCGCGACGATGAAGCTCAAAATGACCTCCAGCGTCACCGATTATTTCTATTATTCCCTTGATGTATCGGCCGACGGCACAACATTGGCAGTGGGCGATTTCAATACCGGCCGAACCGGCTCGATCTATCTGTATGAAGATTATTACGGTGCCATGAAGACCACCCATATCGTGCCCGGGAGCTATACAGACGAAAGTGAGCTCGAACGGTATGGCGAAATTATTGCAATTTCGGGCAACGGGCAAGTGGTTGCGACCAGGGCAAAGGGGCCTGAAGTCAGTATTGACGGCACAACGTCACGCCGCGGCGTTGTGTACCTGTACCGCTATGAAGACGGCTCGTGGAACGAAACCGTTATCGCCCCTTCGCAGGTGAGCGCCGATGAGGTGAATTTCGGCGTTTCCATCGATCTGTCATACGACGGCAATACCATGGTGGCGGGAGCGAATTATTTCAACCGGTACACGGGATATCAGCAGTTTGTCTCTCCCTACATGAGCGGCGTGGTGTTTGTGTACAAATACGACGGCGTATCCTGGAAGGAATATGAGCCGGACCACTCAGCCCTTGGCCAGCTCGACTGGTTCGGCACCAGTGTGGCGGTTTCCGGTGACGGAAACACCCTTGTGGCAGGTGCTCCGGTGTATCCGTTCAATGACGCATGGTCGTACGCCTATGTGTTCACTTACGATGGGGTAACCGATTCATGGACCCAAGTCCAGGAGCTTGGGGGGTCGGAAAACGTCATTGACAGTCACAACGGCGGTCGCGTCGCGATCTCCGGCGACGGGAAAACGATACTCATGAGGTCCAGCAATGGGAACTTCGAATACGGTGCTGAAACATCACTGAACACCACTTACATGGTCTATATTTATGAATACACGGGTTCGCAATGGGAAGAAACGGCCATATTACGGGGATCTGAAAATTATTATTCGGTAAATTATGCATATAATATAAAAATATCCGATGACGGCAGTAGGATTTTCATAGGTGACATCGATTACGGTAATTTCGATACTGACGATAACAATTATTACGGCTGCATGTATGTGTATTCCCGGGGCGCTGGGGGATGGACCACCTGGTCCAGGGCACGGGTCAATGCCTATGATCCGGCTACCTTTGATTATCTCGGCAATGCTCTCGCGGTGACCGCAGATGGAGAAACGGTGTTTACCAGTTCCATCGAGAAAGCATGCGGTTCCACGAAAGGCGCGCTGTACATGTTCAGAATGATCGCCGGTGAATGGGTTGATTACCTGTAGCTGCACATGCCGGCCCGAATGTCGTATCTATCGCCGGGCAACAATCGCCATCTCGGCAGAGTCCTCCCGGTAATCTGAACCGCATACGTCCGAAAAGAGCTTCATTGTTTTTAAGCCATTATCTTCGAATTCATTTTTCAAAGACCCGGCGCTGAAGCACTGAAGCCAGTTGTATACCACGCGTTTCCCTGATTTTTCGATAATCGTATATTTGTCGAGCAGCACCTTTTCGTCATCGTATTTGAAGGTGTTCTGAAACGCGTAATAATCTTCCGCTGACCAGAAATGCGACAGCTGGTTGAATTCGCAGGTCCAGGTCTCTTTCCGCGCGTGATACGTGTTGAGGGAATACACATCCAGCAGAACCGAGCCGCCGGGCAGTAACGCGTCCCTGAATTTACCGAGCATGATTTTCCTCTGCGCAGGGCCCAGGGCGCAGAAGTCGCACATGATCATAACGGCAAGGTCGTATTTCTTCGACGGCACGTAGTCGAGATAATTTGACTGGATGTATTCAATATCGAGGCCCTCGTCTGCCGCAGTCCGTTTCGCGTGGTCAATCGACCGTGCCGAAAAATCGATGCCGGTTGTTGTGATCCCCTTTCGGGCGAACCGGGTCGTGTACAGCCCCGGCCCGCATCCGAAATCGATTACGGCTGAGTCTGAATCCAGGTCAAAATGCTTCACGATCCAGTCAACCGAGCGGTTGATAAAAGCGGTGTTCCGCGACGAGATGTCCACTGACCCGTTCAGGTGGTACTCGAGCATCTTTTTCGATGTGTGTTCATCCGTCCACAGGTCTGCGGCAGTGTAGCATTCAAACGGTTTTGGCCGCCGGTTTATTTCGCGCAGTTCATCGAACATTGTTGCCTCTCCTTCAGTGCCAGCATCATCGTATACACGATATAATAAATTTCACTCTTTCCGAATTTTTGGGAAAGAGAGCCACTGAGACACAGAGAGCACAGAGATATAGAAATGTCATTTCCAGCGGAAAGAAATCTATTGTACAGATTAAATTTATCATCGCTGCTCGATTCGAAATGACAGAGTAAACGTATCTCTGCCACATCCCATTTTATCCGTATTTATGCTTCAAAAAATTCAGCTCGGGCCTATATTAAAACCCTGCATCTTTCTCTGTGTACTCCGTGACCATCTTTACACATTGCTTTTTTGACATTTTAATTCCAACATTCCGGAATGAGCCATAAATTTCAACCTGAATTAATGCGGAAAAAGGTCCTTTGTCCGCCGAAATGCATTTCTGCATTACTTTCTGATAAGTGATGAACAGGCCTGAAGAAATTTTTTCATTCGTCCCTCTGAACGCTGATTATAAGGGAACTTCTTTCTGCGGGGATAGGTTTATATATAGGCGCTCTATCTGAAGGAGGTTTGCGTAAAACAGAGACAGAATGGTAATTTTTTTCATAAAAATATCAAGTGTATTGGCCAAAAAGATCATCGGCGCCGGTTCCGGTTGCCGGTCTGGACCCTGCGATTAAAGATTATGTAATCATAGGGGTTTGTTTAAGAACGATTTACATTGAGTGAGGAATGCATGAAGATAAGATTGGAATGTGCGGCAATAATATTGGGTGCGGTGCTGTTCGTTTTTGCAGCATGCGGGGATGACGGAAGCGGATCCGGCAGCGGGATTTCCGCGGGAGAGACGGAAACCTTTACTGCGGCGGGCATAAGTTTTTCCATGGTCTATGTGCCGGGAGGAAAAACCTTCCCCACGGGCACGGGTGATTCGGGGACTGCCACCGTGGCGTCCTCATACTGGATAGCCGAGACAGAGGTCACCTTTGAGCTGTGGGATGAGGTGGCCCTTTTGGATGGATACGCCTTTGCCAATACGGGAACTCTGGGCAACACTGGAAGCGGCAGCACACAGCAGCCGGTGACCACGGTCAACTGGCGGGACGCCATGGTATGGTGCAATGCCCTTACCGAGTGGTATAACGCGCAGAACGGCACGGCTTACGAATGCGTCTACACCTACTCGGACGCGGTGATACGAGATTCACGGGACACTAACGCAGACGCCTGCGATAACGCGGAAGCGGGCTCAAATGCGACGGGATTCAGGCTGCTCGCGAGCGATGAATGGGAGCTCGCGGCCCGGTGGCGCGATGACGCGACCAATGCCGTGAACGGGTACAGCAAACCGTATTACACAACCGGCAGTTCCGCGAGCGGTGCAACGGCGGATTCTAGTGATACTACGGCAACCGGCCTTGTGGCATGGTATGTGAGCAACAGCAGTTCAACAACCCATGCGGTAAAGGGAAAGCTCGCGAACGCGCTTGGCCTGTATGACATGAGCGGCAATGTGTGGGAGTGGTGCTTTGGCGTGAGCGTGTCCGACCGCGTAGCCCGGGGCGGCGACTGGCACAGTGACACAGACTATCTGCGGGTGGGCTGGGGGAGCCAGTACAACGACCCGGACTGGGAGGACGGGACCCTGGGGCTTCGCATCGCGAGGTCAGCTGACTGATAAGTGCGGTTTGGCCGGCATCGGTTGGCATTATATGCCCGGTGTCGGCCTTTGCCTGTCTTAGTTTATATAGAGCAGAAAATCGGTAACAACATGCCCGATGATCAGGGGCCATAAATTTTTAAACTTGGCGAAAATCAAGGAGCAGAGCGCGCCGAAAAGGAAGGTCGCGAACAGATTTTTAATGCCGCTTTCCCAGTGAACGGATGAAAATATTACCGATGAAGAAATAATATAAATCACTGTCCGGTATTTCATCTTTTCGATAATTTTCCAGAACAGCCCCCGGTAATACAATTCTTCGACTATGCCCGCGGTCAATGAATAAAACAGTATGGCGCACATTCTTTCGTTGCCCTGCGCGGGTATTGTATTATGGTATGAGAAGTTTTGCCTGAGATAATCTACCGGAAAGAGAATGTCGGCTGTGTGATAAAAAAAATCATAAGCATTGGGAAGGATTGTTGAAACGATTACGGTCAGGCTCACTAAAAGAAAAATATTTGTTGTTTTGTTAAGCCTGCGGCTTGCGGATGAATTGATTCCCAGGTCATGTGCGGTAAAAAAATTTTTTCTGATTCCGCAGGTAAAGATCAGCAGGGGGATGATAACCCATGTCAAGACCTCCATTGACCAGAACAGCGCCGGAGTTTTTATGATGACCGGATTGTATATCCCGTTCAGTTCAAACGGCAGAATGCCACAAGCAAACAGTATAAGGAGCTTCTTTTGAGTGTTCATATTATAATGTATTTCTTATATTAATGCCCGGGTATTGAAAAGCAATAAACCGGCTGCTGTTCAATATTGTAACAAATAGTTGCTGCAGGATGTGCGGCACTGTCAGAGTGACGTATAATAAATATACTATCGAAGACGATTTCCGGAAAGCAAGAATTTAATCTAAAAATACCCGCCAAAAGAACGCCCCGTGAAGGGGGCGTGAGAAAGGTGAGATGGCTCAGGAGTATCGAAAATATACAGGCCCCTTTGATGGCGGGCAGCAATTTCGGGCCGGGCGTGATCCTACTTCAGTATCGCGCCCTCGGATGCTGAACTGACATATTTGACGTAGCGGCGGATATATCCCGGGGGAAGTTCCCGTTTGAAGGGCTTCCACTGTTCCTTTCTTTTTTTCAGCTCTTCGTCGGAAACATGCAGCTCGAGCTTTCTTCCGGGAATGTCAATGGATATCTCGTCGCCGTCTTTCACCAGGGCAATGGGGCCGCCCTCGTACGCCTCGGGGGACACGTGCCCGATGCAGGGCCCTTCGGTGCCGCCGGAGAACCGGCCGTCGGTGATGATCGCCACCCTGCGGACTCCGGCGGAGGAAAGGCCCATGGTCACGGCCAGGGTCTCGGGCATGCCGGGCCCGCCTTTGGGGCCTTCGTTTCGTATTACGATTATTTCGTTTTCTTTGATCGACTTATCCCTCAGCGCGGTCAGGCAGTCGCTTTCGGCCTCGAAGACCCGGGCCCGGCCGGTGAACTGTTTCATGTCATCCGACACGGCTGACTGTTTGATCACCGACCCTTCAGGGGCCAGGTTGCCGTACAGGATCACGGTGCCGCCTTCGGGCATGAACGCGTTTTTCCTGTCGGGAATCACTTCGGGGTCGGCAACTGACACGAAGGGGAGAATTTCGCCCCAGGTCATGCCCGTGGTGGTGGGAGCGTCCCCGTGAATGTCTTCTTCGAGCATCTTCATGAGCGCGGGCACGCCGCCTGCCATGTAAAAATCGATCATGCCGTGAGGCCCGTTGGGCATGAGCCTGCACAGCGTGGGGATCTTTGTGTTGAAGTCGTTGAACTTCTTCAGGGGAAAATCAATGCCCAGCTCATGGGCGATTGCCGGAAGGTGCAGCGCCGTGTTGGTTGAGCCGCCTATGGCCAGGTCAAGAATAAGGGCGTTTTCCAGTGACTTCTCGTTCAATATCTTTCTCGCGGTGAATTCCTCTTCGATCATTGAAACAATGCGCTTGCCTGCGTTCCTGGCCCACAGCAGTTTTTTCGAGTGGAACGCCGGGACATTGGCTGAGCCGGGAAGGGTAAGACCCATGGCCTCGACAAGGCACTGCATGGTATTGGCGGTGCCGATGACCTCGCATGACCCGCATGAGGCAACGGTGATGGTCTGCGCCTTTAGCAGAATTTCATCGTAATCAAGGTTCGATATGCTCTTCTTGCTTTTGGGATTGAAGCGGATCTGGAAAGCGCTGGGCCCGCCGGTGACGAAAATGGTGGGAAGGTCGAGGCGCGCGGCCGCCATGAGCATGCCGGGGATGATCTTGTCGCAGCTGGCGACCATGACCAGGCCGTCGAAGAACATGCTGCGGCAGTGGGTCTCGATTATGTCCGCGATCAGGTCGCGCTGGGCAAGCACAAAGCGCATGCCGCTGTTGCCTTCGGTGTACCCGTCGCAGGGAGCGGGCACGTTGAATTCCATGGGAATGCCGCCTCCGGCGTATATCCCTTCTTTGACTTTTTCCGCGATATTTCTCAGGTGCATATGGCCGGGGTTGAAGTCGGTGTGTGAGTTCGCTATCCCGATTATGGGTTTTTGTTTCAGGTCCTCCATGTCATGGCCAAGGCCTTCCATGAAGCCCATGCGCACGGTGCAAATGGGGAAATCGCTGGTGTCGAACATGGGTTTACTTTTTGGTTTTTTCATGTTAAGGCTCCCTCCGGGGTCTGAAATGGAATATTTTATTGACACGATGAAAATAATGTCGATAATAGCGTATTGTGTGCGTTATTGTCGTCATTCTGTCAAGTAAATAACAGAGCTTCATTATAAAATATCATTTTAAGGGAGGATGTCGCGGACTGCCCGTTATCGGAAGGGGAGGGGAATTGAGTCCCTGATTAAGATTTTTTTATGGTGAGAGTATCGACCTTCAGTTATGGTATTGATTTACTGGACCCTTTCGCGGTATGTCAGGTGAATCGCTCGAGGTCTTTTTTAAAAATATAGTTTCTCCATCCGGATTCTTTTAATTCATTATCCAGATACCCGTCACGAACAAAGCTGAATCCGTATTTTTCCGCTTCAGATACAATGGAGCCTTTGTCATAAAGGTAAACAGTTCTGTTATACTTCACACTGTTAATTTCCAGGTTGCTGTATTTTTCACTCGTCCCTTTTCCGTCTAATAAGATAATATCCAGATAGCCGCTGTTTTTTAAAACAGTGCTGATACTTTTTAAAACCAATGATAATTCGGAAGGTGATATATGGATCAATGATGCACAGGCGAAAACACCATCAAAAACTCCGATGTCATCACCCAGATTTCTCATGTCTCTTATTTCGAAGTTGCATTCCGGACATCGCATCCTGGCGATGTTAATGCATTCTTCGCTGAAATCGATTCCGGTAACGGTTGCCCCGGCGCGTGCGAGTCTCATGCTTTCGTGTCCAGGGCCGCATCCCAGATCAAGTACCAGGGGCTTTACCGGAAGGAAGGACATAAAGTCATTGATTGTCGGCATCAACAACTCATTGGGATACCATTCGTCAGCAGTTGATTTTGCTGTTGCGTCATAGAAGGCTTTTATGCTGTCATTCATCGTCTTTTATAGTTATTTAAGTATGGCATGCGATTTTTTCAAGGCTAGAGCGCGGACGTGCTGGTCTATTGAACGTTTTCCGTCCATTTCAGATGTTTCAATCGGGAAATACTGAAAAGGCTCCCTGTCGAGTTTTCGCGCTATTTTAATAAAATTATTGTTCATGTATCTCCCGAAACTTGTAAATGACCTTCCGCCTAAAAGACTTTTTGCCTGAAGATGGCAGAAACCCTTGAGGCCGAGTTCTATCAGTCCCGGGAGCCAGCCGTTTTCAAGATAATTCACTAAATGCCGGTCATCCATCCACCCTGACTTCACATAGGAGTTGTCAATGATGAGATGTTTCACGCGCCGGTCATCATGCAGTACCTGCAGCATGACATCCCCCCCCTTCTTCTATTTCGCGGTAATAGGGGAAATCTCTCCACACTATCAGAAGGATTTCAGGTTCCGCCTCGCTCCTGAACGCGGTGAACTTTTTCTGCTTCTGGGGGGAAAGTATCAGGTGAATACTTGTAAACAGGATGTCTCCGACTGACTCTTTTTCCGGGGGATTGCAATTGGTTAATTTTATCTCATGAAACATGCCCGCCCTGCCCAGGTCGATTAACCGGGTTGCATTTCTGTTTTTATCGATAATTCGCGGGTAATTATATGTTTGTTCCATTAAAACATCCGGCTTGAGTATATAATAATAGAGTTTGATCCTTGATGTAAATCATATTTTTGCAGGCTGAATATTTTTATAAGATTTCGGTTAACGGAAATCTTTTCATAATACGACGGGGCTGTTTTATCTGGCGGAATGGATTAATTGCAATTCGCTGATATACTTTTTTTGAATAACGAGGACGGTGTGCCGGAAATTCTCGACCGCTGGTTGCCTGTATCGAACACGGTGCGCGATTAATTTATAAGATGATGCCGGGCTTTATCTGTTTATGCCGCCCATAGTCATAAAGTAAAATTTAAAAAGAGGGATGTGATTAACGGCATCCCTCTTCTTATTCGTTTAGCGAGTGAACTGCGACATGAACTCCCATGACATCTCGGCGACATCAATGTCACTCCTGCCGTAAAGGTCGTTGTGGCCGCCATAGGCAAGCGTGCAGAGCTCGACCACGCTGCCATTTTCGCATGACGTGAAGGTTTTACAGTAGCTCGATCCGTAATACGTGGTTTCTGATGATCCGCTGCATCCATCGGCTTCGGCCCAGTTTGAAAAGCTTTTTTTGGCCGACATATAATATTCTTCCTCGAATGGAATGATGCCGCCGTAATAACTGATGGTCATATCCAGCGTTCCATGGAACTGAAGAACCGGAACGGGATAGGAAGGAAGTTCGTCCGGGACCAGCACCGGCATTGATTTCGGTGTTACCGCGGCAAACACATCAGCCGCTTCCCGGCCGCATCGGTGTGCAAGGCCTGCGCCGTTCGAATGGCCGTGGGCGTACACCCTGGTTTCGTCAATGGCGCAGCGGTTAGACAGTTCGCTTACGATGTCCCGCGCGAGCCCCACGTCGTCGAGGTTTTTGTTCTCGGCCGCGCCGCAGCATGCCTCGCCGGCGTTCCAGCTGTGGACGCCAGTGAGGCCGTATCCTTCCGGGTAGGCCGCGATGAAATGTTCCCGCTCGGCAATTTCAAGGAAACCGTCGGTGTCCATCTGGTTCAGCGCGGTGTCCATGTATCCGTGGAATACCAGAAGCAGCGGCACGTCTTCAGTCCCGTCATAGGTAGAAGGAACATATACATATATCTTTCGCTTGATATCATTTTTATACAGGTAGATGATCCAGTTCCCAGATTGCAGTTCACCGTCCGGGGCCTCTGTCCAGTCAGTTTCGTCACAGCCGATAAACGTGATAGAAATTGAAAAAATGATTACGAAAAGCAATATTTTTAAGATTTTCATAATCCCTCCCTCAAATGAATTTTGGAAAATTGACCGACCGTCCGTTTTATTTAATCCGGGTTTACACTGATTAACTAATCATAATCTGATTAATAGGAAGGCGTTTTCTGATAACGTTGTTCAAATCTTGTTCAGGCAGTGTTTCATGGATGGGGCTGACCTGAAAAATGTTCGTTGAGTGAATTTCGTGAAGTCCGGGCTTGCAGGGATTAGTACAAAGATAAGGCGCGAAGGCGGATGTTTGCTGCTGCCTGTTCCCGTGCAGGGCTTAACGTCCCGGCATGCCGCCTCCTGGGCCGCCGCCTCCGCCGGAAGGCCCTCCCTTGCCGTCGGGCCCCCCTCCAGCCGGTGCGCCGGGAACGGTGCTGTCGTTCCAGAAAGGTGTGCCGTCATAGTTGCGCAGCAGAATTTCTCTGTCACCGTTTTTAATCCACTTCGCAACGATCATCGGTTTCTTTTTTATCATTACCTGCGACCCGATGACCTCGATAACATCCCCTTTCTTGAATTCCATGGTCGGCGGGATGAACCACCGGGGTGCCACATATACTGTTGTTAGAATTTTCCTGAATTTCGTGCGAAGATATATGCCGGTACTTTTTCCAGTCGCATGCTGCCAGTCGGCAGTGATCACTTTTATGATGGTTCCCGTAAGCTGGGTGACTGTTGAAGAATTATATATAGCGCATTCCGGGTCTTGCTTTTTTTTATCACGCAGTTGAACAGCGCTGCCTTCATGGGGGGCGCTTTTCGGTAACGGGTCAGGCTGCGCCAGGGCTGTTGCGCACATGAACAGAGACAATGTTGCTGCCAGAGCTGTGTTTGGTGTCAAATTGAACTACCTCGTGTTTGAATTTGCGTAAGTATATGGTTAACCTCTGGTTTTAATCACTGGTTTCAAAGAAAGTTTTATGTATGCTCAGAGTAAATGTCCGGGGCAGGGCAATCAATAAACGGCATGTCATGCGCCATGTTTGGTTTTACACCCGACCATCTCCGTCTGGTTTCTTTTGTTTTATTCTACAATATGCCTTGATAAAAAATTTGTTCAATCCAGGTTGAAATGATATAATAGACAAGAACGCTGGTTAAGGAATATGTTACTGCTTTTTTAAAACTCGTCATTTCTGAGTCATCGCGTCTACCGTCTTAATAGACAGCTTCACTGTTCGGAAGTGCAGAATGTATCTGGGTTTGTTCTCCAAAACACCGAAGAGGTTTAACATAACGTGTCTGTGTTTTATACCACGCATCCGGCAGTTTTCCTGGTGGCAGTTTCGGCCATGGGCCTGATTCTGTGGGGTTTTATGGCCAGGAGATCAGCCTGCGTTATACTCATCCTGCTCGTTTCACCTTTTATTACAACCAGCCTTTATGCCGGTTATGACAGTTCCCTTCGCGTTGATATTAACTTTTCCGCAATGATTGATGAGCGTTTTAAATTTTTATCATACATGTTTCAGCAGATTAATAACAACATGTCTGATTGCAATTATCTTGAGCTCGGGACCGGGCTTCAGTATATGACGTGTTTAAGAGGACTTTCTTTTCTCGTTTATTATCAGCAGGCGTATTCGAAAAACGGCGCACGTCAGTGGCTGCTTGAACAAAAACCAAGTATAAACATGAACATGTCAGCTGTTTTTTCGCATTTTAAAATATCAAACCAGGTCAGGTACGAGTACAGAATAACTTCGGAATGGCATGATTTCAGGATAAAAAACTATCTTGAAATTTCTCTCCATGATATTATGCTTCACCCCTATACCGGCTGGGAACTTTTTTACGAAAATCATGATAAAAGTTCTTTGCTTAATAGAATTAAAGTTGGTATTATCCAGAACGTTTATAGAAGCATTTCCCTGGGGACCTATTATAGAATCGATTTTTTAATTAAAAAACAATGGGAATTCACGAGACATCTCGTTGGATTCAAGGTCGCGATCAGTTATTAATTATGAAGAGCAGACCGGAACAGAATAAACAAGCGTTTCACCCTCATGCTTTCCTGCGAAGCATTCGTTTTCCGTGTATGGTTTTAGTTATTATATTTCTTTTACTTTTCGGAACAGCTTCATCTGAGGCCGTTAACCGGATTCTGACTGTCGGCCTTTATGAGAACAGCCCCAAAGTATTTACCGATGAAAACGGTAAACCGTCCGGGATTTTTATCGATATCATTGCATACACAGCCGGAAAAGAGGGCTGGGAACTCAAATATGTGCCGGGTACCTGGGATGAAGGACTGAGCCGGCTCGAAAAGGGAGAAATTGACATCATGCCCGACGTCGCGTATTCAGCAGAGCGTGAAAAAAAGTATTCCTTCAATAAAGTCCAGGTCCTTTCATCATGGTATCAGGCATATGCCCGCAAGGGAAGCGGCATTCATTCCATTCTTGACCTGAATGGGAAAAGGATCATTGTTCTGAAAAAATCGGTCCAGCAGGAGGCCTTTAACCGGTTCAGCAGCGGGTTCGGGCTCAACATGGATATTGTTTCTGTTTCTGATTACAAAACCATGTTTGAGATGCTTTCCATGGGTGAAGCGGATGCCGGGATAACCAACCAGTTTTACGGGTCGGTGCATGCGAGGAAGTACGGGCTCGCGGATACCGCGATAGTCTTCGCTCCTTCTTCACTTTTTTTCGCTACAAAAAGAAACACCAATGTCAATTTGTTGAATGCGATCGACCGAGATCTTGCTGAGCTTAAAAAAGACACTGGCTCCTTATATTATCATTCTCTGAGAAAGTGGACGTCAGAAGAAATTCCCTTCAGTATCCCTTCATGGCTGAAGTTTATTGTTCTTGCTGCCGGCGCTGGCCTGCTTTTGAGCATGGGGGGAAGTTTTATTCTTAAACATCAGGTCAACGTACGCACCCGAGAATTGAAAGAAATCAATGCCGAGATGGAACAGCGCATCGTTGAACGGACAGCCGAGCTTGCCGAGGCAATGGAGCGAGCGCAGGACGCCGACCGGTTGAAGTCAGCGTTTCTGGCGACCATGTCGCATGAACTGCGGACGCCGCTGAACTCGATTATCGGGTTTACCGGGATTATGCTCCAGGGCCTTGCCGGGCCGCTCAACAATGAACAGACCCGGCAGCTTTCCATGGTACAGAACAGCGCCAGTCATCTTCTGAGCCTGATCAACGATATTCTTGATATTTCCAAGATCGAGGCCGGGCAGCTTGAAACCAGGTCGGAACCGTTCGACATGAGGGAAGCAATTGAAAGTTCGCTTCGTACGGTAATGCCCCAGGCAGAAAAGAAGGGTCTTCCCCTTGAGGCTGTTATCGCTTCTGACGTCGGTATGCTGAAAAGCGACCGCCGCCGCATTGAACAGATTTTAATCAACTTAATGGGGAATGCGGTCAAGTTTACCGACAAGGGGACGATTCGCGTTGAATGCAGGACTGAAAACGGATGGCTTGTTACGGCAGTCAGCGATACCGGGATCGGCATTGAATCCCGTGAAATGGAAAAACTTTTTCTTCCGTTCCGGCAGATCGATACCGGCCTTGCCCGCCGCCATGAGGGTACGGGCCTCGGGCTTTCGATCTGTAAAAGGCTGGTTGAAATGCTCGGAGGAACGATCGGCGTTGAAAGTGAAATCGGGAAAGGAAGCACCTTTACTTTTTGGCTGCCGCTGCAATTGAATACGTGAATTCTGTACCGCAGCAGCGCGGCCCGGCTTTTCTGCCAGGGAGGTTTTGTGAAAAAAATCCTTATTATTGAAGACAACGAGCAGAATCTCTATCTGCTGACTTTTATACTTGAAAAAAACGGGTATGGCGTAATCCAGGCGCGTGACGGAAGGTCGGGCATTGAACTGGCGATAAAAAATATTCCGGACCTCATTCTTCTTGATATCCAGCTTCCGGTTCTTGACGGATACGCGGTGGCGCGGGAATTGAGGAAACAGCAGGCCCTGTATGATGTTCCGATTGTTGCCGTTACCTCATATGCGATGACCGGAGACCGGGAGCGTACGTTAGAGGCCGGGTGCACGGGATACATGGAAAAGCCCATTGATCCTTTGACTTTTATGGAAAAGATCGCACAATATTTATGACAGGATAGATGAAGCCGTATCAGGGAAGCGGTCATGTTTTTTGGGGGGATGTTTTATGAAAAAAATTCTCATTGTTGACGACAATGCTGAAAATATATACCTGCTTGAGACGCTGTTGTCCGCTCACGGTTATAATGTCATCACCGCAGTAAATGGCGTCGAGGCCCTTGAGAAAGCGCGGGAGAACACGCCCGACCTGATTATATCCGACATCCTTATGCCCGGAATGGACGGTTTTACCCTCTGCAGGGAATGGAAAAAAGACGGGCAGCTGCAGCATATCCCCTTTGTTTTTTATACCGCGACCTATACTGAAAAAAAAGACATTGACTTCGGCCTTGACCTGGGCGCCGCCCGTTTTCTTCTCAAGCCGATTGAACCGGAAAAATTTATTATTGAAATTAAAGAAGTGCTTGAAGCTGCCCTGACAGGAAGCCTGATGACGCATGGAATCGGTGTTGAGAATGAGACCGCGTATTACCGGCTGTACAACGAGACCTTGATCCGCAAGCTTGAAAAAAAAATGCTCGATCTCGAAAAGCTCAGCCGTGAACTGGAGCGTGATATCGCTGAGCGCAAGCAGGCAGAGGAAGCCCTGAGGAGAAGCGAACTGCTGCTCTCCCGCGCTCAGCGCATAGCCCGCCTCGGCCACTGGGAATGGGATATTGCCGCCCAGAAGCTTTTCCTTTCTGATGAAATCTACCGTATCTTCAGCGTGCCGAAAGATCCCGACCTTTCTCTTGATCAGATTTTTACCATGGTCCATCCTGACGACCGGCAGAAGAACAGGGAACTCATGGATCGCCTCATGGCGGGTGAAGATCATGGCGAGATTGAATTTAAGGCCATCACTCCAGACGGCCGCGTGAAATATGTTTGCCAGTTCGCTGAAGTCAGCCGCGGCCCTTCTGGAGCGGTTGATGCCATAATGGGAACCATGCAGGACGTGACCGGCCTCAAGCGCACTCAGGAGCAGCTTGAGCGGATGCTGAAAGAAAAGGAAGTTCTCCTCAAGGAGCTGCATCACCGTGTCAAGAACAACCTGCAGGTGATCTGCAGCATGATCGGCCTTCAGGAAAAATATATCGTTGACGAGAAAGACCGCTGGCTGATCAGGGATGCCGGCAGCCGTGTTCGTTCAATGGCCATAATTCACGAGAGGCTCTATCAGAATGAGATGTTTTCAATGATAAATATTTCAGAGCATCTCTCCCAGCTTCTCTGTGACATCCTGATAATGTACAAACAGCCCGGTCAGGAAATAAATATCGTCAATAACACTGAAGACCTGGATCTGGATGTAAACTACGCGATACCCTGTTCACAGATTATCACTGAACTGGTAACCAACTCCCTGCGGCATGCGTTCCCTGGCAGAGACCGGGGCGAAGTGGTCATAGGCCTGAAAAAAAATGATGAACGGCAGTATACCCTGACCGTGAGGGACAACGGCATCGGCCTGCCCGCGGACTTTGAATTTCCGGGCAGGGATTCACTGGGGCTGACCCTGGTCGCGATTATGGTTAAACAGATAAAAGGCGACCTGGAAATAATCCGGGAGAACGGACTCCAATATGTTATTACGTTCAATACCGGGGAAAAATTAAAGATCGTTGCCGGCGTAAAGGATTTCTAGCGGCGATTATCGCATACCCCCTGCGCCAATGCTGCAGCATTGCGCTTAAAACTGCATCTACACCGCGCGGTTTCCTTATAATCTCAAGAAGCGGCAAAAACTATTGACATCCCTTTATGCATGATTATTAATTACTGAAATTTTCCGGAAGTCTGCATTGTGTCAGCAATCAGTAATGGTAATTAATTCAGGATGCTCTTTTAGTGGATAATCATAAGGATGTCAGCATTGAAGTGCGCGGCCTGGTCAAGTCCTACCGCGGTTCCGGGGAGGATGCCCTGAAAGGGGTTGATCTCCTTGTGCGGAAGGGTGAATTTTTCGGCCTTCTCGGCCCCAATGCCGCGGGAAAGACCACGATGATATCCATTATGTGCGGCCTGCTCAGCATAACCAGGGGGGATGTTTACGTCAGCGGCATTGACATAAAAAAGAGGCCCGGCGCGGTGCGCAGCCTGATCGGCCTGGTCCCCCAGGACATTGCCCTGTACCCGGCCCTGACCATCAGGGAAAACATCGAGTTTTTCGCCCGCATGCACGGCCTTGAGGGAAAGTCCCTGAAAGAGAACGCGGGCAGGGCCCTTGACACGCTTCAGCTCGGCCAGCACGCGGGAAAGAAAGTTGCCGCGTGTTCCGGCGGGATCAAGCGCAGGGCGAACCTGGTCGCGGGGATGATTCACAGCCCCGGGCTGGTGTTCCTTGACGAGCCCACGGTGGGCGTGGACGTGCAGTCGCGCAACCTGATATTCGAATATGTGCGTGAGCTTAACGCGGGCGGCACCACCATCATATATACAACCCATTACATGGAAGAGGCCGAGGACCTCTGCTCCAGGGTGGTGATCATCGACGACGGAGGTGTGGTCTGCGACGGCGTACCTGCCGCCCTGATCGCCGAAAAAGGGTGCCGTGACCTGGGAGAGCTCTTCCTCTCGCTTACCGGGAAACAGTTGCGGGAATAGACATGAAACTTTTAGCGGTGATAAAAAAAGAGGCGCTTCTTCTCGGGCGCGATATAGCGGGCCTGGTGATCCTTTTCATCATGCCCGTGTTCCTGGTCATTGTGGTGACCCTTGCCCAGGAAGGCACCCTGAGCTCCATACAGGAGAGCAGGATTCCCATGCTTTTTCTCGATAGAGACCGGGGCCGGGTAGGCTCTTTCATCGAGAAGGGCCTTGCCGAGTCCGGGTTTTTCACGGTGATCAGCGAAAAAGAGGGACTCCCCTTTACTGAAGAAGAAATCACGGGCGCTATTGCCCGGGGCGACTACCAGATCGGCATTGTCGTTCCCGAAGGGGCGACCCGCCTTGCGGAAAAGCGGGCGCGGGAGCTTGCCCGGCGCTCAATGGCGGACAAAAAGGTCCTTGATGAGTATTTCAGGAACACCGGCAGCCTCACGGGCGTTGTGCTGTACTTTGACCCCGCGGTGCGCGATTCCTACCGGAACGCGGTGACGAGCTCGCTGCAGCGCCTGGTTCAGGGCGCGGAGATAAGGCTGCTCATCGATAATTTTTTCGCGCTGTTCAAGTCCGAGATGGACGCGCAGATACAAAAGAACATTGAAAAATACGGCAGAAAAGACATCGCCATGCGGGTCCCTGACATAAATTTTCCCTGGAAGCCCGGGAGCCTGATCTCGATCAAAGAGGTGTTCGCGGCGAACCATGAGGCCGAGGTCGTGCCCAGTATGGTGCAGAACAATGTTCCGGGCTTCGCGCTCTTCGCCATGTTTTTTATCGTGATCCCGCTTTCGGGAAGCCTTATCACCGAGCGGGGCAGCGGCACCGCGAGCCGGCTGCGCACCCTTCCCGTGTCGCCCCTTGTTCTGTTCACGGGAAAGATCATCCTTTATGTCGCGGTGTGCCTGGTGCAGCTTTCACTGATGATCGCGGTGGGGACTTTCCTGCTCCCCCTTGTCGGCATTCAGGCCCTGGTCATGGGAAACAACTTCGGCGCGCTTGCCGTTGCCGCGCTGGCCTCGGCCCTCGCGGCCGTTGGTTTCGGCATGGCGGTTGGCAGCATCGCGGGCTCAATCGCCCAGGCCTCAATGTTCGGCTCGGTAATGGTTGTGATCATGGCGGTCATGGGCGGGCTGATGATCCCGGTGTATCTCATGCCCCGCGCCCTTGATATCGCGGGCAGTTTCGTGTCGCCGATCCGGTGGGGCATTGACGCCTTCCTCGACCTTTTTGTCAGGGGCGGCGACCTGAAGTCAATCGCGCCGTCTGTCATCCGTCTTGTTGTATTTTTTTGTTTTACCCTGGTCCTGTCCCTTGCGGCTACGCGCAGGAGGCAGTAAACAGTGACAAAGCCCCAGGTAGACTGAGGAGGTATTGATGAAAGAAAAAGAGGTTCGCGTTGAGGGCAAGGACACTCACCAGCTCATCATGTATGTTGAGAAAGAGGACGGTTCGTATGATTCCATAATGACCGGCTCCTATCTCGTGAAGAACTATGTTGATGATTTCTGGGAAAAGAAACAGCGCCTTGAGCAGGAGTTCCTTGAAAAAATAAAAAACGGCGAGGTCAGCCCCATAGCGCTGTACATGATGCTCGAGGAGCTCACTGAAATCGAGCTGGCCGGCAGGGTGGGCATTTCGGTACGCAAGGTCAGGAAGCACCTGAAGCCGGAATATTTCGAGACCATGACTCTTAAGACCCTGAAGCGCTACGCCGAGGTCTTTGATGTTCCGGTCATCAATCTTTTGCAGGCGATCGTGACAAAAAAAAGTGGTTTACAAATAAGCATTGAAAAAACAAACAATCCCCTGTTCTGTTTTTTGAGAGTGGAAGGCAACTAACATGAATAAAGTGAACGATCTGGTCATCCCCTTTAAGCACCGCATGTTCGCCCACTGCGAGTCGGGCACGGTTGCCGGCCTGCTCAACCACGCGGGCCTTGAAATTTCCGAGCCCATGGTTTTCGGCATATCAAGCGGCATCCTTTTCGCGTATTACAAGCCGCCGGCGCTTCCGTTTCCCATGATCGTGGTCCGCAACTTTCCGGGGCAGATGATGCGGGGCGTTTCCCGCAGGCTCGGCGTGAAGTTCAAGACCGCGCGGTATAAAAACCAGGCCAGAGGCGAGCAGGCCATTGACGCGCTTCTGGATAAAGGTATCCCCGTGGCGTGCCGTGTCGATTTTTTCTACATGGATTACCTGCCGCCCTATATGCGCGCCCATTTCAATTTTCATTTTCTCACGATCGTGGGCAGGAAGGGCTCGAAGTTCCTGGTGAGCGACTGTTATTCGACCGAACTGGCCGAGCTCGAGCGTGACTCCCTGAGAAAGGGCCGCTATCCCGGCGGCAGCTTTGACCCGAAGGGTTTTCTTTTTTACCCGGTACGGGTCCCGACAGACCCCGACATTGACCGCGCGATCAAAAAGGGAATCAGGGCCGCCTGTTTCAATATGCTCAGGCTGCCGGTCCCCTTTCTCGGGATCAGGGGGATCCGCCTTTTTTCGAAGAAGATAATGGACTGGCCGGGCATGGCGCGCAATGATGATCATCTTTCGCATGAAGTGATGAAGATAAACATCCTGCTCGAAGACCAGGGCACCGGCGGTGCCGGGTACCGCTTTATGTACGCGACCTTTCTTCGCCAGGCTTCTGAACGGCTGGGAAGGCCCGAGCTTAAAGAGATGTCTGAACGGATGATGCTCGTCGGCGACGACTGGCGGAGGATATCGATCCACGCGGCGCGTATGGGAAAGAACCGCGATTTCGCTGAAGAAAAATTCAGGGAGCTCAGCGGCAAGATCAGCAGGCAGGCTGACGCTGAAGAGTTGTTTTTCACTGACCTGGCTAAAATTGCCAGAACATTATAGATAAAGCATTGCTAAATTGCATAACGAACATTACATTTTGACGAGGTGATTCATGGAAGTCCAAGTAACCAAGGAACTGAAGCAGGAGATCAAGGTGCTCATTCTTGAGTCTCTGAACATCCCTGACGTAACCCCAGAGGATATCGAGGATGACGCTTCTCTCTTTGAAGACGAAAATTTAGGCCTTGATTCGATTGACGGCCTTGAAATAGTCATGGCGCTGCAGGAAAAGTACGGCGTCAGGATTGACGATCAGAACCAGGCGCGCTTCATACTCAAATCGATCAATACCATTGCCGAATTCATCGCCAAGGAATTGAGCAAGAAGTAACATCATTCCTCTCTCCATAGGGGCCGGTCCTGACGCGGGTTTCTATGGAGCGGGGACGAATATGTCATTCGCAACTCCGATGCCGTCCTTCAGTTTTGTCTGCAGCACCAGGGAAAAAACAGTTTTATGGATCCTGTCCTGCCCGAACCGGGGCAGATAGTAGATTATGTTTTTCATGATCTGCTGAAAGGAGAACCCCCGCGCGGTTATGTGCTTCAGCGCCGTGTAAATATCGTCATCGGTGATGTTCGGGTTGCGGTAGTTTACCAGCTTGGTTTCGTCGAGCTTGTTTTCTTTTTTTAACCGGTCATACAGCCGTGTTCCCGGAAGCGCCGTTACGGGAAAGATCACCGGTATGATGTTCATGTCCATGCAGAAGTCAAGAGTGCGGTAATAGGTGTCGATCGTGTCGTCATCGTAGCCCAGCACGAACCATCCGGATATGATGATTCCCAGGTCCTGGATAAAGCGGATGTGTTCCTTCATCGTGTCAAGGGCGCTGCCGGCAGATGAAAGGCCCATTTTTTTTATCGCGCCGCTTTTTTCCAGCGTTGACGGATTGACTGATTCCATGCCGATCGCGGCGTAGAGCAGCCCGGCCTTTGCCGCCGCGGTTATGACCCTGCGCCCCTTTTCGTGGGAAACGGCATCCAGCGTGCCCTGTCCGGTCCAGTACCGTTTCTTTTTCAGGCCGGCGATCGCTTCATAGAGTTCCAGGTAGTAGTCATAGGTCGAGGGCCTGCCGAATACGGAGTCGTCGAGGATATAGTAATAGTTCCTGAAGGTGTCGATTTCGGCGATCACGTCCTTTACCGGTTTGGGCCTGAACTCCCTGCCGAATATCGACGGCACCGAGCAGAAGTCGCAGTCCATGGGGCAGCCCCGGGCCGCGAACACCGTGTCAAAGCGGTAACGCCGTTTGTACAGGCTCCTGAGCGGCATCGAATTGTTTATGAATCGTGGATAATGTTTCACCTGGAAGAGCGAGTGGCCGCGCGCGTCAAAGGGTTCGGGCGAGGCCACGTAAAAATCCCTGAGCCTGTTCTCCTGTGCGTCCTTGACTATGACCGGCCACAGATCTTCCCCTTCACCAACAGCGACCGCGTCGGCGAATTCCTTTGCCCTGAACGGCACTGATGATATCTGTGGGCCGCCGAGCACCACCCTGGCGCCTCTGCTGCGGAATTCGGACGCTATCTGGTAGGCCCTGTTTTCGGCTGAATAGCGCGCGCTGATGCCGACCAGGTCAACGGGTTCGTTGAAGTTCACATCGTCATCCCATAAAAGGTCAATAAGGGTGTAATCATGCTCGGGTGCGGTCCCTGCGAGAATGGGCAGAGACAACGGCATAAACGGGTCGTTTTTTCGCAGGGGGTCGTCTGGTGATGCTGCGAGAATCAGCTTAATCTTCATAAAGTGTCCTTTGAGGGGATGGAGGGTCAGGCCTTCACCGGATACTTAATAATCAGTATCATTTTCTTCGTCTTCGTTTTTCGGCTCCTCGGCCTTTTTTTTCCCGTCAAACGGATCGTCAAAGTTGGTATAGACCTTGCCTTTTTTTCTCCAGATGATCATGTATCTCACCGGCTCAATGAGTAAATAGTCCTTGCCTCTTTCTTTTATTCTGAAGACCGCCATAAATGTCGCTTTTTTTATTTTAAGGAGCAGATGGTCTCCGGTCAGGTTTTTAGCATCCTTGCGGGGCATCTCAAGCCTGATACTGCCGTCAACTATAATCATTGAAGAGGAGTGTATTTTGCCCTGAATTCGCCACCGGTACTTTGACCAGAGGTCGAGCTTTTCCCAGTTTTTGGTGAATTCTTCAGTGTCCTTGTTGTAATCGGTTTTTGAAAGAAAACCCCCGGTCGGATATTCTCCGATTACCGCATACTTGGAAAATTTTACCGTTGTCGCTGAAAGAAGGTATTTTTTTGACCTGATAGCCCGATAGGCCTCCTTTCGTTCCTTGTAGGTTTTTTCATCAAGCACAATGCTCAGGTCTTTTTCGAGATCGGGAAAATCAAAATTGTTAAAATATGCTTCAAGAAAAATGTCAGCCATATCAGGGTCGTTGTAGAATTCCTTGGTCATGTTGAACAGGTCGTCCATGTTTTTAAGGCCGTCAAGCATGTCCTCTTTGTGGAGGTTGATGTTGATATGCTTTTCTTCATCGGTCAGGCCGAAGAAACCGGTGGCGCAAAGAGAGAGTAAAAGTATGATGATTTTTTTATACATGGCTCGACCCCGCAGGTGGAATATTCTGGCTGGAATGATGTATAGTATTTTTTCCTGAAGTGAGTCAAGTAAGAAATAATTTTTCCACTTGCCTTTTTGGCAGGGTGGGGTAGAGTTTAAGGGTAAAACTGCACGGTCGGGTTGTGAATATAATCAAGGGGATGTTTTATGTTCTGTCGTGTTATGATAAGTGCTCTTTTTGTTATATGGTGTCCGATATCCGCTTTTTCGTCAACCAGTGTCACGATGTTTGTCGGTGAGGTCAAAGTTCAGGCTCAGGGGGATGAACGCTGGAAACCGGTTGCGCGGGGAACGGTGCTTTCAACCGGGGACGTGATCAGCACGGGTGAAGACTCTTACGCTGAAATCACTGCGGGCGGAAACGTCATCCGTGTCAACGCGGGCTCCAGAGTGAGGATATCACGCAGCATGGTCGACGAGAAGGAAGGCGATTCTCTTTCCATGTTTTTCGGGTCGATTCTGCTCAAGATCGCGAAACTGGGCAAGGATGAGGAGCCCTATGTGGTGGAAACGCCTTCAGCGCTGTGCGCCGTCCGCGGGACCGAATTCGCCGTGGCGTCAGGCCTTGACGGCCAGACCATAGTGCAGGTGAGCGAAGGCAGCGTGTCATTGCGCGGCAACGAGAAGGAAGTCCTGATCAGCAAAGACCAGGAGTCGACCGTCAGCCTGGGCGGAGAGCCCACGGGCATAACCAGGCTTAAAAGAAGGGCCTGGAACCAGTGGCTTCAGGAGACGGGAAAGACCATGAAGGGCAATGAACTCGCGGTGCTCAGGGGCGCGCTCATCCGCATGAACAGGCTCGGAAGGGACATCGAGGCGCTTGAGGGGCTCCAGGAAAAATATACGAAACAGAAGGAAGAGTTCCAGGCGAAGGCGCAGAAGTACCTCAAGGCGGGCGACCGCGAGCGCCACGGGGAATATTCGACCAGGGCGCACCGCGCCAAGCGCGCGGCCTACGTGGCCATGAACGCCGCGTTTTACAAGGCCGAAAAACTCGACCTCATCCGCGGCCTTGCCGCGGGCGCCTTTGAATCCCTTCGTGAAAAAACCGGCGAGGCCGGGGACGCCCATGACCGGATCGAGGCGATCTTCAAGCGGAACCACGAGCGCTACATCAAAAAGATCAGGTCGCATGACAGCCTGAGGGAAAAGATACTTGAGAAACGCAGAAAGCGGAACACTCGGGATGAATGATACAACAAGGAGGAGAATGATGAAAAAAACTGTTATTATATTAATGGGCCTTGCCGTTGCCGTATCGCTGCTGGCAGGATGTGCTGAAGACGATGAAAGCTGCGACAAGAGCGACGTCATCGCACGGATTGAAAGCCTTGAGGATGCCATCAATGATAATAATTTTGATCAGTTTATGGAAAACATGCACAGCGAGACAAACCAGTTCACGACCTATACTGAAATAAGTTTTAATGATTTGACTGATAATGGCAGCACGGATAGGGATTTTCACGACTACGACGTTTCCTGTGACGGTGAAGACCGGGCTGATGTTGATGCCCTTGCAACCGTAACCGGCGTTACAGAAGACCAGGAGACTTTTTTTGATATGCGTACCGAAGGTGGCGACTGGTATGTGTATAAATGGACAGAGGAAACAGATACCATGTATGACAAATATTCACCGCCGCAGCAGTGACGGCTCAGGCATAGGTATCGATTGTTCCGCCCTTGTTTTCTTCCGGGGCAGGCTCCCTGCGGGTTTCGACCCTTCTTTCAGTGTTTTCGGTTTCTGTGGGTGCAGTCCTTTCAATGGTAAGCCCGCTGGGGATAGCGTCCGGTCCTGATATGTTTTGAATTTCCATGGTACTGGGCCCCTTTATTCATCATTTCGGGATAATGGAATATTCATGTTCTCTAACTTAGACCGCTATTGAATTCAACCTTCTGTCCCACTGGGAGCGCCGTTCCGCAAAACGGCGGTCAAGGGTCATGCGCGGCTCCTGCCTGCGGTCTTCCTGTGACCTTCTTTCTTCTTTGCGGCGTTCTCCCTGTCTTCGTTCTCCCGGTATCTTAACCAGCATATTCCCTCCCGAATCCATCGGAATAATATACTGAATTTATCAGGGGATTGCCAGTTTTTTTTATAAACATCATTATTGGACAAATGATTTTCGGCAAAAATGATTTTGATTACCGGGGAATATCTGTTCAGAAAAAGCGAATGCATATCTAAAGGTTGTTCCACTAAGGCTCGTTTGTATTACTATTATAGAAGATTTTTTTAAAAAATTCTTTACAGAGTGTTTGTTTGGCCATAATCTTTTCACGTTTGTTTTTTTTCATAAAGAATACCTTTATGAAATGATTCATAAAGGTAAATTCCAACTATATCAGGTGAAAACCCATGAAAAAAGTCAGTATGGTATTCATTTTCATGGCTTTATTGTCAAGTGCCTGGCTTGGATTCGCCTGCAAGGATGATAGCGATTCCTCAGGCAGTACCGGGCACGCCCTGTGGGTGCGTACAGTTGAATCAGGTTCTGCTCCATCATCTTTTAATAGTCTTGCGGCGGGGCCTGATGGAATATACGCTGTTGGGTACATCTGGGGTACGGGTGATTTAGATTTTGGCAATTCACAAGTTGGCTCAGGGGTATGTGAAAATACCTGGAATGCATTAATAGTTAAGTACGATTTTTCAGGGAACGTTCAATGGGTAAAAACTGTTATTTCCGCAACAGATTCTTCATCCCTTGAAGGTGTTGCGGTCGGATCTGATGGTATCTATGCCGCAGGTTACATCAGGGGTTCGGGCGCTTTTAATTTTGATGATTCCGTTGTTGTTAATGGCAAATCAGAAGGGAATAATAGTGTTATAGTGAAATATTCGTTTCTTGGTGTCACACAGTTTGCTGCAACTGTCACTGACGGACCTGGCTCGTCCCAGTTTAACTCGATTGCAGTTTGGGATGATGGAACTGATGAATGGCTATATGCTGCCGGGTATATTGCGGGAAGCGGTACCTTCGATTTTGGAAATTCAGCAACTGTTGTCTGCCCAACATCTTCGAGCTGGAATGCGGTACTGGTTAAATATGACACTTCGGGCAACGCTCTGTGGGGGACAACTACAGAATCCGCGCCAAATAGACCTTCATGGTTTAATAGTGTGTCAGTGTCTGATTCAGGTATTTATATTGCCGGGGAGATAAATGGAACAGATGAGTATGATTTCGGGAATTCGGTGAAAGCCACGGGTATATATATCAACAGCAACATGTTGTTAATGAAATATAATGAAAATGGAATAGCGCAATGGGCCCGTACGGTTGTGTCTGGATCATCTTCCCGTTTAAACGCTGTTGCTGTTAATGATAATGGCGTTTATGGCGCAGGATCGATTGTTGAGAATATAGAATATAATTTTGGTAATTCAGTCACTGTTTCAGGTGGGCATATATTTAACGATCATCTTCTTCTGATTAAATATAATTTAGACGGCACCCCTCAGTGGGCAAACTCATCAGTTGATGATTTTTCAAAAAGCTCATTAAAGGCGGTTGTGCTTGCTGGTGATGAAATATATGCCGCAGGTTCAATGGGAACCTCGATTGATCTGGGTAATGGAGTGGTCGCTAATGGGCCCTGGGGACCCTCGCCTAATGTTTTACTGGTAAGATATAACAGTGACGGCAATCCGGTCTGGGCTGAAACAGTCAAGATGGCATATGATATATCGGTTTTCTATTCAGTTGTAATTGCAGACAATTGTGTTTATGCAGCGGGATATATTTATGGAGATCATAAATTCGATTTTGGCAATAATGTCAAAGTGTGGTCTGAATCCAGTGCAGATAATATATCACTGGTGAAATATGATAGATGAACCAGATCCTGACATATTGATCACCTGATTATTGACACGGTGTTTCAGGAAAAGAACTCTCCATCACGATTTTTTCTGTATTTCAAGGCAGCGTAAAAGTTGTTCGGGAGTAATCAATTTCAATTCAAGTAATATGACCCCCAGCAGTCCCTTGTTGCCCTTTTGCTGGAGTTTTAATGCCTTATCAAGCTGTTCCTCGGTTATCAATCCCTGCTCGATAAGTATTTCACCGATTTTCTTTTTTGTCATAATAACTTTTGAGTGTTATTAATTTTTATCTTGTGAACTGATTCAATCCCCGGTTCATGAATATCATTAATGGTATAACTATTATTTATTTATAGTCAGTCATTAAAACATATGATAGTGCTTTCGGTTATTATAATCAATCATTTTAGGAGTTTGCCAATAATTAAATTTATAAGATGTTTGCTGGTGGGTTTTTTCAGCTAATTCCTCGTTATTCGGATTTGGAAGATTTGAAATGGATATAATTGACATAGTCTTATAAATCATGGTTTCGCACAGAGAAAAGTCATTTAAGGGCACCTCTAAAAATCAGGAGTTTCATTATTATCAAATATGATAACTCCTGATTTTATCAGATAATATGCCCACAAGGGAACATCAAAAATGTAATTTATAGAGGTTCCCTTAAAATAACTGATAAATAAAAAAAGGATGCCCATTATTTATAGGCATCCTATAGACAATTAAGAAAACGGTACTTTTATTGTAATTATAGGAAATTCATGAGTAATTCAATGATCTCTGAATCAACATACAAAGGAAAATCGTTGACTAATACTGTACCTTTAACGACTACAGGGCTTCCGATGTTTAATTCACTAAAATTAAATTTCATTTCAACGTTGTCCAGGCCAATTTTTTGTCCATCCATCAGCCCGCCAGTGAATACCAGCTGGTCATCAAGGGGAGTGTCCGCATAAATAACTATGTTTTGGTCAATCAAGTATTCGCTTTTATATGCAATTACCAGGTCTATTTCTCCACATACACTGACCTCTGAGCCATCAATTGTGGGAGCTTGATAGTTGGTTAAATCGATGGTCAGTCCAATGCCAATACCTTCTTTCCAGCCCATTACCAGCGCGGCATCAATTTTCATGCCATCTGCATTGTAGAGGGTCCCCAGGGGAATCGATATGGGATCTGTTATTCCCATGGAAAAATTCGATGCAGCACTTGATTTATTGTTGATCATCGAATCGAGGTCAGTCCACGAAACGTTTTCCAGGCCCTCGCTTATTACTGCAAGACCGTAAGCAGCTTTTTCTTTATCTGAAAGAGATATTGCCGCAGATGTTCCGTCATTTGTCCCTGTATCGATTGAGGCAATATCATCGTTTGATGCAGAATCATTGGCATAATTTGGTGTGTTGTTTCCAGTATCATCACAGGAAATACAGAATACAGAAAGAGATAGAACCAGTAAAATACATATTTTTTTCATCATTCACAACCTCCACGTGTTTTTAATGATTGTAATTTAATATTTCATACATAATCTTGCAATATAAAAAATAACGTCCGTCCGGTCGAACAATATAGTTTATTTAGTTTTTTTCTTTTAATAACTAAACGATGTGTATCAGCTAGAAATAATTATATTATTTAATCATTGCCAGAATATCAGTACTTCGGTTAATACTTTATTTTCACTGGAATTCATTATTTAAAAGGATTTTATTCAATCACCGGCATGTATATTAATTGCAGTTTCAGAACATTTTTTTTGTTTATAAAAAATAATTTATTTCGTCTAGTCATTATTACATCTTTTGTTATCCCCTTTTCCTGTTGTAATAATACGATTGATGTAGATCTATCAGGAAAATGGGACTTAATAATATCAGATAACAATAATTTTAATAACGGCAATTATTCATTACAACGGCTGGAGTGTACCCTGCCCGGTGACTGGATGAAACTGTTGCGAAAATCGCCAGATTTTGTGTCATATGTCTGGCTTGTAAAAAAAGTATCGATTCCTGAATCACTGAAAAATAAATCGCTTATACTCAGTCTCGGAAGGATAGCCCTTTCGGATCGAACGTTTTTCAATGGTGTGGAAATTGGCGCAACTGGCTACATGCCAACGAAGCAGAAACCATTAGATTACGGTTTTGCGTTGAAATACAGCCGAAACTATTATATCCCGACAAATATAGTCAGATTCAATAAAAAAAATGTTATTGCTGTCCAGGTTTTTTCCCATATATACAGCGGTTTCGCTGATCCTCCGTTTATTACCAGTCATTTTAATTGGGAAAAACAATGTCGTATCAAAGATTATCTGCCTGTAATTCAAAATTTAGGCGTTATTATTATTAACATATTATTGTTTATTATACTGGCATACATAACAGAAAATACGAAAAGATTTCCTTTTTTGATCTATCCATTAATACTGGTTCTTGTTTCAACTTTTATACATTTTCTGGTTATGGGTCTTCCTTTTTTTGAAAATGGTCTGGCAAGATTTAAATTGTTTTTTATTTGTTTTATTATTGGGGCCCTTTCTGTCTACCTGATGATTATTAACTTCATTCTTAAAAGAAAGAAGGTATTTTTTTATATTTTTAGTTTTATATCAATTATATCAATTGTTATTATTGTATATTCCCCGAATACCAATTTTTTTGTTTTAAAGACTCTTCCCATTTTTTTTGGTTATATCGGATTCTGTATAATTTCTCTTTTTGTTCCTTTCGTTGTCAGATTGATCCACAATCGGTTGCAGTATTTTTATTTGTGCCTGATGGTATTGCCTCTTCTTCTCATTATTATAAACTCTTTTTTTCATATTCTGACTTTTAAAGTGTATCAAATGCCTTTTTTTGCTTTTCTTTTCGTTCCTGTTATTCTGTCAAATATCATTTTTTATGTCATTTATGACATGAAAAATAATAAATCGAATAATTGTATATTTATTGCCAATAATACAGAGTCAAATCAACAAAATAACAAGTCAAAACAAAAAGAAATCATCTATCAAATTCAACAATACCTGGATTCCAACTATCGTAGGGAATATAACAGGATCGAACTGGCAAAACAATTTAACATTCATGATAATTACATGGTCCAGCTTTTTAAAAAAGTCACCGGAACAACAATTTCAAACTATATTAATACGCAGAGAATCAGGGCGGCGATGCAACTCATCGAGAATGGTGAAAGCCGGATAATCGACATCGCCTATCATATCGGTTTTGATAGTCTGACTCATTTTTACAGATTGTTTAAAAAGATGACAGGCATGACACCTAATGAATACAGATCAAGAAACAGGGATTGTGAAGACAAGTAATACAGGTTTGGCTCTCACATCGAGACAGAACCTTTTCGGAAGTCGGTTGTGCCGATAAGGGCGTTTATTACCACGGGTTTGCCCTTCCGGGCCGCCTGCCGGGCCTGGGTAAAAACCCTTTCAATGTCTTCCTCGCGGTCAAGGAGAAACCCTTCTGCCCCATATGCCCTGGCAACGAGGTGGTAATCACTGTGCCTGAGCCTGGTCGCGACATCATCCCTGAGTATTTCAATCTGGTCCCTGGCGATCTGTGACCAGGAAGCATCGTTGCCGATCAGCGCTATTACCGGGACGCCGTGGCGGACCATGGTGTCAACTTCCTGGATGCTGTAGCCCGCGGCCCCGTCACCGTAGATAATCCACACTTCAGCATCAGGCAGCGATGTTTTTACTCCCAGCGCAAAGCCCGCGCCTGCTCCCAGTGTCCCGTAAACTCCGGGGTCAAGCCAGGTGAGCGGACCGGGCGGTCTGAGTATATATGATGCAGTCGCAACAATATCACCGCCGTCAGCGACGATGACCGCGTTGTTTTCCAGAAAATCTTCGAGTTTTTTCAGGAGGAGCAGGGGGTTTATGTATTCGGTCTTTCTGAGCGATTTAGAAAGAATTTCAGTTTCCCTTTCGCGTTCTCGGGTTTTAAGCATGGCAAGCCATTCTCCCTTCGTGGTGTTTTTCTGTGAGTAATGTCGTGAAAGGGAGAGGAGAAACATCCCGGGATCGGCCTGGACAGGCAGATCGGGCCTGCGGTTCAGATACAGGTCTTTTTTACTGCGGTTAACTGATATTACAAATGCGTCAGGATTTATTGTTCTGCCGTATTCAAGTCTGAAGTCGAAAGCTATTCCCGCGAGGATGAGAAGGTCCGCTTCGCGGAGGGACTCTTTCCGGTGGTGGAGGAGCTGCATCTGGTGATTCTTTCCCATCAGGCCACGGGCCATGCCGGTGAGATAGAACGGCGCTCCCAGCTTCTCCACTGCGTCAGGCAGTTTCCCGGCAGCTTCTGCGTCAATCATGGCCTGGCTGCCAATAATCAGTACCGGTTTTCGGGCCCTGGCTATTTTTTTTGCCGCCCTGGCTATGTCTTTTTCATCAATTCTGCCGGGCATTATGGTTACTTTTTGGGGGCGCGCTTCCTTTAAATCACATGAGTACATCGTATCAACATGCCTCTTCAGGTACAGTGAAAGAAGCCGGTCGATAATCTTTTGTTTTCCGCCGGTAGCCGATCCTTTCCCGTACCACAGCCGGACCAGGTCCTCATCATAGAGCAGATCAATGGGGCATTCGACAAAAACCGGACCGGGAACGCCGGACCGTGCGGCAGTCAGGGCTTCTTCTATTATTGATACAATATCACAGGAGCTTCTGATGGAAGCGGCATATTTTACCAGGGGCTTTACCAGTGATATCTGGTCAATGTCCTGCAGCGCCCCTCGTCCTTTTATTATGGTCGCTGCCGCGCCGCCCAGCAATAAAAGCGGGGACTGGGCCAACTGTGCGTTTTTCAGTGCGGTTATGGAGTTCGTAAGCCCCGGCCCCGCGGTAACGGCGGCCACACCGGTAGTGCCGGTAATCCGTGATACGGCGTCCGCGGCAAAGACCGCGGTCGCTTCATTCCTGACGTCAATGACCGTGATGCCCTCTTTTCTGCATCCGGTGAGGATTGGAGAAATATGTCCGCCACACAGGGTAAAAACGTGGCTCACGCCCTGTTTTTTCAGTATTTCGGCTATTACGTCCCCGCCGTTAATATTCATCGGTTCCCTTCGAGCACATGATTTTCAGGAACAGCGCAGGTAAACATCCCCCTGAAAATTATTTCTTTTTTACATGAAATTATTACCGTGACTGACCGCTTTTTGCCGTGAACCGCGGTGATGCTAGCTTCGGCCAGCAGTCCGTCGCCGGACATGGCAGGCTTGACAAATGACACTTCGGCAGCCGCGAGAACGACCGTGGGCCTGTTGACCGCGAGCATTGCCGCGTAATCCGCAAGCCCGAAAATGAAACCGCCGTGGATGAGCCCGCTCGCGTCAGCTGTCATCCGTTCGGTCAAGAGCAGTTCTACCGAGGCCGTCCCCTCGCCCAGTTCAACCGGTGTGCCGCAGAGCTCAGGGTCGATTTTTTCATGCGTTTTTATCATCATCACGGGCCTCTCCTGTCCAGTTGGGATAATACAGATGATATTTCACTTTGTCAATCGTGAAATGCCGGTCCACCGCACAGGCGAGCGGGTCCTGACAAAAAATTCTTTACTTGCAAAGCATATATATTATGCACTGGCAATAATCAAGGTTTATCAGGATGTTGTATGTTCATTGAGCCGAAAGACGCGTCAACTCTCGTGGTAATGCGGGCAAACAGCCAGAATGCCTCTCATGACCTCGAAGTGCTCATGCTGTTGCGAAGCGCCGAAAGTTCATTTGTCCCTTTAAGTTATGTTTTTCCAGGGGGAGGGATGGATGATGACGACCGTGACGCGGACCTCATGGGCAGGTGCGCGGGATTTGACCGTGATGAGACCGCTTCCGTTGCCGATAAAATCGGGGATGATTTAAGGGCCCGCGCGCTGTGGATAACCTCTATTCGTGAATCTTTTGAGGAAACCGGACTTTTATATGCTTATTCTGGCAGGGGGAAGTTGTACTCGCAGGATGACGACAGGGAAAAACTCGCTTATTACCGGAATGCAATCAATTCAGGACGTTTTTCTTTTATTAAAATGGTCATGGATGAGAAGATGGTTCTTGCAACAGACCGTTTGCGGTTTTTCTCACACTGGGTGACCCCGTTTTTTTCATCAATCAGGTACAGCGCATATTTTTTTGCCACAATCGCACCTGATTGCCAGGAAGTGGAGCATGACGGAGAGGAAATAATTGATCATACATGGATAACTCCCAATAATGCCTTGAAAAAGAACAGGCAGGGCTCTTTTAGAATGGTTTTTCCCACGATTTCAACCCTTGAAAAGATGAAGGGTTTTGCTCTGCCCGAGGATGCACTGGATAATCTATACTATTAAAGTTTTTATAGAAACTCATGTTTTGTTCTTGATTTTATTTCGAGTATGCCGTAAAATATCATATAAATCTGTTCCTTCGGGAACGAATGTTTTGGGGTAAACATGGAAATGGTATTGGATTCTGAATTTTATATGTTTGTATTAATTGAGATGTTTTTAATCGGTCTTTTCCTTGTTTTACAGTATAGTACCAGGTTTAATGCCCGATTTTTTGCCGGAACAGTTCTTGATCGGCGTATTGTCGACCGAAGGATGATGGACAGAAGAATAGGCGACAGAAGGACAGATTATCGGCCTGGTATGGACAGAAGGAATGAAGATCGGCGCAGGAGCAGCAGGCGCGATTCGGATTTATAATTTGTAAGCGGTTTTAACCTGCCAGGTGTTCCACAAGTATCTTAATTCCTATAATTAAAAGCATAACTCCACCGAATGCTTCAGCTTTGTTTCCCAGAAGTGCTGCCGTTTTTTTCCCCAATGCGACCCCGGCAATCGAAAAAAGCGAACAAACCAGGCCGATAATTACGCTTGGCAGAAAAATCGGGTTGTTAAGCACGCCGATAGTTATGCCCACCGCAAGGGCGTCGATACTTGTCGCAACAGAGAGGACGATAAGGGAGAACCCTTTGCTGGGGTCTTTGTCGAATTTTTTTTCCTCACCGGCAAATGATTCCTTGATCATTTTTATTCCGATAATAGCGAGAAGGCCGGCAGCTATCCAGTGATCGAAATCTCTGATGAATTTTTCGAGATACATGCCTCCGAAATAGCCGATCACGGGCATCATGAACTGAAAAAGGCCAAAATGGAACGAAAGCCTGAAGTAGTGCCTGAATCCGGGTGAGCCGATAACAGCGCCTGCAGAGATCGATACTGAAAATGCGTCCATTGCAAGGGCGACAGCAATTAATATCACTGATAGTATATCCATGCCCCACCTATAACCGACTGAACCTCTCAGTCCAGCAAAAAATTACGGTGATCTGAAAGATAACGGTTCTTGGATTTGCTGTATTGGTTCATGGATGAGGGATACGGTGCGGCAATAAATGCGAAGTGTTTTTTATTTGAAAATAACGTTTTTGTGTAGTATAACTGTTCCATGCTGTCTGTATTGAGGATGAATAATGAGAAATAAAGTCAGGGTCCTCTTTGCCAGTGAAGATGATGCCAGCAGGATGAAGGTCAGGTCGCTGCTGAACACATGGAACGAAACGATAGATATCACCGAGGCCCGGTCCTGCGAAGAGGCCCTTGAAACAGTTGCGAAGAGTTCGTTTGATTGCCTGGTCATGGCTGAAGGTCCGGGAAACTGTCATCCCCTTGAGCATATCAGTGATTTTAAAAACAGTGAAAATTCGATACCGCTTATCATGCTCTCCGGCAGTCAAAGCGAGCTTTATGCGGTGAAAACTATCAAGGCCGGTGCATATGATTACCTCCCGCTCGGTATAATAGAAGAACCGGGAAGCGACAGGCTTCTCTATGATGCGATCATGAATTCAGTTTCACGGTCTGAACGCAAGGCCGAGAAGAAGAGAAAACATATAGCGCTGCAATTGAGCGAGGAGCGTTACCGGGGGCTCATCGAGCATTCTCCGATTTTAATAATTCGTTTTTTCATTGATGATGGGATCATTGATTTTGTTAACGACGGGTTTTGCAGGTATTTCAGCCTTGGAAGAGAGCAGGTCCTTGGCGAGCCGATTACGTTTTTTTTGTCCGAGAATGCCAGGGAGGCTTTTCAGGAAAAAGTCAAAAACCTGACTGATAAAAACCCTGTTGCATCGTTCGAAATGTCCAGCAAGGTCGGTGGAAAAAAATTATGGCAGCAGTGGACGGTTCAGGTTCTTTTTGACAAGGCCGGAAATCCTGTTGAATATCAGTGCATGGGTGAGGATATCACGAATTTAAAAATGTCAAACCAGATGCTGAATAAAACCCTCGATAAAATACGCGATCTTAAAAACATGCAGGACGGCGATTATTTTCTCACGAGCCTTATTCTCGATCCCCTCGGCCGGAACCACGCGGTAAGCGATATTCTCTCTGTTGATTTTTTTGTGAAGCAATACAAGGAGTTTAAATTTAAAAAATGGAACAGCGCAATCGGAGGCGATATCTGTTATTCGCACAACATATACCTGGATGGGAAAATTTATATCGTGTTCCTCAACGCCGACGCCATGGGTAAATCGATGCAGGGAGCCGGTGGCGCGCTGGTTCTCGGAGCGGTGTTTCAGTCCATTATCGACCGCAGCAGGTTTTCATCCGATGAGCAGGATTTGTATCCTGAACAATGGCTTAAACGGTCATTTCTGGAGCTTCAGAAGGTATTTGAAGTTTTCAACGGATCAATGCTTATTTCCCTTGTCATGGGACTTGTTGAAGAGGAAACGGGCCTTATGTATTATATCAATGCCGAACATCCCTGGACGGTCTTGTATCGGGGCAGGAAGGCTTCTTTTCTTGAAGGAGGAAGGACCCTGAGAAAGATAGGAACTCAGGCTCCAAATACGATCATTTCAGTACAGACGTTTCAACTGAAGCCGGGGGATGTCATTATCGTAGGTTCTGATGGAAGGGATGAAATCGTCCTGAAGAATCAAGAAGGAGATGAAACAGAAATTAATCAGGATGAAAAACTTTTTCTGAGCATGGTTGAGAAAGGAGGAGGAGAACTCAAGACTATTTACGAGTCAATAATTGAAAAAGGAGAGGTCAGGGATGATGTATCGTTTATCAGATTATATTATTCTCCCCCACTTCAGGAAGATAATGTTTTCGGTGAGATAATGAAGGTGATTAACGCCTATAAAAACCTTGATGAAAATACGCGTAAGGCTGAAGGCGCTGAAATACTTGAAGCTGCTATTAAACGATACGGAGAACATCCTTTTATCCTCAGGGAGCTTGCGAGGTTTTTATATGAATCAGGGGAGTATTACAGTTCATACAGGACAGGGAGAAAGCTCCTTTATCTTGACTCGTCCAATACCGAGGAGGTGTACCTGGTATCATTTTCGGCAATGCAGGCAGGGGAGCTTTTTGAAGCTGAAAAACTGGTGGACCGGGCTTACCTGCGCATGCCTGATGACCTGAAATATCTTTCGCATTACGCGAGAATTCTCCTGACCAATGAGAAATATTCCGAGGCCTATTCAATTATTAATGAAATAATGGCGATTGACCCCGCAGATATCAATGCAATGGCCCTTCAGAATGAGCTGGACAATAAAATGGCAATAATCAAATGGAATGACCGGTACCTCGTGAACATTAAATCTATTGATGAGCAGCATATAAAGCTGGTTGAAATGATCAATAAATTAAAAATATCCCTTTCCCAGAATGAGGACTCGGAGGTTATTAAATCTATCCTTGTGGGGATGGGTGAATACGCGCGCGAACATTTTGATCTTGAAGAACGATTCATGCGTGAAACTGATTATCCGTTATTCGGCGAACACAAAAGAGAACATGATTATTTCAAGCGGGAGATTGCCAGGTTTCAGAAATATTTTTACGCTGGAAGGGCCCGGTTAACGGCCCAGATTCTGACTTTTCTCAGCTCCTGGTTCAAGGGGCACCTCATGGGAACTGACAGAAAATATATTGAACATTTTATTAAATCAGGTATTACCTGACATGTGTATCTGTTTCACGGGGTATTGTTTTACAGAAAATCATTCCTGTACAGGCGGTATATATGGTTTCCAGAGTTTTTTTTGGTGCTCTTATGGTCATCAGCTTTTTTTCACACGGATACGCAGACATTGATGTTGCCTCAATTGCCGATGAAATAAATCTCACCCCTCTGTGGGAGTTCTTTGAGGATAAAGATAAAACTGTTATCATGGATGAGATTGATTTTACTGAGCGAAACTGGCAGGCAGTTAAAAGTGATAATATTAATTTCAGTTATACGAAGTCGGCATACTGGTTCCGTGTAACACTGGTGAATCAATCTTCGAAGGAAATGCTTCTGCTTCTCGGCCTGAATTATCCGCATTTAAAATTCATTGATCTGTATATTAAAAGTAAAAAGGGGATTATCCATAAAAAGTCCGGGAAATGGTATCCATCGTCAATGAGGGATTTTTTTGAAAGGAATTTTATTTTCAGGCTTGATCTTGAACCCGGTAAAAATGAGTGCTATATGCGTATTTCAACCGATTCACCACTTAAATTTACCACCTCTTTGTTCACACTTGAAGGTTTCAACTGGTCAAAAAATACCAGTGATCCTTTATACTGGATTTATTACGGGTTTTTTCTTGCCATAATTATTTTTACCTTTTCACTTTCAATTGTGTTAAGGAACCTCGCATATTTTTTTCTTTTCCTTTTTGTTGTAAGTTTGAGCCTGGTTAATTTTTACCTCAACGGGTTTTACTTTCAGTATTTATTGCCTGATCTGCCAAACTGGATGCATACCGCCTTTATTTATTTCATAACAATCAGTATGATCATGTTTTTTATGTTTTTTATGCTTTTATTCACCGGTGATTTGAGCAGATCGCCTCTTGCCACGAAGATAATTCTTCCATTTGTCATTATCCCGGGAAGTGCCATGGCGCTTGTTTTCAAACAGGTCTGGGAAGTAAAACTGTTCCGAGTCATTTTTGCAGTCTGGGTTATAATGAGTATAGCTGTAGTTTTTCTTCGTGTATCATGGTTGAGTCTGAAAGGGGAAAAAAGGCCACGGTATATTCTTTATTCATTTTCATTTTTTTTCGCGGGTATTACCGTTTATGCGTTAAACGATTTTGCTGTTATTCCCAGCAGGGTTTTTAATGAGTGGAGCATTCAGCTTGGTTCTGTCTCGATGGTCATAATGCTGATTGTTGGGATCGTAATTTCAATTAAAAAGAACAGGGATGAACTCGCTTCAAGCGAGAAGAGGCTGAGCAATATTCTTTTATCAACCAGCGAGGGTTTCATTGAAACAGACGCGGCCCTGGTAATACGGGATGTCAATCCCGCGCTGTGTTCCCTGCTCGGTTATTCACGCGAAGAGGTTGTAGGGAAAAGTGTTGTTGAGTTTATATCGCCTGAACATAAACCCATGCTTCCGGAGCAGCGAGAAAAGCGGGAAAAGGGTATAACCACGTCATATGAGGTTTCGATAAAGCATGCGCGCGGGGGCATGGTCCATGTAATTGTCAACTCAACGATCAGTACCGGCCCTGATGGTAAAACAACCGGGGTCATGGCAATGATCACCGATATCACCGAGAGAAAAAAACAGGAAGACCTTATCCTGCAGCAGCGTGACAAGCTGCAGACAGCTTATGGCGAACTCGAAGCCACAAATGAAGAGCTCTGTGCAACGAATGAGGAATACGAGGCAATGAATGAGGAGCTCATTCAGGCGCAGTCTGATCTCGGCGAATCGCTTCAGGAAAAAGAAGTATTACTCAGGGAGATCCATCATCGTGTAAAAAACAACATGCAGGTTATCACGAGCCTTATTCATCTTCAGTCAGAATATATATCCAATGAAAAAGACAGGGAGCTTTTTGTAGAAAGTGAAAACCGGGTTCGGTCCATGGCGCTGGTGCATCAGAAGATTTATCAGTCCGGTGATCTGGCAATGATCGATTTTAATGAATATCTTGCCGATGTCATAGATGAATTGTATCAGGTATATTCTGTTGACCGGACCCTTATACAGACATCTATTACGGCAAATGATATTTTCCTCAGTGTTGAGTCAGCAATACCATGCGCATTGATTATTAATGAAGCGGTAACCAATTCAATCAAGCATGCTTTTCCCGGCGGCCGCAAAGGGAATATCGCCGTTGAATTTATAAAGCAGGATAACGGGAACTACATGCTTGCGATCAGGGACAACGGTATCGGCATTCCAGATGATTATTCAAGAGACAAAAAGGAAACTCTTGGCATGGAGCTCATCCATGCTCTTTCAGGCCAGTTGAAGGGTACTCTTGTAATTGATACTGAAATGGGTACGACGATTATAGTCACATTCCCGGTGAAGTCGGTATCCAGAATCACGTAGTTATATTGCCGCTAATTTCATTAAAGGGTAATATTATCCCGTTTATTACCACTGAAATATTGCACAGCGGATCCATGGGCGCTTCAACAGCCTGAAATGCTTTTTCAAAGATAAATATTTCTTCTGCAGTGCCCAGCATGTTGCGATAAAAAATCCATGGTATGCCTGTTATCGTTTCACCGGTCTCCATGTCAGTAATCAAGAAATTTTCAGGGACGCTGAAAATTTCGGCCCTGCAATAATCTTCTATTGCGCGTTCTGCAAGATATTGTTTTTTTTCTTCATCGCTGCCATCGTGGCAATATACATTTATAGCGATTTCCCTGATTAACTCATTTTCGACAATAGCATAACAATTGAATATTATCTCTTCCATGGAGTCTCTCCTTTGGTGTTTTTTGTTATACGATTATCAGGGCACATTTATAAATTTTTTATGAAAAATTCTGTTGATTATTGCGATACATTTTATAAATAATAGGGATTGCCGGATATTAGATAGTGGCGTTAGCATCATTGTAGTGCCATACTCGTGTTAATTCCAGAGGAGTAGAATGATGGACACTATTCACGATTCATTGATTATGATCGTTGACGACAGTGAACAGAATATCCGTATGCTCAAGAGCATACTGGAAAAAAATAATTACCGCGTCACCGTAGCCCGAAACGGTTTTGAGGCCCTTGAACAGGTGAAGATCGAGTTGCCTTCGCTCATTCTTCTCGATATTGTCATGCCGGATATGGACGGTATCGAGACCTGCCGCAGGCTCAAGGCCCATGATGATATGAAGGACATTCCTGTTGTCTTTATTACCGCGCTTTCTGAAACATCAGAGAAGATGCGCGCATTCGATGCGGGTGGTGTTGATTATATAGACAGGCCTTTTGTGAAGGAAGAGGTGCTCGCCAGAATAAACGTTCACGTCAAACTCAGGGAAACGATGGAGACGCTGAAAAAACTTTCCGTGACCGATGAGCTCACCGGCGCCTTTAACCGAAGGTTCGCCTATCAGATGCTCGAAAGACAGATCAGGGTCGCGCGCAGGGAAAGAGAGAATTTTATTCTGTGTTATTGCGATATCGACAATTTGAAATCGGTTAATGACACCTGCGGGCATGAAGCGGGTGATACGCTCATAAAGACCATGGTAAACTCGCTCCTGGGAATAATAAGAAAGTCGGATTTTTTATTCAGAATGGGGGGCGATGAATTTCTCATTCTTTTTCCCGGAGCGAAATGCAGTGAATCGGCCAATCTCATTGAAAGGATACGGGACAGCCTCAATAAACATAAAATAGACGATTATCAGATTGACTTCAGTTTTGGCTTTGTTGAATATTCTTTCGAATCAAATATGACTCCGCATGATCTTATCAAAGCGGCTGACGCCCGGATGTATAAAGAAAAAATGAAGAAGAAAAACAAAGCATAACATTTAAAGCGGGCTTCCCCGCAGCCTGGACGCGCCGGGCTCTGCATGGGTTTTTATTCTGATGAATTTATTGCGGTCAAGTGCCCTGTCCATTTCCACCGGAACATAGTATTCATTGAATCCCCTGGTTCTGCTATTATAGCTTCTTTCCGATAGCAGAATCGATTCACGCCCGTCGAATTTCATGTAGTAATTTTCTTTTTGTTTCAGATAGAGTTCAATGACCTTGATGCTTCTTTCTTTTTTTGTCTCTTCGCTCACATTGTCATCACTTTCAAAAGCGGCGGTCCCGGGCCTTGGCGAGAAACGGAAGGTGTGGATATGGGAAAACGCAGCGTGCCTGATCAGTGACATGGTTTCCGCAAAGTCATCGTCCCCTTCGCCGGGAAAACCCACTATCACATCTGTGGTAAGGTTAAAGTCTCTGTCTTTCTTTTTGATTTTATCGACGAGCCGGTAATAATCGGATGAAGTATAACCCCGGTTCATCCGTTCAAGAATTTTGTCGCTTCCGCTCTGAAGTGAAAGGTTGAGGTGCCTCACCATCCTGTCATGATCGAGGACGTCGATGAGCCTTTCCGTGACATAGGCCGGGGATATTGAAGCCAGGTGCAGCCTGAATTCACCCGGAATTTCCAGCAGGGATGATACCAGGTCAGCGAGGTCCGCGTTTTCATGCCGGTAGTTTCCGATCATGACGCCGGTTAATACGATTTCGCGGTAACCGGCGTCGAGCAGGTCATTGAACTCATTCAGAACCACGTCCATCGCTTTGCTCTGGGCGCTCCCCCGCGTGAAGGGGATGATGCAGTAAGAACAGAAGTTGTCGCAGCCGTCCTGAATTTTTAAGTTTATCCTCGTCGTTGTGCCCGCGGTCGGTGCCGGAAGACTGAAACGTGAAGGCGGAAATTTTATTAGGTCAGTGACGTCGATGATTTCATCGATAATGTCCGGGATAAGATGTTTGTAATCGTTGGGGATGAATAAGATATTCCCCTGCCTTTCTGGTTTGTCAGCGCAGCATCCGGTGACTATTATTCTCGCATTTTTTTTGGAAGCGCGTTCAGCCCGGTAAATCAGTTTTCTTGTTTTTCTTTCGCTGTGAAGGGTGACTTTGCATGAGTTGACGATAAAAATATCCGCGTCCTCACGCTGCGTGATAACATGGCCCCTGTTTTTCAGGACTGTAATCACTGACTGGATTTCAGACTGGTTTAGCCTGCAGCCCAGGGACTCGATGTTAATTTTTACTGCCATTAAAATATTTCTCCATTGACAGTGGAGAAATATAACACTGATTCTTGCAAGGTTTTTTCAAAATCGTGACGATTATTTAGCGCCCCGCCTTATCGTTGTTTTTAAGTTTACTAATTAATGTTGCGGACAATTGAAAAAAAATATTTTCTTGTATTGATAATTATGAATGAATGCCTTATTATTGTTATCATTGCTTCATAATGATTAAACCTCGTTACCGGTCATGTATAAGTATGAATAATCACTAACATTCCTCAGAAGAAGTCGTTTTTCATGAAAAAGGCAAAAATTTTTATCGTCGAGGATGAGGCCCTTACCGCGAAGAATCTTGAAAAGATGCTGCAGCGTTTCGGGTATGATGTTGTTGGAACAGTTGCGACTGGAGAAGAGGCGATAGAATTTGTGCGCAAAGAAAATCCCGATCTTATACTCATGGACATTATACTTGATGGGGAGCTTGACGGTATAGAAACCGCGAGAAAAATAATAACCGGCAACAATATCCCAATAATTTATACAACGGCCCATTCTGATGAAGCAACCCTTGCCCGCGCAAAAGCAACGGGGCCCTACGGTTACCTCATAAAACCGATGAACGGAAAAGATATTCAGTCGGCAATCGACCTCGCCCTTTACCGATTTGCCATGGAAATGAAGCTGGTCCGCAGCGAGGAAAAATACCGTGATCTGGTCAATAATATCAACGATGTTTTGTATTCAATCGATGAGAACGGCATTATCACCTATATCAGCAGGCAGATCACCGAGGTGATCGGTTTTGATCCGGTCAATATGGTGGGCAGGCTTTACACCTCTTTTATTCACGAAGAAGACGGGGAACGGGCCGCCGCACTTTTTAAAAAACATCTTCAGGGGTACACGGAACAGATTGATTTCAGGTTCAGGTCGTGTTCCGGTGATAGTATCTGGGTCAGGGCAAACAGCAGGCCCCTGATTGTCAATGGCCAGTTCAGGGGCGTAAAAGGCGTGTTGAACAACATAACAACTGCTAAAGAGGCTGAACTGGAATTAAAGAAAAAAAACGAGGAACTAGAAGCGGCTTATAATGCTCTTAAACATGAGAAGAACCTGCTTGCGCTACTTATGGAAATTAGCCCTGCGGGAATTCTTATCATCAGCAATAAAGGGATAGTTACCTTCGCGAATCTTCGGGCTGAAGAAGTTCTTGGATTTTCCAGGACCGAAATGATGGGTGAATTTTATCTTTCAGAAAGATGGGCCTTCCGGGATGTTGATGGGACTGAATATCCCAGGGAAAAAAACCCCTTCCTGAAAGCCTTGAAGAGCGGTACGCCCGTGTATGATACTGAAATGTTTTTTATAAGGTCCGACAGAACCACCATCATTCTTTCAGTTAATGCATCGCCGCTTTATTATGGTTCAGGTGAAATCGAGGCGGTTGTGATGAGCGTAGAGGACATGACCGCTTCAAGAAAGGCTGAAGAAAAAATTAAATCATCACTTAAAGAAAAAGATCTGCTTTTAAGAGAAATACATCACCGAATAAAGAATAATTTTCAGATCATAACAAGCCTTATTTCACTGCAGATCCCCTATTTCAGGGACAGTGATGACATTAAGCTGATTAATCAGACCCAGCAGAGGATTCGGTCGATATCGATGATTTATGACAAGCTTCGCGTTTCTGATACAATTTCAACAATCGACCTTAAGGAATATATTGAAGGGCTCATCGAGGAAATTTTCAACTCCTTCAACTCCGGCGACAGGATAAGGGTCGTTCAAAAAATGGCGAGTGTTGTTGTCCCGGTGAACATTGCTGTTACCTGCGGAATAATAATCAATGAAATGCTGACGAATGTAATTAAGCATGCTTTCCCCGAAGATGTCTCAGGCATTGTAGGAGTTGAATGCGAGACCGGCGAAGATCTGGTTATATTAAAAGTAAGTGACAATGGAAAGGGGATCCCCGGAGGGTTTGATCCCTTAACATCCTCTTCGATGGGTTTTCAGCTTATTAATGCTCTGGCGGCACAGCTGGAAGGCACTCTCCTGGTTGATTCTGGGGAGGGGACGTGTTGTACCCTGTCTTTCCCGCTGGTTCCGGTGGAAAATAAGTAGCCTGTAATTGCATTATTAAATTGACAAAAATGATGTTTTGATTAATTATGAGTGATTACTCGCTCATTTTTATCGTAAAGCCGGGGAGTCTCTTTATGAAAATCGGAATACCCAGGGAAATTAAAAACAACGAACGAAGGGTTTCGCTGACTCCTTCGGGCGTTAAATCGCTGGTTTCATGCGGACATTCGGTCATGGTCGAAAGAGATGCCGGACTTGGTTCCGGATTTAACGATGCCGACTATAGGATAGCCGGAGCGAAAATAGTCGCTGATGCTGGTGATGTCTGGCAGGATGCTGACCTTATAGTAAAAGTTAAGGAGCCTCTCGGCCCGGAATTTGATTTAATGCGGGAAAACCAGGTCCTCTTTACTTACTTTCATCTTGCCGCGGACGAAGCCCTGACAAGAAAACTTTTAGAGAAGAAAATAATCGGCATCGCCTATGAAACTGTCCAGTATGACAACGGGTTCCTGCCTCTCCTCGCACCAATGAGTGAGATTGCGGGCAGGCTTTCAATACAGGCGGGATGTGCGGCGCTTGAAGCGAAATCCGGAGGCAAGGGAGTGCTGCTTCCCGGGGTCGCGGGTGTTCATCCGGCAAGGGTTGTGATTATAGGCGGCGGTATAGCGGGCCATAACGCGGCACATGTTGCCATTGGCATGGGGGCCCAGGTAACCGTACTTGACATCGACATCCAGAAACTTCGCTATCTTGATGATATTTTCCAGACCAGGGTCGCTACGGTGATATCAAGCCACTCTGCCATTGAGGAGTATATTTCATCCGCTGATCTCGTGATCGGTTCGGTTCTGATCCCCGGGGCAAAGGCGCCGAAGCTGATAACACGGGACATGCTTTCGGAAATGGATCCAGGATCCGCTTTTGTGGACATCGCCATTGACCAGGGCGGCTGCGCGGAGACGAGCAGGCCCACGACCCACAGCGATCCCACGTATATTGTTGACCATATTGTCCACTACTGCGTGACAAATATGCCCGGCGCGGTGCCCAGGACATCTACCCTGGCGCTGACCAACGCGACAACTTCCTATGTTCTGGATCTGGCCAACAAAGGCTGTGAGAAGGCCCTGGCGGATGATCACCGTTTTATGAAGGGCCTGAATCTCTTCAAGGGCGGTCTTGTCTGCCCTGCGGTTGCCGAAGCGCTGAATATTGCCTGTGAAGATGTTAATTTCAGTCATTAATAAAAGTTGACAGCCCGGCTCCCGGTGAGTATATTTTATACCTATAGGGGGTATATGTATATGGTCAACCAGACAGATTCCCATGTCGGCTGTGCCAGCCGCACCGCTCATCACAATCAACTGTTAAAAAACAACATGGTTACCCGCCTGAAGAAAATCGAGGGGCAGGTCAGGGCGATCTCCCGCATGATAGACGAGGATGTTTATTGTGACGATGTGCTGAACCAGATCGCGGCAGTTGAATCGGCCATGGACGGGGTCAAGCGACTGCTGCTTGAAGCGCACATGAAAAGCTGTGTGGTCGAACAGATCGCTGCCGGGAAACATGAGGTTGTCGATGAGTTGATTAAAACGATAAAAAAATTAATGAGATAAGGGAACCACTATAAATTACATTTTTGATGTTCCCTTGTGGGCACATTATCTGATAAAATCAGGATTTATCATATTTGATAATAATGAAACTCCTGATTTTTAGAGGTGCCCATAATTATGGTAAACCAATGCAGACCACAAACTATAAAATATCAGGGATGTCCTGCGCGAGTTGTTCGGCCCGAATAGAAAAGACCCTCGCAGGAAAAGAAGGTGTTTTTTCTGTCAATGTTAACCTGGCCACTGAAAAGGCGCTGATAGACTTTAATGAACAGCTCATCAGCGGCCAGGAAATAAAAAACTCAATTGAATCACTGGGGTACGGGGTAAGTGATGATATATTATCAGCACCCTCAGGCGAGATGACAGCGGATGATCCTGCTGTGAAGGAAATCAGAAAGCAGGGGCTTGGCGTCATTGTTTCCGCGGTACTGTCGATGCCTCTTCTCTTGGCGATGGTTTCAATGCTTGCCGGGTATAACATCCCCCTTCTCCATGACCCCCTGTTTCAGCTTCTTATCGCTACGCCGGTCCAGTTTATTATAGGCCGGAAGTTTTACCTCAGGGCATGGCAGGGCCTTATTGCCAAAAGCCCGGGCATGGACCTTCTTGTGGCAATGGGTACATCGGCCGCGTATTTTTTCAGCGTGTACAACGGCTTTTTCGCGCAGAAGGGAAGCGGTAACGGGCATGATCTCTATTTTGAAGCCTCGGCAATTGTTATTACCCTGGTTCTTCTGGGAAAATATTTTGAGGCGCTCGCGAAGAAGAAAACTTCCGAATCCATAAAAAAGCTGATGTCCCTGCGGCCCGATATCGCCCACGTTGTGAGGAATAACGCTGAAGCCGATATTCCTGCTGGTGACGTTGTCGCCGGGGACGTCGTTGTGGTGAGGCCCGGGGAAGCAATCCCTGTTGACGGTACCGTTATTAAAGGAAGCAGCGCCGTGGACGAAAGCATGATCACCGGCGAAAGCCTTCCCGTTGAGAAAAAGGCGGACGACTCGGTGATAGCCGGCACCATCAACACTGACGGGACATTGACTTTTCTGGCAACAAAGGTTGGCCGCCAGACCGTGCTGGCGCGGATCATCAGGCTGGTTGAAGAGGCGCAGGGCTCGAAGGCCCCCATCCAGCATCTCGCCGACAAGGTCGCGGCGATATTCGTTCCCGCGGTCATGCTGATCGCATCCGTGACGTTTCTGGCGTGGATGGTTTTTTCGGGAGACCTGACTTCCGCGCTTGTCGCGGCGGTATCCGTACTGGTCATCTCCTGCCCCTGCGCCCTGGGCCTTGCCACGCCGACGGCCATAATGGTCGGCACCGGCCGCGGCGCACGGGCCGGTATCCTGATAAAAAACGGCGCGGTGCTTGAAATCGCCGAGAAAATAAACGCGATCGTCTTTGACAAGACCGGGACCATAACGACCGGCAGGCTTGAAGTAAAGGACGTCAGGTGCCTTCCCGGAACCGGCCGTGATGAGCTTTTTGCACTGACCGCGGGCGCTGAAAAGAATTCAGAGCATCCCGTATCGCGTGCAATTGTCGCCCGGGCTGCGGAGCAGGGGATCGTCATCCCCGCTTCATCATCATTCAGGGCCTTCCCGGGCAGGGGGATTGAGGCGCTCGTTAACGAAAGGGCCGTGGTCGCCGGAACAATTTCATTTTTAGTTGATAAGGGAATCGATTGTTCCGGCCTGGGCCTTTTCATGGAAGATGCCGAAAGCCGGGGCCGGACCGCGATTGCCGTTGGCATTGACGGGGCATGCCGCGGCGCTGTTGTTCTTGCCGACTCGATCAGAGTCAATGCGGGAAATGTCGTACGCAAACTTGAAAGCATTGGAATAAAAACATACATGATGACCGGCGATAACCCGGCCGCGGCTTATTCAATAGCGTCAGATGCCGGAATCGACAGCTCGCGTGTGATGGCGAAGGTGCTCCCTGAGAACAAGTCCCGGGAAATCGCCCGGCTCCAGGAGCAGGGCCTTGTGGTTGCCATGGTCGGTGACGGCATAAACGACGCGCCGGCTCTCGCGCGCGCCGACCTGGGCATCGCGATGGGGACCGGGACCGACATTGCCATGGAAACCTCGGACGTGACCCTGGTCAGGGGAGACCTCGAACTGCTGTTTTCGGCGCTGCGCCTTTCGCGCGGGACCATGAGCAAAATCAGGCAGAACCTTTTCTGGGCCTTTCTGTACAACGTGATCGGCATACCGGTTGCCGCGCTGGGCCTCTTGAACCCGATCGTTGCCGGAGCCGCAATGGCGTTCAGCTCGGTTTCGGTGGTCACGAATTCGCTGCTGCTTAAGAGGATCAAACTTCGCCAGGAGGAAAAAATAATTTCACCAAAGGAGAACAGTATGAAAGACATACATATAACCGTATCGGGAATGACGTGCAACCACTGCGTTATGGCGGTAAAAAAAAGCATCGGATCGGTGAAGGGGGTCTCGTCAGTTGACGTTGACCTTGCGTCGGGGAAAGTCACGGTGCATTCAGACGGCACGCCGGGTGTTGACGCTATCAATAACGCCGTGCGTGGTGCCGGTTATGAAGTGGTATAACCCGGGATTATGGACAGTTATCGCTATATCGAGTCTGACGACTTCTATGACATGGGCTGCCAGTGGCTCATGAACAAGAACAGGCAGAAGGGAGAAGACTGCCTGCTCAGGGCCCTGGAACTCAATCCCTGTTTTATTCACGCCTATATTGTCCTTGCCGGGCTGTATGCCAGGCAGGGACGGTTCAAGGATTCGATCCATCTTCTCAAAAAGGCGACGAGGCATGATCCGGATTTTGACCGGCTCCATTTTCTCATGGCCCGCTACGCGTATAAAAACGAGGACTATGTCAACGCGGGGACGTTTATCTCCCGCGCGATTGATATCAATCCCCGGGAGCTTTATCTTCTGTACCGGGAGGCGATTGAGGGGAAGTACCGCGGCAGGAGAAGGTAGCCGGTCACAGTGAGCACTTGAGATATTTTATCGAGCGGTTTTTTCTGATGAACCGTTCTTCGTAGGTGGTGGTTGAGCGGACGATTTCCTCCGGCTGTTCCGCCGCATAAAGATCTTCGGCAGCGAAGAGCACCGTCCCCCCCATTGCATTCACGTTTCTTAGCGTGTAGCGGTACGTGAACTCATCATCGGTCTTGAGGTGAATGGTCCCTCCCGGACACAGCACATCGCGGTACGTTTCAAGAAAGCGCGGGGACGTCAGACGGCGCGCTGAGTTGCGCGCTTCACTGTGGTGGTGCGGGTCGGGGAAGGTGATCCATATTTCATCAAGGATCTTTTCCGGGAAGTACGCGTTTATGTATTCGGCCCTCATCCTGATAAAAAGCGCGTTGGATAGATTTTCGTCAAGGGCGGTGCGTGCGCCGTGCCACAGCCTGTTCCCCTTGATGTCAAGGCCGATGCAGTAACGCCTCGGGTCGTTCCTCGCCATTGAAAGCGTGTGTTCAGCGGAGCCGCACCCGACCTCAAGCGCGAGAGGCGCTCTGCCGTGAAAAGGAGAATCCTTCCAGCGGTGCGAGAGCCGCAGCGGCGACACGCCGGTCTCGCTGACCTGGATCACGTTGGGGAAGGTGCCCAGTTCGGAATATTTTTCGAGTTTTGGTTTTCGTGACATTGATCTGCCTTGTTAATTCTTCACAACAGTACAATCGTTTGCGCCCGGATATGTCAAAACAATAATTTTCCGCATTTCAGATTGAGGGGGAATCCCTGTGGGGACGCCGGGCCTTTTGTTATGGACAAAAACAGACCAGGCGCGGTACAATCCGGCCATGCGGAGGGGATGATCATGGAAGAAATGACCGTAAACGCGTGCATGCCCGGGTTCGGGGCCTCGTGTGCCCTGTGCTGCGGCAGCCACAACTGCGATGCCACGCCGGAAGAAATGGCCGAAGTCTACCGTAAGCGGCGGGAGATCATTTCCCTTTACCGCAGGGACTACCTGGTCAAGCGGGTCATGGCAAGCAGAAGCGACATGACCGGTTCGTACTATTTTACCGGGAGGAATGACGTCGAACTTCCCGGGCTTCCTTCGCTGTTCGGGGAAAAACGCTGCCCGTTCATCGGCTTTCATGAAACCGGTGGCCTTATCGGCTGCCTTCTGAACCGCGGCGTCGAATCGTCCCTGAGGTATGAATGCTTCAACAATTATTCGAGCAAGAATTTTACCTGCGCCGCGAAGGAGAATCTTGGGGGGGATGAAATTGTTTTTGCCGCGATGCTCTGCCGCGACTGGTATTATTATCCTCTGCTGATCCACCGGCCCGAAACCCTCGCGCGGCTCATGCGTGATTGGGGCGACCCCGATGCGGTTCCCGATGAGGTGCTGGAGAAAACAAAAGTTTTCCTGCGCTCGGAAGCGCGGCAGGACGTTACCCTGCACCGCATGCTCTCGTATTTTTAAATCATCTCCGGGCATAACACTGGGGGCAGTCGTGGCCGCAGTGATGCGACCAGGGCCCGTTTTCGGTATAGCGTCCCACGTCCAGGGACAGCGTGCATCCGCATCCCCCCTGCTTGCGCTGGCCCCTGTCCTGTTCCCCGCTTGCGCCGGGGCCGAAAAGGGTGTTCAAGAGAGCGCCGTCAACGCACGAGCCCTTCAGCGCGGCCCCGGCCTCGACGAGCGCCGGCTCGCAGCATGAATAGAGCGTGATCCCGTGCCGCTGCGCCGCGCTTTTCAGCGGCGCGGCCATGCCAATGATGTCACCGGCGCCTTCAGGATTTTTTTTATCGGGGTAGTAAAACTCGATGCCGTACCGGCGCGCCCGGTTTTCGACCTTGCGGTAAAAATCGATGACCGATACCGTGACCCTGGTGATGCCGGCCACGGCGCATCCTGACAGCACGCGCTCGAAGAAATCAGCGGTAAAAGGGTCGGTCCATGAAGAGGAACCCGCGGCGCGGTAGCGGCACAGCGGGTCTATGCACACCGTGATTGCCCGCGGCCCGTCAACTCCGGCGAGTTCCCGTATCTGCCTGAGCTGCTCGTCGACCGGCGGCGCTTTCGGTTTGATACAGGGGTCGTCCGGCAGGACGGTGAAACGGTACCAGTAATGGTAGGGGCGGGTGACCTCGCCGCGCTTTTTTATCCACACCGAACCGTCCTGGGTCCACAGCCCGACGCTGTGGATTTGTTCGTGCGTGAACGTGAACCGGTACATGGGGTTCATGAGCGGCTGGGGGTGAAACATCCCCCCGTTAAGCCCGGTGATGATTTCATCGCAGTGGAAGCGCGGCATGTCGGTGCGCCTGCTTGCCACCAGTACGATCTTCTGCGCTCGGTGCCGCGCGGCGACTGATTCGGCGCTGACAATTTTCATTTTATAACCAGGCTATGTCCGGTCTTTTTCGCGACACGCTCCGCTTATAGGTGAACGCGGGGTAGCCCAGGACCAGGCTCGCGTAAACGCGGCGGCCCGGCGGCACGTGAAGCCTGGCGCGGAGCTTCTTGCTGAAGCGCAGGGCGATGGTCAGAAAGCCGATAAAGCAGCTGCCCAGCCCAAGGGAGTACGAATAATTGATGATGTTGGTCGCGGCGATGTTGCAGTTATCGCAGATGAAGCTCCCTTTTTTCGGGCCGTGCACCAGAACCAGCACCGGGGCGTTGTGAAGGATGAAGTCCCTGCCCCGTGAGGTTTCGTCCCGTATGTAGTCCATCACTTTCAGGTAGCGGTTCTGCGAAAGCCCGGTTGCCCGGGTGAGCAGGCCGACCGGGCCGCGCTGTGTTTTTTCATACAGCTTCAGGGCGAAGGAATATATTCGCTGCGCGACGTCTTTGATGAGTTCCCTGTTCGTGACCACAATATAGCCGACGTTCTGTTCGTTGCTCGCGGTCGGGGAATGGGCGGCTGTTTCAATGATGCGGTCAATGGTCTGTGCCGGCACGGGTTTGTCTTTGAAGTGGCGTATGCTGCGGCGTCCCATGACAACGGCCCGGTACGCTTCGGGACTGATTTCCTTTTTGTTCAGGGGGACGGCCCGCGAAAGATCAAGCCCGGTATGCACAATGGCCTCTGCCGGGCACAGCGCGATGCAGTGGCTGCACAGGTTGCACAGGGCAGGGTCGACCGGAGTGGGGACGCCGTCGACCTTCCTCCAGACTCCGGATACGCAGTCCCTGACGCAGAGCATGCATTTCGTGCATTTGTCGTCGACTCTCGTGATGTCCATGATGAACTCCTTGATGATTGAAAATAATGTTATGGTTTTGATTGATTAAATTAATAATGGCAAGAATTATTTTCGCCAACAGATTGCCGATGGAATATCATCTATTTCCCCTGAAACTTTTCGAAAATCCTTGCGTTTTCCATCACGTCAAGAGTCCTGTTTAAGACTCCTACAACGTCCCTGGTGGTTGCCCGGCCAGGATCTACGGTCATGATATGTTCGTCAATGTAGTTGATGTATGCCCGCATCGCCATGTCGGTGTCCCTGGTGTCCAGACAGCGCAGGCTCTGGGTAAGCTCGATGCTCAGCCCGTGCGTGAGTGTGGTGTCCATGCCCAGGAGCACGCTTTTTTTTATCGCGTCGATTGCCACCGGCGGTCTCTTTGCCATGAGGTCAGCGAAGTCCTGAACTTTTTTCCTGAATTCTTTCTTCGGGAATATATCGGTAACAAGCCCGATCTGTTTGGCCTCGACGGGCGTGAGCTGGTTTCCCCTGAGCATCAGTTCCAGGGCTTTGGCCCTGCCTATAAGGCGTGGCAGCCGCTGGCTTGATCCTCCTCCGGGAATTATGTTCACCAGGCATTCAGGCTGACCGATGGTGAACCCCTGGTCGCTGACCATGAACCGGAAATCAAAACAAACCGAAAGCTCGGTCCCTCCTCCGTTGCAGGGGCCGTTGATTGCGGCGATCGTGATCTTGTTCAGCCTCTCCACTTCAAGGTAAAGACGGTGCATCTGGAGCCACAGGAACATGCTCGAAGAAATTTTCCGTATCGCTTTTGCCCCTTTCAGTATAAGCCATTCGAGCCAGGGGAAAAGGTCCATCAGGCGGTTGGTAATCGTCAAGAATCCCGCTAAAAGGAAACTGGTCAGCCGTGTTTTGATAAGCAGGTGAAGCAACAGCCTCCTGTTGTGGGTGGCGAGCTGCAGCAGTTCGGGTATTGAAAAATGCATGATGAAGATGTCGTCCCGCGCGCCGGTAAGGACCACTACCCTGATCGACGGGTCTGTGCGTATTTTTTTTACCAGGATAAAAATTTCTTCAAGCAGGTCCGTGGTAAGAAAATTCACCGGAGGATGGTTGATTTCTATCCAGATCGTTGAATTTTCACGCCTGGTTTTCAGGAATCTGAAACTATTGCTTTTTTTCATCGTGATCTCCATAAAAAAGGTCGTCTTCCTTCCCGATCTGGGCCGGAGAAGGAAGACGGAGTAGTGACAGTTCGTTTAGAGGTTCTCATGATAGAGGATTTTAATAGTGCTTCGGATACCTCATTTCTGATGTCTGGGTGATCCTTTTGTAAAACCGTGTGGGGTTGAAGTTGGTGCTGATGCTTATGGCGCCGTGCGGGCATGCAGCGCCGCAGTCAAAACAGGCGATGCACAGGGTCGCGCCTCGTATTGTTTTTATCACCGCGGGGATCCCGTATTTGCCGCCCCGGGCTTTTCCTGTTTGCAGGTCGGTTTTTGATGCTTTCTCCGTGTCAAGGCATCCTCCGGGGCAGATCGTGACACAGAGGCCGCATTCCCTGCATTTATCACTGTCGAAAATCAGGTTTCCCGAACGCATTCCCTGTGGAGTATCGTAGTCGGGTATGATGAGCCGGTCAAGCAAGGTGTATGATTCACGTTTCATCTCATTCCCCCTGTATTTCGATTCTTGGTGCGTCATTGGGCCCCCGGTCGTACCATTCAACAAGCTGTGTTTCCCGGGGAACGATGCCGTCCGCTTTCGGCTTCTGCCACCCAAACGCGATGCAGTCGTTGAGCCTGTACGGATATTTGATGCCGAATTTTTTTCGCCATTTCGGGAAGTACATGCACACCTTGATCAGTCCGATCCAGCAGGACCCCGCACCCAGGCTGTGCGCCGCGAGGACCATGTTCTGGCCGCAGATGCCGATATCGGTTGCCGGGCAGGAAACGCCCCGTTTGTCCTCGACCAGCAGGATGAGTGTCGGCGCATGATGGAACACCGGGGTCTTGCCCAGCGCTATCTGTGACATCAGGCCGAACGGTACCGGATGGAGCTCATTCGGAAGTATTCTGATGTACAGTTTCGCCAGCTGTCTGGTAAGGAGCCGGCGCATGAATCCTCCCCTGGTGTAATCAAGAAAAAACATAAAAAATTTGATGATCCTGACCGCGTCCTTTTCGAGCTGTTCCAGAATTTCCGGGCTTTTAACCACGATGAAACGCCAGGGCTGCATGTTGCCCGCTGAAGGGGCAAAACGGCCCGCTTCAAGTATGCGCCGAATCATTGAGTCGGGCAGGGGTTCTTTTTTGAATCCCCTGATGCTCCGGCGCTCCATTATCGTTTTTTCAACGGCGTTCCAGGGCATGCCCTCTTCATAAACGCCGAGGGGAGATATCTGGCTTGTTTTTATGTTCATGGTTCCTCCTTGTCAGCAGTTATTGTTTATTTGATTCCGGCATATTTATCGAAAAGCCCCATCTTGTATCCCCATGCCATTGATTTGATGTAGCGCTCGGGGAAGTGACGCTTGAAGAACCATACGGCTTTGCCGTCGATCGGGGTCACCACGTAGAAACGGTTTTTTTCTATTGACCTGATAATGAGCCTCGCGATCTTTTCCGAAGTGGTCAGGGAATTCTCGAACATCTTTTCAGCAAGAATGCGCTGCCGCTCATCAGGCGAGTTGAACTGGTCCATGAGGTTTGTTTTGAAAAAGGTCGGGCACACGACCGATACCCCGATTTTGTGAGGATGCAGCTCTATCTTCAGCGTCTCCGACAGTGATATGACCGCCGCCTTGGTGACGTTGTATGAGCTCATTTCCGCAAGGGACGCGATTCCCGCATTGGACGCGACGTTCACGATATATCCGAGTCCCTGTTCCTTGAAAAGGGGGATGACGGCACGGCAGCCGTGTATCACGCTTTTCTGGTTGATGTCAATGATCCAGTCCCACCTGTCCAGGTTGATCTTCTCCATGTATCCGGCAGCGGCAACTCCCGCGTTGTTCAGCAGGATGTCAAGCCCTCCCCACCGGTCAGTTATGGTTTCAAGCGCCACGTTAAATTCGTCGTTCCTGGTCACGTCAAGGGCTATTCCCAGGGCTTCCCCTCCGGCTTCAGCAACCAGGGCCGCGGTTTCCTTGATGCGTTTTCTGTCGATATCGGTGACCGCGATTTTCCATCCCCGCGACGCGAATTCGATACTCAGCGCCCTGCCCAGGCCGCAGCCGGCACCGGTGATGAGCACCCGTTTACCGGGAAATTTCTTGTTTATTCGCACTTTCCGTCTCCTTTATATCCGTGCCGGTTGTCGATAACTCCTCATGCCGGAATTCACTGTCATGCTTTTTGCAGAAATGACCCGATATAGTTTATTTTTTTCAGGGGAACCATTCCAAGGAGCGCCTGTGCCTGGCGCGCGTCCCGCATGCGTTTCTCCTGGAGATAGTCCTTGGTATATCCGTTGCCTCCGAAGAGCTGCACCCCGTCAGTCGTGCAGCGCGTCGCCATCTCGCCAATGTGCACTGCTGACGCAAGGGCCGAGTATTCCCATCCTGAACAGGAATTTTCCAGCTCCTGACATGACCGGGAAAGGCATGTTTCGCCGATTTTTACCTGTATCGCCATGTCCGCCAGGAGCATGCGGACCTGCGGCCAGTCGATTATCTGACGTCCGCCCTGGTAGCGCTCTGCGGTGTACTCAATTGCTGATTTCAGCGAACCCTTCATTACTCCCAGTGAAATGGCTGCCGCGCACAGGCTCATGCTGTGCTGCATCATGTCGAAATAATCCCGCCCTTTGCCCTCTGCGCCGATCAGGGTCCCCGCTGTTTCTTTAAGGCTCACGTCAACGGCCGGGCACGCGTGGAAGCCCAGGCTCACAACGGGTTTTGACTTCGCCAGCATCTCGTCGCCGAGATTGATCAGGTACCACGAAAAATTTTCTGTTCCCTGTTTTTTCGCGGGAATGACCGCGTAATCGGCGATATTGCCGAGAACCAGGTAGCTGATTTTTCCGGTGATGCGTCCGGCGTCGTCGATTTCGGGGATGTCTGTTTCATCCGGGCCCGCGAATGACTGGAAGGCGATCGGTGTTGAGCCGAGTGAGGTGATGCCCTGAAGCATGGCGGCGCTGTCAAAGTCGTCAGCTGCCTTCTGGATGATCTCAAGCGCGGCAGCGTTGGTGAAAACGACTCCCGCCAGGCTCGCGTCGTACTGGGACAGCTGGTCAAGGATGACCGCGACCATCGCGGTGTTCATGTCCACGCCGCCGCACTCGGAACTCAGGTTCACGCCGTAAAAGCCGACCACTCCGGCGTCCCTGATGGCCTCCGTGAACAGCTCGGCAAAGGGGTAACGGTCATGCTCCTCTATATTTTCAACGAGTTTTTTTTGCGCAAGGTCGCGGGCAAGCTCGGCAAAGGCCTGGCGTTCGTCGCACAGGGTGTCGCTGAGGGGACGGTTTGTCATTACGTTCATGGTCTTTCTCCTTGTTTTTATTTGAAGTATTCAATCTCGGGATAATTGCCGCCTGCCAGGCAGTAAAAGGTGTTCATCTGGTTGATCTGGTTCGTGCTCTCGTAAATCTGCTGGAGCTTGACGTCCCTGAAGCATTTTTCCGCGCCGAATTCGTGGCGAAGCCCGTCGGCTCCCATGAGGTCAAGCGCCAGGTTAGCGTTAATAAGGCCGATGTCGCTGCATGAATATTTGGCGATTGACGCCCATCCGGAAGACACGTTGCGCTCTTCATCAGTATACCAGTCAAAGTAGTATTTTCGCAGAAACCATGTCGCCGCCTTTAAATTCAGCAGGGGGGATATCAGTGAAAAGTACCAGCGGGGCATGATCCGCAAAAACAGGTCGACCGGTTTTTGCGCGAGGAGCTTGAAAAGGCCGCTCAGCATGTCAGCGTAGGCGCTCTCCATGTACAGGAGCCGTGACATGGCGGTGTTGCGGTACATGTCAGTCAGGATGATCTGGGCCCACTGCTGGTTCACCAGCAGGTCGTTTGTCACTGTTTTGGCCCTGGCGTATTCCAGGGCCTTTTCATAGGCTGTCCGCCCGACACCGGTCGCGATCGCCCCGACCCCGGCGCGGGAGCTTGACACGACATAGTCGACAACTGAGTGTATGATCCACCGCACGCCCTTTTTTGATTTGGTTAAGTGAGGGTCATCGCATTGCAGGGTCACCATGCTGTCAGGGACGAAACACTCCTCGAATATGAGCTCGCTTGCGGTCGAGCCCAGGTTTCCCATCTTTTTCTCCATCGCGCCGAAACTGAACCCTTTCTCCCCGTTGGGCACAACCATCTGCACGAAGGTATCGGCCGCCTTTTTTTTGTCTTCCCAGAACATCACGATGTGCCAGTAAGAGAGGTGGCCGTTTGAAATGAATATCTTGCGTCCGTTGAGGGTGTATCCTCCCTTGACTTTTTTGAGGTCGGTTCCGATGCGGGCCCTGTTAAACAGCAGCGGCTCCTGAACGTCCGTGCCCGCGTCAGGCTCGGTGATTACCAGGTCAAGCAGCCGGGGCGTGCCCTCTTTTTCGCTTTTCACAACGTCCCGCAGGATTTTATTCAGAATTTTTGCGTTGAACGAGGGAAAGACCGTGGCCAGGCCCAGGTAATGCACAAAAATAATATGCCCGAGTCCCGCGCATACTGACGAGATCTCCTCGATGAACGGATACAGGCCGAGAAAGTTAAGCCCCTGGCCGCCGAAGAGCTTGGGGATGAAAAGGGAATAAAGCCGCCAGTCTCCCGCAATTTTAAGAATGTCCCATGAAAGATAATCATGGTCTTCCATGTGCTTCAGCTCGCGTTCGAGATACATGGGCCGCAGCACCTCGTTGTTGAACTTGCGCGCGATCGCTATCGCGGTTTCCACTTCCTTGTGGGTGCTTTTCGAGAGGCGGTGCTGGCATTCCAGGCTGTTGAATGCCTCCCCTGTTTTCGGCCCGTCATTAAGCAGTTTTGTTTTTTCTTTCCCGGTCATCTTCCATGGTTTCATGAAGGTTCCTCCTTCTTGGGTTTCGTTATCGTGTCTGTGTCATCGAGAATCGAAAATATACCGTACAGTCGGTCATGAAAAAAATTGTAAAAGTCCCCTTCAGCGGAGAAGGGGATCAGCCGTTTATGAAACTTTTGATATGGTCACATGGGAATTTTTTTCGGAATCGAAAGTCCCCGGAACAATGCCCAGTTTTTCGAGTTCCTTTTTCATTATCCGCTGGGTCTCGGTTTTCGGGAATTCCTTCACTATTTTAACATACCGGGGAACGGCGAATTTAGGAAGGTCTTCCCTCAGATGGTTTATGAGCTCTCCCTCAACAAGGCTCTCGCCTTCGACCAGGGATATACACGCCATGATCTCGTCTTCAGCGAGCTCTGAAGGAACGGCAAAAACCGCCGCCTCAAGCACCGAAGGATGTTTCTGGATCGTATGCTCTACTTCATACGCGGAAACGTTTTCACCCTTGATGCGCATGAACTCCGCGTTCCGCCCCACGAAATACAGGTAGCCCCTGCTGTCGCGCCGAACCAGGTCGCCGGTATGGATCCATCCGTTTTTAAGCTTTTCGTTGCTCGCCTTTTCATTCTTGAAGTATTCCACCGATTTTTTAGAACCCCGTGATTCAAAAACAAGCTGGCCGGGGACACCGTCGGGGACATCGTTCATGTCATTGTCAACGATGCGGTATACGGTGTTGGGGTTCGGCTTGCCGATCGAACCGACAGGGGCGTTCCCCAGGTTCATGATGCTCTTTCCTCCTCCGTCAACCGATCCGTAGCCCTCGTATATCCTGACGCCGAATCGTTTTTCGAACCGGGGCCATTCGTCCGCGGGGCAGGCCGCGGAAAGGGTAAACCGCACCCTGTTCCTGTTGTCGGTGCTTTTCGGGGGCTGTTTCATCAGTATGGGGATCATGGCCCCGATGGTGTTGAAGCTGGTCACTCCGTATTTTCTTATCTCTTCCCAGAACCTGCTTGCCGAGAACTTTCTGGCAAGGACGACCCTCGCGCCGCGGTGCATGGCCGTGGTTATGGTCAGGAACAGGGCGTTGCCGTGAAACAGGGGAAGGCAGGTGTACAGCACGTCACTCTTGCGGTAAAAGGCGTGGGCCGCCAGCGAGAGCAGTTTCACTGTCGATTTTCCGTAACGGTATACCACTCCCTTGGGAAGGCCCGTGGTCCCCGAGGTGTACAGGATGAAACACATGTCGTCCTTGCTGTACTCTCCGCGGGGTTTTTCCCCTGACGAGGAATACGCGTCACCCAGGGAAATGGTCCCGGGGAATTCATGCGGGGATGTCCCTTCGTAATTCACGATCACTGTTTTAATGTTCTCGATTTTATCGGCGATTTTTCTGTAGGTTTCTATGAACTCTTCGTCGAGAACAATAAACTCCGCGTCACTGTGATTGAGGATGTAAAGCAGGCTGTCGCCTCTCAAGGAGGTGTTCACCGGGATTGAATACATGCCGATCTTCTGCGCGCCGAAAAAAACGTCGAGGTAGCGGGGCGAGTTTCCCATCATCATGGCAATGCCCTTGCCCCGTGCCCCGCCCAGGTCTGACATAAAATTGGCGAACCTGTTCGCGTTAAGGTCCATTTGTCCGTAGGTGAGCCGCTCGTCTTCGAAGATAAGAAACATCCGTTCCGCATGTTTTCCGGCCTTTTCCTCAAGCAGTTCGGCCCAGGACATGTCTTCAGATATCTCTTTAGTGTTTATTAAACTCTTCAGGTTTTGTGAGAATGTCCCGCGCCTTATCTCGTCCCTGCAAAAGCGAAGGAGCGACCTGGTGAAGAGCAATGCTATTCTAATGTTTTGAAACAGATACATGGGGTCCTCGTTGCATATTTAACGTTTATTTTTTATATGATGCAATCATATTTTCAATACAGCTGTTATCCGCACCGCATTCGCTGTTTACCAAATCTATTATCCGGTTCATGAATTTTTTGTCAGCCGCAAGTTTTTCAGCGAGTGCCCTGTCGGAAACGGTTTTTTCTATATATGCCGCGAAATAGCCGCGCGTCGCCTTTTCAACCGCTTCGTATGAAACGCCGGAGGCCATGACAGCCTTGATGGCGTTTTTGTCAGAGCTGATTATGTTTTTCAGGGCAGCGCTGTTTTTTACGAATTTTGCCAGGCGTCTTGCAATGAGATTGAGCGTGAAACCTTCGTTTTTCGCTCTTGAGTCAATCTGCTTTTCTTCGTCGGTCCCTTTCGCGAGGGCCGCGTATTTCTTATCAGTGACCATTTTTTTCAGGCCCTTGATTGAATCATAGGGATAGGTCTTCATGACGCTGTAGGCGACTTTTTTTGCTATGTCGCCTGCAGGGTCTACTTTAAGGCGGTATGAGAACTTGGTCCTGTTTCTTCCAAGGTATTCCATGTCAAAGAACCCGGTCATCACCGTGACCCGTATGCGACCGTCCTGAAGGGGGACCTTTACCTCGTCAGTCGCCTGAAAACTGACCAGCGCCTTCCCGTTGTCGTAATCGTAAACCGCTTTGTCTTTCAGCACCAGGTCCCGGTCGTCGATAACCGGCGGTTGAAGGACCATGTAAATGATCATGTCGTTCCGCGAAAACTGTTTTTCAACCTCGGCACCGTAGCAGTCGGCAAGCCATTTGTTGTATGAAGGAACATCGCGCAGCACTTCCCCGATGACTTCAATGCCCGCGTCAATGGCTGACACCGCCATGTATTCTTTAAGTTCAGTCCCCGAAACAGGGCGTTCATAGAGTTTGATCCCGTTGCTGTCTTTTATCAGCGACCAGCCGTCAACGGCGCCGGCGGGTTTTAGTGAAATGAACATTGTTACAAGTAACAATACAAAACAGATCTGAGCTTTTTTCATTACGCACTCTCCCGAATTTATTTTTTTCCCGGTCCTTCCAGGATATGGATGCACATCGCCGCTTCTTCCTGGCCGAGCGCGCCGCCGCCGTTTTCGGCAAGCGCGATGCGCGCCCCCCTGACCTGGCGCGCTCCGGCGGCCCCCCGCACCTGGGTCACGAGTTCGTGTATCTGGGCAAGGCCTGACGCGCCTATGGGGTGGCCCCGTGACTCGAGTCCGCCGCTTGGATTGATGGGTATTTTCCCGCCGATTTTAGTGGCGCCGCTCTCAGCGAGCAGGCCGCCTTCGCCTTCTTTGCAGAATCCCAGGGCCTCGGCCTGGTGCAGTTCACCGTAAGCTGAGGCGTCGTGGACCTCTGCGCAGTGGATGTCCCTGGGGCCCAGGCCCGCTTTTTCATAGGCGAGTTTGCTCAGGCGCTCGCCGATATCAATACCGTCGAAGTCGCGCTCCATTCCCGAACCCAGTATCGAAGCGCGGACCTTGACCGCCTGCGGCGAAAGCCCCAGTCGCCGCACCGTGTTTCCGTCACACAGTATGGCCGAGGCCGCTCCGTCCCCGATGGGCGCGCACATCGCCCTGGTGAGGGGCCAGGTCACCATGCGGTCGCCCAGTACCTTTTCGGGAGACACGGTGAAAGTGTACTGGGCGTTGGGGTTGAGCGACGAATGGTAATGGTTTTTCGAAGCGATCAGCGCAAGCTGTTCAATGGTGCTGCCATATTTATTCATGTGCTGCCGGGCCGCGTACCCGTACACATCCATGAAGGGCGAATGGTCGCCGGAGAACATTTTGCGCAGGTCCTTCATGGTTTCAGACCCGAGTAGATCGGAAAGCCTGATGTAGACCTTCAGCATATTCTTGTAATCCTGGATCTTGTCACCCAGACCCTGCTTTTTCCTGGCTTTCTTTTTGCCCGTTTCATCCCTGCTGGTGTGAGCCCATTTTTTTATATGGGCCTGCATGAGCTTCTTGTCCCTGTCGGTCATGCCGTACTCGGATATGTTATCTATAATTGTGGCGATGTTTTCGATATCGAGGCCGCCCAGGAACCCCGCGAATACCGCGTACTTGTTCGAGCTGTGCAGCTTTTCAGCCCCCACTGCCATGGTGATATCATAGAGCCCGCTCGCAACGCCCAGCCATGCATGGTGAAAGGCGGTTGACCCGCCTGCGCAGGCGTTTTCGACATTGGTCATGGGGATTGCCTCGATTCCCAGGGGCCGCAGCGCGACCTGGGCGCGAATGGTGTCCTGGCCCTTTGCATAGCCCCAGCCGGAATTGGCGAACCACAGGGCCTGGATGTCTTTTTTATCGAGGCTCGCCTCGGCAAGACAGGGGATGATTGTTTCAGCCGCGAGGTCTTTTACGCTCTTGTCCAGGTATCTCCCGAACTTGATGGTATGCGCGGCGATAACGTAAACGTCTCTCATGGTAAGTCTCCTGAAATGTGTGAAATGAAATGAGTTAAACAACTTGGATTGTGCAGTTGCAATCAACTGGTAGAAGTATAAACATCAATAAAGATTCCCTGCTTCTACATTATGAAGAATTTTTTGCCAAACTTCATGGTGTACAGGGTTTGTTTTTTTCTTATGGATGAGTCTTTTTTTCAGCTCTGTTGCGGCATGTTGATGCGAATTTGAGCATGGTTCAGGGATGTATAATGCGCTCAAACCAATATTCTATACAATATGAAGTTTCTTTCCGGGATTCTTGGAAGTGTACACAGTGGCCGTTTGACAGGGCGAATAATAAAGGATATTATCCGCTGTAATTGTCGAAATATTTTTTCGGAGGTGCCGGCGTGATTGCAGCAGGGTGTGACGTTGGATCACTGACCGCGAAGGCGGTTATCATGGATGACGGGTTTATCATCTCGTCAAAGATAATCAGGGACCGGAAGACGCCATTGGAATCGGCCCGGGCTGTCATGTCAGAAGCTTTGAGCGAAGCGGGCCTTTCTTTTAAGAGCATCAATTACTGCTGCAGCACCGGTTACGGCAGGCACAGCATCCCGTTTGCACTGATGAACATGAGCGAAATATCATGCCATGCGCTCGGGGCTTTCTGGGCGGAAAAATCCGTCAGGACCGTGATAGATATCGGAGGTCAGGACTGCAAGGTCATCTCCCTGGACGATTGCGGGATGGTCTCTGACTTCATCATGAACGACAAGTGCGCCGCGGGGACGGGCAGGAGCCTTGAAATACTGTCCCGGAGTATCGGCCTGCCGCTTGAAAAGCTCGGCCCTGTTTCGCTGAAATCATGGAAAGGCATTCCGATAACCAACAAGTGCAGCATATTCATGGAACTCGAGGTGCTCCAGCACCTGTATAAAGGAAAAAGAACAGCGGATATAGCCCGCGGCATAAATGAGGCGGTAGCCAGGAGGGTTGTTTCCCTTGCCAGGTCGATTGAGATAAAGGAGGCTGCCGCGATCACCGGAGGCGTATCAAAAAATATCGGCGTGGTGAAAAAGCTGGAACGCCTGCTGGGCCTGCGCTTTACCCCGCTTTCCGTTGATCCCCAGATAATCGGTGCTCTGGGCGCCGCAGTATTCGCGGCCAATGAGCTGAAAAAGGCCGGGAATGCGGAGGTCGCCGTATGATCGCGGCCGGCTTTGATATAGGAACCAGGTTTGTCAAGGTCTGCATTGTTGACGGAGAGTGTCCGCTGGGTTTTGCCGTTGAAGAGGCCGGAAGGGATATGCGGCGCATTATCGGAAGGGCCTGGGATACGGCCCTTGACCGGTCTGGAGTAAAGAAGAGGGACGTTAAGCGCCGTGTCGCAACAGGTTATGGTCTTGGCCTGGTAAAAACGGCCGATTCATTTCTTCCCGAGGCCCCATGCCTGGCGCGGGCTGTGCACACCATTGATCCGGAGATCGGCCTCGCCCTTGACGTGGGCGGCCTTTTCATAAACGCGGTTGGCGTCGGCGGCAGAGGTTTTGTCGATGGCGTTCTGACCAATGACAAATGCGCCGCCGGGAGCGGGAAGTTTCTTGAAATGGTCTCGGAAACGCTTTCAGTCCCCTTCGCTTCTATCTCGGACATGGCATTTGCTTCTGCCAGCCCGTATGCGATAAACAGCCAGTGCGCGGTCTTCGCGGAGAGTGAAATCATAAGCCAGGTCAACGGCGGAAGGGAAGGAAGCGACATCATCGCGGGCGTGCTCAGGTCAATTGTTTCCAGGGCCGCGGCCCTTATCGAACGCAGTGATGCTGCTGGAATCGTTGCCCTGTGCGGCGGTATCGCCGCGGTCCCGGCTTTCAGGGTCATGTTTCAGGACATGATCAAAAATGAAACGCGGGTTCTTTCCATGGAGCCGCAGATCATCACTGCTTACGGGGCGGCCTTGCTCGCCGGGGGCAGGGCTTCTTGCGGAAGAGATGTTTCTGCAAGAGGTTATGATTCCGGGCGGAACAGGGTGGCGCTATGAACGGTGCTGTTGCCGGGGCCGAATCCCGGATTCCCGGGATTGAAGCCCTGATCACGAGGGTCAGCGAAATGGCCACTGATCCACAGGGCCCTTTCAGAAAACGTTCCTGCACCGGTGCTTTCGATTGTGGGCGCGTGTTTTACGGCAATGATTTTTCCAGGCAGAGAAACGTCCCTCTGGTTTTGGCCGAAGACACGGGCCTTGAGCTGGGGGCTCCATCATCAGGATCAGTGAGCCTTTTTCTCAGCACGGGTGAGGAAGGGATCGTGCCTGAAGGAATGTGGCTGGCTGGTCCGGATTTTAAGGACATCAGGGGGCAGTCGGTTTCTTACGCACAGGTCGTGATGGCACGGGTATCGCCCGGATTCGCCCCGCCCGATTTGAACCTGCGGGCTTTGATGAACCTAACGAGCAGCATCCCCGGATGCATGACCCGATGCAACAGGGGAAGGATATGGATCCGCCTGCACCGGGACCTGGTCGAAGGAGGCTTTTCCCTGGCTGACCTGGGCGGGGCGCTGGTGTCGGCTTACCGCCGCAGTGAGTGCATGGTATCGGATCCTGCCGTGCTCCTGGTCGCCGGCGACGATAAAACAGTCTCCCGGCTCAGAAAAATTCAGGCCATGGCAGAGGCAATAAATGCTGAAAGCGGCAGGCTGCGTCAGGAGAGGGAAGGTTTTATCGATTGTGATGAGCTGAACTGCTCATCCTGCACTGAACAGGAGTTCTGCGGCCTTTTGCAGAAACTTATTTCAAAGAGGGGTAAAAAGAGATGATGTCTCCACTGATTATGGCTTTTACCGGAAAGGGTGGCGTGGGAAAGACCGTTCTCTCAGCCCTTGCCGGCATGCTTTTCATTGAGGAAGATAAAAGGGTCCTGTTTATCGATGCCGACCCTGCGATGGGCCTTGCCCTTTCTCTGGGCGCGGGCAATTTCAAGACCATAGGCCAGGCCAGGGAGGAGATAATAAGACAGGCACGGATTGCAAGCTCCATTGAAGAAAAGGAGCGTCTCGGGGAAGTGCTTGATTACGTGCTCCTTGAAACGCTTTATGAAAGGCCCGGATACAGCCTGATCGTGATGGGCCAGACTGACACCCTCGGCTGTTACTGCCCGGTTAACGGCCTTCTCCGGAGGACCATCGGGTCCCTTGCGGCGAATTATGACGTGGTAATCATCGACGCCGAGGCCGGCATTGAACAGGTGAACCGGCAGGTTGTCGAGTCCGTTCAGTATCCTGTGATCGTGACCGACAACTCGCTGCGCGGCATAAAGACGGCGCTTATGATTCACGCCAGAATAAAGGATGTACCCGCCATGAGGCCGGTTCAGACCGGCGTCATTTTCAATCGGGTCGAAAGCCCGGACCCCGGCCTCGTGGAGACGATAACATCCGCGGGCATGCTTGATTACGAATATATTGCGCCTTGCCCCGAAATCGGGGAGCTCGACCGAAAGGGGGCCCCGCTCTTTGACATCTCCCCTGATGCCGGGCCCCTGTCTCAGCTCAGGAGGATTTTAAGGTCGCAGGGAATGCTGCACGAAAGGAGGACCGGATGAACGTAAGGATCGATGTGCGCGGCAAGAGTACGGTTGCGTTAAAGCGGTACAGGATTATCAGGTACCTTTATTATGTGCTGATACGGGGTTACTATTACGCGCTTTTACTGCTTCCCTACGGGGTGCTGGCAGTTGTCATGAGATATATTTTACATCCGTTCATTTTTAAAAAGGAAACTCGGTTCAATAAATACATCCGGTCGGCCCTTCTGTGGATGGGGGGCTGGCTCCAGAGCGCGGTCGACTACCGCGCGCACCTGCCGGTCATGAGGGTCATCCTTGACTATCTGCGCCATCATATTGAGCCCATTAAGAACAGGAGCAAGCCGCTGGTATATCTCGGCTGGTGCGTGTCGCCGGAATTTCTGAGGGCCTTCGACGTGCACTACATCATCCCCGAGGCTTTCAGCGTCATGGGAAGCTGGCTGGGGCAGGAAATTTCCACTCACATGCTTGAAGTGCTGGAGTCGGAAGGAGGATCGATCGAAAGCTGCTCCGCCTCAAAGTTCGGCGCAGGGGCCTATTTCACCGGCCAGATGCCCGATCCCGATCTTATCGTGACCTCGTCGCATCCCTGCGATTCGGGCGTCGCCTTTTATCCGACACTGCAAAACCTTGCCGGGGTGCCCATGTATGTGCTCGACACTCCCTACGGAACTGATGAGGACGCGTACCGTTATTTCGCAAAAAACCTCAGGTCGATGATACAATTCATCGAGAAACATACCGGCCAGAAAATTAACCGGGGCCGGCTTAAGAGTTCCTGCGAGGAGCTGAATAAAACAAATTTTTATCTTCAGGAGCTCACGGCCATGACCCGGGCGATCCCCTCGCCGGTGTCGTCACAGCAGCTTACCGTTGCCTGGGCAATGAAGCTCATGGGCTCGGGCTCTCCTCACCTGACCGAAATGGCCAGGATCATGTACGAGAACGCGAAGGCGAGGCTCGAGCGCGGCCAGGGATGGCTTAAAGAAGAAAAGATCCGCGTGATCTGGTGGGACGTGCCCATCGCGTTCATAAGCCTGTACCCGTGGATCGAAAAGGAATTCGGCGCCATGATCGTGGGGGGCGATCTGATGGGCAGGTGCAACACGCCCTATGTCGATACGTCATCAGAGGAGAGCATGATGCTGAGCCTTGCCAGGGTGCACCTGAACGCATCGATGGTGCGAAACGTGCGGGGTACTTATGAGCTTTTCATGGACGAGTTCGAGCAGATAATCAGTGAATATTCCGGGGACTGCTTCATCTTTGTCGGCCATAACGGATGCAAACACGGCTGGGGATACAGCAGGATCAAGAAGGACGTATGCAGGAGGATCGGGCTTCCGGCCCTGCACATGAGCAGTGATTATTCCGATTGCAGAAACACGTCAGAGGAATCGCTCAAGAAACAGATATCCGATTTTTTCATCAGCAACGGGCTTGCATAGAACGGGAGGAACGCGATGACAATAATGGAAAGGATTGCTGAAATTGCGAAAGAGACGGACAATCATTATCTCAGGGAGGCGCGGCTCGCCGGTAACAAGGTAATGGGCTATTTCTGCTCCTATGTCCCCGTGGAGCTTATCCATGCTGCCGGTTTCGTGCCCTACAGGATGAGGGCCGTCGGCAGCACCGGTACCGATCTGGCTGACGGCTATTTCGCGCCCCTTAACTGCTCCTATGCGCGGCACTGCTTCAACAAGGCCCTGAAGGGCGATTTCGGTTTTCTTCGCGGCGTTGTCTTCATGAACGGCTGCGACCACACGCGCAGGATGTATGATAACTGGCGATACACGAATATCGGACCCGGCTTTCTTCACCTGCTTTTTGTGCCGCATGTCATGGGAAACAACGCTGCTGACGGGTTCGGTGAAAGCATCAATGCCCTTAAGGCCGCTATAGAGAAGCATTTCAGTATTACCGTCAGTGACGATAAAATTCGCGATTCGATCAGTTTGTATAACAGGATGCGGCGGCTTCTTTTTTCGCTTGATGAAAAAAGGAAGCAGAAGAATCCGCTGATATCGGGGAGCGATATGCTGCGCGTGGTCATGGCGGTAACGGCCGTTCCGGTGGAAACCGCATGCTCTCTTCTCGAAGAGGTGAACGCCTTTGTGGATTCCCGGCAGAGCGCCCCGGCTGGCGACGTGCGCGTCATCATGCTCGCCGGATGCATGGAGGAGCCCGATCATCTGAAGCTCTACGAGGATTCCGGCGGAGTAGTGGTTTCTGACGCTTTCTGCATGGGAACAAGGTTGTACGCGAGGTCGGTCGATGAACACAAAAACCCCGGGGAAGCTCTGGCGGAAGGGTACCTCTGCTCGAGGGTTTCATGTCCGCGCATGATGGACGATTTTCCCCGCAGGGTCGCTGCGGTCGCGGACATGGCGAGAGAGTATTCCGCTGACGCGGTTGTTGTGGAAAAGCTTAAGTTTTGCGACATGTGGGGATGGGAGATCGAGCGCCTGCGCCGCGAAGCGAAGAAAGGGGCCATTCCTCCGGTGCTGGCCATTGAACGCGAATACCTTGGCGGCGCTTCGGGCCAGGTGAAGACGCGCATACAGGCCTTTTTCGAGCAGATTCGAAATAAACAGGAAATTGATGATGCGATCGTGCGCCAGGACCGCACGGCCTACTACGTGAGAAAATAATGGTAATGAATTGGAGTGAAGGGTCGCGACCGTTCACTCCAATTCATTGAATCGAATAAATAAAGGAGAACATCATGTCAAAGACAAAAGGGCTGAATGAGAACTATGAATACATCGTTATAGGAACCGGGCCGGGCGGAGGCACTGTGGCGCGAGAGCTCGCCCTTGGAGGGAAAAAAGTTTTGATCATTGAGGCCGGGGCGTGGCATAAACACGGGCTGGGTTCGCTGCTGGGGATCAGGATACTGAAAGGGTACCTTCTCTTCAGCAGGTCGCGGGAGGGGGTCATCGTCGCCAGGGGCATGACCGTGGGCGGTTCCTCCATGGTATACAACGGCAATGTCTTTGATCCGCCGGATTTTCTCTATGAAGAAATGGGCCTTGATTTTCGCATCGAGGTTGATGAGCTCAAAAAAGAGATCGGCGTCAGGACCCTGCCGGAAAAATTTTTCATGAACGCGCAGGGCGGCGTTAAGGTCCGTGAGGCCGCGGCTAAAATGGGCATAACGTTCAGGGCGCAGGAGAAGTTCATTGACCCTGAACGGTGCTCGGTGGGCTGTGACTGGTGCATGATGGGCTGCCCCAGGAACGCGAAGTGGACCACCAGAAATTACGTGGAGGATGCTCTGTCTCATGGCGCGGACCTGCTTCTTTCATCCGCTGTTGACCGGATCCTCTTTGACAAAAAGGGCAGGGCAATCGGGGTGAAGCTGGGCAACGGTGCGTCCCTTTACGCCGATAAAATCGTTCTCTCCGCTGGAGGCATCGGCACTCCTCAAATACTGCTGCGCTCGGGGATGAAGAATGTGGGCCGGAGTTTTTTCATGGACCCCATGAACGTGGTCACCGGTTATGCGGACAATGAGAGCGGCGGCGCCTGGAAAGAGATGACTTTTACCCACGCAACCGACGATTTCGAGCACAGCGACGGATTTCTTATCGGGAACGTGGGAGGATCCTACGCGCTGTTGAGCAATTTTTCCCGCATCAAGACCATGCGGAAAAACGCCCTTAAAATGCTTCCCCTGATGAAGCGCGGTATCGGACTTTTTGTAAAGCTTGGCGACAATCCCAACGGCAATGTATTCAAAAACGGCAGGTTCACCAAGCCAATGGATGACGACGACCGGAAAAGGATGAAGAAAGGCACCGACATCTGCAGGGAAATACTGGTCAGGGCCGGCATCAAGAAGTCTTCTCTCGCTGTTGCGGAGATGATCGGCGGCCATCCCGGAGGGACTGCCGCCATGGGCCTGATTGTTGACCGGAATTTCATGACCGAGCACGACAACCTCTTCGTATGCGACGGCAGTGTGCTTCCGGTGTCTCCCGGCGCTCCGCCTTCTCTTGCCATACTGGCTTACTCAAAACTGTGCGGGAAGATGCTTGTGGGGAAGGTCAGACCCGAAGACCGGATGGTGAAGAATTTGGGCAGACATGCAGGTGCGTAGCGCGCTACGCACCTGCATCTCCGCACCCAATATAAAATTTCTCTTGAAAAAAAGACGAGCCTGTTGTATTGCTTATGCCTGTATCATTCATTGTGTCCCCATGAAATCATTAATGTGTAACATATGTTTGCTGTACCTGTGCATTTTCGCTCTAGCCGGCTGTGAATCGGATTTTCTGCCTGCGCCGGGCGGCGGTGAGGGCGGGAGCGTTGACCTTTCGGGAGAGTGGAAGCTGATTGAAACCGATATGGAGGACGCCATGCGTCCCGGTTATGACGATTCCAGGGCGCAGGCCATCATCATCCCCGGCAAGTGGGACCATGTTTTACGGAAGAACACGGACAGGGCTGCCACGGTATGGCTGAGAAAAAAATTTGTGGTTCATGACCGGCTCAGGGACAAACAGATGGTCCTTTCTCTGGGCCGGGTTTCGATCGCTGACGAGACCTATGTAAACGGCGTGTTTGTCGGAAGCACGGGCGTCATCCCCCCCGACAATGACCGCCTTTCCTATGACTTTACCTGGCATTTTGAAAGAAAGTATACGGTGAACTCTTCCCTGATCAGATACGGCGCTGAAAACGTTATCGCTCTACGGGTTTTTTCCCATTACCTCAACGGCATCAAGGACGGGCCGGTGCTGTATCCTCTCACAACCTGGAACCGTCTGTACTGGATACGAAACTACCTGCCCCCGGTGAACAACTTCATTCCCCTGGTGATTTCCCTGGTCATTGTGGTTATGCTTATTTTTCTCGCAAGGGGAAAGATAAACACCAGGGTGTACCTTTATACGAGTTTTTTCATGGTGAGCGTTTTTATCGTGTATTTCCTTTTGCTCGGGATTCCTCCGCTGTCGAACGGCCTGCTGAGGTACAAGCTGTTTTTCAGCGCTTATACCCTGATCGATTTTTTTCTCCTTATGGCAATCAGGGAGTTCTTCGGTGTTAAATCAAAGGCGCCCATCGTCGGGATCCTCGCTGTCGCCCTGGCAATCAATGCGTGCATTGCCCTGCTCCCAACTACAGCTGATTTTTTCCGTTTCGGCAAAATCATGACCCTTGCCTTCCTGGTGCTGTGCGTTTCATACTCCCTCCTGATCTTTATCATGGCCCTGGTGCGCGACCCCAGGCGCTACTGGTTCATTTCTCCCGTGGCCCTTTTTGTTGTTTTTTCCGCGGTAAACACCTATTACCTGGTCGCGACGGACCAGATGTACCGCATGTCGTTCATGTTTATTTTCAGGCTGGTCGCCCTCGAACTGGCGGCGCTCCTTTATTTTATCCTTGACCTCAAAGCTATTGAAAAGGAGCGGGACTCGCTGTCACGGGCCCTTTTAAAGAAAACCAGGGAGCTTCGAGAGGCCGTGAACCAGGCAACCGGAGCGAAGAAGAAAGACGACCCCAGGGAGATCATTCATCGTCTGGTTGACTACATCGATAATAATTTTAACGAGACCTATGACCGTGTCGGCCTTGCCGACAAGTTCGGCCTGAACGAGGACTACATGGGCCAGCTTTTCAAGAAAGTGACCGGGACCAATATCGCCAATTACATCAACTGCAAGAGGATCGAGGCCGCGCGTCAGCTTCTTGAAGAGACCGACAGCAAGGTCATTGACATAGCCTTTCACGTGGGCTTTGATAATCTCACTTATTTTTACCGGAACTTTAAGAAGAAAACAGGTTACAACCCAACGGATTATCGCAAGATGAGGCGGGACGGGTTTGTCGCGCTGGAATTCAAGAGCGAGGAGGATTATTACTGAGAAACCCCATCTCGCCCAGAAACCGGTACCATTCCTTTCCCCGAACATTGTTGAATATCAGCCAGTGCCCGCCCGCGAGAAGATGACAGCGCCTGATCTTCCACTTTTCACACAGAGTGCGGACCCCGTGCGAAGGGCAGAGGCGGTCGCCCTGCGAGCCGATGACCAGAATTTTTTCCGGTGAAATTTTTGGAGTGAAGTTCAGCGGTGAGTGGATGGTCCACAGTTCATGTATTTTTTTTGTTAACGTGTCGTTTTTATCGAGTCCGAGATTAATGGAGCCAGGGCCGAGGGGACGTGAAAAGTCCACCGCGGGAACCATCAGCGCCGCGAAAGCGTGGCCGTCCCGCAGGGCTGAATAAAGCGCTCCCAGGTATCCTCCCAGGCTGGCGCCGATTATGCCGATGCCGCCGCTGCCTGCGCTTTTCAGTATGAGGAAGCAGCAGTGAAGGTCAAACATCGCCTGTCCGAAGTGCTCCCAGGTGAGGGCCGGGTTTTCGGGAAGCAGGAAGATCCCTCTCCGCAGTGGCGAGCGCGGCGCGCGTTTCCAGTGCAGGGGGGCGATGAACAGCGCAACGTCAAGGCCCAGTGCGAATAGTTTTTTTATTTTAAACATTTTCTCTGCCTGGCGGGGGTCGCCCAGCATGTACCCGTGCAGGCAGAGCACGGTGTTCCGGCCGGTGTCCCCGTGGGTCCAGCGAACCAGATAGCCTGTTTTGTTTTGATCATATGACTGAAAAGTTTTTCGCAGCGCGGGATTGCGGGGTGTGTATTCACTGGTGTAGGAAACCAGCTCTTTTCTTCCCCCCTGCCAGGGTCGTGATTGCATTATGGTATAACGTGGCGCTTTATCGGGAAACATGAAAAATGATTCGGGATCCGCGACATGGCCGTGTTCATGGTAATAGGCGATTGTTCTGTCATGGCTTTCCCGGCCTGTCCTGGCCGGCCTTATGCGGTTGATGAGCCGGGGCAGGGCAAGGAAACAGTTGTCCACGAAGCCGCCCGCGGCATTTTGGATTTTTTCGAACATGGTCATTTTTTTATTTCAGGTCGTCTTCGTCAAGGATGTTCCCATAGAGCTCGCGGGCGCAGTCAGGACAGATACTGTGGGAAAACGCCGCGCTTGACCGCGACTCGATGTATTCCTCGACCTGCTCCCAGAAACCCCGGTCATCGCGGACTCTTTTGCATTTCGCGCATATGGGGATGATCCCCCTGAGCGCCAGTATTTCTTCTCTCGCCTTTTTCAGCTCGATATGGGTTTTGACCCTGGCCAGAAGTTCGGGCGCGCTGAAGGGTTTCGGCACGTAGTCGACCCCGCCGGCCTCAAATCCCCTGACGATATCTCCGGTTTCACGCCGCGCCGAGAGAAAAATAACCGGGATATTTTTTGTCCTTTTTTCATTTTTCAGTCTTGTGCAGACTTCATAGCCATCCATGCCCGGCATCATGATGTCAAGAAGAATTATGTCAGGGAGGTTGCTGCTGGCGAAAACGAGCGCGTCCGCCCCGTTTGTCGAAACCGCGATGCTGTATCCCGCTTCTTTCATGATGCCGCCCAGCACCTTGAGGTTTTCATTGTTGTCATCGACGATGTGGACCAGGCTTTCATGTTTCATGGCTGTTTCCGTCCGCAATTCTGTTAAGAATGACGCGGGTCTTATTGATCAGGTTTATTACCGATTTAATCCCCTCAATGTCGACCATGTCGGCGTAAGTGCTCATCATTTCTCCCCATTCCGCGATGAACGGGGCGTTCAGCCGTTCACCCCGGGATGATATTTTTTTCGCAAGAGATTTGATCTCGTTTATGATCATGGTTCCCCGGTGTTTTTTCAATTCGGGCATGATCGATGTTTCAATTTCGTCAAGAAACAGTGATGCCTGCTCTGCGCTTATGCCATCAAGCACAGACAGAGGGGATGGCGGGGGTTCCGCGGCAACCGGTGTTGTTTTGGTAAACCTGCCCGGAAGGACACGGGCAATTTCATTGATCAACACGGAACCGCTGATCGGCTTGGTGAGATAGCCTTTAAATCCCGCGCCGAGTATATTGCCGGTGCTGGTTGAATCCGCTGAAGCGGTGAGCGCGATTACCGGGATATTTTTGAGGCGATCCCTTTTCTGCATCTCCTCGAAGCAGCGGTATCCGTCCATCACCGGCATGCGCAGGTCCATGATCACGATATCGGGAAGGTACTGCTCCGCGACCAGAAGCGCCTCCTGGCCGTTTTCCGCTTCGAGCACCCGCATTCCTGTTTTTTTCAGCAGTTCCATGACCAGAAACCTGTTGGAGGCCACGTCATCCACGACCAGTGCTCTTATGTTTTCAAACCGAAATTCCTCATAAGACTCGATACCGGCAATTTCCGAAGGTCTTTGCACTGATGCGATGCCTGCCTTATGGATGGTGACGAAAAAGGTGCTGCCCTTCCCCGGCGAGCTGGTCACGGTTATGCTGCCGTTCATCATTTCGACCAGCCGTTTGCTTATCGAGAGGCCGAGCCCGGTGCCGCCGAACTTCACCGCGTCCTGGCCGGACTGCTGCATGAACGAATCAAAGATGACGTCGAGGTCTTTTTCATGTATGCCGATTCCCGTGTCTTCAACAAGGATCATGAAATCGATCTTGCTGGTGTCGTCTTTTTTAGGCAGCGACCGCATCGCGACTTTAATATATCCGGTTTCGGTGAATTTGACCGCGTTTCCGATGAGGTTGACCAGCACCTGCCGCAGCCTGATCTCGTCGAGCAGTATCCCCCGGGGAAGATTCTCGTCCATTTCGATAATGAAATCAAGGCCCTTGCTCTGTATCTGGGTCTCGAACATGTCTCTCAGCTCGTTGAAAATAGTTGCTGGGTTCACGGCGCTGCACTGCAGGGTCATCATGCCCGCTTCGATTTTTGAAAGGTCAAGCACGTCATTGATCATGGTGAGCAGCGACTTGCCCGCTGTTTTAACGGACCGGATATACATTGCCTGCCTGGTGTCGGTAACCAGGTCTGACAGCAGTTCGCTGAAGCCTATGACCGCGTTGAGCGGCGTGCGTATCTCGTGGCTCATGTTGGCCAGGAACTCGCTTTTCGCCCTGTTTGCCGACTCGGCGTGCTCCTTTGCCCTGACCAGTGTTGTTTCTTCCTGTTTTCTTTTGGTCAGGTCGTAAAAATTAAAGATGAACTGGTTTCCCAGAATCGTTGACCTGATCTCGATCTGTTTGAATGACCCGTCCCCGCAGCGCGCTTTCACCTCAAGGGGAAGGACTTTCCCGCCAGTCTTGCGCGCGCTTGCAATGATTTCTTTCCATACTGATATGATTTCCTCGCGGTATGACGGGTCAGGGTAGACTTTAAGTGTCCATTCAGTGAGGGTGGGGAGGTCTTCAAGCGTGTAACCAAGGATTTCGGTAAAGGCGCTGTTGATGTACACGATTCGGGTTCCGTCTGCGATTGCCATGGCAAGGGGAAGGTCCTCTATGACCAGCCTCAGGTATTTTTCGCTTTCCTTTAATTTTTCTTCGGCCTCCCTGCTTTCAGTGATGTCGCGGGCTGCCGCGTAAATGAGCTGACGGTCCAGAACCGCGAATGAGTTCCATGATATCCACCGGTATGAGCCGTCCCTGCACCGGTACCTGTTTTCAAAATTGACGGCCTCCTTTCCTTTCGAGAGCCGCTGGGTCTCCCTTGTGGTCGCTTTAACATCGTCAGGATGAACAAATTCGATAAACGGCCGTGACTTCATTTCCTCCACAGTCCAGCCCAGGGTCTTTTCCCATGACGGGCTGATGTGCTTGAAGTACCCGTCCATGCCGGCGATGCAGAGCATGTCAAGCGTAATGCTGAAGAAGAGCTTGATGTTGTCTTCGGCGTTTTTCTGCTCGGTGATGTCCCTGAATATGCCCTGGATATAACTTTTCCCCTTGTAATTGAACAGGTTCGATTTAATCGCCACATCGCGCAGGGATCCGTCGTTCCTGACCACTTTGTCCTCGATCAGCTTAGTCTCTGAGCTGTGAACGTTTTTTGAAAAACTGCTGCTGAATTTTCCTTTTGTCGATTCAGGGGGATGGAGCGTTTTCTGGTGCATGCCTATGATGTTTTTCTTTTTTTTGCCGATCAGCTTCTCGGCGGCTATGTTGCAGTCAACAAGAATGCCGGTTTCGGTCTCGGCGACAAAAATAGGGTCCATGGCCTCGTCAAACAGCCTGCGGTACATCTCCTCGGAGTCCCTGAGCAGCCATTCGGACTTTTTGTTTTTGGTGATGTCAATAATCTGGCCGAGAATGTGCAGCGGCCTGCCGTCGGCGTCACGCACCATTGACACGCTCAGAAGGACCCATAAAGGGTAAGCCTTTTTATGGATGTAGCGCTTTTCAATCTGGTACATGGGTATTTCACCCGAGAGCAGCTGTTTAAAGAGAGCGACGCTTTTTTTCCGGTCATCGCGATGGGTTATTGACGTGATTGATTTTCCGACGACCTCTCTTTCCTTATAACCGATTATTGAACAGAAGGTCCGGTTAACGCGTAAAAATTTTTGTTTTGTGTTGACGATGGCCATGCCGTGAGGCGCGGTGTCAAAGGCTCCCCTGAAAAGCTCTTCGCTTTCATGGAGTTCTTCTTCTCTTGCCGAGATTTTTGCCAGGGCCTCGGTCAGGTCGCGGGTCCGGTTTTCCACCATCATTTCCAGGTCCCGGTTGAGCCTGGTTATCTTTTCCTGATAGCGGTAGTGTTCGGTGATGTCCCTGAAGTTCCAGACCCTGCCTTCAAGAGAACCATTGACCAGAATGGGCATGGTATACCCTTCAAAAACGCGCCCGTCCATGAGTTCCAGTATTTCAGTTGCGGGATCTTTCTCTTTGTATATCTCCTCAACCCGTTTTCTCAACAGCTTCGGGGTTTGTATCTGGTTTACCATGTGCCGGTATAATTCAGGCTCTCCCCCCTTTTTCAGTTTGTTTTTCGGGATGCGCCACAGGCGGATGAACTGGTCGTTCATGCTGATGATATTTCTCTGAGCGTCAATGACGAGAATGCCCTCATTGCTCGCTTCAAGGGTAGCGTTGAGCTTTTCTTCATTGCGGATCAGCGCGTCGTTTTTTTCTTTCAGCTCGGTGATGTCAATGGATGATACAATAACGCGGGTCCAGGTCTTTTCATGCCCTTTCAGGATGTTCATCCTGGTGATAATATTGAGCGGCTTTCCGGTCAGGGTCCGGGCCTTCATTTCGACTTCAGAGAATGACTTACCCGAGGCAAAGTCACTGATCCCTTTTTTGAACGCTTCAGCAACTTCGGGTGAAGCAATGGTATTGAGACTGGCGAAAAAATGCTTTTTGCTTTTTGCGTGAAACAGGTCAAGGGTGCGTTTATTGACATTTATAATTTTAATCTTTCCCAGGAGGCGGTTGATCAAATCAGGGTGCCTGGAAAAATAATCGCTGAAGTTTTTTATTCCTTTTCTTCTCAGCCGGTCTATTTCGATTTTTATCTTTGAGTAATCTTCCTCCTGGAGCGCGATCGGTGATTCCTCAAAAAGGGTATAGTATTCACCTTTTTCGATTTGAATGTGTTCATTGAGTTTCTTCCCCTTAATGGGGTCTGTTTTTTTTCGGGGCATTATTTTTTATAGATGATGTATTTTGTAACACCTGTATCAGGTTATGTGCCATCTTCCGGTTTTTTATTTACTGGCATACCATGAACATTCCTGTTGTATGATACCATATTTAATCCATAAGAAAAAGAAAAAATCTTGAAATTATTAACATAATGCTGCAATTGTTTACTTTATGGATATCTCCATAAAAAAGCCCCTGGTCCAGACAATCAAGGAACAGTGCAAGGTTTGCTTTTCATGCGTTCGGGAATGCCGGCAAAGGCGATAAAGATATCCCGCGGCCAGGCCGAGGTCATCGTCGAGCGCTGCATCGGGTGCGGCAATTGCGTGCGGGTGTGTACGCAGAAAGCCAAGAACGTCCTGAATTCAACTGGCGCCGTGTATGACCTTCTTGTTTCGAGCCGCAGCGTTGTTGCCATGATTGCTCCCAGTTTTCCCGCTGAATTCACCGACATCCCCTACCGTAAACTCGTTGCAATGGTCAGGGCCCTTGGCTTTGGCCGTGTGACCGAGGTCGCCTTTGGCGCTGACCTGGTTTCGGCTGAATATATTGAACTGGTCAACACGTCGAAGAGCGGGCATTACATCGCCACGACCTGCCCTGCTGTGGTGAATTACGTTGAAAAATATCATCCGGACCTTGTGGAAAATCTCGCGCCGATCGCTTCGCCGATGACCGCCGGGGCGAGGGCCGTTCATGCTTTGTACGGAAAAGAGGTCACTGTTGTTTTCATCGGCCCCTGCATCGCGAAAAAAAGCGAGGCCGAAAGGGGAGACGTGAGCCACTCTGTCGATGAGGTCCTGACTTTTATCGAGCTCAGAAAGATGTTTGAAGAAAAGAATATTTCAGCCGATTCGGTCAGTGATTCGGACTTTGATCCCCCGTATCCGGGCAAGGGGACCCTGTACCCCATCGGCAGGGGGATGCTTCAGGCGTCCGGCCTGAACGAGGATTTCATGAACACGAGCGTGATCGCGACCGAAGGGACCAAGCAGTTCGTGCAGGCCCTGAGGGATTTCACCGCGGTGAAAAAAGATGTTGTGCTCCTTGAACTTCTCTGCTGCAACGGCTGCATCATGGGCCCGGGCATGACGGCTTCCCAGTCTCACTTCAGCAGAAGGGGAAGCGTGAGCAATTACGCCAGGACCAAACACCGTGCTTTCGACCCGGGCGCCTGGAAACGGGAGATGGAAAGGCTGAGTGACCTTGATCTCTCGGTTTCGTTCAGCGCCAATGACATGCGCCTGCCCATGCCGACCCGCGAGGAGCTGAAAAAGATACTGGAGAACAAGGGGAAGTTTACCCCGGAAGACGAGCTCAACTGCGGGGCCTGCGGGTATGAGACCTGTATTGAACACGCGATCGCGATCCACCGGGGCCTGGCTGAAAGCGAAATGTGCCTTCCCCATACCATAGAGATACTGAAAAAGACGGCGAAGGAACTTGCCGAGTCATACGGGAAGCTTGTCGAGACCCAGCAGGCCATGATCAACTCCGAAAAGCTCGCTTCACTCGGAAGGCTCGCTTCAGGGATCGCGCACGAAATAAACAATCCCCTGACCGGGATACTTACGTACAGCAGCCTTCTCTTCGACGACCTTAAAGAAAGTGAATTCGGTGAAGACCTTGAAGTTATTGTCAAGGAAACCACGCGATGCAGGGAGATCGTCAAGGGCCTGCTGAATTTCGCGCGGGAGACCAAAGTCGAGAAAAAGATGGCGAACATCAACGATATAATCAACGAGACCCTTGGCATTCTTGAGAAGCACATGGATTTCAGGAATATAAAGATGGTACGGGTCCTTTCCCCGGATGTTCCCGACTCATCGCTCGACGTGTATCAGATGAAATCGGTCATCAATAACCTCGCCGAAAACGCGGTGCACGCGATGGACGGCGGCGGCACCCTGACGTTCACCACGCATTACCACGCTGAAAAGAACCTGATTGAGCTGAATGTGCGTGATACCGGCTGCGGTATAGCCAGGGAAAACCTGCATAAAATCTTCGATCCGTTTTATACCACGAAACAGCCGGGAAAAGGGACCGGCCTTGGCCTTGCGGTCATTTACGGAATTATAAAGAAACATAATGGCGTAATTGATGTTGACAGTAAAGTCGGGGCAGGTACAGAATTCATGATCAGGTTCCCCGTGACGGGCATGGCGCCGGAGCCGATCACCGGCTAGACGAGGGGTGACCGTTTTCGGCTGTCCGGGTTTTTTTATTTATTCATTGGAAGGCGCAGGAGATGAAAGAGAAAAAATACAGCGAGGTCGTTATCATCGGCGCGGGTTTTGCCGGGCTCTGGGCGTTGAAGACCATGGCGGGAAAGGGAGTGAGAATAACCGTTATTGACCGGAACAACTACCACACCTTTCTCCCTCTGCTGTACCAGGTGGCCGCTGCCGAGATCGAGCCTGAACAGATCGCTTACCCGGTCCGTTCCCTGATGCGCGGTTTTTCCGCGTGCCGCTATGTAAGGGCCGAAGTCGAACACGTCGACTACACTGAAAAATACGTGCTCTGCAACGGGCGCAGAATTTACTATGACTATCTCGTCGCTGCCCCGGGCAGCGTGACCAGTTATTACGGGGTCAAAGGCGCGGCAATTAATTCATTCTCCTTGAAAACGCTTGACCAGGCCGTGATCCTGAGAAACCACATTCTCTCGTGCTTCGAGCGCGCGTCGTATGAGGATGACCCGGCCGTCAAAAAGGGCCTGCTTTCGTTTGTCGTGATCGGCGGCGGCCCCACGGGGGTCGAGTTCGCCGGGGCCCTTGCGGAACTGATACGAAAGCCCCTGCGCCGGGATTTTCCCGACCTCCGCAGCATGGCGTCGCTGTATCTCGTCGAGGCGGGAGAACGCATCCTTTCGGTGTTCAATGAAAAATCAAGCGCGTACGCGCTGAAAAAGCTGACCTCCATGGGGGTTCAGGTGCTGCTGAAATCCTCAGTGAAAGAGATCACCCCGTTCAGCGTCACCCTGGACGACAGGGTCACGATCAACTCCCGCACGGTCGTGTGGACCGCGGGAGTGACCGGGAACGTCCTTCCCGGATGCCCCGCGGGCCCCGGAGGAGGAAGGGCAAAGGTGGATGATGCCCTTCTCATGGAGGGGAATAATTCGGTGTACGTTGTCGGCGACCTGGCGAATTTTATTCATGATGGAAGGCCTCTGCCCATGGTCGCCACGGTCGCCATACAGCAGGGCATGCATGCCGGCAAAAACATCCTCCGCAGGGTAAAGGGACTGGGGCCCCTCCCATTCAGGTTCCGGGACAGGGGGACCATGGCAACAATCGGCAGGAACTCGGCCATAACCCGCATCCTCGGCAGGGAGGTCCGCGGCTTTCCCGCGTGGGTGCTCTGGCTCGCGGTGCACATCATGTACCTGATCGGGTTCAGGAACAAGATCCTGGTCATGATCAACTGGGTCTGGGACTACCTGTTTTTCGAAAAATCGGTAAGGCTCATCCTTCCCCGGTGCTGCGACAGCCCGGGTAACGGCGCGTGCCTGAACAGAAGATAATCGTGCCTGAATGGTGTATTTTTGTATTAAGGGCACCTCTAAAAATCAGGTTTTTTAACCCCCTCTTTTATTCTCCCCCTGGTAGGGGGAGTTAGTGGGGGTTATAAAACCTGATTTATCCACTGGTTGTGCCCGCAAGGGAACATCCGAAATGTAATTTATAGAGGTTCCCTTAAATGTTCTTTACTGTTTCATTGTAGCGGTTTATAATCGATATCATCTGGTTCCTTTCCTGAATTTCAATGCATGAATCTGTTTTCAATCAGCGATTAAATCTGCCGCTTTCCCCTGAGAAGTTTGCTGTTTGTGTGGTTTTCAATGATCGTGCGAGGCATGGGAAGCGAAGGAGGGAATATGATTAAAAGCGTGCTGAAAAAAAAGTATGTTATTCCCGCTCTCGCAGTTTTATTTTTGCTGTCGCTTTTTGTTTTCTTCGGCCCTCCGGATATTTACACAAAAACATCTTCCCCGGAATTCTGCGCTTCCTGCCATGTAATGGAATATGAACATGACGCATGGCTGAAAACCGGCCTTCACAGGGCCATAAAGTGCGTTGACTGTCATCTTCCCAATGACAATTTCGTACGCCATCTCATATGGAAAGGCATCGACGGCACCAAGGATGTCATTTTTTTTTATGGAAGGCTGTTCGCCGAGCACCTTCGCATATCGGCCCATGGTTCTGTCACCGTTCAGGAAAACTGCACACGCTGCCACGGAGAAATGGTCTCGCGCATCACGGTTGAAGACCGCACCTGCTGGTCATGCCACCGCAGGGTAAACCATAAATTCCCGTTAACCGGGTATCTCCAGTAATCACCAGAGGAGGACGACCATGCAAAGGAAACGCGTCGTTGTTTTTTTTCTTGTTGTTCTTTCAGGTTTCATGTTCTGCTCGTGCGCACCCCGGGAACCCGAGCCCGTGAAGGTCGGCGGCATAGCCGAGGGCGAGTTTGATCCAGAGGAGTGGGGCGAGGTCTATCCTCTTCACTATGAATCGTGGCTGAAGACAGCTGACCCCAAACCCGCGGGCCTGAGTAAATACCGCAGGGGGTGGGATGATGACAAGATCGTGTATGACCGCCTGAGCGAATTCCCCTATGCCGCACTGCTGTACAACGGCTGGGGTTTCGGCATAGAATACAACGAGCCCCGCGGCCACTTTTACGCGGTCATTGACCAGATCGAAATAGACCCCTCACGCACCGCGCCCGGAGGGGTGTGCCTCGCATGCAAGACCCCTTATCACAAGACCTACACCGAAAAGTACGGCATGAAATACCTCAAGGCGAAGTTGACTGATGCGCTTGAAATGTTTCCGCAGAAGACGAGGAAGCTCGGCCCGTCGTGCATTGACTGTCATAAGCCGTCAACTATGGGCCTGCGCAACAACAAGTCCCATTTCGAAAAGGGCCTTGCCCTGCTGAAAAAAGAGAAGATCTCACGCCAGGAGTTGCGCATTGTCGCCTGCGCCCAGTGCCACATGACCTATTACGTGCCGCGAGACCGGGATAAAAAAGTTGCCGGGGATGTGATGCCGCCCTGGACCGGCAGTTCGTGGGGCGACATTTCAATTGAAAACATCATTAAGGACCTGCTTGCCGATTTCAGGCGGGTCGAATGGACTCAGAAAGTCACCGGTTTCGGCATGCCGTACATCCGCCATCCTGAATTTGAATTCTTCAGCAAAAGCAGCGTTCATTTCAACGCAGGCGTCGCATGCGCGGATTGCCATATGCCCTATACCCGCAGCGGTTCCTACAAGATTTCGGACCACAATGTGACCAGCCCGCTCAAAACCGAAATGGCCGCCTGTGCCCAGTGCCACACCGAATCGGCCGTATGGCTGAAAAAGCAGGTCTCTGCGATCCAGGACAGAACGGCTTCGCTCATGAGCAGGGCCGGGTACGCCACCGCCTCCGCGGCGAAACTTTTTGAAAAGCTTCACGCTGATCAGGCGCGGGGGGCAAAGTTTGACATGAACCTGTATAACAGGGCCGTTGAGTCATATAAACATGCGTTTTTACGCCTTGTCTTTATAAGCGCCGAGAATTCGATGGGGTTTCACAACCCGTCAGAGGCCGGCCGGGTGCTCGGCGATGCGGTGGCGTTCGCGTCAAAGTCAGAGGCCCTGCTCAGGCAGTCTCTTGCCGGAGCAGGAGTTGCTCTTCCCGAAAAGGTGGAGCTTGAACTTCAGAAGTACCTGAACAAGCGGGGAAAGAAAAAACTCCGGTTTAAAAAAGAACAGGAGCTGCCTGATCCGTACGGCTTGCAGAAATTTTTTACGCAGGTCCCCTGATCGGGGCGGCATTTGTCGTACAATCAGAAATCGTCGAGTGCGGTCCGGGAGAGGTGGCCGGTGCATCCCCACGACCTGAGAAACTTAAATTCCCTCCCGAACGTGAACCGGGCCACTGAGGTGTTGTAAAGGGAAAACATCCGTTTGCTCTCAAGGGGGATGTCCAGAGTGTGGCGCAGCAGGCTGTCAAGCCCGCCGCCATGCATGACCATGATGATGGTAGTGCCCGCGTTTTCGTCCGCGATGTTCATTACGGCGTTGATGATTCTCTCATGCCTCTGGCGAATGCTTTCACCCTCAGGGGGGACGTAGTCGGGCAGCGACGAAAGGAAAAGCCGGCACTCGTCAGGATGTTTCCTGCTGAACTCTTCAAGGGACATGCCCTGTATCAGGCCGAGGCAGCGCTCCCTGAGGCCCGGAACGATGAGCGGCTGCAGGCCGACTTCGGCGCCGATGATCTCCGCGGTGCGGAGGGCCCTTCCCAGGTCGCTGGTGTAGAGCCGGCTTGCCCCTTCGGCTCTGAGAAAACGTCCGGCAAGCAGGGCCTGTTGTCTGCCCGGTTCGGTAAGCGGGCTGTCAAGATGGCCCTGCTGAATGCCTTTCCTGTTCCATTCGGTTTCGCCGTGCCGCAGGGCGATGATTTCTGTTTTATCCGCTGTCATGACTATTCCGCGTAAGGCGAACCCTGAAAAATGTCAAGATTAAAAAGAGATGATTGACCCGGCATCCCTGGTAGCAGTATAATTTTGAGGGTAACGTAGTTTTGTCATTCCGGTTTTGCATCTTCCGAGTTTGCAAATACCGGAATCTCATGCGATAAATTCATGAATATTTTCTATGAGATCCCGGTAT